>ERZ827528.1041-NODE-1041-length-30619-cov-3.584217_pt1 | contig 30619 bp, 33 predicted proteins | sample MGYA00519768_ERZ827528 | MGnify/ENA primary metagenome ERZ827528 (study PRJEB31778, sample SAMEA3449343) | human gut metagenome | biome: human gut; feature: human-associated habitat; material: faeces | place: United Kingdom | collected 2010/2012 ...
AACAGACGATATTGATTTATTAACAATAAATCTTCCTGCATTATCAAACTTTACGTTAAGTGGTGATAAAGATGGACAAAGAAGAGACCATATAATATATTCTAAGGGATATAAGAACTTAAATATATATGGAAATTACTTCAAGGGTATGGAAAATGGAGCTGCTGGAGGATTAAAAATAAGAAATGGTGAAAATGCATATATAGGTTCAAATCATTTCTATGATGTACCAGTATTAACTTATATATATGGTGATTTAACTCAAGAAGAATGTATACTTTATAATACAACTATATATAATAACTTATTCCACCAAGTTACAAACTTTGGAGGACAAGGTACAGGAATATTATATTACCAAAGCTTTAGAGATGGAGATGACTTAAGTTTTAAAGTTACTAATGCTGATGGAACTACAGGAACAAATACATGGAATGATGCTTTTGGAGATGTTCAAAACTTCGTAATATATAAAAATCAGTTCTTAAGCGATGATAGAGATCAAATAACAATAAGTGGTAGAGCACAACAAGCATATAAGAATGGAGAATTTATAGCTTCTGGAAATACATATGTTGAAAAAGATATTACAGTTGGATATAATTCAGGCAATCTTACTTTAACAGAATCAACAGAAGATTATGCATTATCAAAAGTAAATGATGGATATTCAAAATACAAAGATGTAGAAATTCCATTAGCTCCTGCAACTGTTGATTATAAATATTTAAATGAAGAAATAAATAAAGCAAATTCATTCTATGATAAAATAGTTAATGAAAATCTAATTGGTATTTTAGGTGGACAATATCCAGAAGAGGCTGTTAATGAATTAAAAGATTTAATTTCAGAAACTGAAGAATTAATTAAAACAAACTCATTAAATCAATGGGAGACCAATAGTAGATTAACACTTATTCAAGAAACTTTAGAAAAGTTAAAGGCAAGTGTAAATGATAAAGGTGAATCTCCTGTAGTTGATGAAATTACTAATATTACAATTGAAGTAGGAAATACTTTTGACCCAATGGATGGAATTGTAATTACAGATGATCGTGATACTATAGATGATTTGAAAGTTAATGTTGATTTAGGAAACTTTGACAACAATACTCCAGGTAAATATATAATTAAATATACTGTTGAAGATAGAGATGGAAATATTACTGTAGTAGAAAGAGAAGTTACTGTAATAGGTGAAGACGAAGCTAATAAGGATGAGTCTAATAAAGATGAGTCTAATAAAGATGAAATTAAATAATATTATATATTAACAAAATGAAAATTGTAATCTATTATATAGGTTACAATTTTCTTTAATTTACATTAATAATATAAATTAAAGTTTTGATAAGTTATATTATGAGAAAAATTTATAAATTATAATAACGGTAAATGGATAAATTAGAAATCTATGAAGTATATATTAATAAATTTAATTAATGATTAACTTAACAGAATTCCGGTAACGTTACCGAAAACGTTTCTGTATGTAAATCTAAAATAATTAACAAATAAAAAGGAGGATTTTCTATGAATTTATCGCAAATATTAAGGTCAAAATGCAATAAAGATATTTCAACATGCACAAATGAAGAACTTTATTTTGTATTATTGGAAATAGTACAAGAGCTTGGGGAGCAAAAAGTAAAGAAAAAGCAAGATAAAAAGAAATTATATTACATATCAGCAGAATTTTTAATAGGAAAATTATTATCTAATAATCTTATAAATTTAGGAATATATGATGAAGTTAAAAAAATTTTAGCTGAGAATGGTAAAAATTTATCAGAGGTTGAAGAAGTAGAACCAGAACCATCTTTAGGTAATGGTGGTCTTGGGAGATTAGCTGCTTGTTTCTTAGATTCTATTGCAACTTTAGGGCTTCCAGGTGATGGAATAGGTTTAAATTATCATTTAGGACTATTTAAACAAGTGTTTAAAAATAATTTACAAACAGAAGAAATAAATGAATGGATAAATAATCAAAGTTGGTTAAATAAAACAGATATAACTTATGATATTGATTTCGGAGATTTTTCTTTAAAGTCTAGATTATATGATATATATGTTATAGGTTATAATAATGTGACTAACAAGCTTCATTTATTTGATGTGGAAACTGTTGATGAAGGGATTGTAAAAGAAGGAATTAAATTTTCTCAGCATTTTCAAATGGATGAACAGAAAATATTTAATATCTATGAGGCAAAAATACCAGTTGATATACTCAATATAGTATTGAATAGTGACAGATATTGTCTTGTTGAGGCGGAAGAAATAGAAAGACTTTGTTGTACGAGGGATGGTCTTTCTAAAAAAATTTCCGAAACAGCGAAGTATATAATTTAGGAGGAATATAATTTGGGAGATATCGTTATCCAAGAAGAAATAAAAAAACTTATTGAAGAGATAGATGTTTCGGATTCTAATTATGAAAAGGCAACTAATAGATATAATTCAATCGCTAATTATATAAAAAAATCTGAACTTGATTCAGATAAACCAGATATATATTTGCAAGGCTCGTTTAAACTTGGAACAGCAATTAAGCCTTTGACGCAAGATGGGGTTTATGATATTGATATAGTTTGTAATTTAACAAAATTAAGACGACAAAATCAATCTCAATTTTCTTTAAAATATGATTTAGGGGAAGTTGTAAAGAGATACTCACAATCTCAATCAATGTCTAACGATCCTGAGGAAAGCAAAAGATGCTGGACATTAAAATATGTTGATGAAGATAATTTTCATATAGACATTTTGCCATCAGTTCCATTGAATGAGAAAGATGATGGATACATAGCTATAACGGATAAAACGAAAAGCAACTATTTTGATGTGTCTTATGACTGGGAAACAAGTAATCCAAAGGGTTATGCTCAATGGTTTAGGGATATTTCGAAGTATTCTATCTATCGAGAAAAAATTGCAAAAAGGTTTTATGCTTCTATTGAGAAGGTTCCTGAATATAAAGTTAAAACACCATTACAAAGGATTGTTCAAATTTTGAAAAGGCACGCAGAGGTGTGTTTTGAGGATGATATTGAGAATAAACCAAGCTCTATTATTATCACAACATTGGCTGCAAAACAGTATCAATCAGCATGTTTGTTTAACAATGATTTTTTAGATGTAACAACTTATATTATAGAACACTTAAAAGATGGAATTGAAAACAGGAATGGAAGCCCTTGTGTATATAATCCTGTAAATGATGCTGAGGTTCTTTCCGGTAAATGGGATAAAGATGACAGTTATTTTGAAGCTTTTGAAAAATGGTTGCTGCAGCTTGAATCGGACTTTAATATCGGAATCAAAGATTTGATATATACAGATAAAATTCAATATATTAAAAGAAGCTTATTTAAGGATAGTAGGAAGCAACTCCCAGTAGTCAATGTAAGTGCTATTAGGCATCACCAAAAATCAAAATGGACAGAGTGCTTAATGGAAAATGTTTCTATTAAGGCAAAGTATTTCCGTGATGGATTTAGATGGAAAGAAATAAAAAGTGGAACAGCTCTAAATAAGAATGGGAAGTTACGATTCGAAGTACAAACTAATGGATTAAGGGATTATGAAATATGGTGGCAAGTTACTAATACTGGAGAAGAAGCTGAAAGAGCAAATGCGTTAAGAGGAGATTTTTATAGTTCAGAATTGGTTGAAGGTAAAAAAGTCAGAAAAGAAAGTACTTTTTACATAGGACATCATTATGTTGAAGCGTATCTAATAAAAAATGGTATTTGCTATGGGAAGAGTTTGCCATTCGAGGTAAATATCGTTGATGGCTTTTCTCTTGATTTTATGAGGAGAAAATAGAAGAAAACTCACCTTCATATTTTTTAATACACATAATAATTTTTAGAACTGGAACTGAGACTGGTAAAAAAATATAAAAACAAGCTTAAATTAGATGAAATTCCAAGCACTCAATAAACTTAAAGCTTTTATTAAACGGTTTTGGATGAAGTGAACAGTAGAAAAAGAAGAGTGAGAATAAGAGCGTTTTCTTTTGAAAGTTTTCTGTATCTGGTAAAGTGATAAGTAAATTTATAATATTTATAAGGGGGAAAGATCGTAAATGAGTTACACAATTTCTTTGTTCTCTGTTAAAACAAAACAGAAAGAACAGCAGTCAGCACAACCCGATTTCTTTGAAAAGGAAGAGAATCTGGAAAAATTCACACCGGAGCAGCAGTCAGAACTGGAAAACCGTTTGTTGAAATATCAGTATAAACCGGTAGGGAAGAACAGCGACGGGAAAAGATTTGAACATGCTGATTTTGGAGAAGCGTTTCTGACAGACAGTGCATTGTATTTTTCAACTTCAAATGATTTTAATTGTATTTTTGAAGTGGGACTGACAGCATCTGAGTTTACGGATACCGGTGAGTTTGCAAAATATGATGGGCAGGCAGGAGGATGGGAAGAGATATAGGGGTGCTCCATATCGAGGAAGTAGCGGTATGTTTGTTCACCCTCCCATAAAATTTGTCGATAATCATAAAAAACAGAAAACAAATCACAGTATATGGAAGGAAGTAAAAATGGGAATAATAGCAAATTATAAATATTTAAGTGATAAAAATCTAAAGGAGCTTAAAGCTTTCTATTCAGAAGAAAATGAAACTTTTGAGGAGACAGAAGAGCAGAATGGGGATGTAGAAATACTCCTTGATTTAGATAAGATGTGGGATGCACTTCATTTCGTGCTTACGGGAGCAAGCAGCAGTGAGCCTATAAAAAACAACCCTTTTAGTGAAGCGGTTGTAGGTGTGTCTTCTATTGAAGGTGTGGAAGAGTTTATATCTTATACAGAAAAGTCGAGGGTTAAAGATATAGTTTTTGCTCTTGATCATTTTGATATAGAAAAAGCTATGGAAAATTTCAGTATGAAAAAATGCAGAAAAGCAAATATATATCCGGACATTTGGAATTATGAAGAAGAAACGGATGAAATAAAAGAAGAACTAATGGATTACTTTCAAAATCTGAAAGACTTCTATAAGAAAATATTAGAAGTAAATGGTAATGTAATGGTCACTATTTGCTGAAGGAGTATAGATAAATCCCGGTTTATTGGGTGAATTGGATAAATCATATAGATATATCTCTGAAAATATTACAGAGTTTTTAATTCTGCTGAGCATGAAACAGATGAACTTGTTTTCATAGAACTGCTAAGAAATGTATTTGAATGGGCTTTATATTAAATGACAGAGGGGGGGATATGATGTTTGTAGATCGAATTGATGGCGTTGATGCCAAGGAAGTGAAAAGAGTTTTTAAAGAATTAATCACTGCCTACATGAACCCTGCATATGGGTCTATGTCTAAAAGGGATTTCGATATATTGCTTTTTATGAAGCTGCAAGATTTAAAGATTATAGAGAAAGATCCTGATTTATATGACATTGTATCCAATTTGAAAGTGACCAGAGCAAAGGCAAGAAATCTGTTATATGAAGCGAAAATGCGTAACTCATCAGAAGAAATGCTGAATAAAGAATTAAGGGAGTTACTGTCTACCCCTATTTTCTTTAAGGAAAATGATAAAATTGCAATTGAAATTAGTAATCCATTATTATCAGATCATTTGAGGTGGAAACTTAAAAGATTGGGATATATTACGGATGGTTCCTTTTCCGCTGAATTGATTAAATTATCAGAGGAAGCTTATATCACCATATTTGAAGATATGATTCCGAATGAATCACGAAAGAGAATAACGGAAGCATTAGTTAAATGTGGTGCAAGAGAAGAATTGGGATTTAAGGGGATACTCTCTTCCATTCTTAAAAAATTAAGTGGGAGAATAGTGGGGAGAGCCGGAGACGAGTTAGTTGATGGGATTTTTAAATATTTAGGTCCTTTAATCAGTGGAAAACTAAAAGAAATATCCAGCGTTTATAAGGATTTTTTTGTAGAACCATAAGGATAAGTAGTGGATTATGCGACTGTTTTTATAAACGTTTTCTTCTCCAACGACTTATAAGTCAAATTATATAATGGGCAGCAGGCTTTATATGAAGAGTGGGAATAACGGTAACCAATGTGTTTCTGTAAAAAAACGGTTGAAAATACAGTATTTTAGAGATTTTACAGGACAAAAACTCCTGTCATATAAATTGTTTGGAAGGTCTTCCATCATCTTGCAGGAATGTTTTTGTAGAGAAATAGTGATCGATAAATTTTTGGAGAAGAGAGAATGTCAAGCTGGAGCGGTATAAGAAAAAAGCTGGAAACAGAATATTTAGCCCCAAGTCTGCGGGGGCATATTCAGTATTATGCGACATCATATAGCAGAAGTCCCGATCATGAGGGACGGGCGGCAATAAGGTATGATGGAAAAGAAATTATCAAAGGATGTTATTACAATAATTGGATAAAAGCAGATTTATTTCCCAAAGATGAAAAATATGAAAAACGCATGAAAAAGGAATTTGCCTTTATGGATGATACAGCCTTACGGTTGGGCATATTTGATCAGCGTTGTTTTTATAATGCTTTTGCAGAATTTGATCAGCAAAGTATCGAAATGAGTTTGAAGAGTGAAAATTTAATCGTACGGATATTTGCTGTGTTAGATAGGCGGGTTGGTAAAAGAAGGTTAGCTTTAATGAAAGAAACGATAGCAGAAGAACCGGATACATTCCGGGAATTTTATGCCATTCGTATGAAGGCGGAAGGTCTGATATAATCCGGTTTGCACAGATAATAGATAATTGAATATTATATAAAACAAAGCACATAACTTTAAGATTGCAAAACCTTTCAGCTATGTGCTTATTTTATATACGCTCAGGTTTTAAATCGTTCAGAAAGCTTTCACTTTTGCGGGGAGGATTTTGTGGATAGGAAGCATCCGAAAACCGGACTTGATCAAGCTCGTCAGATTGCGGGACGTTTATTGATATTGACGGTAATAAGATGGATACGATAAAGTGAAATAGAAAGTTGTCATTCAGAATTTCTAAAAGTTTATAAGGGCAAGATGCTTAGTCAGAAAATACAAAAGTATATTAAAGATCATTCTTTCTGTTATATGAATTTATAGTACGCATGGATAATATATTGTGAAAAAGTTCACAGATGAGGATGACATAATGTTTTTTGTTTTGGGGGTCATATGTACAAGCTGGAAACTGAAAATTTTTCATTAGAATTGCTGCCTGGAATTCATCAGGATAATTTTCCGTATCCCAAGGCGAATAGTCTTCGGGTTAAAGTGTCAAGCTTAGGTTTTTCTGCGGATTCTATTATGGATATTGATGACATTGCTTTATCTGATTTCGCGGTGAATTTGAATGAGCTTTATGAAACACTGAGCGGATCGGTAAGACTGGAAGAATCATATAGTATGCACTGCTTTTTAGAATTTACGGCTGTGGCAGGTGGACATATTCGCATTAAAGGCTATATTCATAATAAAATGGGTATTGGATACGGACATGAACTGACATTTGAAAATAAAGTAGATCAGACCTATCTTAGAGGTTTTGCAAAAACACTGTTTGCCGATTACGGTAAATATGCTGAGTGATTAAAATGGTATGGAAGGCGGAAGCATGAATAAACAGGGGATGGCAGGATATACTTAATATATTTCAAAATTATATAGGGCATATTATAAGGAGCCCCTGACAGATTATGGAATTGGTTTACTTCGTTTTCACAAACGAGATTGATATAAGCATCCGAATTCTTTACCCGAAAGGGATTGCCGGATTTCAGAGCGGTGGGAGCATTAAAGTTCATCAGTAAAGCGGTAGTAGGAAAAATACAAATGAGAAGATATGCATACTTGAAAGAACCGATAAAAACAAACAAGAAAGATTACATATATAAAATCATGCTGTATCAGACGAAAAAAGATGGAGTATATCTGTTTATGTATTGCCAAAAGGATGCCGTTCAATGTTCATTTGACTATTGGTATAAAACGGTTGAAGATGTCTGTGAGGATTGGAATGATCTTGTGAATGAAAAAGGCTGGATTCCTATAGATGATCCGCTGCCTTATTGCCAGCACGATGCTTTTTTACCGATAAGAGTAAAGGGGCGTGATATTGGTGAACCCCAGTGGGGAAAATTGGAAATTCTTGAAAATGGCAAATGGAAAGAATACATTCCTGATCAGTGATGTCCGTAATTATTTCAGATACGGAAATGGTTTAATTTGACAGCAAAAAACAGTTGTGATGTTACTACTCATGAGATTCGCAGAAAATTGATTTTCGTTAAATGTATGATAAAATGAGGATGAGGAATACATTTTATTATTTTATATTGCATTTTAGCAGAAGAGTGAAGGAGGTAGTTTTATGAACAGAACGCTGAGAATGTGGATGATCTGGGTTATGGCAGCTGCTGCGCCTTTCTTTATTTTTCCGTCGGAAGCCGCTGTTTGGGACGGTCCCCGGTCTCATCCTGCCGCTCAAAAGGTGGAGGATGCTTATGTGTATATAAAATATGTGGATATTCACGGACGTGATATTTATGCGACACAGACAATCAAGGGCGTATCCGGTGATTATGCCAATGGAAATGATTATATCCGCAATATCACAACGTATCGTTTTGTGCGGACGGAACCGGGACGAGTCCAATTTGACGCAAAACGCAGAGGAACGATTAAAATCGTTTATGAAAAGGAGCAAAAAGGCGCAAGGTAATAAAGTGGATGGGAGGCCGCTCTTCGGAGCGGTTTTCTCTTGTGAAAAGGAGGGTACAGGAAATATTTCTTTTATCTGCAGTCGGCACACTGATTGATAAAAATCAATATTGACTGTCTATATAAAAACTTCTATAATGATACATAAGCATTAACAGGTCTGTGGTTGAAAGTCGATGCCAGTCGCAGGCAAAGCGATCCACGTAAGGTGTTTAAAAGAATACTGAGCATAGTGCGGCTTAGAAGTAAGTCCTGCCGAGGAAATCGAGAGGGTTAATAGTGAGAGGCAAGTGCCGGGTAGCGAACGCTCCAGCAGGCGGGTGTGGGGTCAAAAACCAGGTCAGCTGTTTGTGCTTTCCAATTGAATGTAAAGGCGATGAGCAAAAGAAGTATTCTTACTTCATGTCTGAAGAGAGGGCGGGGCGATGGGAGCCGTCTGTCATGAGTTTGAGGAAATGCATTTGTGAGCTGGAGAGGGGAAGGAATCGGATTCTTGTATCTTCTTCCGTGAATGTGCGTTAATGTATGGACGGCTTTTCAGCCGGCAGAGTGGAATTGCGGGCCACCGTCTCTGTGAGGCGGCGGTCTTTTGATTTGTATGAGTGAATGAGGTTTGGAGGAATGAAGATGGAAGAAATCAAGGTATATAATACGCTGACAGGAGAGAAGACGGTATTCCGGCCGCTGGTGCCGGGGGAAGTTAAGATTTATGTCTGTGGCGTCACACCGTACAATCCCCCCCATATCGGGAATGCCCGTCCGGCGGTGACCTGGGATGTGATCTGCCGCTATCTGAGGCATATCGGCTATAAAGTAGAGTTTGTGCAGAATTTTACTGATGTGGACGATAAGATTATCAATAAGGCAAATGCCGAGGGGTCTGACTGGAAAACGATTTCCGACAGGTATATTGATGCTTATTTCCAAGTGATGGATGCCATGCATGTGCGGCGGGCGGATGTGTATCCCCGTGTGTCTGATCATATGCAGGATATCATTGACATGGTGCAGAGGCTGATTGATAAGGGCCATGCCTATGTACTGGGAAATGATGTTTATTATGATATTTCCACTTTTGAGCATTACGGGGCGTTATCCGGACGTAAGATTGATGACATGCTGGCAGGCGCACGTATCGAGGTCAATGAGGGAAAACGCAATCCCGGCGATTTTGCTCTCTGGAAGGGGGCCAAACCGGATGAACCGTTCTGGGAAAGTCCCTGGGGAAAGGGACGTCCCGGCTGGCACATTGAATGCTCCGCCATGTCTGTCCATTATCTGGGAAAGACTTTTGATTTCCATGGCGGCGGCAGCGATCTGATTTTCCCTCATCATGAAAATGAAATCGCCCAGTCGGAAGGATGCACGGGGTGCAAGTTTGTCAATTATTGGCTGCATAACGGATTTATTACGATTAACTCGGAAAAGATGAGCAAGTCCTTGAATAATTTCTTCCTGGCGAAGGACGTGCTGGAAGAATATTCCGGCGATGCGCTCCGTTATTTCCTGCTGTCTGTCCAGTACAGAAATCCGCTGGATTATTCCCGTGACCGTCTGGACGAAGCGGAGAAGAATATGGAACGTCTGTCAGGGGTTATCGGACGGCTGAAAGAATTAGCGGCTAAAGAAGGTGCTGAAAAAACAGACGCCTCCCGTTCTCTTGAGAAAGCGGCGGAAGAGTCGCTGAAGGCCTTCCATGAAGCGATGGATGATGATTTCAATACGGGACTTGCCACCGGCGCCATGTTTGACCTGGCGAAAGCAATCAATATTTACGGGACTGCGGTAGACGGCGGCCTCAGTGTGGATCATGAAGCGGTAGAAAAGGCGCATACCGCTTTGAAAACGATTATGGACATCTTGGGAATTCTTGAAGAGGTATGGGAAAAGACGGGTTCTTCGGATGATAAATCTTATAATGATCTGATGGATGTCATTCTGGCAGTTCGCCAGACGGCGAGAAAAGAAAAAATGTACAAAATTGCCGATGAAATCCGTGACAGGCTGGATGCCGCAGGTATCGTAATCGAAGATACGCCGACCGGCGCAAGGTGGAAGAGACGTGGAGTTTAAAAGGGTTCTTTTTCTGAAAAAGCAAATGGCGCAAAAACTGGGGAGAGGATCGCCTGAATTGGGTGAACAGGATATTTTTGCCATGGATGCGCTGACACTGGCGTATATCGGTGATGTATGCTGGTCCTTTTTTGTCAGAAAAGCGCTGATCGATACAGGGATTTACAATGTGCAGATATTAAACAGCCTGGCATCGGAGATGGTGTCCGCCCGTCAGCAGAGCCGTATCCTTTTTGAGATAAAAGAATTGCTTTCCGACAGAGAATTAAAGGTTTGCAAAAGGGCAAGGAATACCCATTCTACAGTGCCGAAAAGTGCTACCGTAGAGGAATACAGGGAGTCTACGGCATTTGAAGGGCTCCTGGGGTATCTCTATCTGTCACGGCAGAAAGAAAGGCTTGATTTCCTTATGGGGCGCGGGCTTTCTTATTTGGCAAGGGAGTTTCACGATGAATAACAGAAGGGTTTCTCCTGATAAAAAGGAACGGAAATGCGATCCGCATGAGAAAAGAAGGAGCGGAGACCAATCCATGCGTGGGGAAAGGGGATTTTCTTCTGGGGGCAAGCAAAAGGCAGGAGAAACCTGTTTTATCGGCGGCCGGAACAGCGTACTGGAATCTCTGCGTGCAGGGCAGGTAAAAAAAGTTTTCATAAAATCGGGGAAAAAGGACAGCCGCCTTTTAGCGCTGGCGGAAGAAGCGGAACGTTTCGGTATCTCCGTTATTGAGGCGGAGGAAAGGGAGCTTGACCGTTTGACGGAAGGTGTCCGGCATCAGGGAGTGGCCGCGTCTTTGAAGCCTTATGCATATGCTGATTTGGAAGAGGTGCTTTCGTCCTGTGGAAGAAAGGATCCCCTGCTTATTCTTCTTGATGGTGTGGAAGATGTGAGAAATATAGGTGCGATTGTCCGCACGGCGGAATGTGCGGGTGCGGCGGCGGTACTGCTTCCCAAGCATAGGAGTTCACCGGTGACGGCGGCCGCCATGAAGACGGCGGCAGGTGCTTTTGCTTATCTTTCGGTCTGTCAGATTGGAAATATACGGCAGACACTGGAGAAACTGAAAGAACGGGGGTTTTGGGCAGTCGGCGCTGATATGGACGGCGGTGATCTGTATCAGGCGGATCTGAAAGGTCCTCTGGTTATCGTTATGGGAGCGGAAGGAAAAGGCATAAGTCCTCTCACCAAAAGAATGTGTGATTTCTGTGTACGCATTCCGATGAAAGGCAAAGTGTCATCTCTGAATGTATCTGTTGCCGCAGCGCTTCTCATGTATGAGGCAGTCCGGCAGAGGAATTGAGATGAAAGATTTATACTTGATTGACGGATATAATGTTATCTTTTGGCTTCCCGAAGAGTTTCCCCGGACCGATTTGGAGTCGAGCCGCAAAAAGCTGGTAGATCTTATGCAGGACTATGGGGCTCATAACGACGTGGAGGTGATTGTCGTTTTTGACGGGAATAGCCGTTCTTTAAAAGCGAAAGTGGAAACGGTTTCCCCCTTTTTCCATGTGGTGTACACACCATCGAAAATGACGGCGGATAGTTATATTGAAATGGAATCATATAAAAGGCGGGATGAGTACCGCTCTATTTTCGTTGTGACATCGGATGGGGCGGAACAGAACCAGGTGCTGGGGAACGGCGCTTACCGTATGGCGGTTTCCGACCTGGTGCGGTCGTGGAATGAAGATAAGAAAGTGCAGACGATTTTTATGCGCCGGAATAATATGGCGAATCCACGGAGTGAGATCGGAAGGCACATTCCTTCATCCGTGCAGGATAAGCTGGAAAGGTTAAGAAGAAAGTAGTGTGACAGAGGTGCTTTATGAGAAAAGTTGACCTGAAAGCGGCTGTGTTATATACTAATTCTTGATATTATCCACATAAAATTTACTGTATCTTTTATGATGCATAGGAGGAAGTACTGTGAAATACGCTTTGATTGGAATAACGATGGTAGTGGCTTTGTTTTTGATCATCGTGGTTGTGGCCCAGGAATCCAAACAGCCCGGCATGGGAAGTGCGATTGGCGGCGGCGCGGAAGGGATGATGGGGGGAAAATCCCGCGGTAAAGATGCTGTCCTTTCGAAATTTACCGTTGTGCTCGGTATTCTATTCGCCGTGCTTTGTCTTGTGCTCGGGCGGTATATGAATACGTTTTAATGAGGATTTTGGGGCTTGCACGAGGCAAGCCTTTTTTATTGAAGGAGACAAGAAATGGGAGATAAGGAGAAATTATCATATCGTCCCGGCATGGTTCTGCAGGGGGTCTACAAATCTTACGGACCGCGTTTCGGATTCCTGATCACGGATGAGGATCATGAAGATGTGTACATTGCTGACCGTGATCATCTGAATGCGGTCAATAATGATATCGTGGAAGTGCGTACAAAAAAAGGAGAGACGGGGCGTCACAATACGGAGGGGGAAGTCCTCCGCGTCATTGAAAGAGCGGAAAATACTTTTGTCTGCACCTATGAGATGACATCCTTTGGAGGAAAAGCTGTACCGATTGACGAAAAGATCGATATGGTGATTGAAATACCACGGGGAGAGGAACTGGAAGCGGTCACCGGTGCCCGTGTGATTGTGGAAGTGACCAGATGGCCAGGGGCGCGGGCAAATGCCGAGGGGAAAGTGACGGAGCTTATCGGCTATAAGGGGGATAAAGGGATTGATATCGATATCATTATCGCCCAGCACCGGCTGCCCCATGTGTTTTCCAAAGCACTCATGGCGGAAGCCGATGCCCTTTCCAAGGAAATAAAACAGGAAAAAGGAGTGGAGGATTTCCGCAGCTTTCCCATCGTGACTATTGACGGCCCTGATGCGAAAGATCTGGATGACGCTGTTTACTGTGTGAAAAAAGAAAATGGCCATTATCAACTGGGGGTTCATATTGCCGATGTAAGCCGGTATGTAAGGAAAGGAAGTTTAATTGATGATGAGGCATATCGCCGCGGGACATCCGTCTACCTGGCAGACCGTGTTATACCTATGCTGCCTTTCCAGCTCTCCAACGATTTGTGCAGTCTGAATCATGATGAAGACCGTTATGCCATGTCCTGCATTATGGATGTAGCGCCTGACGGGAAGGTAGCGGCGGAAAAGATTACGCCTTCCATGGTTCGCGTGGCGCGGCGCTGCAACTATCCGGAGATAAATCAGGCCTTTGAAACGGGGGTGGCGTCTGACGATTTGAAGCCATACCTGCCTATGCTCCGGGATTTAAAAGCGTGTGCTGATATCCTCCGTAAAAATAGAGAAAACAGAGGTGCTCTGGAATTTGATTTCCCCGAATATAAAGTGATTCTTGATGAGGAAGGCACTCCGCTCCGCATTGAAAAACGGAATCGCGGCGATGCGGAAAAGATGATTGAAGATGCCATGATTGCCGCCAATGAAACGGTCGCCCGTTTCCTGGAAGCTACGGGACATACTTCTGTATATCGCATTCATGACCATCCGGACGGAGATAAGCTCCTTTCTTTAAAAAAGATGATGGCAATTTTCGGAGTGGCGGAAAAACTGCCGAAAGAACCGGAGCCGAAAGATATGCAGCGCCTTATGGAAAGCATGAAAGGAAAAGAGATTGAAGCCGTCGTACAGGTCATGACACTCCGATCTCTGCCGCAGGCCTGTTACAGTACGGAGAACAAAGGGCATTTCGGTATAGCGTCCACCTGCTATACCCATTTCACATCGCCAATCCGCCGCTATCCTGATCTCATGGTTCATCGGCTCATCCGCCAGGCTCTCCGGAACAGGCTGAATAAATCACAGCTGAAAAAGCAGACGGAATTTCTTCTCCGCGCGGTGGAGCATTGCTCCGAAACGGAACAGAATGCGGTGGAAACGGAAAGGGATACAACCGATCTGAAAATGACGGAATACATGGTTCCTTTTGTTGGAGAGCCTTTTGATGCCCATATTACAGGGCTTACCCGGTTCGGCATATTTGTCGGACTGGATAACGGAGTGGAAGGACTTGTCCATATCGATTCCATGGATGATGACGAATACGTTTATCAGGAAGACACCATGACGGTTAAAGGGCTGCGCGGCGGGAAGAAATACACCATGGGGATGCCGGTGCGTGTGACCCTTGTCAAAGCGGATAAGGAAAAACGGGAGCTGGATTTCATCATGGGGGAGATCCGATCACCGCTCAATCTGGAAAGGCGTGTAAGAAAAGGATCCCGTCCCAAATCGAACGCAAAAAAGAAAGCAAAGAAAGGTAAAGGGAAAAAGAAATAATGGCAGCAGAAAAAAATGCGCCGCTTGTGTCCGCAAACCGCCAGGCCTATCATGATTATTTCATTCATGAGACCTATGAATGCGGCATCGCGCTTACCGGAACGGAAGTAAAATCCATCCGCGCCGGCAGGGTGAATTTAAGAGACAGTTTTGCCCGTGTGCAGAAGGGAGAAGTATTTCTCTGGAATGCCCATATCAGTCCGTATGAGCAGGGAAATATTTTCAATCATGACCCGCTCCGGACAAGGAAACTGCTTCTCCATAAAAAAGAAATCTTAAAAATAGAGAATACCCTGAAGACGAAGGGATATACCCTGGTACCGCTGAAAATGTATTTCCGCCATGGGAAAATTAAAGTGGAAATAGGTCTTGCCACAGGGAAAAAGCTGTACGACAAGCGGCAGGACATGGCAGCGAAAGCGGCGAAGCGCGATTTGGCGCGGCGGATCAAAGAACAGCGGTATGATTGAGTTGAAAATTTTCAATAAAAAACGGGGATTCTTCCCTTATGGAGAATCCTCGTTTTCAGTTGATTATTTTTTTATGATAGTATTCATCCGCTTGAAAGTTCTTGTCATATCGCTGTGACCGGAAAGGTGAGTGATGGCTTTGCCGTTCATCAGAAATTTTACTTCTTTAATATCCGGGAATTCAGTGAGCGTGTTTACTGTCATAGCGGTGAAAAGTTCTTCCGTCGTGGTGCTCTTATCCATGTTTAGAAGCTCTTTTGAAAAGTCGACGGTGGCAATGCCGTCTTTTACCTTGACGGTATTGACAGATAGCCCTTTCGGAAGGATCGGATATTTCTGTTTACGATCATCGGCAATCATGGCAGCCAGTGCCGCTTTTGGAGGATCATCTTTTAGTTTCATTTTCACGGTGACCGGCACAAGGTACATAGCATCTTCCGTAGGACGGTAAATCGTGAGAGATACTTCTTTTTCCTGCTGCTCAACGGTAGAAGCCGGTTTTGATGCCGGCGGTTTGGCGGTTGTAGCCGGGGTGCAGCCTGTGATACCGAGCGAAATAAGAAATGCCGCTCCGAGCAGATATATCTTTTTCATGGCATCCTCCTTAATCAGTCTGGGCGAAATAATCTACAAGGCCGTTGAAAAGGCTCTTGGCAATACTCTTGGGTGCCCACTTGGAAGTCAGCATCTTCAAACGGTGTTCATTGGAAATATACCCCATTTCCATGAGGACGGAGGGCATCGTGGTATGGGCGGTGACATAGAAGTTGTTTGCTCTGACACCCCGATCCGGAATGGAGAGACTGTTCAGCGTCGCCTGGTGGAGCATGTGAGCCAGCAGGAGGGATTTATCACTTCCTACGTAGTAGTAGGCCGTAACGCCGTCAATCTGCGGATTGGAGATTGAATCGATGTGAATGGAAACGAAGACGTGGGCATGGGCTTCATTGGCAATATCGCAGCGTGCCTGCAATTCCGCCGTATCGGAAGCGTAAGGGCCGTAGACATCTCTATCGGTGGTACGGGTCATGACGACTTTCGCACCTGCTGAAGTCAGGAGATCGCGCAGGTTGAGGGCGATCGGAAGCGTGATGTCTTTTTCATAAATCTCTTTATTATTCAAGTGGCCGATGGCACCTACATCGGTACCGCCGTGACCGGGGTCAAGGCAGATGATTTTTCCTTTCAGGGCCTGCCTGGCCTCAGCGGAAACAGGGACGTCCTTTATGGGAGGTGCCGGTGCGGCAGGTGTCGAAGAAGTGATTTCTTCTTTTGCTGCTTTTGCGGCATTTCGCTTTTCCGCTTTATCTACGGATTTATAGTAACTCTTTTTTGCACCGATAATAGGGATATCTACAACGAGACGATGAGGTTTGCCTGCTTTTGCGTCAGGGCGTAAGGCAAAGACGCGGATGTTTTCCATCTTCTGCGGTTTTGTCATGAGGACATCCAAATAGGTGTCGCCGTTTTTTTCTGAAACAGTGGCGAAATCAATAGCCCGTTCATCCATTTCATATTGATGGAGAGCGGAACCCTTGGCAGTATCTCTTAAAATCAGTTGAAAATTTTTCCCTTCTTCATCAATAGCGGCTTCTGCTTTTACTGCATGGGACAAATCCATAGCGATACGGACAAACGGCGGGTCGCCGTCGTTTCTTGCCGTCCATCGGAAATTCGTGATGGAAGCGGGTGCTGCCGAAGCCGGATGGACAGCGAGCAGGAATAAACTGACAAAAAAGATAAGTATAGAAAAAATTCTTTTCATAAGTTTCCTTTCTTTATGTGTAATGCATGAGATGATTATCCGAGGATATTTCCTATTATACCACGGGACATATATTCTTGAATGTTGGTCATAAAAATAGATGGAGCCAGGAGGCACTGATGATTACGATGGTCTTCCAAAAATGACATGAAGTTTGTTTTGTAGTAAAATAAATTATGTATTGTCATTTTGACGAAGTGCTTACGAGGAGTTAAAGTATGTTTTTGTCTCATTGGAAAAAGAGCGCGGCGGTATTTGCCGCTTTGTTTGGAATCAGCGGCGCGGTTTTCCTTGGCGGCTGCGGCATGTGGAAATCAGGTGTGCCGAAAGAAGATGCTGTGAATATGGCGGAGGCTTCTTCCGTTAAGGTGAAAGATCCGAATTTCAAACCGGGAACAGCGATTGTACATCGTGATGCTGATGTAGAATACAGCGTGCCTGAAGGAGTTTCCATTCTCATGTACCATATGATCGGGGACATGAAAAATAATTCCGCCGTCATGACGGAGGATAATTTACGTATACAGATGCAGTACCTGAAAGACCATGGATACCATCCCATTACGATGCAGGAATTATATGATTATGTGACAAAAGGGGAAAAACTTCCATCCAAACCGGTATGTATTACTTTTGATGACGGGTATCTGGACAGCTATACTATCGTGTACCCCATGATGAAAGAATTCGGTTATCCCTGGACTTTATTTCTTATTACTGATGATGTGGGTAAATCTTACAACCGTATGACCTGGGAACAGCTGAAGGAAATGGCGGACAGCGGGGCAGTAACCATTGCGAACCATACTTTGAGCCATCCCAAGCTGCATAACCTGCCTACGAGGGCAGAGAAGGAAAACGAAATTATCGGCGCGAATAAAGCCCTCAAGTATCATTTGGGAATTGATAATCTGTGGTTTGCTTATCCGTATGGAGATTATGATGACGAAGTGATTGATATCTGCAAAAAGGCAGGAATCAAGCTGGCAGTAACTACCGATGCCGGACGTGTCCATGTGGGAAGTTACCCTTATGACCTGAAACGCGTATACATTGGGAATAATGTTTCTTTGGCGCGGTTCATGGAACGATTGACGAAAGATAACTATGCGCCTTTATAAAATCAGGAGAAATGATGAGTAAAATATTTCACAGCCTTATATTTCGGTTTATCATAGTTACGCTGGTTTTCTTTGCGGCTACTTCTCCGATCATTGTCCTTTTCGGACCGTTTGGAAATTTGAAGCGTGCCGTGGTAGGCGCTATCATGCGTTCCCGCCATCCCCAGTACATTACCTGGCTGTATAACCAGGAGGAATTAAATGAAATATTGGGTGTAGTCAAAACGACGGAACAGACGCAAGTTCTTTCCTTTAAACCGCGTACCGATTCCACGCTGTCTTTGCAGAAGATTGAAACGACCCGTTTCGTGGGTTATCTTCTGGAAATCCCCAATCCGCAGCGGATACAGGTGGCAACGGCTGAAGATATTCAGGAAAAAGGGGATACGACGAGCCGCATTGCAAAGAAGAATAATGCGGTTGCCGCAATTAACGGCGGGGGATTTTATGATCCCAATGGTACGGGAACCGGCCGCCTGCCCTATGGGTTTATCATTCATGAAGGAAAGTATCTGCTCGGGCAGCAGGTAGATGATAAAGAACGGGTCGATTTTGTCGGCATGACACGTTCAGGGAACCTGATTGCCGGAAACTATAATAAAAAGGAGCTTCATGATTTGGGTGTGACAGAGGGATTGACCTTCGGCCCGCCACTTATCATGAACGGCAAAAAGGTTATCCGCAGCGGTGACGGCGGCTGGGGGATCAGTCCGCGGTCCGCGATCGGACAGAAAAAAGACGGAACCATGATGTTTCTTGTTATTGACGGCCGCCAGCCGGGGTACAGTATCGGGGCCACTTTGGTGGATGTGCAGAATATTATGTATGAAAAAGGCGCGTATATTGCGGCGAATCTGGACGGCGGTTCCAGTACGACCTTGTATTATAACGGCAATGTAGTGAATAAACCGGCGGATCTTCTTGGAGAGCGTATGATTCCGACGGCATTTATCGTGAAATAGGAGGGAACTGATGAATAAGAAATTTCTTACATTTGTTTCCTGCTGTGTCATCGGTACGGTGCTGCAGGCGGGCGGGTACCTTTATCTTGATCAGGTACTCTTTGCGCCTTTGTCTTCTTCGGATTACGGGGTATCTGATGTAAAAGATAAAAATACGGAGGCTCTTGATAAGGCGGGACGGAAGATATTCAGCAAAATTACGGTGAAGGGGAAAGCCTATTATTCCCATGACTACCATTATATGGCTGATGTTACCGCTGATTCTGTGACGATTTATAATTCAGACAGTTTGAACACGCCGCAGAAAGTGGATCTGAAAGGACAGGGCGTATCTTTCTTTGAATGGATGCCTGACCGTAATCTGGCGCTTATGGCCATGTATCCCATTCATTGGAAGGGCGGACGCTGGGATGTGACTCTGGCAAGGTATAATCCGGAAGGAACGACCCATGAATCGGATGCGCCGATTAAGGATCTGCCGAGAAACGCCAAAATTGTGGATGTGGCATACTCGACTGCGACGAATGCGGTGTATATGAAAATGGAGGTGGGAAACGGACTGTATCGTATTTATCGTACTGATGCAAACTATGATACCCGCCGCATCTATGTGCAGACATCCCATATCGGTAAGATTGCCGTTTTTTATGATGAAGATAAATTCTTCTACGATGACAGCCAGCGGGGCATTATGTATCTTTTTGACGGGGATGACAGCGGCTGGCGCGTTATTTCTCCGCCCGGGCAGTTCCGGCTGGTTGGGCTTGGCGAAGATAAAACGATTTACGCCGTTAAAGTAAATTCGAAAGATGAAGTCATCGGTTACTATACGGGAAGACTGAAAGTGGGCTTTCATGAAGTGAAAGCATTGGAAACACCGGTAGAATTAAATTCCGTCACGGTCCATATGATTCGCGAAGCGGCCGCGGCAAATCCTGAACAGCCGGCAGAGAAGAAAAATTAAATCATTAAATTGTAATATAAAATCGGACAGTCACACAGAAAAGGCTTCGAAAATAAATTCGGGGCTTTTTTTACTCGGAAAAACCTGTGTTTTCTAATGCGCCTGCCTAATAAAACTGATATAATTAAAAAAACTGCTTTTGAAAAGAGGGATTATATGGAGAGGGTCTGTTCTGCAGACGACAGGATCATTGCGGCACTGGATGTAGATTCTTTTGAAAAGATGGAGTCCATCGTGGAGGAGCTGGGAGAACTCGTTTCGTTCTACAAGGTAGGAATGGAACTGTACTATGCTGAAGGAAGTAAAACCATGGAATGGCTTCATGAAAAAGGGAAGCAGGTTTTTCTTGATTTAAAAATGTATGATATCCCGAACACCGTGGCCCATGGAATTTCTGCCGTGTCGGGGCTGGGGATTGACCTGATCACGATCCACGCAGGCGGCGGTCGGGACATGATGGAAGCCGCAGTGCAAGCTGCCGATGAAGCGGGACGGAATAACGGGAGACGTCCAAAAATTCTGGCGGTTACCGTGCTTACCAGTTTTGATGAAACTGTTTGGAAAGAGACAGGCGGATTATTGCCGATTGAGTCTCAAGTGTTCCGCCTGGCAAAACTGGCAAAAGAGTGCGGCGTCGACGGTGTGGTGGCATCGCCGGAAGAAGCGAAAGGGATACGGGAACTTTGTGGAAATGATTTTGAAATTGTCACGCCGGGAATCCGTCCGGCCTTTGCGGATGCTGATGATCAGAAACGTATCGCCACGCCCGCTGTGGCGCTTAATAACGGTGCGACGCGGCTTGTGATCGGGCGGCCGATTACAAAAGCGGAAGATCCGAAAAAAGCCGTCCGTATGATTTTAGAAGAGATCAGGGAGAATAAAAAATGATGAAAAAAGACGCAGAATCTTTATTGAGAGAGACAAAAGCCATTCTGGAAGGGCATTTTCTTCTGACCAGCGGGTTGCACAGCCCCCTTTATGTAGAGAAGTTCAATGTACTGCAGCACCCTGAGTACACGGAAAAACTTTGTGAAATGATTGCAGACCATTTCAGAAATCAGGGGGTGCAGACAGTCATCGGACCGGCAACGGGCGGCATTATCCTGTCACAGGTGACAGCGAGGCTTTTGGGGACCCGTTCTATTTTTACGGAAAGAGAAAACGGAAAAATGACACTTCGCCGTGGCTTCCGTGTGGAACCGGGTGAAAAGGTTCTCATTGTGGAAGATATCGTGACTACCGGCGGCTCTATCCGTGAAGTGGTGGACGTGGTAAATGAAGCAAAAGGTGAAATTGTGGGCATCGGTCTTTTTGTAGATCGCTCCGGAGGAAAGGCGGATTACGGTGTGCCTGCCGATAAGGTATTTCCTCTTGTCCGCCTGACAGTGCCGGCTTACCGCCCGGAAGAATGTCCGCTTTGTAAAAAAGGAGTGCCAATTACGGAAAGAGGAAGTCATCATTTGAAGAAATAAAAAACAATGGTTTGTGAATGAACAGTGAAGAAGAAACGGTACAGTGATGTATCGTTTTTTTATGCGGCAAACAAAATAGACCTCCATGGGGGTGGAGGTCTTCAGGAAAGAGGCAATGTCGTTTGATGGGAGAACGGTATTGCCTCGGGGGTTAAGTAGAAAGTTCGCACATCAGGTCATGAACGGAAACGATGTCCTTAATTTTGTAGGCATTGGCGCCGCAGAAGACAAGTGCGTTATCCACATCTCCTTTGACAGCCCTGATGAGTGCCATGGTGATGCAATATGGCGTTGTGCGGGGATCGCAGGTCTTAAGGCAGTGGAAGCAGTTTCTTACGTTTTCACGCTGTTTGCGGATCCGTTTTACAAAAGGGTTGAGAAGCGCCCGTCCCGGCATATGGACCGGGCTTTGGACGATTGTCACATCTTCCTTTTTCGCATTGACGTACATTTGTTTAAATTCGTCCGCCGCATCACATTCTTTCGTGGCTACGAAACGTGTTGCCATCTGCACGCCGGAAAGACCGAGAGAAAGATAATGTCTGATATCTTCTTTATCAAAAACACCGCCGCCGAATACGACGGGGATTTTTTTATTGTACTTTTCTTCAAATTCGTGAACTACCGCGAGAATTTCCAGAATTTCTTTTTCATAGCCGTCGTTTTCATGAAGTTTTACTTCTTCACGGGTGTAGCCCAAATGGCCGCCCGCTTTCGGACCTTCGATGACAACCAGATCTGCTGTCGTGTGGTGGTGCCTGTCCCATAATTTCAACAGGACGCGGCACGCTTTGGGTGAACCGATAATGGGTGCTATTTTGGTGTTCGAACCTTCGACACATGCGGGGAGATCGGCGGGAAGACCTGCACCGGAAAAGATAATGTCTGCTCCGTTTTCTACGGCACACTTGGCATAAACTTCATAGTTATATCCTTTTGTCATGATATTCACACCGATAATTCCATCAGGCGCTGTTTCACGCGCTTTTTTCAGATGGCGTGCAAGAGCCCTGCAGTTAGCGGCAATCGTGTTTGTTCTGAAATCAGGTTCATCGAAACCGGGCTGTGCCGCGGAAATGACACCGATACCGCCTTCTTTTGCGACGGCTCCCGCAAGACCGGAAAGGCTGATGCCGATACCCATGCCGCCTTGGATGATGGGAATACGGGCTGTCAATTCACCTATATGCAATGCCGGTAAAGACATAGCGCTTCTCCTTCTTGATTATAATACAAAATCACATAAACGTTTTATTTAATGAGTGTAAATTGAAATTATTTGATTGTAGTGTAGTCTAAAAGTATGGATAAGTCAATGGTTTTATGTCAAATAATTTATTCAAACAAAACTTGATTTATTTTTGATAATATGACAAAATAAATCTTCAGTAAAGGAAGACAGGGATAAGGGCATTTCATTGCGTTATGAAGTTAGCACCTGTTCATAAAAGAATTCTTTATTATATCCTTGGATTAAAAGATTCCTGTTACGGGAATAATAGAAAAGCATATTAATCAACAGGGGAGAAACGAGGATACTATATAATGGTTGCGGTGTTGTGATATAGTATTATCAGCAGGTGATAAATATGAACAGAAAACGTAAATGGGAGAAAGAAGAACGGCGGGAAGCGATCACTGATGTGATCCGGCAGAATCCGTGCCTTACCGATGAGGATCTGGCAAAGCGGTTTTCCGTCTCTGCTGCGACAATAAGGCTTGACCGGCAGATGCTGGGAATACCGCAGATGCGGAAACGGATTGAAAAAGCAGTTTCTGAACATCCGTCCGGATTTCATGAAGAACTCCAGATTCTGGATATGGAGAAAGGGAAAAAGGGACTCGCCCTGTTTCATACGACAGAGAAAATGACGGACAGAAGCGGTATGGTTTCCGCAGATCGACTTTATGCCGCTGCGGCAGATTTTGCGCAGTCTTTGGCAGGACAGGTGTTCACGCCGGTGCAGGTGGGGAATATTAAGTATAAAGAACCTGTCGGCAGTGGTGAACAGCTTGTTCTCAAGGGGAAAATCGCTCTGATGAAAGTAAACAGGAAATATATTTATATCAGCTTCTTTAAAAGAGCGGCGGAAGTGTTCCGTGCCAAATTTATTATGGAAGTATCAAAAACAGGCGGGGAGGCGCTTCATGGATAAAATAGCAGTAGATGCTATGGGGGGGGATTTTGCTCCTCTTGAAATAGTCAAAGGCGCTGTTCTGGCAGTGCGTGATTTTCATGTTCCTGTTGTCCTGGTCGGCGATAAGGAACAAATTGTGAAAGTATTGAAAGACAATCATGCCGATCAGGAACCGTTGATTGAAATCTGCCATGCGTCACAGGTGATTGGGATGGGAGAACATCCGGGGATGGCATTTCGTAAGAAAAAAGACGCATCCGTGTCTGTGGGGGCAAAGCTTGTTAAGAACGGAGAGTGCGGTGCTCTTGTCGCTCCCGGTTCAACAGGTGCTGCTGTGACGGCAGGACTTTTAGGGATGGGACGTGTCGATGGGATTGAACGTCCTGCCATTTTAACTCCGATTCCGAATCGGAAAGACGGATATACATTTCTGATTGACTCCGGTGCCAGCGCGCAGCCGAAACCGGAGACACTTTTACAAAATGCTCTGATGGGATATGTTTATGCGAAAAAAGTGTGGCATATCGAAAATCCGCGGATCGGACTTCTGAATATCGGCGAAGAAAGTACAAAGGGCAGTCCTGTCGTGACGGAAGCTTATGAATGGCTGTCCGGACAGAAAGTGGTTCCTTTTGCGGGAAATGCGGAGGGACGTGATATCATGTCCGGTGAATTTGATGTCATTGTTACTGACGGTTTTACAGGAAATGTAGTACTGAAATTTGGAGAAGGAGCTGCCAGCCTGTTTTCCGCATTATTGAAAAAATCGGTGGAAAAAGGTGGTCTTCGGGCAAAGCTGGGGGCCTTTCTCCTGAAACCGGCATTGAAAAAATATCTTGTGAAGCGGCTGGATTATGCCGAATATGGCGGAGCGCCTTTGATGGGGATTAAAGGCGGGCTGATTATCTGCCACGGCGCGTCCCAAGCCCGGGCAATCAGGAATGCCATTCATATGGCAAAAGACTTCTGTGAAGCCCGTGTGGTTGATGTTATTGCAGAAGCGGTGGTGCAGATTGAAAAAGAAGCGGGCCGCTTAAAAGAGGACTGAGCTTTTGGGGGAATAATTATATGAGTGTATGCAGTTCGGCAGGAATTTTGGGAACCGGTCACTATGCGCCGGAAAGACTCCTGACAAATTTTGACCTTGAGAAGTTGGTAGATACTACGGATGAATGGATTCGTACCCGCACAGGTGTGGAAACCCGCCACCTGGCAGCCGCCTCTGAAAATACATCGGATTTGTGTGTAAAAGCCGGTTGGAAAGCTTTAGAAGCTGCCGGTCTTACTGCAGAGGATATAGATTTTGTGATGGTGGCGACAGCTTCACCGGATTATGTGGTACCGTCGACTGCCTGTCTTGTGCAGGATAAGATGGGAATGAAACGGGCGGGCGGCATGGATATTTCTGCGGGCTGCTCCGGTTATATTTATGCAGTCGCCACAGCAGCCGCGATGGTCAAAGCGGGACTTTATAAATATATTTTGGTGGTGGGCGCGGAAATATTGTCCCGCCTGGTTAATTGGCAGGATCGTTCCACCTGTATTCTTTTTGGTGACGGGGCCGGAGCGGCGGTCATCGGGGCGGCGGAAGAAGGATTCGGCCTTCTGGCATCAGATTTAGGTTCTGATGGGAGCATGGGAAGTATTTTAAATATCCCAGCCAGCGGTGTGGCTGAACCTGTGACGCACCGCGCCATTGATTCGAATCGTATTTACATACATATGGAAGGCCCCGAAGTGTTTAAAGCTGCTGTCCGCCATATGGAAAATACAACTATGACAGCACTTGAAAAGGCGGGAGTTGATAAAGAGGAAATAGATATGTTCATTGCCCATCAGGCCAATAATCGTATTATCCAGTCTATTGCAAAAAAAGTGGGTATTCCCAAAGACCATATGTATGTGAATGTCGAAAGATATGGAAATACTTCGGCGGCATCCGTGGGGATTGCGCTTGATGAAGCGGTGCGGAGCGGAAAAATAAAACATGGCGATATCGTTGTGATTACAGGATTCGGTGCCGGTCTTACCTGGGGCTGTGATGTAATGCGTTGGATTTAATAGTCATAATTTAATAGTCATAATAGATAGTTTATGTAATGAGGTGAAACAATGAAAACAGCATTTTTTTTCCCGGGACAGGGATCCCAGAAAGTCGGAATGGTTCATGATTTGTACGAAAAGTATGATTCCGTGAAAAAGATCATTCGTGAAGCTGATGACACATTGGGCTTTTCCATTTCAAAAATGATGTTTGAAGGTCCGGATACGGAACTGATGAAAACAGAATTTACCCAGCCTGCTATTTTGACGGCCAGTGTATGCTGTTGGCAGGTATTGAAAGAAGAAGGCGTTACACCTGATGTGGCGGCAGGTCACAGCCTCGGTGAATATTCCGCCCTTGTGGCGGCAGGTTCAATCTCTTTTTCTGATGCGGTCCATACGGTCAATCTTCGCGGCAGTGCTATTCTGTTTGCTTGGGTGCAGCAATGGGCAAAACGCCCCCGGTGAGCAGGAAGCGGTACCGTCAATCGTACAACCACAGGTGGAGGATAAAGTTGGTATGTTAAGAAATAATGTAACGAATATGAATATCAGCGGCGCCATAGGAGATATTTTAACCGCTAACGAGGTGAACTGGGTGCAGACCGTCCTGGAGAAAAATCCCGGGTTGTTTGATGCCTTTATGGATCCGGAGCATAACGATTTGGCAAAAACCATGTGGCACGGAGAATTTCCGGGGAAAATCCTGTCCGGTCTTGCGCAGACTTACCTTCTGAATAACGATCCAAAAACGAAAGAGGTAGGCGATCAAATTGTTGCGCGCCTGAAAGAGGCGCAGCAGGAGGACGGTTATCTTGGCCCGTGGGCTGAAGCGGTGCGTTTTAATAAGGACGTACTGAGCGATCCGGAAAACAACTGGGGCAAGTGGGACACATGGGGGCAATATCACTGTATTTATGGCTTGTGCCGCTGGTATCAGATTACAGGAAATAAAGATGCCCTGGAGGTTGCTTCCCGCGCGCTGGACTGTATCTATAACTATTTTATAGCCGGCGGAAATACTTTTGCATCTCAGAACTGGGCAGAATGTAATTTCTCAATTTCACATGCATTTGCTCTGATGTATGAGCAGACAGGAAAGCAGGAGTACCTGGAGGCTGCCGAATATATCGTAAATGAGGAGTGGAAAATTCCGTACAGAGATTTTTATACGAAAACAATGCTGGCCTGTGACTGGCTTACAGGCGTCGAAAAAAACCTGGCTTTCTATGAAATGGGGCAGCCTCGCTGGGAAGGCTTACACACTTTAGAAACGCTGGCAGTATTATACCGTGTAACAGGCAAAGAGGTTTACGGAAACGCAATGGAATCCCTGTGGTGGGGAATTATTGAACATGACAGACATAACACCGGAAGCTTCGGAACGGGCGAGGGTGCAAACGGCGATCCTTATGGCGACGGAAGTGAAACGTGTAATATTGTTGCATGGACCTCCTTCACAATTGATTACTTAAAAATGAGCAAAAATTCATATGTCGCAGACGAGCTGGAGCTCTCGTTCTATAACGCGTCATTAGGTACTTTGCTGGAGAACGACAGAGAATTTACTTATATGAATCTTTCCAGCGGAACAAGAGAGCCTGCTTTGATCGTACTGGAAGGCCATTCCTTCGAAGGCGGGCGCGATATGTCCTGCTGCCAGGCGAACGGGAACCGCGGCATTACGCAGATTGCCGAGTGGGCTTTGCTGACGGATTCTGACGGATTATATCTGAATTATTACGGCGCATCTGATATTAAAACTGCAACCGCTTCCGGGAATACGGTTTCTTTGCGTCAGGAAACGGAATATCCGAAATATGGCGACGTAAAAATTACAGTAACGCCGACAAAATCAGAAGAGTTTTCTTTGAAGCTTCGTATTCCTGCCTGGGCGGAGAATACAGCCGTATCCGTTAACGGAGAAGCCTGCCAGGGTGTTCAAGCCGGTCAGTACTATGAGATCCGCAGAACATGGAATCCAGGAGATGTTATTACACTTCAGATTGATATGCAGCTTCATTTCTGGATGACGGAAACCGGTACTGCAAAGGTTTCTGCCTATTACGGTCCGCTGCTGCTTGCTTTCCAGAATAATGAATCGCTGCGTCCTACTACTAAATTTACAATTTCCGAGTTAAAGAATGCCGTTATGAAAGACGAGGACGACTGCCTTGCCGCCTTTACCTGTAAAACCAACACGGGAAAAGACGTCACTTTAATGGATTATTACAGCGCCGGAAAGGACGGCTCGTCATTTGTAACATGGCTGTCCTCTTTCAGAGAGCTGGAAACGATCTCTTTTGATAAGGAAGGAACGCCGATCTGGAATAATAAGTAGGTCTCGAGAATCGCCTCACGCAGAGAACGTGTCAGGCGGGAAAAAAGCGGGGCTGCAGCAATCCGGCTGCGCCCCGCTGCTTTTTTAAGGAACGGACTGATGGCGGGCGCCAAGATATTTATGAAACTCCATCGTTTGAAACCGCTCTAAAAAATCTTCCTTTTCTTCTTCTGAAAGAGTTTTTAGAACTGTAAATTCAAGGCTGTTTTCTGCCGAAACAATTTCTATGCTTTCAATTTCATCAATCGGTTCTTTAAACGAATACGAATTTCCCCCACAGCCAGCAGAGGAAGCCAAAACAAGTAAGAAAATGATAGGAATTGGTCTGCCGAATTTATTCTTAACAAAGCCGCTATTTTGTAATTTTTTTGCAACAGCGGTTATTTCCGAAAGCAATTCATAATATCCGACGGGACCTCTGCCGATATATCGCATTTCACTATCGTAACAGGCGTCATAATTTTCATATCCAATATTATAAACGCCGTTTTCCTCGTACCATTCAAAAAGGATTTTCATGCCCTCATTTTCATTATTAGCTTCAATTATCGGTGTTTCATTTTGACGCCAAAAAGCGTAATTCCATCGTTCCTCAGATAATTCCCCCGCGCTATCACAATCCTTTTCAGTATTATAACTCACAGAAAATTGCATAATATTTGAATATCCATCATATTCGTATGTCTCATTTGCGTAAACAAAAAATGAAATGGCATAGATATCGGCCTCATTCCAAGCCGACATAACATCACGCAATTTCCTTTCAAGATACGCCTGTAAATCAATCATTTTAAAATACTCCTTATCTTGCAAATTTGTAAAACGGGCCTACATGTGTTAATGCTTTTTCTGCGACTTGAGAGGAAGAAAATATACGAAACCTAATCCCATCGGATTCCCGCAGCTGGCCGCAATCTTTCAGTAACATAATTGTGATATGTAGCGGTATGTAATGATACATGATAACTTTGAGGTAATATCACAAGATTTCTTAGCTCGGTTACAGGTGGTTCTATAGCAACATCTCTTAGTGTTGTTCTTGATTCTGCTTAACGGCAGAAGTGCCTAACGGCCAGTCTTGTAATTACCCAACTGCTACTGTTAAAATTTCTATAAAATATTGGTCAACTTCCTGCGAATCATCAAAATACTCTAATATATGCTCTCTGACTTTTTTCCGTCTCCTTTCGATTTCTTTTTCAGAACAGTTATCCAACGCAAATAGTAGTTGTGCAAACAGATTTTCGTTGTTGCTTGCTTTCTCAATTAAAGATTTTCCCCTATGCTCTATTGTGCTATACTCTAATCCAGAGCTGAGAAACAAATCTGTTCTAACTTCCATCATATATCCGAATAGCCATTGGCAGTTCTCATTAGTAGAAAATGTAGTATTGAAATGCTCGAAACAATTACACAGCATATCGGTCAATGTCTCATATTCGCCTTTTTTCAATGAAAGTTCCGGTCCATCTAAAGTCAAGGTATACCAAGCGTTAACCGAAAGTTTTAAAAATAGCGAAATATTTTTTCTCTCTGCCGTCCATTTTTCATGTAAATACTGGACACAATGAATCCATTTTCCCTCAAGCTCAAGCTTTCGAGTATATTCATCGCTGTATAAAATCATATTATCACCTCGTCTTCACCCACGTATCAGATATTTTAATTACACCGTCAATAATAGCATATCGGACGACACCATTGTTTCTAACGGCTTCATAAATTAAGGCTCTACCTTGTTTGTTAATCAGTGTTGTCGCACCTTTTTTCATAGTAGTGTTGATTAAACCTTTAACATTATTCCAAGTAGCATTGCTAAGGACTCGTCCCCATGCATGTTTGCTTTGCATAATATGATGCATTGTGTTTCTACATACAGATTTTATAACTAATCCACTTGAGGCTTTTGCACCCCAGGGCAACACCTACACCATAGCCTACAAATCCTCCTATCACACCTCCAATAACTGCACCACCTACACCATATCCGACAACGTATTTCCAACGCTGTCCTTTGGGAACATTGCTTTTTACAGCCTTATTGTAGCCATAGGCCCCGCCTGCAACGCCGCCAGTCAATGCACCAATACCAATACCAATTAGAACAGCCGTAGATATTAAAAATTCTCCTGTGGGATCAAGGTTGTTGACAGGGTTGTTAGCACAATCGGCATATACATTGTATCCGATTAGTCCAGCGTTTTCATCAAATTCGCCTTCATGTACATTGGGTTCAGGGCTAATCCACCGCCCAACCTCAGGATCGTAATAGCGCTGGATACATAGTAGTACCACGGCTCGAATGCGTTCTGGCTCTGTACCAGCAAAC
>ERZ827528.1047-NODE-1047-length-30522-cov-4.414087_pt1 | contig 30522 bp, 29 predicted proteins | sample MGYA00519768_ERZ827528 | MGnify/ENA primary metagenome ERZ827528 (study PRJEB31778, sample SAMEA3449343) | human gut metagenome | biome: human gut; feature: human-associated habitat; material: faeces | place: United Kingdom | collected 2010/2012 ...
GCTTCGCCAATCCAGCTCCCCTGCAGGGGAGCCAAAATAGATTCTTCGACAAATAACGCGCTTCTACGCACATTTCGGCGTCCGTACCATCTGCAATTCTGCGTGGCAGAACAGCATAAACCCCGACTACAAATCATAGTCGGGGTTTGTTATTTGGTTTATGCCGAATCTGCGGCTCTTATTTCGGCAGGTTGGCGAACAGCTTTACATTGTCGAATGTATATGTATACTTGCCGTCCTCAATGCCATGGATTATCTCGCAGACCTTGTCGTTATACGGAGTCGGCACGCCGTACTTTCTGCCGTAGGCGCAGACAACGCCGTTTATCGCATCAACTTCACACTTCTTGCCCTTTTCAAGATCCTGGAGCATGCTCGCCTTGAGGAGCCTGTGCTTCTTGATGCAGATCGGGATGAGCGCGAAGGATATCTTTTTCTTTATGCCGTTGCCCTTGTAGTCGAGAAGCTTGACGATATCCTTGCCCTGAACCGGCTCGATTTTTATTCCCGCCGCCGCGGCAACATCGATGCACTCTTTTATAAGGTTCTGACAGCAGACACGGGAGATCTTGTTCTCTGCGGCGTCGCCGAAAGTGCCGCCGATAACGGCGGACATGCCGCTGAACGCGGCGTTGATGAGCAGCTTCGACCAGCGGACGCCCACGAAATTATCTTCGACCTCAACGGGGCACATCTTCTCAAGCAGCGCCTTAACCTGCATGAGTTTGTCGTCCTTCTGACCGTTCATTCTGCCGAGACCGAAGCTCATGCTGTCGGGCTCGCTCGTGAGCTCCGACACACCCTTGCCGTGGAGCGTTGCACCCCAAGCGACGGTGCAGCCCATCGTTCTGTCCTCCCCGACGACCTCAGAAACCGAGAGCTCCGGCAGTCCGTTCTGAAGCGTGCAGACGATGCAGTCATCGGTCATGTTCTTCTGAAGATTCTTCAGGACATTTACGTTGTCGAGCTGCTTTGTCAGCAGGATTATCAGCTCATATTTTTCGGTCATCTCGTCGGGAGTCAGCGCGTGAACTGGGACGGTCATATTGACAGTGCCGATTATCTTCGCGCCATCTTTGTTGAGCGCGTCGACATGTTCGCGGTTGCGCGTGATAAGATCGACATCCACGCCCGCCTTTGCGAGATATGCGCCGAGCACGGTGCCGAGCGACCCCGCGCCGTAAATTGCAGTTTTCATAGAAATCCCCTCTTTGATAAAATTTTATCGATATGATTATATCACGCAGAGCGGCGATTTACAAGAAAACTTTTCGTTCCCTGCGGAGTATGTCCGCGAGAATTATTTTGATTTATCCCAATAGGGGTAATCAGTAAACACGAACTTTCCCTCCGCATTTTTCCCTGTCGGCAGCTTGACATAGATGATATCGTCAACCGAGTGTTTTCTTACGGCCATAACAACCGTGAAATTCCCGTTGCCGTCATCCTCGACGTGATGCATCCAGCTGTTATAGGAAACTTCTCCGTCGTTTTTCTTATATGCTACATATATGTTGTCGTTATGCTCTATCAAATCCCTGTCGGCGACAGCTTGGCTCAGTATTTTATCTGTAAACTCCTCGGAAAAGACCTCTAAAAATTTTTTACGGACCTCTTCCATCGTGGTCACATACCGGTATTGGGGGAACATTGGAATATACTTTCTGAATCTTATTGTCACGGGCTTCTCCCCGGCGGAATACTCGCCCGCAAAATTCAGCGTCAGCCAGAGGCTTCGCGCCTTATCCGCCAAATCCCGCGCGTCGGTCTCATGCAGAATAGACCCGTCCTCGGGATAAAGCTCATATCCGTTTATGCCGTGCAGGCTTTCTATTATTGCTTGCTTGTCGCTCTCATAGGTCTCCCAAAGCGCAAGCGCGGCCTCGGAAACTTTTTCCGAGTATGCGTTTATCCGATAATGGTCGCGCGCCGTAACAAACAGGGTGTTTTCGTCCGAAACAAGCCGCCCCACTTCCACTCTGCCCTTGTAGGAGTCCGAGGAATAGCCGTTGCCGGTATCGATTATAAAAAACGTGAGCTCATTGCCGTCCGTTTTATCGACGGAAAACGCCACCATGCCCTCCGAAAAACTGGCGCTGACTACGCCTACCCAACTTTTGGGCAGCGAAATCGCATAGCTCCCTTCGGAAAACTCGGTGCTTCTTATTTTATTCGAGGTTATCAGCCTGTTAATCCCGGTTCTTAATGTTTGGTAATTTTTCGGGAAATTATTGCTCCCGCTCGCCTCAATCTCCGTTCCGTCCGCCAAGACAGCAGAAAAGCTCATCGAGCTTCCGTCGAGAACATCGGGGGGATTTGCGCCTCGGAAGCCCGCCCATTCATCTATTCTGCAATTTCCGAACAGGGCGCACACCTCGCGGTAGAGATTCTCGTCCCCGTCAACCGAGCGGATGACGTCGCGGGATTCGACAAAGCAGGACAGCTCGTTATCCCAGTCGTTCGAGCTCATATAATACTCAAGATGTACTCCGTCCTCTGTTTTGCATCCCTCATACACGGCGTTCTGTGCCGAGCAGTTGTTCTCCGTCAGCTTAAAGCTTTTAAATTCCATAGGATCGCCTCCGTAGTCATTGTTCTGTTTCGATGAGCACGCGGGAAAAATCAGCAAGAGAATGCACACGAGTGCAAAAGAAATAAAGCGCTTTTTCATTTTCCTGTTACCTTTCCTTGATATGCCGCACTGCGCCAAAAGAGCAAGGGCTTCGGTTCTCTTATATCCGTTATATTTTCTGTTCCGAACAAGTCACTCCTTTATAAGCTCATTTCTCAATATTAATTATATCACAACGCATTGATTTTTCAAGAAATAGCCGCAAACTTGGGAGTTTGACTCCAAAAAAAGCTGTCGGGCGCAAAAAGTCCTTCAAAAATGCAGAAAAACTCCCGAACAGCAATGCTGCCCGGGAGCTGATATTCGTCTTGTAAGCGGTAAAAATTCAGCGCTTCGAGAACTGGGGTGCACGGCGAGCGCCCTTGAGACCGTATTTCTTTCTTTCGGTCATTCTCGGGTCTCTGGTCAGGAAGCCTGCCTTCTTGAGTGCGGGGCGAAGCTCTGCATCATACTGAAGGAGTGCTCTGGAAATACCGTGGCGGATAGCACCTGCCTGGCCGGTCACGCCGCCGCCGTTGACGCGGCAGATGACATCGAGCTTTTCGCTGGTGCCTGTAAGAGCGAGAGGCTGGCGGACGATGAGCTTGAGGGTCTCAAGGCCGAAATAATTGTCAATCTCTCTGTCGTTGATGATGATCTTGCCGGTGCCGGCATAAAGACGGACTCTGGCGACTGATTTCTTTCTGCGGCCTGTGCCGTAGAAGTAAGGAACTGAATCGTACATTATTTATTGCCTCCCTTCATTAAAGAGCCCACTCTTCGGGCTTCTGTGCTTCGTGCTTGTGCTCAGCGCCTCTGTAAACGCGGAGTCTGGTCAGAGCGGTGCGGCCCAGAGTAGAATCGGGCAGCATACCCTTAACTGCAAGCTCGACAGCGAACTCGGGCTTTGTCTTCATGAGGGTGCTGTACTTGACCTCTTTCATGTTGCCGATATAGCCGGTGTGATGATAATACATCTTCTGGTTGAGCTTGTTGCCGGTGAGGACAGCCTTCTCAGCGTTGATGATGATTACATGATCGCCGCAGTCGGCGTGAGGAGCGAATGTGGGCTTATGCTTGCCGCGAAGAAGGACGGCAGCCTGAACTGCTACCTTGCCGAGAGGCTTACCGGCAGCATCGATGACATACCACTTACGGGTGATGTCGCCCGCTTTGGGCATATAAGTTGACATACTTGTTACCTCCGATTTCTTAATGCTACGATATATTACCACATCGCTCTATGCTTGTCAAGCACTTTTTCTTTAAATTTTAATTTATGTTTTGCTATCTCCGTTTTTCTCAAGTTTTCTCGTTTTTTCATACCATTTGCTCGCTTATGATTTACGAAAAATTTTGCCGATAGCGCGATAAAATCGACAATCTACCGCTCAAATTGACTTTATCCCCGGCATAGTATATAATAAATGTATTATATAAGCTCACGGAGGCAGACATGAAAAAAGAAGAGATAAAGCGCATGAACGATCTCTATCACCTGTCGCAGGAGAGGGATCTGAGCGAAGAGGAATTCGCCGAATGGGAGGGTCTCAAGAAGCAGTATGTCGCCGATTTTAAGGCGAGCCTTACAGCCCAGCTCGACAACACATATGTAATAGACGACAAAGGCAACAAGCGCAAGCTCGAAAAGAAGTCGGGCGACAAGTAATCTGCGCGGACACAAAAACGAAAGAGTGATATTATGTTTTGCAGAAATTGCGGGAAACAGCTCGAAGACGGATTCAAGGTCTGCCCATATTGCGGCGAACCGGTGAGCCTCGCGGAGAGCGACGCCAGACGCGCGGCACAGGAGCAGACCGCCGCAGAAGATACTCAGCCAGTACATAATGATATTCCGAAAGAGCCGGCTCCCCTGCCTGCTCCCGCACCTGTTCAGCCGAAAGCGAACAAGAAGCCCGAGCAGGAAAGCGAAAGCACCGGCGGATGGAAAGTTCTCGGATTTTTCCTCGGCTTCTTCGGTCCGCTGCTGTGGTTTCTGCCGCTCGTCAGCCTCGTGCTCTATCTTATATGGAAGAGCGACAAGCCGAAGGTCGCCAATGGCATCGGTCAGTTCACGCTGATAGGTCTCGCGGTCGGCGTGGGGCTCGCAGTTATTATTGCGATAATCGTCGGAGTGCTGTTTGCGATAACCGCGTCGATGACTGTGTTTGAAATGATACGCAGCTTCTTCCACGGCTCGCTCGGTGGGATAAACGATCTCGTCAGAAGTCTCCCGTTCATCGACTGAGCAACATAAAAATATTGAAACCGCCCGTGTTTTTTCCTTCAGAAATTCGGGAGGTGTTTTTTGCGCAATTTTGAATTTATTCATTGACATTCATTCGATATTCAGCAATTATTCATTGATTCTTTTCCGCAAGCGGTAAAGCTTTCCTCCTTGCTAATGTGGATAACTATGTGGATAATGTGGATAACTTTTATGTTTTGATGACTATTCAGAATATATGCGTAAAGTAAAAAACTTTACAGTTTGATTTTAATAACTATATAGAAATATTCTGCATAAGCCGCATATGCAGTGACAAAAAATTAACCCGGTTGCAGGAAAACTTGCAGCCGGGTTTTATGCATAAAATTTTACGCGTGATTTTTGTCTATTTTGCCAATATCAGACGTTCGCGAGAGCCGCGTCGAGATCGGAGATTATATCATCGACATTCTCTGTTCCGACGGAGAGTCTGACGAGATTTTCATAGACTCCGCAGTCGTCGAGCTCCTGCGCGGTGAGCTGGCGATGAGTTGTGCTCGCCGGGTGCAGACAGCAGGTGCGGCTGTCCGCAACATGGGTGACTATCGCCGCGAGCTTGAGGCTGTCCATGAATCTGACCGCGTCCTCTCTGCCGCCTTTTATTCTCAGCGAAATGACGCCGCAGGTGCCGTTGGGCATATACTTCTGCGCAAGGTCATAGTATTCGTCGCCCTCGAGGCTGGGATAGCGGACGGACTCGATCTTCGGATGAGCCTTCAGGAACCTTGCAACGGCGAGAGCGTTTGAGCAGTGGCGCGGCATACGCAGATGCAGAGTCTCAAGCCCGAGGTTGAGCAGGAATGCGTTCATCGGGGACTGAATTGAGCCAAGGTCGCGCATGAGCTGAGTCGTGCACTTTGTTATATATGCAGCCTTGCCGAACTGCTCGGTGTATACAACACCGTGGTACGACTCGTCGGGAGTTGTAAGTCCCGGAAACTTGTCGTTCTGAGTCCAGTCGAAGTTGCCGCTGTCAACTATAACTCCGCCTACGCTTGTCGCGTGGCCGTCCATATATTTTGTGGTCGAATGGGTAACTATATCCGCGCCGAACTCAAACGGGCGGCAGTTTATCGGGGTTGGGAAAGTGTTGTCGACTATCAGCGGCACGCCGTGGGAATGAGCCGCTCGCGCATACTTCTCAATATCGAGCACAACGAGCGAGGGATTAGATATAGTCTCGGCGAACACGGCTTTTGTGTTATCTTTGAATGCCGCGTTGAGCTCCTCCTCCGTCGCATCGGGGCGAACGAAAGTGAAATCGATGCCAAGCTTTCTCATCGTGACATTGAAGAGATTGAAAGTTCCGCCGTATATCGCGGACGCGGCAACGACATGGTCGCCTGCGGAGCAGATATTGAAAACGGAGAAGAACGACGCCGCCTGGCCGGACGAAGTGAGCATCGCGCCGACGCCGCCCTCAAGGTCGGCTATCTTCGCGGCTACGCAGTCGTTTGTCGGGTTCTGGAGACGGGTGTAGAAATATCCGGACTCCTGCAGATCGAAGAGCCTGCCCATCTGCTCGCTCGATTCGTATTTATATGTCGTGCTCTGGACTATCGACACAACGCGCGGCTCGCCGTTTTTCGGAGTATAGCCGGACTGCACGCACTTTGTTTCTATATTAAAGCTCATTTTGTCTCCTCCTTTTTGTCAGTCTTTGAGAAAATGACCCATAAGGTCGAAGCCGGGATCAACAAAATTGCCGGTCTCGGATGCTGATTTTTCATTTATGCTCGCAACGCCGCTGTCAAGCTCTTTGCCTTTACGGTAAATCAGATACGGCACGGGGTCGGAGGCGTGGGTGCGGGTCGCTATCGGGGTCGGATGATCCGGCAGAACCATGACTTTATAATCGTCCTGAGTGTTGAGATAGCCAAGGATTATAGGCATTATACGGCTGTCAATAAGCTCGATTGCTTTGACTTTATTCTCGGGCTCGTTTCTGTGGCCGCACTCGTCGGGAGCCTCGACATGGATATAGACAAGGTCCTGACCTTTACGCCATTCGTCGATTGCAGCGTTCGCTTTGCCCTCGAAATTCGTGTCGATATAGCCGGTTGCGCCCTCGACTTCGGGGGTGTTCATGCCGGCGCAGATGCCGATGCCCTTGAGCAGGTCAACTGCCGAGACGATGCTGCCTTTCACGCCGAACTTCTCTTCAAAGGACGGCAGAGCAGGACGGCTTCCCTCGCCCCAGAGCCAGATTGAATTTGCGGGGAGCTTGCCCTCGGCGATTCTCTTCTTGTTCACGGGGTGATCTTTAAGAAGATCGTAGCTCTCGCGCATCATGGCAATGAGCTTTTCGGCGTTCGGCGAAGTTGAAAGATACTCGCCGATAACTCTGCCGGAGATATCATGCGGAGGGGTCATCTTGCCGAGATCCGTCGTGCCGTTATGTACGATAAGGCAATGGCGATAAGCTACGCCGCTGTAAAAATCAAATTCACTGCTGCCGAAATGCTCCTGCACGGTCTCGATTATCTGCGCCGCCTCTTCGGTCGAGATATCGCCGCCGGAATAGTCGAGCATGGTCTTTGCGCCGTAATCCGCCTCGTCGCTCAAGGTGACAAGGTTGCAGCGCAGAGCGATATCCGTTTCGCTCATCTTGACTCCGATACTGACCGCCTCAAGGGGTGAGCGACCGGTGTAGCACTTCTTCGGATCGAATCCGAGCACGCTCATATTTGCAACATCGCTGCCGGGTTTGAGTCCGGCGGCAACGGTTCTGACAAGTCCGACTTCACCCTTCGACGCGAGCGCATCGATATTGGGCTTCTTTGCAACTTCCATCGGCGTCTTGCCGCCGAGAGCCTCAACGGGATAATCCGCCATGCCGTCGCAGAGAACTACAGCATATTTCATATATCTTCACCCTTTCAGAGAATTTATGCACAAACGATGCATATCGGGCGCGGCAAGTTTGGTTAGCATATGCATACTTGCCCGCCGCTGCTTTAATTATATCATAAAGTATCAGCGCATTAAAGCGGAAATTGAGAAAGATTATACACATATACTATATAAAAAAGAGTGCAAAATGACGAAAAATTATTTGTCAAAATGCGCTTGCAGCATATAATTGAGCGAGGCACAATGATATAATCGATTTGGAAGAAATATTCAAAAGGAGGATACTTATGACAAAAAGATTATTTGCAGTTTTGCTTGCGTGCCTGCTCATTCTTATAAGCTTCACGGCATGCGGCACAAAAACGCCCGATCCCGGCACGACCGCGGCAGAAGACATATCCGCCGCAGAAACCGAAGCCAACGCGCAGACGAGTGCAGAAGAGACGAACTCCGAAGCGGTATCCGAATCCGCAGAGGAGAGCACTGCTCAGAACACGCAGAAACCGACGGCAGACAAGCCGGCATCAAAGCCCGCAGCAACTGCAAAATCGAATAATTCCGGTTCAGCTTCAAAAGGCAAGCTTGAAGTCAGCGCAGGAAGCGTAAAAAGCATCACCGGAGCAAAAGTGCTCAGGGCGTGGAAGCTCAATTCAAACGGAGTGAATATAGAAATCCACCGAATAGCCTATGGGCCGCAGATAACTCAGGCTTTCAAAAAAGCGAACGCGGACGGCGCTATCGACTACGACAAGACGGTCACTTATCAGCCGGTAGTCAATATAGCGATAATCACCTGCTCGCCCGAGCACATCGGCGTTGCATCGAGCCAGCAGCTGCTCGGCACGAATGTCGGCAAAGTCGAAGATATGGGCAGAAAGAGCGGCGCGCTCATAGCGATAAACGGCGAGGACGGCTCAACATACAAAAGAGGTGCGCCGACAATTCGCAACGGCTCGGTCGTTTCGACTGATGGTCAGGGGCAGAAACGACTGTTGATATACAAAAACGGCACATGGAAAGTCGATACGCTCACAAACGAGAACTGCAAATCGTATATCTCACAAGGCGTCTACAATTCCCTGCGCTATCAAAGACAAGTCATAACAAACGGCAAGGCAACCAACGAGCACGACACTTATTATCACAACCGCACCGTTTTCGCGCAGATATCAGAGAACAAATATATCATGGCTATGGGCGAATTTATGCCGCTCGACAACATGATGAAAGTCCTCATAGCATACGGCGCGAGGAATGCATTCCTGTTAAACGGCGGCAACTGCTCGTCGATGTATGTCAAGGGCATCGGCAACACGACCGGCACAAAGGCGACTCAGCTCAAAAATCTTAACAAGCCGTGCGTTATCGAGAGCGAATTCTTCGCGGCAAACGGTATGCTCGGATTGAACTCCGCCGGAAAACAGAAGCTGGGCGGACCTTGCAACGAGCTCGACATAGTATATGTAAAATAAAAAGCAAAAAGGGTGAGACGGTGAAAAAGGCTTTCAGAGCGGCTGCAATTGCGGCAATATTGCTATTTGCGCTGACTTTTATCGAGAACGCAAAAATCAAAAGCGCATCGGCTCACCTACTGTTTTCTTCGTCCGTCAGCGTCGGTGGCAATGAATCGCGGGAAGTCACGCTCAAGAGTGGCGACAGAATAGCCATCGGCTCATATCTCGGCGAGCCTATTATATGGAGAGTCATCGAAACGGGCGGCAAAACTCTGCTCATGAGCGAAAAGGTGTTGTGCTTCAGGGCGTTCGACCCGTCCGAGGACGGCATCGGCAGTTCCGATTATCTCGCTTCTCCCCTGCGCGCATGGCTCAATTCGGAGAGCGGATTTTTAAATCCGGAGAATTTTTCAGAGTTTGACCTTTCGCTCATATCGCCTGACAAAAACGGCGATTCAATATTCCTGCCGTCAAAAGATATGCTCAAAAATATAAGCGCCGCCGACCGCCGCAGAAGCCCGACCGAGCAGTGCATCAAAAATGATACTTCGCGCTATTTAACTCTGCGCAAATACTGCTGGTATTGGACAAGCTCCCCGATTTCGACAAATCAGAGCAGCGTTACGGCGGTCACCACGACCGGCGGATTCTATAAAACGCTCGCGGCGGACGAGCTGTGCGGCGTATGCCCGGCGATGTATCTTCGCAGCAATGTTCTCGTTCTTTGTGGGAGCGGAACCGCCGAAAATCCGTATGCGTTGGCAGGAGGTGGCGAAAGATGAGAGAGAAGCTGAAAGAATTTCAAAACTCTCCGCACTCGATAATCGCCGCATTCTCCGCCGCCGTGCTGTTTTTCTGCACGGTGTTCACGCGGCTGATACTAAAAACCGACGACGGTCACTTTCTCGGCATACTCCACCGAAACGGATTCACAGTAACAAGCTGGCTGCACGAGCGGTACACGACCGTGTCCGGGCGGATAGTCGGCGAATGGCTGATGATAAATTTTCTGCGCCTGCCGCTCATTTTCTGGAAGCTGTTCATCGCCGCGCTGATAATATATATAATGTATTTTCTCTGCCGCCTGTCGGACTTTTTCGGCGAAAAGGCAAGCGCAAAACAGAGATATATCTTCGCCTGCTCGGTGCCGTTGGCAGTATTTCTGCCATGCCTCAACCCGTCGGTGTTCTGGTTTGCAGGTTCGTTTACATTTCTCGTTCCGTTCGCCGCCCTGCTTATCACGGTGACACCTCTCACATTCGAGGTATTCGGCGGGCGCGTGAATCCCATGGCATATGTCGCCGCCGCGATTGCTTCTGTCGTCGCGGCATCTCAAGAGCAGTCCTGCGCCGCGGCGCTCGCGCTGCAAGTGATTCTGCTGATTTTTTCGGCATATCAACGCAAACTCGGATTCCGTCAATTCATCCCGCTCCTGCCGAGCGCAGTTTCCGCCGCGGTGTTAGTTCTCTCGCCCGGACTTCGCGGGCGCGGAGCAATGGAAGCGGCGTCGGGTTTTGAAAGATTTTCTAAAATGAATATATTTGAAAGACTGCTCTGCGGATTTTCAAATTATTTCGCATTTTCATTTTTCTTCTCGCTGATAACAGCAGCTGTTTTTCTCGTTCTGCTCGGTGCATCGGTATATGAAGCGTTCGGCGGTTCGCGGAAAATAAAGAAAATTATATCAGTCTTTGCAATATTCGCCTCGGTGCTGTGCGTCGGAGTCAACGCCGCATATATTATTATCCGCCGCACCACCCCGGACAAGGGCTTTGAAAAGATGTTCAAGAACGGCAATTATCTTCCGCTCGAACTCGCGGTTATAGCGCTCTGTTTTGTCTTTCTATTTAGCCTTTTCATTCTTATAGCGGCGCTCATCAAAAAGAACAAAAAGCTCGGGTTCACCGTCGGCGTGCTGTTCAGCGCCGCCGTCTGCTGCGCCGCAGTGCTCGGATTCTCTTCGTCCGTCTACGCCTCCGGTCAGCGCGTGTTTTACTACACCGAGATGTTCACGCTCATCGCCTGCACAGCGATGTATTCTTCACTTTCGGAAAGCAAAGCGAAAAAATTTGCGGGATATGCAGTCCCGACAGCCGCATTTATTTTCTATATCATCAACTGTTTCACCTACACATTCCTTGAGATACCCATAATGGGCTAAAATAAATTGTAAAGCGATTTACTTTACAATTTACACGCTTATTTTTTAGCGCAAAAATCAAAGCTCCCGTGCGACTTTCCCGATATATCAACACATTCGGGGCCGCATGGGAGCTTTTGTTTTTTGATTTATAAATCATGTAAAGCTTAACAGCTTGTCATCAATGACCGTGCGGAACGACATCGAGTTTATCATGTTCCTCGCCGAGATCGGCACGCAGGAGCGCAAAGAACACTATCGCGAGCAATATTTCGGCGCACCAGATGGTCTTGCCGCCGAGATAGCCGCAGAGAAATGTAGAAACAACCGCGCCCGCGACAAACGAGCCTATCATCAGCAGATGCGCGAACATCTTGCCGCGCGCCTCTTTATTACCGCTGCGAAGCCACTTGACGAGGTTCGAGCCGACCTGGCGGACATGGTTGGTGCAGAAGGTAGTCGCCATCGGAATTTTCTTCGCCTGGCGGAATGTGTTGAACTGCATCGAAGCGATAAAATTCACAGCCACCTGGCAGATCTGCGGCGGCGCATCGTCCGGGACGAAGCCGAGCGCAAATATCCACGCCATTTCAAACGCCACGAACGCCGTGTCCCAGCGGACTATCTTACGGCGGTTTATATGCTTGGGCAGAAATTCCGAAATGACCGTGCCGAGCAGATAAGCCGAAGCGGGCAGAAGATAATACAGCGCCTTGCGCCAGTTCCCGCGCCCGAGCTGAACCGCCATGAGCACGAAGTTCGCCGTCTGCGCGTTGCAGAACACGCCGCCCTTTTGAACATAAGTATATGCGCCGAAAAATCCGCCGACCGCGATCATGACGGCAAATATCCAGAGCTTTTCGCATTCGAGAAGCTCTTCCTCTTTTTTGAGAGCCTTTTCTTTCATCGTTCACCACACCGTTTCTTTTCTACAACGCATAAGTTTATCACTGCTCCCCGTCTCTGTCAAGGAACGGGAAATAGCCGCAGCATCTTGAAAAAAAGCCGTTTTCATGGTATTATTTAGGGTATTATATACCATTATAGAATGCAGTATAAAACAAGAGGAGAATAGCATGTCAAAGCTTTTGAAGTATTTGAAAAAATACAAAATTGAAAGTATTCTCGCGCCGTTTTTCAAGCTCATTGAAGTGGCGTTCGAGCTGACTGTTCCGCTGATAGTCTCAACTATAATCGATGTCGGCATAGAGAACGGCGACAAAGTTTATATTATCAAACGCTGCCTGCTGCTCAGTCTGCTCGGCATACTGGGTCTTTGCAGCACGCTTGTAGCGCAGTATTTCTCGGCGAAAGCGTCGGTCGGCTTCGCTACCGATATTCGCCACACGCTTTTCAAGCATATCGGCAAGCTCTCTTATTCCCAGCTCGATTCGCTCGGCGCGCCGACGCTTATAACCCGCCTGACGGGCGACATAAACCAGGTGCAGACCGGAACGAACCTGACTCTGCGCCTCGTCCTGCGCTCGCCGTTCGTCGTATTCGGCGCGGTGATAATGGCGTTCACGGTCGATGTAAAATCGTCGCTCGTGTTTGTCGTTGCGGTGCCCGCTCTCGCCGCGGTCGTGTTCGCGATAATGCTCGTGTGCATCCCGATGTACCGCAAGGTTCAGCAGAAACTGGACGGGTTGCTGAGCAAGACGCGCGAAAACCTGCTCGGCACCCGCGTTGTCAGGGCGTTTTGCAAAGAGGATGAAGAAATCGAGGACTTTGACGCGAAGAACAGCGCCCTGACCGAGATGCAGACAGCTGTCGGCAGGATATCCGCTTTCATGAACCCCGCAACCTTCGTGCTCATAAACCTCGCGATAATCGCACTGATATATGTCGGCGCAATACGCGTTGATTCCGGCGCCATTTCGCGCGGCGCGGTCGTTGCGCTCTATAACTACATGTCACAGATCCTCGTTGAGCTGATAAAGCTCGCGAATCTCATAATCAGCGTCACAAAGGCGATAGCCTGCGGCAACCGAATTCAATCGGTGCTCGATATCGAGCCCGGCACCGTCCCCGGCACTGTCACCGACGGCAACGAAAACAGCGAATATTCAGTCGAATTTGACAAGGCGTGCCTGTCATATAACGGCAGCGAAGAATCGCTGCACAATATCGACCTCAAAATAAAGCGCGGCAGCTCGATAGGCGTTATCGGCTCGACCGGCTCGGGCAAAACCTCGCTCGTCAATCTTATTCCGCGATTCTACGATGTCACCGGCGGGTGTGTGCTCGTTGACGGCGTTGACGTGCGCGACTACGACACAAAGGCTCTGCGCTCGAAAATAGGCGTCGTCTCGCAGAAAAAAGCCCTGTTCGCCGGCACTGTCAGGGACAATATCCGCTTCGGCAAGCAGGACGCCACAGACGAAGAAATCTGGCAGGCGCTCGAAACGGCGCAGGCAAAGCAGATGATAGAGGACAAGAGCGGGCAGCTCGACTTTGTCCTCGAACAGGAGGGCAAGAACCTCTCGGGCGGTCAGCGCCAAAGAATGACTATAGCCCGCGCCCTCGTCAGAAAGCCCGAGGTGCTCATCCTCGACGATGCGGCGAGCGCACTCGACTACGCCACCGGTGCGGCACTGAACAAGGCGCTGAGAAACACCGACTTTGCCCCGACCGTCATCACTGTGTCCCAGCGCGTTGCGGCGATAAGAAACGCCGATACCATAGTAGTCCTCGACGAGGGCGAGATAGTCGGCATGGGCACGAACGACGAGCTTCTGCGCTCGTGCGAAGTCTACAAAGAAATTTTCGATTCCCAGCTTGAAAAGGAGGATGCGTAACCGTGAAGAACAAAACCGTTTTCAAGCGAGTTATCGCGGTCATCGGCCGCTCGAAGCTTCTGCTGTTCCTTTCGCTCATCCTCTCCGTTGCAAGCGTCATTCTCTCGCTCTATATCCCCGTCCTCGCCGGACGCGCGATAGACGGAATAAAGCTGCACGGCAACGTTGATTTTGAGGTCATAAAGAAGTGTCTTTTCGGCATTCTGATCTGCGCCATAGTCGGCGGAGTGCTCCAGTGGGTGATGAACATCATCAACAACCGCATAGCCTATAACACCGTGCGCGATATACGCTCAAAGGCGTTTTCGCATATGCAGACCCTCCCCGTGGCGTTCGCCGACTCCCACCCCTACGGCGATATCGTCAGCCGCATAACGGCGGACGCGGAGCAGTTCGCCGACGGACTCATATTGGGCTTCTCACAGCTTTTCACCGGCGTTGTCACGATAGCCGTGACGCTCGTTTTCATGCTCACTATATCGCCGCTCATCACTCTCGCGGTCGTCGTGCTAACCCCGATATCGCTGTTCACGGCGCGTTTTATAGCACGCCGCACTTATTCGATGTTCAAAAAGCAGTCCGAGACCCGCGGCGAGCAGACTGCGCTCATCAACGAGATGATACAGAATCAAAAGACCGTTCAGGCGTTTTCATATGAAGACAGAGCGGTTGGAAGATTCGACGAGAGCAATGAAAAATTGCGCAAATATTCGCTCAAATCCATATTCTTCTCGTCGCTTACAAACCCGACCACCAGATTTATCAACAATCTTATCTACGCCGTAGTCGGGCTCATGGGCGGAATATTCGCCATCGGCGGCATGGTGACCGTCGGCGGATTCGTCAGCTTCCTCGCCTACTCGAACCAGTACACAAAGCCGTTCAACGAGATTTCCGGCGTCGTGACAGAGCTTCAGAATGCCCTCGCCTGCGCGGCAAGAATATTCGAGCTCATAGACGAAAAGCCCGAGGAGTCGGACGAAAATTGCTCGGCGCTCAGCGACCCCGAGGGAAGCGTGGAGTTCGACAATGTCCGCTTCTCATACGACAAGAGCAAAAAGCTCATCGACGGCTTCGATTTCTTCGCCCCGTCCGGCAAGACAATAGCCGTTGTTGGTCCGACAGGATGCGGCAAGACTACGCTTATCAATCTCCTGCTCCGCTTCTACGACGTTGACGGCGGCAGCATAAAGGTTGACGGCGAGAATATAAACGACATCACACGCCACAGCCTCAGGCACCATTTCGGCATGGTGCTCCAGGATACCTGGATAAAGAACGGCACCGTCCGCGAGAATATAGCGTTCGGCAAGCCCGACGCCACGGATGAAGAGATAATCGCCGCCGCCAAGGCAGCACGCGCTCACAGCTTTATAAAGCGCCTCAAAAACGGTTACGACACCGTCATCGGCGACGACGACGGACTCTCCGAGGGTGAAAGACAGCTGCTCTGCATCGCGCGCGTCATGCTCATGAAGCCGCCGATGCTCATCCTCGACGAGGCGACTTCATCGATAGACACCAGAACGGAATTGAAAGTTCAGGATGCGTTCAACACGCTCATGCAGGGGCGCACCTCGTTCGTCGTGGCGCACAGACTCTCGACCATCCGCCACGCCGACTGCATTCTCGTTATGAAAGACGGCAAGGTCGCCGAGCAGGGCACGCACGAGGAGCTGCTCGCAAAGAACGGATTCTATACGAAGCTCTACAACAGCCAGTTTGCGCAGTGAAATATATGCCATGGAACAGCAGAGAAGAAAGCCTAACAGGCTGAAAGATTACGACTATTCGCAAAACGGAGCATATTTTATCACAATTTGCATAGATGACAGAAAGCCAATATTGTCACGCATTGCCGTATAACACAACATTTCAAAGGTTCCGTGACTAAGCAATACAAAAAATCAATTTGGCAAAAAGGTTTTTATGACCATATAATCCGTGACGAATACGATTATCAAGTCAAATGGCAATATATTGACGACAACCCGATCAAATGGGCTGAAGACGAATTACATCAGGATTGAAAAACAGCCGAATAACCGCCGCAGTATCTTTCATCTGAAAGTTCGCGGCGGTTATTTTTTATTCAGTGTAAAATGGCGGCTCAGGGCGAAAATATAAAGCCCAATTCGACAAATATCATTTTTAATCTGCATTGTTGACATCGGCAAAAAGTGTGATATAATTATAACAGTTGTTATAAAACAAGCGTTTTATAATTGTTATTGGAGGACGCCATGGACTACATTCGCCTGTCACCCGAAAATCTCGAAAGCGAGCACATATGCTGCGCCATATCAAACGCCAAGGACCCGCAGGTCATTGCAAAAAAGCAGTGGCTCGCCGAAAGGCTCGGCGAGGGTCTGGTATTTTTAAAAGCCGACGCGCGCGGGAAGTGCTTTATTGAGTATATCCCCGCCGAAAACGCATGGGCGCCGATAGACGCGCCCGGCTATATGTTCATCGACTGTCTCTGGGTCTCCGGCTCTTTCAAAGGACACGGATATTCAAACGACCTGCTCAACGAATGTATCCGCGACAGCCGCGAAAAGGGCAAATTGGGGCTTTGCATACTCTCGTCGGCGAAGAAGCGCAGTTTTCTTGCCGACCCGAAATATCTGAAATATAAGGGCTTCATAAAAACCGATTCGGCAGAGCCGTATTTCGAGCTGATGTATCTGCCGTTTGATCCGTCCGCGCCCGCTCCGCGCTTTCGTGAGCAGGCAAAGAGCGCTCAGATTGACGGCAGCGGGTTCGAGATATTTTATACAAGCCAGTGCCCGTTTACGGCGAAATATGTTCCGCTAATTGAAAACATGGCAAGCGATATGAATCTTCCGCTGAGCGCCGTGCATATCTCATCGCGCGAGCAGGCTCAAAACGCGCCCTGCGCCTACACCGCATTTTCGCTGTTCTATAACGGAAAGTTCATAACGCACGAGATACCGAGCGAAAAGAAATTCGCGGCGATTTGTGAAGAGTTCGTAAAATAAAACACCGCCGGATTGACCGGCAGCGTAAAATATACTAATATAGAAAAGGGAAAAGATATCTGTCCGCCCCGGCGGACGAAAAGGAGACATTATGCTTAACATCAAAAACCTGACCAAAACCTACGGCGAGAAAAAGGCTGTTGACGACCTGACGCTGCATATCGCGCCCGGCGAGATATACGGCTTCATCGGCCACAACGGCGCGGGCAAGACCACAACGCTAAAATCCGTTGTCGGCATTTTGCAGTTCGACGAGGGCGAGATAGCGATAAACGGCATCTCGATAAAAGATGACCCGCTCGCTTGCAAAAAAATCATAGCCTATATTCCCGATAATCCCGACCTCTACGAATACATGACGGGAATAAAATATCTGAACTTCATCGCTGATATTTTCGGCGTCAGCGCCGACGACCGCCGCGAGCGCATACATAAATATGCCGATATGTTCGGGCTGACCGCCGACCTCGCGCAGCCCATCTCGGCGTATTCCCATGGCATGAAGCAGAAGCTCGCGATAATCTCCGCATGGATCCACGAGCCCAAGTTAATCATCATGGACGAGCCCTTCGTCGGTCTCGATCCCGCCGCATCGCATTTATTAAAGGACATGATGCGCGAGGTCTGCAACTCCGGCGGCGCAATATTCTTCTCGACCCATGTGCTCGAAGTTGCCGAAAAGCTCTGCGACAAGGTCGCGATAATAAAAAGCGGAAAGCTCATCCGCTCCGGCACAATGGAAGAGGTCAAGGGCGACTCCAGCCTTGAGAACGTGTTCCTCGAACTGGAGGGAGAAGAATGCTGAAAACACTGATAAAAAAACAGCTTCTCGAACTCAATAAAAGTTTCTTCGTTGACCGCAAGACGGGCAAGGGCAAATCTCCCCGCTCGGCGACATTCTCGATAGTGCTGTTCATATTGCTCATGATTTTTGCCATCGGCGGAATGTTCTGCTATATGTCATATTCGATGCGCCCGTTGATAGCCTACGGCATGAGCTGGCTCTATTTTGCTATTATGGGCGCTACCGCCGCGCTTTTCGGCGTTTTCGGCAGCGTGTTCAACACATATTCGAGCCTCTATGACGCAAAGGACAACGACCTTCTGCTCTCGATGCCCATTCCCGTGCGCGATATCATGGCGGCGCGCCTCATCGGAGTCTATCTCATGGGGCTGATGTATTCCGGTGTTGTGGTAATCCCCGCCGTCGGCGTGTATTTCATAACCGCGCATCCCGGAATATCCGGCATAACCGCCGTTATAATGGCCGTTATGGTGACTGTTCTCGTGCTTATACTGTCATGCATACTCGGCTGGGTCGTTGCAAAAATCGCAGTTAAATTAAAAAACAAGAGCATTATAACAGTTATAGTTTCAATAGCGTTTCTCGGCGGCTACTACTATGTCTACTTCAGAGCGAATGAGATAATCACCGGCATCGTTGCGAACAGCGCGGCTGTTGCCGCAAAGGTGCGCATGTCCGCCTATCCGCTCTATATTTTCGGCAAGGCGTTCGCGGGCGATGTTCTCCCGACAATTATAATTTCGCTCATCATTCTCGCTCTGCTCGCCGCGACGTGGCTCATAATGTCGCGCACATTCTTAAAGCTCGTCACGAGCAGCGGAAAGACCGCAAAGACAGTCTACAAAGAGAAGACGGTCAAGCAGCAGGGCACCGACCGTGCGCTTCTGCGCCGCGAGATAAACCACTTCCTCTCGAGCCCGTCTTATATGCTCAACTGCTCGCTCGGGGCGCTGTTTATGATAGCCGTCGCTGTTTTCTCGCTGATAAAAAGCGACTGGTTTATCGGCGTTGTCACCCGAATGGATGAGGATTTGCTGGAATATGCCCCGACCTTCGCGTGCTTACTTTTATGCCTGCTCTCTTCTATGAATATACTCACCGCGCCCGCGATATCCCTCGAGGGCAAGAGCCTTTGGATAGCCCGTTCGCTCCCCGTCACCTCGTGGCAGATTCTCAGAGCGAAGCTGAAGCTCCATATGCTCTTCACCGCCGTCCCCGCACTGATATGCAGCATATGCTTCTGTATTGCCCTCAAGCCGGAGCTTCTCACGGCGGCGGTCATGATGATTATCCTGCCGCAGATATTCACGCTCCTATGCGCCGTTTCGGGGCTCAGAGTAAATATCAGGATGCCCAACCTCACCTGGAGCAGTGAGAGCGGAGCGGTCAAGCAGAGTCTCGGCATCATGCTCGCGATGTGCCTCGGCTGGGCGTATATCATCGTGCTCATCGCGGTCTATCTGTTCGCGGTGCAGGTGCTGCCGAATGTATTCGCGCTGATGATCGCGACGGCGGTCATAGCAATAATAACCGTGATATCCTTTTCAAGGCTCAAGCGCAAGGGCGTAAAGAGATTTGAGACACTGTAAGCAAAATTAAATATCAGCAGCCGTGGTTCGTTGAGAATCACGGCTGTTGTTTTTTGCGATAAATTAAAATATTGAAGTAAATAAATATAACAAACTACGCCGACAGCGCACAAAAAATTATCTGACATTCAGCGACTTGAGTTATCGCGGCTTCGTATCGGCTGCGCCGATATCGGACAGCCGCAAGGGCTGTCCCTACAATTTGCGCTGCAATTCCCGGGTAAAAGCGCGGTTCGAAATAAAAAAGCGGCAGACAAGCACACCTGTCTGCCGCAATTTTATTTAATTATTTCTCAAGATTAGCCTTGAGGGTGTTGAGCTCGTCACTCAGAGCCTTGGGAAGTCTGTCGCCAAACTTAGCGTAGAACTCTTCGATGCCATTTGCCTCGTCCTCCCAGAGGGAGTTGTCAACGCTCAGGATCTCCTTGAGCTGATCCTCGCTGACCTCGTCCTCGATGCCCTCAAGGTTGATGTCCTCAGCCTTGGGCACGAAGCCGATAGCGGTCTCCTCTGCGTCGACCTTGCCCTCGCAGCGCTTGATTATCCACTCAAGCACGCGCATGTTGTCGCCGAAGCCGGGCCACAGGAAGTTGCCGTCGTCGTCCTTACGGAACCAGTTGACGTTGAAGATCTTCGGAGCCTTATCCTCGTCGAGGCCTGCGCCGATATCGATCCAGTGCTGCCAGTAATCAGCCATGTTGTAGCCGCAGAACGGAAGCATAGCCATGGGATCGCGGCGGACAACGCCGACTGCGCCGGCTGCTGCTGCGGTGGTCTCGGAAGCCATTATCGAGCCAACGAACACGCCGTGATTCCAGCTTCTTGACTGATAGACCAGCGGAGCGAGCTTAGCTCTTCTGCCGCCGAAGACGATAGCGGAGATCGGAACGCCTGCCGGATTCTCAAACTCGGAGCTGATGCACGGGCAGTTGACAGCGGGAGCGGTGAAGCGGCTGTTCGGATGAGCGCCCTTTTCCTCGCTCGTCTTGCCGTTCCACGGTCTGCCCTGCCAGTCGATGGCGTTCTCGGGCGGATTCTTGTCGAGACCTTCCCACCAGACGGTGTTGTTGTCAAGGTTAAGCGCAACGTTTGTGAAAATGGTATTCTTTCTTGTCGCGGCAAGCGCGTTGGGATTGGACTTCTCGTTCGTGCCGGGGGCAACGCCGAAGAAACCGTTCTCGGGGTTGATAGCATAAAGTCTGCCGTCGGGACCCTTTCTGATCCATGAGATATCGTCGCCGACGCACCAGATCTTGTAGCCCTTGTTTCTGTATCCCTCGGGCGGGATAAGCATGGCAAGGTTGGTCTTGCCGCAGGCGGACGGGAATGCCGCGCAGATATATTTGACTTCACCCTTCGGATTCTCGAGGCCGAGGATAAGCATATGCTCAGCCTGCCAGCTCTCTTTCCAGCCCTGATAAGAGGCTATACGAAGAGCAAAGCACTTCTTGCCGAGGAGGACGTTTCCGCCGTAAGCGGAGTTGACGGAGATGATGGTGTTATCCTGCGGGAACTGGCAGATATAACGCTTCTCGGGGTCGATGTCGCAGCTGCAGTGCAGTCCGCGAACCCAGTCGTTGCTGTCGCCCAGAGTATCCATAACCTTCTTGCCGATTCTCGTCATGATAGCCATGTTGAGAACGACATAAATGGAGTCGGTCAGCTCAACGCCGATCTTCGAGAACGGAGAGCCGACAGGACCCATCGAATAAGGAATAATATACATTGTTCTGCCCTTATAGCTGTCTCTGGCTATATCGTAGAGCATCTTATAAGCCTCGGAGGGATCCATCCAGTTGTTGGTCGGACCTGCCTGATCCGCGCTCTCGGCGCAGATGAATGTGCGGTTCTCAACACGCGCAACATCGTTGGGCTTGGTTCTGTGAAGCAGGCATCCGGGGAGGAGATCCTCGTTGAGCTTGGTCATCTCGCCGGTCTCGCATGCCTTGGCGCGCAGAGCGTCAAGCTGCTCCTCGCTGCCGTCGATCCACATGACTTCGTCGGGAGATACAAGAGCTATCTTCTCTTCGATCCAGTCGATCACTGTCTTGTTCTGTGTCAAATGTTTCATGATATTTGACTCCTTTCGTCTAATCTGTTAAGAAAGGTACCATCTTTACCCAGTATGTATTATACCCCAATAAACTCGGTTTTTCAATGACGAAACTGTTAACTTTCAGACCTTTTTTGATAAAAATTTATCAATTTCATCAATAGGCATCGAAGCTCGTGCATTGAGGGTCAGCGGGGCTATGTTTCCCGCCTTGAATTCATAGTAGCCCTGGGCGCCGACCATTGCCGCATTGTCGCCGCAAAGCGACAGTTCGGGCATGAACAGCGACCATGAATGAGCCTTGCAGATATCGGTCATTTCCGCTCTCAGGCGCGAGTTTGCGGACACGCCGCCCGCCAGGACTATCTTGTCGAAACCGAAGTTCAGTGCCGCTTTTTCGGTGTTTTCGCGCAGGCATCTTACGACCGCCTCGATATACGACGCGCCGAGATCGGGCACGCTTATCTCCTCGCCCTTTTGCTTTGCGTTGTGGATAATATTGACGGCAGCAGTCTTGAGTCCGGAGAAGCTGAAATCGTATTCGCTCCCGTCAACATGCGGGCGCGGAAGCTTGTAGCTCTTCGGGTCGCCGTTCTTGGACACCCTGTCGAGGTTCACGCCGCCGGGATAATCGAGCCCCATGGCGCGCGCCGCCTTGTCCATCGCCTCGCCTGCAGCGTCGTCGCGCGTTCTGCCGATAATATGAAAATCCGTGTAGTCGCGCACCTCGATTATGTGGCTGTGACCGCCGGACACGACGAGCGCGAGAAACGGCGGCTCAAGGTCGGGGTGAGTTATATAATTCGCCGCGATATGCGAGCGCAGATGATGCACGGGCACGAGCGGTTTGTTCGCGGAAAACGCGAGTCCCTTTGCAAAATTCACGCCGACTAACAGCGCGCCGATAAGCCCGGGCGCATATGTGACGGCTATCGCGTCAACATCGCCTACATTCATCTCCGCCCTGTCGAGCGCCTCGCCGACAACGCCGGATATCGCCTCCGCATGGCGCCTTGACGCTATCTCCGGCACGACTCCGCCGTAGAGTATATGTTCCTTTACCTGCGACGCTATGACGCTTGAAATAACGCGTCTGCCGTCCTCGACGACCGCCGCAGCGGTCTCGTCGCAGGAGGATTCGATTGCAAGTATCTTCATTTCGCTCACCCTCATCTGTCAAAAAACTTTGTCATTATCTCCGCATCCTCGCGCGGATCGGAATAAAAATTCTTTCTTGTTCCGACTTCTTTGAAGCCGCGTTTTTTATAGAGCGCCTTCGCCGGGGCGTTTGAAGCCCTGACCTCGAGCGTTATCAGCACGCAGCCGCGTTTTATTGCGCCGCGCTCCGCCTCTTCGAGCAGCTTTTCCGCTATCCCGCGGCGGCGGAATTTTTCAGACACGGCGACATTGGTTATATACGCCTCACCCACTATCTCCTGCACGCCGATATATCCGGCGACGCATCCGTCGGCAACCGCGCAGAGAAAATGAGCCTGATCGTTATCAAGCTCTTCCCGAAGCGACTTCTCGCTCCACGGATGCGAAAAACATTCGCGCTCGAGCGACACAACGCCGCCTATATATTCTTCCGTCATCGGGACCGTTTCAACTTCAAAAATACCGATCAGCTCCCGCTCTTTATCTTTTCGTAAAGCTCCGGCAGCGCGCCGTTTATCTTCTTTGCGCACTCGCGGTAAACTTCGATATCGCATCCGTAGGGGTCGTCAACTCCGCCGGCGAGCACATAGAGTCTCTCGTCGGGAATCATGCGGTTGAGCATCTCATACTGCTCATCGGTCATGCAGACTATCAGGTCTGCCTTGCGCGCGATGCTGCGGGTCAGCATACGAGATTTATGCTCCGAGATATCGACTCCGTATTCGAGGGCGACCGCCTGCGCGTTGTCGCTCGCGGGGCGTCCGTCAAAGGTCGCAAGTCCCGTGCTCGAGCAGTCTATACCGCTCTCCCCTTTTTCTTCGAGCAGTTTTTTGAACATCCCCTCCGCCATCGGACTGCGGCAGATGTTGCCCGTGCAAACAAAAACCAGATTCATGTTTCCTCCGTTTTATCAGCCTTTCGCGTCATACCAGGTGCGCCCGGAATGGACATCCGCAGTGAGCGCCACAGAGAGCTTAACAGCGTTCTCCATTTCCTCTTTGAGCAGCGCGCTCACGCGCTCTTTTTCGTTCTCCGGCGCTTCGACTATCAGCTCATCGTGCACCTGCATTATCAGCTTCGCCGCCAGATTCTCGCGTTCAAGGCGTTCGTAGACTCTTATCATCGCTATCTTGATTATATCCGCCGCCGTGCCCTGAATGGGCATATTGCGCGCCACACGCTCGCCGAAAGCGCGGGTGTTAGCGTTCGATGCGGCGAGCTCCGGCAGATATCTGCGCCGCGCGAACATCGTCTCGGCGTAGCCGTCTTTCTTCGCCTTTTCGACCACGTCGTGCATATATTTGTCAACGCCTGAATAGTGCCTGAGATAGCCTTTTATATACTCATCCGCCTCGCTGCGGCTGACTCCGATATCTTTGGCGAGCGAGAACGCGCCGATGCCGTATACTATGCCGAAATTGACCGCTTTCGCGCGGCTTCTCATTATCGGAGTGACAAGCTGCGGCGGCATATCAAAGACCTCGGACGCGGTCACAGTGTGGATATCCGTGTTGTCGTTGAACGCCTTTATCATGTTTCGGTCGCCCGAAATATGGGCGAGAACGCGAAGCTCAATCTGCGAATAGTCCGCGTCAACGAGCACATATCCGTCCCGCGCGACGAAGAATTTCCGCATCTCGCGCCCGAGCGGAGAGCGCACGGGGATATTCTGAAGATTCGGCTCGGTCGATGAGATTCTGCCGGTTCTCGTCTCGGTCTGATTCAGAGTCGAGCGGATACGCCCGTCCTCGCCGATAACCTTGAGCAGACCGTCGCAGTAGGTCGACCTGAGCTTTGAAAGCGTTCTGTATTCGAGGATATCGCGCACAGCGGGGTGCTTGTTTTCGAGCGATTCGAGCACCTGCGCATCGGTCGAATATCCGCTTTTTGTCTTTTTTCTCGCGGGCAGCTTGAGCTTTTCAAACAGCGCTTCGCCGAGCTGCTTGGGCGAGTTCAGATTGAACTCGTAGCCAACTAGAGCGTATATCTCCTGCTCGATTTCAGCTATCCTCCCGCCGAGCTGTTTGCCAAATTCCGCGATTCCGTCGCGGTCAACAGCGAAGCCCGTCTGCTCCATTGAAGAGAGCACATGCGCGAGCGGAAGCTCTATATCATGAAGCAGCTGCTGCTGTCCGTTTTCCTCAATTTTTTTGTCCATCGCCGCAAATAATCTTCTCAGCGACGCGGCGGCGCAGTCGTTTTCGTCGCCGTTTTCAACCGGCACTGCCGCCGAATATTCGCCCGCAAGGCGCAGCGCGTCATAGGACGAGGCGGATGGGTTGAGGACATAGCCCTCAAGCTCCAGGTCGCCGCACATATTCCTGCACTGAGCCGAACAGCCCTGCGCGAACGAATAGAGCGACTTTATGTCCGCTGTGTATTTTTTTATATTTTTATCTTCGAGCAGCTTTATAAAGAACGGATAAAAATTCTCATTTTCGCAGTCGCACACGAGCACTTTGTCCCCGAGATCGAAGCGGCACTTTTCGCCGTCCCAGAGAAAATAGCTCTCGCCGTCAGACTTAAGGCGCGTCATCAGCTGGCCGAAATCATCCTCGGCGCAGACCGGGACGGGCTTCTCCTCTTTCTGCGGCTCAGAGGCTGTGTTTGATATCTCGAGTCCGAGGCGGTCGATGAGCTTGAACATCTCGAGATCCGCAAGCATTCTCGTGACCTTGAAATTGTCGGGTGCTCTGAGAATATAGCTCTGCGGGTTATTGTCGATCGGGATATCGCAGTTTATCGTGCCGAGCTTTTTGCTCAAAAACGCCATGTCCCGGTCTTTTTTCAGCTTGTCCCGCACTCCGGGTTTGATATCTATCGTGTCAATATTGTCGTAGATATATTCTATCGAGCCGAAGCGGGCTATTAAATCGCCGGCGGTCTTTTCGCCGATTCCCGCAACGCCGGGGATATTGTCCGAGCTATCGCCCATGAGGGCTTTTATGTCAATGAGCTTTTCGGGCTCAACGCCGTATTTTTCGCGCACTGCCTCAGGCGTGTATCTGTCGGTCACGGGTCTGCCCATCTTCGTCGCGGCGAGCAGAACATTGACGCTGTCGGACACCAATTGCAGGCTGTCTCTGTCGCCCGTGGCTATCGTGCAGACGGCGTCGCCGCTGTGGCGCGCGAGAGTGCCAAGAATATCGTCCGCCTCGTATCCGGGCTTTTCAACTATCGGCACGCCCATCGCCTCAAGCAGCTCCTTGAGCACGGGCATCTGCTGCGCGAGCTCATCGGGCATACCCTTTCTTGTCGCTTTGTATCCGCCGTACATCTCATGGCGGAAAGTCGGCTGTTTGACATCAAAAGCGACCGCCACCGCCTGCGGCTGGCACTCGTCTTTGAGGCGCAGAAAAATATTCATAAAGCCATAGATGGCGTTTGTGAATCTGCCGTCCTTTGTCGTGAGCACCTTTATGCCGTAAAACGCGCGGTTCAATATGCTGTTGCCGTCAATAACAAGAAAGTTCATGTTCAGCCTCCGAGCTTTGAGTCTAAGATACTATATTATACCACACAAGCGGCGATTTGCATACTTTTTTATATCCTTTTTCCCTTTATATAGACGCACTCGAGCTCTTTCAAATCGGACGAAAGAACAGTGAAATCGGCGCGCTTGCCGACTGCTATACTGCCCGTCACATCGTCGACGCCTATCGCGCGGGCGGGATTTATCGTGCAGGATTTCACCGCCTGGCGGACTGGCACGCCGAAGCTGATTATATTCCTGAACTCAGCAAAAATATTCGTCGTGCTCGCGGCTATCGTACCGTCGGCGAGCAGAGCCTTGCCGTCTTTTACATACACTGTCGTGCCGCCGAGCTCATATTCGCCGTCGCCGAGACCCGAGGCACACATGGAGTCGCTGACCGCGACGCTCCTATCCTCGCCGAGTATTTTATAGAGCAGGGCGAGATACGCCGGGTGGATATGCATCCCGTCGCTTATCAGCTCCGCCGTGGCGTTTTCGGCTCTGAGCGCCGCGACTGCCGCGCCGGGCTTGCGGTTATATATCGGATCCATGCCGTTCAAGAGATGCGTCGTGTGGGTTATTCCGTTTTTGTAGCCGAGCTCCGCCTGCTCAAATGTCGCGGCGGTGTGCGCGGCGGACACCGTGCATATCTTCGACGCCTCGCGCGCGAATTCTATAGCTCCCGGAAGCTCGGGTGCCAGCGACACAAGTCTTATTTTGCAGATTTTATCGAGCTTTTTGAGCTCGTCTATGTCCGGCTCATGCAGATATTCGGGATTCTGCGCGCCGCGCTTTGCATATGAGAGGAACGGTCCCTCCATATTGATGCCGTGGATATATGCGCCGCACTCCTTGCCGAGATATCCCGCCGCATTCTCAAACGCCTTTTCTATCCTGTCATATGGCAGAGTCATCGACGCAGGGCAGAACGAAGTTACGCCGAAACTCGCGAGAGTCCGCGACATGATTTCGAGCGTATCCGGCTGAGCGTCGGAGAAATCCGCTCCCCCGCAGCCGTGGATATGTATGTCGATAAAGCCGGGCAGGATAACGCATCCGGAAAGATCGTACTCCTCCCCGCCGTTTAAATTTTCACCTATTTCAGCTATTTTGCCGTCCTCAACGCGCACATCCGCGCGGCGCAGAGCAAACTCGGAATCGAAAATATCCGCATTCTTCAGTATCATTTTATATCCCTCCGTTGCGGCAAAAGGGGCTGTTTCATATTGAATCCAATACAAAACAGCCCCTTTGTTATTGATTATATTTACGCGTTGTCCTCGATGAACTTAACGATATCGCCGACAGTTCTGACATGATCGAGAACATCGTCGGGAACTTCGAGGTTGAATTCCTCTTCAATGGACATAGAGAGATCGACAAGATCAAGGCTGTCTGCGCCGAGATCTCCGGAAATAGATGCATCCTCGGTAACAAGATGGCTGTCTATCTCGAGCTGCTCGCAAATGATTTTCTGGACTCTTTCAAAAGTTGACATTTTTATTTCTCCTTATACTGTAATTTTTAAATCATCCTTTTGTTTTGAGGAAAGCGGAATTAATTTCCGTGCCTCTTATAGTATAGATATTATTAATATTATCGCCGTTTGTCAATACTTTATCTGTAAAAATTTTATTAATTTCACAGTGTGTATTTTTCCCCGATACAAAAGGCGTGAATATAGCCGCGCCGCGGGGAAAAAATAGATTTGAAAAAAATACTTTCGGGTGATGATATGGATATATTTCTCAGCTTTCTCAAGGCGTTCGCGGTCGGCGGCGCGATATGCGCGGTGGGTCAGATAATAATGGATTTGACAAAGCTGACACCCGGGCGCATACTCGTCTGCTTCGTCGTGGCGGGAGTCGTGCTCGGCGCTGTCGGAGTCTATGCTCCGCTCGCAAAATGGGCGGGCGCGGGGGCAACGGTTCCGCTGACGGGCTTCGGCTTCGCCATGGTAAAAGGTGTCAAGGAGGCTATCGCCGAAAAGGGCGCGCTCGGCATCCTGACGGGTCCACTGACCGCATCGAGCGCGGGGATAACCGCGGCGGTGCTCTGCGGTCTTATCGCGTCATTTGTTGCGAGACCAAAGGAAAAATAAGAAAAAGTCACCTGCCATACACAATAGCGTATAGCAGGTGAAATTTTTTCAAAAAATCAGTTGGCTGCGGGTGCGCAGGTATCGCAGCAGGAGCAGGAGACATAATTCTCCGGCTCGTCGGCAGCAGCCTTCTTCTTGTCTATGATCTTCTTGACGGCAAACGCTATACCGACAACAGCGGCGGCAACAGCGATGATGATAGCGACGATCTTGATTATCTTCTTAGCTTTGTCCATGGTCTCACCTCCTGTTTGATTCTTATCGATTATGATTATACGCCAAACGCAGGCAAAAGTCAAACCATACGATAAAAATTTACAAATGGATATTATGCCGCATCAAAAAGAAAAATCGCGAAAAGAGTAAAAAAAATTAACGGTCATGGCAAAAGCCAGAACCGTTAATAATTTGTTTGCAATCTTACGCCTCGTTGAGAAGCTTTGCAAGAGCGGACTTCTTGCGAGCAGCATTGTTCTTATGAATAAGGCCCTTGGCGGCTGCCTGATCGACCTTCTTTATAGCTGCGGTGACAACTTCCTTCTTATCTGCCGCGTTGGTCTCAGCAGCAGTGTGAGCCTTCTTTATGGCAGTCTTAAGGGCTGAATTGCGGGACTTGTTGCGGGCGGCCTTTGTCTTGTTGACGATGACACGCTTCTTAGCTGACTTGATATTAGGCATTTTTGCACCTCCTTCATCATACAGTTAATAATCTTATCATAGACTTTGCCAAAATGCAAGAGAAAAAGAAAAAATTTTTGCCTTTCGCACCCCTGCGAAAGCGAAACGGAGACGAAAAAATGAACTTCAGAACAGACCTTGCGCTCGAAGTGCGCGAAAATCTCGAGGGCAGCAGAATCGACGGCGTGGAATGCACGAGCTTTGAAAGCGCGGGCGCGGAAATAACCCGCTTGCGAGTCACGGACAGGCGCGGCGAAGAAATATTGGGCAAGCCGCGCGGAGAATATATAACCGTGCAGTCGCAGTCGTTCGCGCGCTCCTCGCGCATAAGCGACGAGCTTATAGATGCCGTGGCGCAGGAGCTCTCTCGCCTGCTCCCGTCCGAGGGCACAGTGCTAGCTGCGGGGCTCGGCAACACGAATATAACCCCCGATGCGCTCGGCCCCAAATTTATCGGCGGCGTGTTTGTCACAAGACACCTAAAGCGCGAGCTATGCGAGCAGCTGGGGCTCGGCAGGCTGCGCCCGGTCGCGGCGATAGCACCCGGAGTGCTCGGTCAGACAGGAGTCGAAACAGGCGAGCTGCTGCTCGGCGCGGTGAATGTGATAAAGCCCTGCGCCGTGATAGTCGTCGATGCACTCGCCGCGCGCAAGCTCGGCAGGCTCGGGAGCACAGTTCAGATATCTGACAGCGGAATAATCCCCGGCTCGGGTGTCGGCAATTCCCGCGCCGAGATAAGCCGAAAAACGCTCGGCGTCCCGGTCATATCCGTGGGCGTTCCGACGGTCGTTGATGCGCACACACTCGCCCGCGATGTGTCGGGTAATAACACAAATGAACCTGCCGAGGACGCAAAAATGATGGTCACACCGAAAGAGATAGACCTGCTTATCGAGCGCTGTTCGGGACTGCTCTCGCTCGCCGTAAACCGCGCTTTGCAGCCGGAGCTGAGCATAAAAGACCTCATCGAGCTGACAAGCTGACAATTTCGCCTGAAATTGTTACAGAAATGTTACAATTTAATCTTTCTTTGTAACCATTTTGTATTCAACTGTAATCGTTTTGTGGTGGCTTTAGCCCCCTGTTCGGTATATACTATGTATCGTAGGAAAGAGAAACTACGAAACGGTTAAGGAGGACAACAAAATGGTATTACAGGCATTAGGAATCATCTTGGTATTGGCAGTCGTCATGTCAGTGGCGGCAGTAGGCAGTTCGACCTCCGGCAGAACCGAACCGTAAAAGTGTTCTGAACGGATAAAAAACAAAACAACTTCTCGATTGCCGCCGCTTGTGCGGGCGACGGCAAATCAGTTCCCCATCACCCCCAGAGCTTCCGGTGCTCTGGGGGTTTCCCATTTTTATGTGATTTTTAAGCAGTGCAATTCGTAATATCAGCGATAGCCGAGACAGAATCGTGGCAATTTTGAAATGTCGATAACTTGCCCTTACCTTTGCGACCCACCACAATCAAATAATATCTCCTTTCCGCGTTTCGGCATTTTCTTTTTATTTGAAAAAGAAAACGCCTGCAAAAGA
>ERZ827528.1078-NODE-1078-length-29768-cov-12.348703_pt1 | contig 29768 bp, 27 predicted proteins | sample MGYA00519768_ERZ827528 | MGnify/ENA primary metagenome ERZ827528 (study PRJEB31778, sample SAMEA3449343) | human gut metagenome | biome: human gut; feature: human-associated habitat; material: faeces | place: United Kingdom | collected 2010/2012 ...
CCCGCCATGGGCTGCGGATGCGCATGACCATAGCCAAAGCTTTTCCCGGCAATCAGCATATCGCCCGGTGCACAGGAGTCAAGAAACTCCGGGTCAAAGTCCTTCATCAGGCAGGCCGTGATCTGCTTCAGATCTGTCAGGCCAATGTTGGGAATGCCGATGATATAATCGACATCAAAGCTGTCCGGGAACACCCATGCTGCTTTTCCTTGCAGGATCATGCCTCCGCCTCCTTCCAAAAGTCTCTTGGGTCGCAGATCTCGCCCTGTACCGCCGCGGCGGCAACGGCAGCAGCGCTGGCAAGATAGATCTCACTGTCCAAGCTTCCCAGCCGGCCGCTGACATTGAGCGTCTGCGTTGAAATTGCGCGTTTGCCTGCGCCAAGGTATGCCGCCGCACCGTAGCAGAAGTCACAGGTCGGCGAACTCAGGAAGCAGCCGGCGTCTGAAAAAATGCGGTGTGAAGCAGTCCTTTTCCGCCACAGCACGACCGCATGACAATGCCGTTGCCGAAACATTCTTCGCTTCCTTCAAAAAAGAAGAGGCGTACCGCAGAGAGTACACCTCAGAACAGAGCTACCGCAAAAGTGTGGAGCAATATATTCGGTTTTACAACGAACTTCGCCCACATCGAACCTTGAAATACAAGACACCACAGGCATTTGAAGAAGCCTACAGGGATCGTTTATAAAAAAGCTGTGTTCAAATAGCGACATTGTGTAAAAATAATAGTTTCATATTCTGAGAGTTTTGATGCGCATAAGCCCAGAGAGCAAAAAGGAAACGCCTTGATTTCTCAAGGCTTTGAAGGCAAGAAGAAACCCGTTTTTCGATAAAATTGTTCGAAAAACGGGTTTCATTCACTTGGTGCGCGAGGCGGGACTTGAACCCGCACGTCCGGAGTGGACACTAGAACCTGAATCTAGCGAGTCTGCCAATTCCACCACTCGCGCATAGGCTTTGTCGTTCAAAGCCTGTTTAATATAGCATTTCGCGCGTGGATTGTCAAGCGTATTTTCCGCAACTTCCCGAAAAAATCGCAACGTGTGTCGAAAACGTGAATTTTTCCTGCTCCGGGTGTTCAAATCCGGCGACATCTGGTATACTATAGCGATGAAAAATGAGACCCGGCCATGCCGGGAACGGAGTTGTGATCAAAATGGATTTGAACCGTGCTGCACTCAAAGCAGACGCCCGCCGGCGCGCCGCCGGCTATCACCCGAGCCCGATCCTTGCGGCGCTGATCGTCTTTGCCCTGAGCCTGCTCATCTCGACGCTCTCGTCGTACCTGATGGGCGCCGACCGCCTGACTACGGCGCTGACGAACGCCGCGCAGTTCGGCGCCGAGGCCGTCGAGCAGGCTTACATCAGCTTTTTTGAGCACTACAGTGTGTCCGCCGCCGCGGTCGTGCTCGTCATCGCGCTCGAGATCATGAGCTACATGGTCAGCGTCGGCTTCGTGATCTTTTCACTGCATGTCAGCCGGGACGAAACCGCCGAGATCGGCAACCTCTTTGACGGGTTCGGCATCTTCTTCCGCGCGCTGTGGCTTGCCATTTTGCAGGGGCTGTTTGTGTTCCTGTGGAGCCTGCTGCTGTTCGTTCCGGGCATCGTCGCGGCCTACCGCTACCGGCAGGCGCTGTATCTGCTGCTCGACCATCCGGAGAAGTCTGCCTGGCAGTGCCTGCGCGAGAGCGGAGCGCTCATGCGCGGCCACAAGTGGGAGCTGTTCGTGCTGGACCTGAGCTTCCTCGGCTGGATGCTGCTGAGCGCCATGTTCGCGCCCGTGACGATCTGGCTCGACCCGTACCGTGCCATCACGAACGCAAATTATTATAACCGGCTCGTCGGCGCACAGGGCGGCCCGCGCATTTACGAGGGCTCGTTCACCGACATCCCGAATGATCCACAGTCCTGACGCTTTTTTCGCTGCCGCACCCCGCCTGCCGCGCGCAGGCGGGGTGTTTTGCGTTGACAAGCTGCGGCTGTGCGGTATAATCTAAAGAGAATTCCAAGGAAAACGAGGTGCACGGATGCAGACAGCAAACGACGGCCGCCCGCAGGCGATGATCGCCATGAGCGGCGGCGTGGATTCGAGCGTGGCGGCATACCTGATGCAGCAGGCAGGTTACGACTGCATGGGCGTGACCATGAAGCTGTACGAAAACGAGGACGCCGGCGTGCCGCGCGGCCATACCTGCTGCGCGCTCGACGATGTGGAGGATGCCCGCCGCGTGGCCTATGCGCTGGGCATGCCGTACTATGTCTTTAATTATAAGGATGCGTTCCGCGAGCAGGTCATGGCGCGCTTTGCCGCGGCCTATCAGCGCGGGGCGACGCCGAACCCCTGTCTGGACTGCAACCGGTACCTGAAATTCGGCCTGCTCGAGACGCGCGCCCGCGCGCTCGGGTGCGAGGTGCTGGCGACCGGGCACTACGCCCGCATCGAGCAACTGCCGGACGGGCGCTATACGCTCAGAAAGGCCGTGGACGCCTCGAAGGATCAGAGCTATGTGCTTGCCTGGCTCACGCAGGAGCAGCTCGCGCACACGCGCTTTCCGCTCGGCGGCCTGCACAAGACCGAGGCGCGTGAAATCGCCGAGGCGCACGGCTTTTGCAACGCACACAAGCACGACAGTCAGGACATCTGCTTCGTGCCGGACGGGGACTATGCCGCCGCGGTCGAGCGGCTGACAGGCGCGCACAGCGCGCCCGGCCGCTTTGTGGACACGCAGGGCAAGGTGCTCGGCACGCACCGCGGCATCATCCACTATACGATCGGCCAGCGTCGTGGGCTTGGCATCGCGGCTGAGGCACCGCTGTACGTCTGCGGCATCGACGTGCCGAACAATGAGGTCATGCTCGGCCGCAATGAAGAACTGTTTTCGACCGAGCTGGACGCGAGCGGCTGCAACTGGATCTCCGGCGACGTGCCGGGCGCGCCCCTGCGCGTGACGGCCCGCATCCGCTACCGGCAGCCGGAGCAGCCGTGCACCGTCACGGCCACGGGTCCGGACACGGTGCACGTGTTGTTTGAGACTCCGCAGCGCGCCATCACGCGCGGCCAGGCCGTCGTGTTCTACGACGGGGACACGGTGCTCGGCGGCGGCACGATCGACTGAACCGTGATTTTTGGAAGGGAGGCGCGGCCATGTCCGTGACGCTCTATCTTGCGATCCCCTGTTATAACGAGGAGGCGGTCCTGCCGGAGACGGCGCGCCGCCTGCGGGAGAAATTCACCGCCCTGCGCGCCGCCGGGACGATCGGCCCCATGAGCCGCATCTGCTTCATCGACGACGGCTCGAAGGACGCCACCTGGCAGCTCATTTCCGACCTGCACGCGCGCGACCCGGTCTTTTCCGGTATCCGCCTGTCGCGCAACCGCGGCCACCAGAACGCGCTGCTGTGCGGCCTGATGACGCTGCGGGACCGCGCCGACTGCGTCATCTCCATGGACGCCGACCTGCAGGACGACATTGATGCCATCGACGCCATGCTCGCAGCCTTTCAGAGCGGCAATGACATCGTTTACGGCGTGCGCGCGAGCCGGAAACAGGACTCTGCCTTCAAGCGCGCCACCGCGCAGGGGTATTACCGCCTGCTGCGCGCGCTCGGCGCGGACGTGGTGTATAATCACGCCGACTACCGGCTCATGAGCCGCCGCGCGCTCGACGCGCTCGCGGAGTATAAAGAAGTCAATCTGTTCCTGCGCGGGCTCGTGCCGCTCGTGGGCTACCCGAGCACGGTCGTGTATTACGAGCGCGGCAGGCGCTTTGCAGGCGAGAGCAAGTACCCGCTGCGCAAGATGCTCTCGTTCGCGTGGGAGGGCGTGTCGTCGCTGACGGTCTCACCGCTGCGGCTCATCACGCGCATCGGCATCGTGATGTTCTTGGTCAGCATCGCCATGCTCATCTATTTTCTCGTGCGCTATTTCACCGGCCACACCGTTGCCGGGTGGTCGAGTCTCGCCGTGTCCATCTGGGCCATCGGCGGGCTGCAGCTGCTGGCCATCGGCGTGGTGGGGGAGTACATCGGCAAGATCTATCTCGAGACGAAGGCGCGCCCGCGCTACCGCATCGAGACGGAGCTTGACGACCGGGAGGCGGAGCTTTGAAGCGCCTGCGTACGCTCTTTGACGCAAAGCTGTGGAAGTTCCTGCTCGTCGGCGTGGTCAACACGCTCGCCGGCATGGGCATTATGTTCGGGCTGTATAATGTTGCCGGCTGCTCCTACTGGGTGTCCTCGGCGGCGAACTATGTGCTCACGAGCATCTTGAGCTTTTTCCTCAACAAGCACTTCACGTTTCAGAGCCGGGAGCGCGGCGCGGGGCAGGCCGTGCGCTTCGCGGCGAATATCGCCGTGTGCTATCTCATCGCCTACGGCATTGCCAAGCCGCTGTGCCTGCGCCTGCTTTCCGGCGCTGCGGTGAGCACGCGCGACAATGTGGCCATGCTCGTTGGTATGGTGCTCTTCACCGGCCTGAACTACCTCGGCCAGCGCTTTTTCGCCTTCCGCAGCCCCAAAACCGAAGAAAACTGAGACCCATTCCCGGATGTGTGTACATCCGGGAATTCTTTTTGAGAAAATGCAAATATCCTATTGACAAACGGTCGGAGAAGTGGTTATATAAACACATGAACAATCATTCATATGTTCGAACGAAAGCGAGGAGATCTCATGGCAGAACCGAAAACCGACAGCGCACCGGCGTGCGAATATCTCAATGTGCACGAGGACGCGGTGGCGCAGGTGCTCGCGGCCCTGCCGGACGATGAGACGCTCTACGATCTGTCGGAGCTGTTTCGCGTCTTTGGCGATTCGACGCGCATCAAGATCCTCTATGTGCTCTTTGAGAGCGAGCTGTGCGTGTGCGACATCGCGCGGCTGCTGAATCTGACGCAGTCGGCGGTCAGCCACCAGCTGCGCATTTTGAAAGCGTCGAACCTTGTCCGCTTCCGGCGGGAGGGCAAGACCGTGTTCTATTCCCTGGATGACGATCACGTCCGGTCCGTGCTGGCCCTCGGCATGGAGCATGTGCTGGAAAAATGATGGCCCGGCCATCTTTTTAAATAACATTCAATGACAGATGAAGGAGCGTACATCATCATGGAAAAGACCTATAAAATCGAAGTAGACTGCGCCAACTGCGCGGCGACCATCGAGCGGCACGTGGCAAAGCTCAAGTGTGTCAAGGAAGTCACCGTGAGCTATGTGGCACAGAAAATGCTGGTCGAATATGCCCCCGGCGTGGACGAAGCTGAGGCCAAGGCGGAGATCCTCAAGACCGCGCTCAAGGTCGAGCCGGACTTCCGCTTCGAGGACTGAATCTCATGTCGCGCGAACAGAAAAGGTCGCTGCTGCTCATAGCAGCAGCGGCCGTGCTGCTCATTGGGCTGCACTTTGTGCCGGTCACGGGCTGGTTCAAGCTTGTACTGTACCTCATCCCGTATCTGCTCGTCGGCGGTGAGACGCTCGTCGATGCCTGCAAGGGCATTTATAACCGCCAGCCGTTCGATGAGAACCTGCTCATGGCCGTGGCCACCATCGGCGCGATGGTGCTCGGGGACTATCCCGAGGCCGTGTCCGTCATGCTGTTTTACCAGATCGGCGAGCTGTTTGAGAGCTACGCCGTCGGCCGCAGCCGCAAAAACATCGGCGACCTGATGGACATCCGCCCGGACTACGCCAATGTCGAGACGGCGGACGGCATCACGCGGGTGAAGCCCGAGCAGGTCGCAGTCGGCGATACGATCGTCGTCAAGCCAGGCGAGCGTGTCCCGCTCGACGGTACGGTGCTCACGGGTACGTCGGCGCTGAATATGAGCGCCCTGACCGGCGAGAGCGCCCCCGTGGACGTCACGGAGGGCAGCGCCGTCGTCAGCGGCAGCGTGAACCTGTCGGGTGTGCTGCGCCTGCGCGTGGAGAAGGTGTATGCCGAGTCCACGGTCGCGCGCATCCTCGAGCTCGTGGAAAATTCCTCGCTCAAGAAGGCGCATACCGAGCGCTTCATTACAAAGTTTGCCCGCGTCTACACGCCGTCCGTGTGCGGCGCGGCGCTCGCGCTGGCGATCCTGCCGCCGGTCGTGCGGCTCATCATGGGCATCCCGGCCGACTGGGGCGAATGGGTCTATCGCGCGCTGACATTCCTCGTCATCAGCTGCCCGTGCGCGCTCGTGATCTCGATCCCGCTGTCGTTCTTCGGCGGTATCGGCGGCGCGTCCGCCCGCGGCATCCTCATCAAGGGCTCCAGCTATCTGGAGATGCTGGCCAAGACCGACCGTGTCGTCTTTGACAAGACCGGCACGCTCACGCGCGGCACGTTCGCCGTCACGGCGGTGCATCCCGCGCAGCCGGAGCTGTCCGAGCAGGCGCTGCTGCAGCTTGCGGCGGCGGCGGAGCAGTTCTCCGACCACCCGGTCAGCCAGAGCCTGCGCCGCGCGGCCGGGGAGCTGCCGGCCGACCTGGTCACGACGGATGCCAAGGAGCTCGCCGGTCACGGCGTGACCGCGCAGGTCGGCGGCCGATCCGTTGCCGCCGGCAACACGAAGCTGATGGATACCCTCGGCCTGACGGTGCCCGCGGTCGATGAGATCGGCACGGTCATCCACGTCGCGGCCGACGGCGCGTATCTCGGCTACATCGTCATCTCCGACGAGCCGAAGGCCGGCTCGCGTGAGGCGGTGGCCCGTCTGCGGGCGGACGGCGTGCGTGTTGTCATGCTCACCGGCGACCGCAAGAGCGCGGCTGACGCTGTGGCGGAGGAGCTGGGCATCGCGGAGGTGCACAGCGAGCTGCTGCCGGAGGATAAGGTCACGCAGGTCGAGCGGCTGCTCGGCGAGGGCGCACCCGGGAAATACCTCGCCTTCGTCGGCGACGGCATCAACGATGCGCCGGTGCTCGCGCGCGCCGATCTCGGCGCCGCCATGGGCGGCATCGGCTCGGACGCGGCCATCGAGGCGGCGGACATCGTGCTCATGGACGACGATCCGCGCAAGCTCTCGCTGGCCATGCGCATCTCGCGCAAGACCATGCGCCTCGTCTGGCAGAACATCGTCTTTGCGCTGGCCGTCAAGGCCGTCTGCCTCGTGCTCGGTGCGCTCGGCATTGCGAACATGTGGGTCGCCATCTTCGCCGACGTCGGCGTCATGGTCCTGTGCGTGCTCAATGCCGCCCGCGCGCTCAATACGAAGCACATGTAATCCGATCTCTGCATGAAAAAAGACCGCCGATCGGCGGTCTTTTTTCATGCCTTTTTCATGTGCACCGGCGGAAGCTGCTGTCCGTGAGGATGCGCGCACAGATCAGCCCCAGCGGCAGGGAAATGACGATCAGCAGCGAGGCAACGAGCCACGATGCGCTGTCGCTCAGGTTCATCGTGCCCAGATCGTACACGGCGCGGTAGAAATACAGCCCCGGCACCATGATGACGATCGACGGCACGGTGATCGTGATGCGCGGATAGCCTGAGCGCTGCTTATATACGGACGCGAGCAGGCCCGCTGTCAGCGCGCCGAAAAACGCAGCCGCCGCCGGCGGGAAACCGGCCAGGCTGACGAGTTCGAGCCGCAGCGTGTTCGATAGCGCGCCGATCACGGCGGCGACGGATGCGAGCTTCACGGGACTGTTGAACATCAGTGAGAAGCCGAACACGCCGCAGAAGCTCATGGCCAGCCGCAGCAAAATCCGCGCCCAGACGGGCAGCCCCAGCGGCAGGAAATCCATCGGCTGCAGCCGCAGCAGCAGCGCCATGAGCCAGGCGGTCAATGTTGCCACGACGACGATCATAATCGCGTAGGCCAGCCGTTCGAGCCCGGAGCGCATATCTTGCTTTGCCATGTCGATGCCGCTCGTGATGAATGGGAAGCCCGGGATGATGAACAGCATCGCGCAGATATATCCCGCCTGATGCTGTGGGTCGATGGGAAAGAGCAGCGACGCCAGCCGGAACAGCCCGGCATAGACCAGACACGCCGCCGCGACGGACAGCGCAATGCAGCCAAACAGCGTCAGGTGCCGCTGCGTCAGCCGCGCGCGGATATACTGCCCAACGCCTGCGCCCAGAAAGGCCAGCAGCATCTCGATCGGCCCGCCGCCGAGCAGAAACGTGAACCCGCCGCAGGCAAGCGCGGCTGCCAGTCCCAACTGCAGCGGGGTATAGCTGCCGCCTGTCTGCGCGATCTTGTCCAGCTTGGTGTGCAGGTCGTCCGCGGTCATGTACACGCCGTCGAGCGGGAAGCGCTTGACAAAGCGCTCAAGCTGATCGAGCTTCGCAGTGTTGACGCCGGTTGCCGTCAGCGTCAGCGTCTGCGAGAAGCTGTTTTCACCGTCGGAGCAGGTGTACTCGATGGACAGCAGCCCGATGTCGGCGGCGCACACGAGGCCGAGCGCCTCGGCAATCTCGTTCATGGAGCTGCGCACACGCCACGCGCCGGTGCCGCACGAGAGCAGCAGCAGCCCGACCCGGCCGACGACGCCGGCCCGGATGGGCAGCGGCGCCTGCGAGACGGGCAGCTCTTTCTGATCCCGGATGGGGTCGTGCCACGGGATCTGCATATGGTTTGGTTTGATGATCGGATGATGCAACGTATCTCACGCCTTTTTTGAAAATTCGGACTGTATTGTAATCTTGTACGCGCCGGAAGTCAAGAGCGGACAATCAGACGGCCTGTCAAATGACAGGCCGTCTCACGATATGGATTCAGAAAATATCGCCGTCGTGGGTGTCCACGTAAAACGAATACGGCTTCCCGTTCGCCGTGAAGGTGATGTGGTAAGCGTCGCGGCCGCCCACATGCATGCGCTGGACGTCGACATCGCGGATCTCCGGCAGCGAGATGCCGAGCTCCTGCAGCACCCGGCGCAGGGCCTCGGATATGCTGATCTCCGAATCGGTGGGAGCGGTCGGGTCGTCCGGGGTATCCGGTCCTGCCGGAATTGCCGGGAGATCCGGCGTCTGTGCAGGAGGCGTCGGGCGCTGCACATCGAGGATATCACCGGTGCGCGCGGCGATCGTGTAGCAATACTCTCCGCCGGCCGCCGCAAAACGGACACGGTAGGCGAGCTGACCGCCGTACTGCGTCAGCGCCTGCGTGCAGTCGGCCGGATCGACCGCCGCGTCGCCGCCCGCGATCGCGCGCACGTCGTCCTCGCTCCGGTATCCGTCGCGGCTGACGGTGCCGTAGAGCTGCGCCGCTTCAAACGTGACATCATACGTTTCGGCCAGCACGAGCAGATCCTGCACCGGCAGGGCGCTGAGCGCCTGCGCCGTGTCGAGCTGCGTCTGCAGGGCGATCGTTTCGGCCAGCGCCGCCTTGCCGGGCGACACCTGCCAGGTGTCGGCGTCCGTGCGCGTCTGCTCAGCGTCCGCTGCCTGCTGGCAGAGCACGGCGGCGGAAAACTGCCGCTGCTGCGCAGACGCCTGCGCCGCGTCATAGACGGCCCTGCCGAGCTTCTGTGCCCGCGCGGCGGAAGCGCCCTCGACCGTCACGAGCAGCGTGTTGTCTGCGTCCGTGAGGTAGTCTGCGTCCGCGAGCGCATCCGTGAGCGTGCCGAGCGCGTCCTGCGTGCGCGCGCCCGCCAAATCGACATCTGCGAGCAGGGCGGCGGCGTCCGCGTTGCCGGTGTCCATGGCCTTGACGCGGCCGAGGCGGTTGACCGTCAGCGTGACGCTGGGGTTGATGTCGACGATGATGGTGCAGACGTTTTTGTCAAGCGCGCGGTAGCCGAAGATGCCGCCGAGCAGCAGCACGAACACGGCGGCTGCGGCGAGCGGCTTCCACACCGGGCGGCGGGGCGCCGGCATCGGCACCGGCTGCTGCGCGTGTTCCTGCGGCTGCGCATCGCAGGCGGCGAGCAGATCTTCCAGCCGGTCGGGCGCGAGGTCGGCCATTTCATCGCGCAGACGTGTTTTGATCTCTTCCGGTTTCATGACGGCTCTCTCACCAGCCTTTCCAGCTTCTTCAGGCTGCGGCGGTACTTGCTCAGTATCGTCGGCAGCGGCATTTCCAGCAGCTCCGCGATCTCGCGGTGCTTGAGTCCCGTGACGACGTGCAAAACGACGATCTCGCGCTCGTCCTGCGCAAGCTGCGCGAGTATGGTCTGCGTCACGATCCGGTTTTCGCAGTCCCGGAATGCGTCACGGGGATCGACTTTGTCCGCGGCGTCCTCGAGCGGGATGCCGGCGCGCTGCCCCTCGCGCAGGCGGGCAAGCGCGGTGTATTTTGTGATGCCCAGGATCCAGGTCAGCGCGTTTTTGCCGCTGGGACGGTAGGTGGGCGCGCTCTTCCAGACCTGCAGGAATGTCTCCTGCATCACGTCCTCGGCAGCGAAACTGTCGCGCAGGATGGACAGGGCAAAGCAGTAGATGGGATTTTTTGCTTGCGCATACAGCTCGGCCAGCGCGGCTTTGTCTCCGGCGGCGATGCGCACGAGCAACTGCTCGCTGACCGCCGGATGGGTGATGTTGCTCATAGCGGGGACCTCTTTTTTCGCAAGGTGGACCTATCTGTCACCAGCATAACACACCTGCATACCATATTGCAAATCCGGCGGCAAAATATTGCACGAAACTGTGGGAAATGGAAATTTTACGGTCCCGTTTTTAAGCGTTTAAAATTTTTTTCAAATTGCCTGCAATATTTTTTCCATGGAAATGCAATACAGGGAAAAGAAGTTTTGTCCAGAAGCGGGCACATCACGAGCTTCTGTTCAAAAACTTTGCGGCGGAACTTTTGGGCATGCCGCTGCACATTCATTGGAGCAGGACTCCAAGCAGGGGGTATCAGTATGTATGCGCTTTCTTATGACATGCAGGTAAAACCGCGTCCGTCCGAGGGCAAACCGTGGCTGAAATATTTCAGCCCGGAGGCCGTGGCTGCGCCGCTGCCGCAGGACACGCTCTACGGCTATCTCGTGGCGCAAAACGGCGCGTATCCGGACAACGCCGCGCTCAACTATTACGGCAACCGCATTCCGTTCGGCCGCGCGCTGCGCGAGATCGACCGCACGGCGGACGCCTATCAGGCGCTCGGCGTGCAGCCGGGCGAGATCGTGACGTGCTGCTCGCTGGCGATCCCGGAGACGGTCTATTCGCTCTACGGGCTCAATAAGATCGGCGGTGTATCGAACATGATCGACCCGCGCGCGAGCAGCGAGGGCATCCGCAATTTCGTGGCCGAGACCGGCTCGCGCGTGCTGGTGATTCTCGACGCGATCCTGGAAAAGAATCTGGACATGCTGCCGGAGCTGGACGTGGACACGATCATCGTCCAGACGGCGGAGCGGTCGCTGCCGCCGATGGTGCGGCTGCTCAAGCGGCTCAAGGACGGCGCGGTCCGTCTGCCGGCGGACAAACGCATCGTCTATTGGGACGATTTTCTGCGCGCGGGCGCGGGAGCGAATGCTCAGCCCGTGCCGTACCGGGAGAACATGCTCGCCGTCATCAACCACACCGGCGGCACGACCGGCGTGCCCAAGGGGGTCATGCTCACGAACGATGGCATGAACGCCATGAGCGTGAACTTCGGTCTCTCGGGCGTCAATTACAGCCGCGACAACCGCTTTCTCGATATCATCCCGCCGTTTGCGTCCTACGGCGTCGTGTGCAGCCTGCACGTGCCGTTTTCGCTTGGGCTGGAGGTCGTGCTCATCCCGCTGTTCGACCCGGAGAAATTCGCGGACATGGTCCGGCGCTACCGCCCGACGCACACGCTGGCTGTCCCGTCGCACTACGAGCGGCTGATGAACGACGCGCGGATCCGAAAAATGGACCTGTCGTTTTTCGAGACGGCCGGTTCCGGCGGCGACACGATGAACGCCGGGCTGGAGGACAAGCTCAACGGCTTTCTGCACGGCTGCGGCTGCCGCTATCCGCTCTCGCAGGGCTACGGCATGAGCGAGGTCAGCGCCGCCGCCTGCTGCAACTTCAATAATGTGCACAAAAACGGCTCGGTCGGCATCCCGCTGCTGAAAACCACCGTGTCCGTGTTCCGGCCGGATTCGTTCGAGGAGCTGGGCTATGACGAGATGGGCGAGATCTGCATCACCGGCCCGACGATGATGCTCGGTTATCTCAACAACCCCGAGGAGACGGCCCGCGTCATGCGCCGCCACCCGGACGGCACGGTCTGGATCCACAGCGGCGACCTTGGCTATTTGGATGCGGACGGCTTCGTCTACATCAAGGGCCGCATGAAGCGCATCATCATCCGCCACGACGGGCACAAGGTGTTCCCGACACAGCTCGAGGGCATCATCGGCGGCTGCGGCAAGGTGGAGGCGTGCGCGGTCGTCGCCGTGCGTGACCGGGAGCGGGCGCAGGGCAAGCTGCCCATGGCGTTCGTAAAGCTCAGAGATTCGATCCCGCGCGAGCGGTTCCAGGCTATCCGGGATGAGATTCTGGCGCTGTGCAACGCGCAGCTCCCGCTCAAGGACCGGCTGTATGATCTGGCCTTCGTGCCGGAGCTGCCGCACACGGCCGTCGGCAAGATCGACTACCGCCGGCTGGAGGACGACTACGAACGAGAGCACTGTGCCTGACATACAGGAAGGAGAAATGATATGAAACACGTCAGAAACCCCATCGCCCTGCTGCTCGCGCTCGTGCTTGCGGCGAGCCTGCTGTGCCTGCCGGCGCTGGCGGCGGACACTGTTCCGGCGCGCTATGCCCGCTACCGCGTCTATACCTGCCTCGGCGACAGCAACGCCGCCGGTTACGCGGCCGAGGGCTATCAGGACCAGCCGTGCACCGTGACGCCCGGCGCGTACCACTCCATGGTCGCCGGCGACCTCGGCGCCAAGCTCAACGCCCGCGGCTGGGGCGGTTTCCGCAGCCATGAGATGCGCCATCTGCTCGACCCGGACTGGGAGATCACCGACTGGGAATATGCCGATAACTGCGCCGGTTACGTGCAGTACAATGATCTGGAGTCCCGCCGTGACATTTATATTCAGGCCGTGGAAGAGGCCGACATCATCACGGTCAACATCGGCTCGAACGACATCCTCGGCAACCCGCTCGGTCAGGCCATGCGCGAGATGTACAACACCGACGGTGCGGACAAGGCCATTCTCGACGCCATCAAGGCCGAGCTGCAGAAGACCGGTGACTTCGGCACGGCGCTGCTCAAGCTCATCGGCTATGCCGAGTCCATCGGTCAGGGCACGAAGCTCCTTGTGTCGCTGGCACACTACATGAACATCGCCTACCAGCAGTTCACGGAAAACTGGGACGCGATCGTCAAGAACATCTACCGCCTGAACCCGGACGTGACGCTTGTCGCGGTCGGCATGCACAATGCGTTTGCCAACACCTCTCTCACGGTCGGCAGTGTAATCAAGACCGGCAAGCTCCTGCAGCCGATCATGGACAAGATGAACGCCTGGATGAAGACCGGCTCCGCCTGCGCCGGGCAGTACATCTACTGCGACGTGCCGGATGTTGAGTGCGGCGAGCTGGCGTTCACGCAGGACGATTTCTGGACGGCATATCTCCCGGCCGTGCACCCCACGGCGGCGGGCCATCGCTACATTGCCGACCGCATCCTCTCTGTGCTCCCGGACACGGCCCTGTCGTTTGAAGATGTGCCGGAGGGCGCGTGGTATTACATGGACGTGGCGGCCTGCTACTATCGCGGCCTTATGGTCGGTGTGACGGATACACGCTTTGCGCCCGATATGCCGATGGACCGCGCCATGGTCGCGGCCATCGTGCACCGCATCGCCGGGGAACCGGCTGCGGCGGGCACAGACATGCCCTTCCGCGATGTTCCGGCCGATGCTTACTATGCGCAGTCCGTCCTCTGGGCCTACCACGCCGGTGTGGTCAGCGGCTGCAGCGCCGATGCGTTCTGCCCTGCGCAGGCAATCAGCCGGCAGGATCTGACCGCCATCCTTTACCGCTATGCCTGCCTTGCGGGCGCTGCGGATGAAACGCAGTCGGATGACGCCCTGAGCGGCTTTGCCGATGCGGCCGCCGTCAGCGACTATGCCCGCGCAGCGCTGGCCTGGGCCGTGGAAAACGGCATTCTCTACGGCAAGGACGGCAACCGCCTTGCCCCGCAGGGCACGGCGACGCGCGCCGAGTGCGCGGCGCTCCTGTGGCGGTTCGTCAGCCAGTATTCTCTCGCTTAACACCGCGCTGTCATGTGCGTGCTGCATCCCCCATTCCCGTAACTGCGGGGTCGCCCCGGAGCCAACAGCTCCGGTGCGGTTTTCTCCGGCGAATGCCGGAGAAAACCGCACGATCCAATTCGAGGTGGGCCTTGCCCCCTCGAGCACCCCTGCTGCTCTGTGGATGTTTCCTTGTGCGGAATACGCCGCGCGGCAGAAGCTTTGTCCGGCGCATTGCGCCTGAAAAACCGCATAATCTGATTCGAGGCGGGTCTTGCCCCATCGAGCGCCCCTGCTGCTTTATAGTTGCTTGCATGGAATGGGAAGCGCAGCAAAAGAAACGCCCGCCCCAAAGCCGAGGCTCCGGGGCGGGCACTGTTTGTCTTATCCGGCGCGAAACAGCCGCCGGTACTCGCGCGGGCTGCAGTAGCCCGCCGCGCACTGCGAAAAGGCATCGCCGAGAAAGAGCCTGTCCGTGCAGATCTCGATGATGGAAAACCGCTCGCCCGGCGCGGCGGCCAGGATGCGGATCTCCGCGTCGAGCAGCGGGCGGTACTCCGCCTCGCAGGCGTTCGTGATGCACATGTCCGGCTGCCAGCAGAAGGTCTGCTGCACGTCGCAGCCGCAGATCACGGCGTCAAAGGCGGCGCCGTCGCGGATCGCGTGGTCAATGTACGTTCGCAGGGTCATGATTTTTCTCCTCCCATGTCCATGTTGTGTTTCTGTTTTCTCCCTTTTATCACAGCATAGCACATGCAAAGTCCAATAATCAGGACAGTGGAGACAAAAATCCCGTTAATTCTGCGCCGCGCGCAGCCAGGCAATCTCCTGCGCGTACCCGGCGTCGTCGTTCGGTGTCTCGAGGATGAACGGCAGCCCCGCCAGCGCCGGGTGCCGGGTGACGCGCACGAGCGCCTCCGGCGGGATGCGGCCCTCGAGCAGCTTCGCGTGCCGGTCCTTGCGGCTGCCGCAGGGATTGAGGCTGTTGTTGAGGTGCACGGCATGCAGGCGTTCGAGCCCGATCACGCGGTCAAACTCCGCGAGCACGCCCTCGAGGTCGGCGGCAATGTCATACCCCGCGTCCCAGACGTGGCACGTGTCGAGGCAGACGCCGATGTGCTCGCGCAGCTCCACGCGGTCGATGATGGCGCACAGCTCCTCGAAGCGGCCGCCGACCTCGCTGCCCTTGCCGGCCATGGTCTCGAGCAGGACGGTCGTGGTCATGCCGGGGAAGAGGACCTCGTTGAGCAGTTCGGCGATCTTCTCAATGCCCGCGTCGATGCCCTGCCCGACGTGGCTGCCGGGGTGAAAGTTATAGAGCTGTCCGGGCGTGTGCTCCATGCGCTGCAGGTCGTCGGAAAAGGCCATGCGCGCAAACTCCGCCACGTTCGGCTTGGCCGCGCAGGGGTTGAGCGTGTAGGGCGCGTGCGCGACCAGCCGGTCGATGCCCGCGCGGGCGCACTCGGCGTGAAAGGCCGCGATGTCCGTTTCCTCAATGGCCTTGGCGCTGCCGCCGCGGGGATTGCGCGTGAAGAACGCGAACGTGTTTGCGCCCAGCGCCTCCGCGCGCTTTGCCATAGCGAGATACCCGCCTGCGGAGGAAATGTGACAGCCGATCCGGAACATACGATCACCTCAAAGAATGGATGCCCCCATCATAGCACACCGCGCGGCGGCTGCCAAGCTTGCCACCGCGCTGCGGATGGTGTATGCTATCTGAAAAAAGGGGGGCAGGCCATGCAGCCGTATGAACTCATCCGCTCCGGCCGCCGCACGCTGGCGCTTGAGCTGCGCGGCGGGCGCGTGATCGTGCGCGCGCCGTACCGGACATCCCAGGCCACGATCGACCGCTTTGTTGCGTCGCACGCCGACTGGATCGCACGCGGGGTGGCCAAACAGGAGGCCCGCGCCACCGCGCACCCGGAGCCGACGGACGCCGAGCGGGAGGCATATATCCGGCAGGCGAAAGCCTGCCTGCCGCAGCGCGTGGCGTACTATTCCGAGCGGATGGGCCTCTACCCGACGCAGGTGCGCATCACGGGCGCGCGCACGCGCTTTGGCAGCTGCAGCTCGCAGGGGCACATCTGCTTTTCGTGGCGGCTGATGCAGTACCCACCGGAGGCGATCGACTACGTCGTCGTGCACGAGCTGGCGCACCTGCGCTACATGAACCACGGCGCGGAGTTTTACGCGCTCATCGCACGCTATCTGCCGGACTGGAAGGCCCGCCGCGCCCTGCTGCGGGCATGAAAATGCACACCGGAGGACGGGCTGTCCTCCGGTGCTTCTTGTTTGGAATTGACTTTTCGCATCCGCTGCGTGTAAACTATAAATTCAGGAATCAAGGAGGGATGTACCATGAAACAGGCGATCGCGCTGGCCGGCGGCGGCACGAAGGGCGCGTATCAGGTCGGCGCGTGGAAGGCAATGCGGGAGCTGGGCATCCCGTTTGACATCGTCACGGGCACATCCATCGGCTCGGTCACGGCGGCGCTGATGGTGCAGGACGATTTTGACCGCGCGTGGGAGCTCTGGACGCACATCACGGAGGACCAGATCATGCTCGAACGCGAAGACGCCACGCCGCACGAAAAGCGCGAGCTGGCGGCGCTGACTGAGCACCCGGAGCAGCTCATCGCGCGGGTCAAGGACTGGGCGGACCTCAACCGCCGCACGGCGGACATCACGCCGTACCGTGCGCTCGTGCACCAATATCTCGACGAGGCGCGCTTTTTCGCCTCGCCGGTGGATTTCGGACTCATGACGGCGCGCTTCCCGTCGTTCCAGCCGGTCGAGGTGCGCAAGCGGGACATTGCGCCCGGCTACCTGCCGCAGTGGATCCTCGCGTCGTCGGCGTGTTATCCGATGTTTCCGATGTGCGAGATCGACGGGCAGAATTATCTCGACGGCGCATACTCGGACAATCTTCCAATCAGCACGGCGTTCCGCCTCGGGGCCGACCGCGTCATCGCCATCGGCCTCAAGCCGGAGACGCCGGAGAAAAAATACACCAACCACCCGCTCGTGACCTATATCGCCCCGGCGGAGCCGCTGGGTAAGCTGCTGGAGTTTGACCCCGACGCGCTGCGACATAGCATCGCCCTCGGCTATACGGACACGCTGCGCGTGCTCGGCAGCTACATCGGCCATACCTACACGTTCGAGCCCGACGGGCAGACGCTGCTCGAGGGCGTCGCGCGCGACTATCTGCTCTGGCTGCTGCGCCGGGAGCTGACGCCGCCGGACTCCATGCTGGACTTTTTCCGCAGGGACACGCCGCTGACCGACCGCATTCTCAGCGATCAGCGCAGCGACCTGACGGCCTGTGCGCTCGCAGGTGTGGAGTGCGTGCTGGAGGCGTATGCCTACCCGCGCGGGGAGATCTACGATCTCAAGCTCCTGCTGCCGGAGCTGGCCATGCGCCTGGCGGAGGACGAGGACACTCCGGCGCTCGAGCTCGCGCACGCGCTGTGCGCGTCGCTGGGCAGCGAGCATTTCTTCACGCAGCTGGCCCCGCTCACGCCGCGCTATGACGCGAAGGACATCTTCCTCGCCACGCTCACGCTCTATCTGCGTGAGCAGACGGCCTGACGGGCAGGTTTTTGTTGCACTCGCGGGAAAAATCGGGTATACTATCTAAGTTTGATATTCGAAAGAACAACAGAGGAGCGGACTATGGATCTGAAACAGGAAATCGAGCGCCGCCGGACGTTTGCGATCATCTCGCACCCGGACGCCGGCAAGACGACGCTCACGGAAAAGCTGCTGCTGTACGGCGGGGCCATCCAGCTCGCCGGCTCGGTCAAGGGCAAGGCGACCGCGCGCCACGCGGTCTCGGACTGGATGGAGCTCGAAAAGCAGCGCGGCATCTCCATCACGTCGTCGGTCATGCAGTTTGAATACGAGGGCTATTGCATCAACATCCTCGACACCCCGGGCCACCAGGACTTCTCGGAGGACACCTACCGCACGCTCATGGCGGCGGACAGCGCCGTCATGGTCATCGACGCGGCCAAGGGCATCGAGCCGCAGACGCGCAAGCTCTTCAAGATCTGCGCCATGCGCCACATCCCGATCTTCACGTTCATCAATAAGCTCGACCGCGAGGCACGTGACCCGTTTGAGCTCATGGAGCAGCTGGAAAACGAGTTCGGCATCGGCACCTATCCGGTCAACTGGCCCATCGGCTGCGGGCACGATTTCAAGGGCGTGTTCGACCGCGACCGCCGCGAGATCCTCGCGTTTCAGGAGTTTCACCGCGGGCAGAACAAGATCCGCCCCATCGAGTGCGAGCTCACGGATGTTGACCGGCTCGACGAGCTGATTGGGCCGCGCCAGCGCGAAAAGCTGACCGAGGACATTGAACTGCTCGACGGCGCGGGCTACGCCTTCGACCTCGACGAGGTGCGCGCCGGCCGGCTCAGTCCTGTGTTTTTCGGCTCCGCGCTGACGAATTTCGGCGTCGAGCCGTTTCTGGAAAACTTCCTGCACATGACGATGCCGCCGCTGCCGCGTACGACGGCTGACGGCGTGGTCGACCCGATGCAGCCGGCGTTTTCCGCATTCGTGTTCAAAATTCAGGCGAACATGAACAAGGCCCACCGCGACCGCATCGCCTTCATGCGCATCTGCTCGGGCAAGTTCGAGCGCGACCATGAGTACCTGCACGTGCAGGGCGGCAAGACGCTCAAGCTCGCGCAGCCGCAGCAGCTCATGGCGCAGGAGCGCGCGATCATCAACGAGGCCTACGCCGGCGACATCATCGGCGTGTTCGACCCCGGCATCTTCTCCATCGGCGACACGATCTGCGACCCGAAGATACGCGTGCGCTTCGAGGGCATCCCCACGTTTGCGCCGGAGCACTTTTCCGTCATCTCGCAGGTGGACACCATGAAGCGCAAGCAGTTTGTCAAGGGTGTCACCCAGATCGCGCAGGAGGGCGCCATCCAGATCTTCCACGAGCCGAACAGCGGCATGGAGGAGGTCATCGTCGGCGCGGTCGGCGTGCTGCAGTTCGAGGTGCTGGAGTACCGGCTCAAGAATGAGTACAACATCGACATCCGCCGCCGCGACCTGTCGTATTCCTATATCCGCTGGATCACGAGCGAGGGCACCGATCCCACGGCGCTCAACCTCGCCTCGGACACGAAGTGGGTGCAAGACTTCCGCGGCCATAACCTGCTCATTTTCAACAATGAGTGGAGCATTCGCTGGGCGGAGCAGAAAAACTCCGGCCTGACGCTGGCGGAGTTCAGCACGAATCAGGACGAGGCATAACATCGCACAGGGCCATCCGAACGGATGGCCCTGTTTTTTCGCGGTGCATCGCGCTGCCCTGAATGCGTAAAAATCCCCCGGCGCGGAATTACTCCGCGCCGGGGGAACATTGCCTCCGCAAAGTTTTCTGCCTGCCGTCAGGATGCGACGGCTTTTTTCGCGGCGGCTGTGTATACTGGTGTCAAACGAAAGCAGAGGAGGATGGATCGGTGAAGAAGCTCCGCTTTGTGATCTTTGTCATGCTCATCATGTTGCTGCTGTGTTCGGCTGCGCGTGCGGTCCGGCCGGCGCCGGAGGCGCTGCCCGGACAAATACAAAAACCTCCTGCACAGCAGGAGGTTTTCCATATGTATCGATTATCGATGCTCAGAACAGATCCTCGACCACTTTCTCGGGCGGGACTTCCAGCAGCGCCGGGTTGTGCATATACATCTTCATGTACTTGAACGAGGAGGCGTAATAATACCCGTCGCACACGCGCTCGTCCATGACGGCCATGAAGTCGATGTACTTGCGCTCGACCGGCTTGCCCTCGCGGTCGAGTTCGACCGCCTTGCGCTTGGCGCCGAAGGCGATGAACATCGGCAGGTTGCCGAAGTTGTACAGGTGGTGATAGATCGGTGGGATGCCGAGTGAGCCCATGTCGGTGATGATCATCGAGCCGTGGAAGGGGCTGGCGTCGAGCAGCTTCTGCGGGATGATGCCGAAGTAATCCATCACGCGCAGGCAGCTGACGGCGAAACGCAGCAGGAAACGCGGCAGCTTCAGCAGTGCGCCGGCGACCTGCTCGGTGTTGTTGTCCTCGCCGCCGAACTTGATCTCGTCGATCTTCTCGTTCATCTTGCGGTAGACGTCAAAGATCGTGTCCGTCGGGGCAAAGACGGCCTTGATGGTCGTCTCATTCGAGGTAGTGGACATGCTGCGGCGCACGGTCAGTACGACCTCGATGTTGTTGCGCGCATAGATGCGCCGGCCGGCCACGAAGCGGTTGATGCCGGGGCGGAGGGAGACCATGCGGATGTAGGCCGCGATGAACAGGTGCAGGTAGCCGAGACCCTTGTAGCCCTCGAGACGCTTCTGCCGCAGCCAGCGGTCGGTGTTCGTGATCTCGATGCAGTCCTCAAACTGATTACAGGCGTCGTTCTTTGTGGGCATGATGTAGGGCATGAACTTGTAAAACGGCGCGAGAGACTGGATCAGGCGGCCGTCCTTACGGTCACCGAAACGGCGTTTGCTCTCCATGTGAAAGTACCTCCGAATATGCGAATATAGTTCAAACTTTTTAACTTTAGCAGAAACATTATAGGCTATTTCCGGCACAATAGCAAGGAAAAAAACATTTTAAATGTTGAAATCACGTATTTTCCAACATTTTGTTCATTTTTATACCGGATTCGTATCAGGGATCCCGAACGATTCCATCGCGAGAAATCATGCAAATACAATAACGTTAAACTTTCGTCAATGACGTGAAAAACGTAGCAGGATCAATAGTTTTTTAACATATAGGTGTTTGAATTTTGACAGACAATTTTGGGCAATTTTACTTGATTAACGGCTGTGAATAAGGTAAAATACCTACATTATGTAGAAACAGTTCGTGAAAGCGGGCGTTGCGCGGCATAATGACAGTTTGATTCGTAGGGAGGTGTACAGATGTCATTTGAGGCGATAACAACGATCAGTGACGCAGAAAACCGGGCCAGGCAGATCAAAGCCGACGCGCAGGCAGCCGCTGCGGCGGCAGTGGAAGCGGCCCAGGCCGAGGGAAAGGCAGCGATAGAGGCTGCTGTCGGCAAGGCGCAGCAGGAACTGCAGACGCTGCGGGCCAAATCGGATGAAAAGGCGAAGGCGGATGCGGAAACGCTGGCAGCGGAGACCAAGAACAAGGAAGCTGCCATGCGCATCAAGGCCAAGACCAATCTGGATCGGGCTGCATCACTCATCGTGGAAAGGATTGTGAACGGCTGATGGCCATTGTACACATGAAAAAGCTGCGGCTCATGGTCGTTCGCCGGCAGAAAGATGAGCTGCTCCGGGACCTGATGCTGCTCGGCTGCGTGCAGATCTCGGAACCGGACGCACTGCTTGCGGATACGGAGGCTGCCGCGGTCCTGCATCAGGAGAGCGGTAATGTGACGGAGGTGCGCAGTGAACTTACGCGCCTGACCGCCGCACTCAAGCTGCTCGACAAGTATGCGCCGGTCAAGTCCAAGCTGCTCAGCTCCCGGCCGGAGGTCACGGAGGCCGACTTCCTGGACGACGGTGCATACCGCCAGGAGCTCGATGCAGTCACCCGGCTCGAAGAGCTGGAAGCGGCTGTGCGCCGGCTCAACGGTGAGGAGGCCAAGCTCCGCAGCAATATCGAGGCCCTGCGCCCATGGCAGACACTTGACCTGCCGCTGAATCTGGGCGAGACCGTAAGGACCCGCATTTCTCTTGGCATGCTGCCCGCGGCGGTGGATCTTGCCGAGGCCGCCAAAGCGCTGGCGGACGCTGCGCCCGAGTCGCAGCTGTATGAGGTCTCTTCGGACAAGGAACAGCACTATGTGCTGCTCATTTGTTTGAAAGAGGAGCTGACGGAAGCCATCACGGCGCTGCGCGCGTCCGGCTTCACGCTGGCTAATCTGAACGGCACGCCGGGCACGGCAAAGCAGAACATCGAGGACGCGCAGCAGCAGATCGCGGACATCATCCGCGAGCGCGAGCAGGCGGAGACGGATATCGCCGCCTTTGCCCCGCACCGGGATGCGTTCAAGCTCTGCATTGACCGCGCGAGCGTGAAGCTCGGCCGCGCGGAGGCGGAAGAGCGTCTCGTCGGCACCGAGAGCGTCGTGTGCATGCGCGGCTGGCTCACGGCGCCGGAGGAGGACAAACTCACCGCGGTGCTCGCAAAGTATGACTGTGCCTGGGATCTGGCCGATCCCACGGAGGACGAGTACCCCGAGGTGCCGGTCAAACTGAAAAACAACAAATTTACCGAACCGCTGAACATGGTCACGAACATGTACAGTCTGCCGGCTTACGGCACGGTGGATCCGAACCCGCTCATGGCGCCGTTTTTCATTTTGTTCTACGGCATCATGATGGCGGACATGGGCTACGGCCTTGTGATGATGATCGCGGCGCTCGTCGCGCTCGGCAAGATGAAGCCAAAACGCGGCAGCAAGTATTTCTGCGAGCTGCTGCTTGCCTGCGGCGTGTCGACGTTCCTGCTCGGCATCGTGACGGGCGGCTTCTTCGGAAACGCCGTGCCGACGATCGTGAAGATGTTCGGTCACGACGTCAAGCTCGGCATCCTGACAAGCCCGCTGCTCGACCCGCTGACCGATACGACGACGATCCTCGTCGGCGCTATGGTGCTCGGCTTTATCCAGCTCGTGACCGGCATGATCGTGAACATGGTCATGGAGTGCCGCCAGGGCAAGGTCGGCGACGCGATCTTCAACGAGGGCACATGGCTGGTCCTGTTTGCGGGACTTGCGCTGTATGTGCTCAAGATCGGCAACATCGCCGGCGTCCCGGTCGTGCTGTGCATCGGCGGTCTGATGCTGATCTACGGCTCCGGCCGTGAGGCCAAGGGCTTCGGCAAGGTCACGGCCGTGTTCGGCGCGCTCTACAACGGGCTGACCGGCTGGTTCGGCGACATTCTCTCGTATTCCCGACTCATGGCTCTGATGCTGGCCGGCAGCGTCATCGCGCAGGTGTTCAACACCCTCGCTGCGATGCCGTCGAGCGGCGGCGTGACGGTCGTGTCGATGCTGATCTTTATCATCATCTTCCTGTTGGGCCATCTGCTCAACTTCGGCCTGAACCTGCTCGGCTGCTTCGTGCATGACCTGCGTCTGCAGTGCCTGGAGTTCTTCGGTAAGTTCTATGTCGACGGCGGCAAACCGTTCCGCCCGCTCGAGATCAACACGCGCTATGTTGACGTGGAAAATCATAATTTCTAAACATTCGTATTCAAGAGATATTTAAGGAGGAAAATGAAAATGGCATTTCTCGAATCCATCGGTGGTCTGGCTCTCGGCCTTCTCGGCGCTGCGCTCGCAGCGGCTCTCGCGTGCATTGGCTCTGCAAAGGGCACCGGCATCGCCGGTGAGGCCGGCGCAGGTCTCGTCTCGGAAGATCCCAGCAAGTTCGGTAAAGCGATGATCATGCAAGTCATCCCGGGCACCCAGGGCCTGTACGGCTTCGTCATCTGGTTCCTGGCTCAGAGCCAGATCTTCGCTGCCAACGCTGCCGCTCCGCTGACTGTGGCGCAGGGCCTGCAGTACTTCGCAGCCTGCCTGCCGATCGCACTCGGCGGTCTGATCTCCGCTATCGCGCAGGGCAAGGTCGCTGCCGCGTCCCTGAACATCCTGGCCAAGAAGCCCGACGACTGGTCCAAGGGCATGATCTTCTGCATCACGGTCGAGTTCTACGCCATCCTCTGCCTGCTGGCATCCTTCCTGATGCTCAACGGCTTGAAGTAATCCCCATCCTCTTCCGACAGAAGGGAACAAAGATCTATGAATGGTATTGAAAAAATCACCGGCCGCATCGAGGCGGACGCGCAGGAGCAGGCGAAGGCCATCGCGGCCGAAGCCGAGGCCAAGTGCGCCGAGATCCGCGCCGATTATGACAAACAGGCGCAGGACCAGTACTGGGCCCGCGTCCGTGACGGTGTGAAAGCGTGCGAGGACCGCGTGCAGCGCATGGGCCGTCTGGCGGAAATGGAAGCCAGAAAGAGCGTCCTTGCCCTCAAGCAGGAGATGGTCGACGCGGCGTTTGCCGCCGCACTCGACAAGATCTGCGCCATGCCGCAGGCGGACTACGTGGCGTATCTGGCCAAGCTCGCAGCCCAGGCCGCGACGACCGGCACCGAGACCCTGGTGTTCAACGCCAAGGATCAGGCCGCGTGCGGTCAGGCGGTCGTGGATGCTGCCAACGCGCTGCTCGCGCAGCAGGGCAAGCCCGGGCAGCTCACCATGAGCCAGGCCACGCGCGACCTGCGCGCCGGGTTTGTGCTCCAGCAGGGAGATATCGAGGTCAACTGTGCAGTGGAGACGATTGCAGAGCTCTGCCGCAGTGATCTGGCTGCTCAGGTTGCCGAGGTCTTGTTCGGCGCGTGACCTGCCCCGCCCCGCGCGGGGGAATGAATAATCCTATATGGGGCGCAGAGCGCTGCGCCGCATGAGGGAGGAACCGAATTGTCTAAAGTAAAAGATACGAATTACCTTGCGATTACGGCAATGCTGGCAGCCCGCGAGACCAAAATGCTCTCCGCTGAGCGTATGGAGCGCATGATCGATGCGCCTACGAACGACGAAGCGGCCAAGATCCTGGAGGAATGCGGCTATGGCGACCTGAGCGGCCTGTCCGCGAAGGAGGCCGGCGCTGCGCTCGAGGCGCACATCGCGGCGCTGTTCGATGAGGTCGAGAGCATGGTCCCGGAGGTGCAGCTCGTGCAGCTGTTCCGTCTCAAGTATGACTACCACAATGCCAAGGCGCTCATCAAGGCGCAGGCCATGGGCGTGGAGTGCGATGCGATCCTGTCGCAGCGCGGCACCATCCCGCCGCAGAAACTGCTCACGGCGTTTCTCGAGGAGGACTACCGTGACATCCCGCCCGTTCTGGCGCAGGCTATGGTCAGCGCCGCCGCGATCCTGGCGCACACGGCCAATCCGCAGGCGGCGGACTTCGAGTTCGACCGCGCGTATTTCGCGCAGATGCTCGATCTGGCCAACGGTCTGAGCGACGGCGGCTTTGCCAAGGGCTATGTGCAGCTGCAGATCGACAGCGCGAATCTGCGCGCTGCTGTGCGCACGCGCCGCATGGCCAAGGATGCGGACTTTCTCAAGACCGCGCTCATCCCGGGCGGCACGATCGGTACGGACCGCGTGCTCGCGGCGTTCGACTCGGCCGAGGTGCTCACGGCGCTCTACGGCAACACGTGGCTGGGCAATGCGGCGGCTGCCGGTGCAGCTGCTATGAGCGGCGGTGCGCTGACGGCGTTTGAGCTGCTGTGCGACAACGCGCTCATGGACTACATCCGCGCGGCCAAGCTGCGCAGCTTCGGCGCAGCGCATGTGTCCGCTTATCTCGCCGCCATGGAAAACGAGACCACGGCTGCCAGAATGATCCTGACGGGCAGACTCGCCGGGCTTCAGCCCGCGGTCATCCGGGAAAGGCTGCGTGAGACTTATGCTTAAAATTGCAGTTGTCGGCGGTGCGGAGACCGTCATGGGCTTCAAGGCGCTCGGCCTCGAGGCCTGCCCGGTCGCCAATGCCGAGGAGGCGCGCGAGACGCTGCGCCGCCTGACGAAAGACTCTGAGGACTACGCCATCATCTATGTCGAAGAGAATCTGGCGCAGGAGCTTCAGCATGAGATCGACAAATTCAAAGATGTTCCCAAGCCGGCCATCATCCTGATCCCCGGCAGGGAAGGCCCCCTCGGCCTCGGCCAGACCGCGCTCAAGGCGGCCGTCGAGCGAGCGGTTGGCTCCGATATCCTTTAAGGAAAGGAAGAATGAAATTGAGCGGAACCATTACAAAAGTTTCCGGTCCGCTGGTCGTGGCGAACGGCCTTGCCGATGCCAACGTCTCCGACGTTGTGCGTGTCGGTGAGCAGCGCCTGATCGGCGAGATCCTGAATATGACCGGCGACAGCGCGTCCATCCAGGTCTACGAGGAGACCTCGGGCCTTGGCCCCGGCGCGAAAGTCGAGACCACCGGTATGCCGCTGTCCGTGGAGCTTGGCCCCGGCATGCTGGAGAATATCTATGACGGTATCCAGCGCCCGCTGCCTGAGATCCGCGACCTGACCGGCTCCAACATCACCCGCGGTATCGAGGTGCCCGCACTCAACCGCGAGCGTGTCTGGCACTTTGACCCCGTTGTGCAGCCCGGCACCGCCGTCACCGGCGGCGACGTGATCGGCACCGTCCAGGAGACGACGGCCATCCTGCACAAGATCATGGTGCCCCCGCAGATGAAGGGCACGATCAAGAGCATCACCGGCGGCGACTTCACGGTCGATCAGACCGTCGCCGTGCTCACCGATGCCAACGGCGTCGACCATGAGCTGAACATGATCCAGCGCTGGCCGGTGCGTATCGCGCGCCCCTATGCGCAGAAGTTTGCTCCGAACAAGCCCATGAACAGCGGCCAGCGTATCATCGACACGCTCTTCCCGATCGCCAAGGGCGGCACGGCCGCCGTGCCCGGCCCGTTCGGCAGCGGCAAGACCGTCGTGCAGCACCAGCTCGCCAAGTGGTCGGACGTGGACGTCGTCGTCTACATCGGCTGCGGCGAACGCGGCAACGAGATGACCGACGTTCTCATGGAGTTCCCGGAACTGACCGACCCGCGCAACGGCGAGCCGCTGATGAAGCGCACCGTGCTCATCGCCAACACCTCCGATATGCCTGTGGCGGCGCGTGAGGCGTCCATCTACACCGGCATCACCATCGCGGAGTACTTCCGCGACATGGGCTATGACGTCGCCGTTCTGGCTGACTCCACCTCCCGCTGGGCCGAGGCCCTGCGTGAGATGTCCGGCCGTCTGGAAGAGATGCCCGGCGAAGAGGGCTACCCGGCCTACCTCGCATCCCGTATCGCGCAGTTCTACGAGCGCGCCGGCTGCATCCGCTGCATCGGCAGCGAGGATGACCGCCGCGGCTCCGTTACCGCCATCGGCGCTGTCTCGCCTCCGGGCGGCGACATTTCCGAGCCGGTCTCTCAGGCCACCATGCGTATCGTCAAGGTGTTCTGGGCGCTCGACTCGAGCCTGGCGTATGCCCGCCACTTCCCGGCCATCAACTGGCTGACGTCTTACTCGCTGTATGTCGACTCGCTCAAGCCGTGGTACGAGGCCACGTTCGGCGAGGAGTATATGGCCAACCGCGACAAGGCCATGAGCATCCTGCAGCAGGAATCCGAACTGCAGGAGATCGTCCGCCTCGTCGGCCAGGACGCGCTGTCCCCGGCTGACCGTCTGACGATGGAGACTGCCAAGATGATCCGTGAGGACTTCCTGCAGCAGAACGCCTTCGTCGACATCGACAGCTACTCTGAGTACCGCCGTCAGTTCCTGCTGCTCGGCCTCATCCTGCGTTATGACGCCGAGTGCCGCGACGCGCTCGAGAAGAACGCGCCGATGAACAAGCTCTTTGCCATCCCCGCCCGCGTCGACATCGGTCGCGCCAAGAGCGTGCCGAGCGACAAGTACGAGCAGGTCTATGCCAAGATCGCCGCGGACATGACCGCACAGATCAAAGAGATTATCGCCGGAGGTGAGGAGCAGTGATTAAAGAGTACAAAACAATCCAGGAGATCGCCAGCCCTCTGATGATCGTCAAGAACGTCGAAGGCGTGACCTACGACGAGCTGGCCGAGATCGAGCTCCCGAACGGTGAAGTCCGCCGCTGCAAGGTCCTCGAGGTCGAGGACGACCACGCGGTCGTGCAGCTCTTTGAGAGCGCGCAGGGCATCAACCTTGCGCAGTCGAAGGTCCGCTTCCTCGGCCACCCGCTGCAGCTGGGCGTGAGCGAGGATATGCTCGGCCGCGTCTTCAACGGCATGGGCGAGCCCATCGACGGAGGCCCGGCGATCCTCGCCGAGGAGCACCGCGACATCAACGGTCTGCCGATGAACCCGGCAGCCCGCGCCTACCCGGCAGAGTTCATCCAGACCGGCGTTTCCACCATCGACGGCCTGAACACCCTCGTCCGCGGCCAGAAGCTGCCGATCTTCTCGGCGTCCGGCCTGCCGCACGCCGCGCTGGCCGCGCAGATCGCGCGTCAGGCGAAGGTGCTGGGCGACAACGAGAATTTCGCCGTCGTCTTCGCTGCCATCGGCATCACGTTCGAGGAATCCGAGTACTTCATTCAGGAGTTCCGCCGCACCGGAGCCATTGACCGCACGGTCGTGTTCTCGAACCTTGCCAACGACCCCGCCGTCGAGCGTATCGCCACTCCGCGTATGGCGCTGACCGCGGCCGAGTACCTGGCCTTTGAAAAGGACATGCAGGTGCTGGTCATCCTGACCGATATCACCAACTACGCTGAGGCTCTGCGTGAGGTCTCCGCGGCGAAGAAGGAAGTTCCGGGCCGCCGCGGCTACCCCGGCTACCTGTACACCGACCTGGCCACGCTCTATGAGCGCGCCGGCCGCCGCATCGGCAAGTCCGGCTCGATCACCATGATCCCGATCCTGACCATGCCCGAAGACGACAAGACCCACCCGATCCCCGACCTGACCGGCTACATCACCGAGGGCCAGATCATTCTCTCCCGCGACCTGTACCGCAAGGGCATCATCCCGCCCGTGGACGTGCTGCCCAGCCTGTCGCGTCTGAAAGATAAGGGCATCGGCGAGGGCAAGACCCGTGAGGACCACTCCGGCACGATGAACCAGCTGTTCGCGGCCTATGCCCGCGGCAAGGACGCCAAGGAGCTCATGACCATCCTGGGCGAGGCGGCCCTGTCCGACGACGACAAGCAGTTTGCGAAGTTCGCCGACGCGTTTGAGCAGCGCTACGTCAATCAGGGCAACAACACCAACCGTACCATTGAGGACACCCTCAACCTCGGCTGGGAGCTGCTGAGCCTGCTGCCGCGCACCGAGCTCAAGCGTATCAAGCCCGAACTGATCGAAAAGTATATGCCCGAGACCTGAGCGCACCCGTCCCGCAGACTTACCAAGTGAGGTGATTTGATGGCAAATACGGCAATTACCCCGACAAGAATGGTGCTCAACCAGCTCAAGGGCCGGTTGAAGACCGCTCGCAGGGGTCATAAGCTCCTCAAGGATAAGCGTGACGAGCTGATGCGTCAGTTCCTCGACAACGTGCGCCTGAACAAGCAACTGCGTGCGAAGGTCGAGCAGGGACTCACGGAGGCGTTCGGTTCTCTGTCGGTCGCGTCCGCGATCATGTCCCCGGAAATGCTCGAGCAGTCGCTGCTCTACCCGCGGCAGAGCGTCGAGCTGGGCATGACCTATCAGAACATCATGAGCGTGAACGTGCCGGTCTACGATTTCCAGACCCGCAACAGCGATCCGTCCGAGATCTTCCCGTATGGCTTTGCGCAGACGTCCGGTGAGTTGGACGATGCGCTTGAGAAGCTGGCGGAGGTGTTCAAGGACATGCTCGAGCTTGCACAGGTCGAAAAGACCACGCAGATGCTCGCGCAGGAGATCGAAAAGACCCGCCGCCGCGTCAACGCGCTCGAATACGTTATGATCCCCGAGCTGGAGCAGAACATTCGTTACATCTCCATGAAGCTGGACGAGAACGAAAGTTCGACCAAGGTGCGCCTGATGAAGGTCAAAGAAATGGTCCTCGAGGACGCACACCACTACAAGCAATAAACATCAGAAAACCGCCGCATCTTTGGATG
>ERZ827528.1096-NODE-1096-length-29462-cov-8.218451_pt1 | contig 29462 bp, 17 predicted proteins | sample MGYA00519768_ERZ827528 | MGnify/ENA primary metagenome ERZ827528 (study PRJEB31778, sample SAMEA3449343) | human gut metagenome | biome: human gut; feature: human-associated habitat; material: faeces | place: United Kingdom | collected 2010/2012 ...
TAATAATGAAAATGTGCCGAAATTCGGTACAGGAAAGGAGCAGGATGAAGAAAAAGATAATGCTATTTCTATTGGCTGTCTTTCTGGGTTTCGCTTTACTTATTTCCGCTATATGTTTTTTTGTTCCCCCAAAAAATCAAAACAGCAGGGAAAATCCAACGGAACAACAAAAGACAGAAGATACTGCAGAACAGATAGAAAAAGAAAAAAGAGAAAAATATCATTTCACAAATCTGGAATATATCTATTATATAAATTCTGAGAATGAAACAGATTTTGAAGAACAGGCAGCAGAGTATGTTGAGAAAAATTATAAAAACGTGCAATGGATCAATGCCCTTGCAAAGTTTGATGATGATGTATCAAGCAATGCAGGGACAGCGATATTTTATCTACAACTAGATGATGAAGATAACTCGGTTGTTCTTATTTCCTACGACAAGAAAAAAGAAATCTTTTTATTTGCTCCATATAAAAAGAAGATTGAAAGTATCGAAGATTATGGAGGAATGCCACAGGAAAAAAATACAATGCAGGATGATGAAGAAGAGTATAACGAGATTGGGACAGAGCCAATCCATCTTGGTAATCCATTGATTACCGACCAGGATAATTCATTAGAAGCAGTAGCCAATGAAAAAGAACTGTCGCAGGAATTACTAAAATTTTTAGAGAAAGAAGGGGAAGAACGAAGGGATTTTTATGTTGCTTCTGTTGAAAATACAGGAGAAAAAAATTTTAAAGCTGTACTGGAATTCAGCACAAAAAGAAGCGACGGGAAAAATATCACAGTAACTTTTGAGAATGGTACTTATACATTTTCTTTGAAATAACACAGAGAAAAAAGAGAAAGGTAGTGAAATTTTGAAGGAAGATCTGGCGGTATCTTTTTTTAAAATAAGTATGCGGCGCAGATGCAACACTTGTATACGAGACTGTGGAAAATGGTTAAATTCCTGTGAGCATCATTGACATAAGGTCTGGCAGATGCCGTTGTCCGTTGAAAGGGGGTTTTAGGGGTTTCTCCCTTAACAAGATGGTATTTTGTACACACAAAATGCGTATCTTGCAATAAGCCTATCGGCTTATTCGTACCATTTTTGGTATGAATACCAGAATTGGTATATGGATAATACCAAAAATGGTACATATAAATCATAAGACCGCTTATAGATAACATAAAAAATTATGGAGGAATAAATGGCAAGGCAGAAACATTTCCGTCTTCCAGACGATGTTCTGGAGAGGATAAATCACAGAGATAAAGAAATGTATCCTACAGAAAATGTATATATCACAGAAGCTGTACGGAATTTTTTTAAAAAAGAAGAAACAGAAAATGTGATGGATGAATTAGGGGATATACAGGATAAACTGGATCGAATCGAAAAAAAGCTTGAGGAAGATGCAGGTAAAAAATATAGTTCTTTTTCAAGTGATGCAGAGAAAAAAGAACTTTATGGAAAACCAGATTTTCTGAAATACTAACATAGATTCTAAGGGATGGATACGATGGATTGGATAAAATAAATCATAGAATGTAAAAAAGGAAATTGGGAGTCACCCGGTTCTCTGGGGCAAAAGATTAAAAAAATCCGAATGCTGCGTAGGTATACACAAAAAGAATTAGGTGTGATGTGCGGCTTTTCTCTTTCTTCCGCAGATGTAAGGATTGCACAGTATGAAAAAAATAAAAAAATCCCAAGAGAAAAAATCTTGAAGGCTATGTGTAATGCTTTAGGAGTTGGTGAAGGTGCTTTGGTTCATGCGGATATGCTTTCCTATCAGGAAATGTTTTACGCATTATTTGATATGGAAGATTTTCATGGATTGCACCCGGTTAAGAAAGAGGACGGATACTATTTAAGATTTGGCAGCGATAGTATCATCAATGATTTTCTTGAAGAATGGTATAAGATGTATCAAAAATATCCAAGACCAAGAGGAGATGATGAAGAAGAAAAATATACACTCTGCCGTTATGAATATCCAAATGAGATCGCAGTGGTATCGCAGTATGAATTATTAAAAAGGAAAGCACTGCAGGCAGAGATAGAAAATTTACAACTCAAAATAAATGACCTTGAGAATGAAAATAAAGAAGGAGATTGATGAGATGGATTGGAAGAAACAGATTGAAAAATTGGAGGACGAACTTCAAAAATTAACGGAAAAAGAAAACAGGATCGCAGAAAGAAAAAAAGAGGTGGGAGAAAAACTGAGAAAAGTCAGAGAACAAAAAGAAAATGAAGAAAATAAACAGCTTGCAGATATTGTTACGGAATATCTTGGGCCAATGGATCCTAAAAAAATAGAAGATCTAAAAGTTGTTCTGGATATGTATATGTCCGATCAGGACGAGGAAAGAGCGACCGAAAAAGATAGACAGGAAGGTGAGGAAAGATAAGAAAAAGGAGAATCGACATCCGGCTGAGCGAAAAAGAATATCAGTTACTTCTATCTAAGGCTGGAAACGATCTTGAGACAAAAACTAAAAAGGGAGACAAAGCAAACACTTCTGCATATATACGGAAGTGTATTTTTTTGCAGGAAGATCGTCCTGTCCGATTGGAAAAAGAGTTAAAGAATCTTTCCTACCAAGTGCGTAAAATAGGAGTCAATATCAATCAGGTCGTTGCAAAAATTAATGCTGGTTATGGCAATCAGATTGATATTTATAATCTTGAAAAAGCATTAGAGCAGGTAAAGCATGAGATGAAAACGCTTAATGAGAAGGTAGAAGATTATGGCAATCACTAAGCTATCAAATATTGGAATGCCAAAGGGAGGCGGGGCTGCACATTTAAAAAATTGTATTTTTTACATCATGAACCCAGATAAAACAGAAGGGATGGTCGGGGGAAATGCCGGGACGACCCCGCAGGAAGTGTATCAGGTAATGATTGATACAAAACAGGAATGGGAAAAGGAAGGAGGAAGACAGGGATACCATTTTGTGATCTCTTTTCCACCAGGAGAAGCAACAAAAGAAGAAGCCTATGCGGTGATAAATGATTTTTGTGAAGAATATCTGGGAGAAGATTATGACTATGTTTTTTCTATCCATACGGATCAGAAACATATGCATGGCCATATTGTCTTTAATTCTGTGAACCGGATGAGTGGATATAAATACCGTTATGAAAAGAAAGACTGGGAAAAATATATTCAGCCTCTCACAGACCGCATCTGTGAAAAATACGGCCTGCCGCCTTTGGTTTATGACAAGAACAATAAGATAGGAAAATCTTATGCCGCACATTATGCGGAGAAAGAAGGCAGGCCATCATCCGAAAAAATTATCAAGGCAGACATAGATTTTGTGATTGCTTCATCAAAAGATTGGGATGATTTCATAAGGCAAATGGAAGGGCTTGGCTATAAGATTCGTCAGAAAAAATATGTGACATATATCCCGCCTGGTTTTGAACGGGGACGGAGAGATTCCCGGCTTGGGCCAGGATACCGGGCAGAGGAGATCAAGGAAAGGATAAAAAATAAAGGACAGGAACAGGGGGTAGAAAAGATCCTGTCCCATGAACTGTCAAAAGTTTATGAAAGAGAGATCTTCCAGTATACCAAAACAACGCTCACAGTATTTCAGATGAAAAAAATTAAAAACTTTTATCAGACAGGACATTATCTTGAAGAAAAAAATCCTTATGTAGTAGCATGGAAAGAAGTGAGGAGAAATGCGGTCCATATTGATCAACTCTATGAAGAGTGTAAATATATCTTAGAGCATGAGATCAAAACAGAAAAAGATCTGCTGGAAAAACAAAAGATATTGATAAAGAAAGAAGCAGAGCTTTTCAATCAGCGAAGGACTCTTTTTTCCGTCGAAGATAAAAAAATATTCCAGCAGTACCGGGTATTAAAAAAACGATTGGCCGATACTCCCGATTGGGATGACCAGTTTGAAATATATCAGGAAGAACTAAATGATTTTTTAAAAGAGATGCCGGAAGGGATGCTCAGTGCAGAGAAGGAAAAAAGACAGATCAATGCGATGCTGCGTGAGGTGCGGAATGAGAAACGGATCGTAAACCGGATGATCGAAGAAGAAAAAAGCTTGAATAAAGAAGAAAAGATTACAAAGAAAAAAGGACGTACTGAAATTCAGCACAGGAGGTGAAAAAAATAAATGGGATCAAAAGAAGAAAAACATATTGTTATAGAATTTCAAAAAAAGATACTGCAGGAAGCCGGATGCAGTGCGGAGGTGATAGCTTTCTTAGATGAAATAGAAGATGAAGTGTTTTGTGAATATTACTGCTTCTGTTTTTTAGACGGAATGCCGATAGAAGAAGTGCGGAGAATAGACAGTGTCCCTGTACAGAACTGGAAAGATAAGATCAAACGTATCAGAGAAGAACGGACGGGTTATCTTGAAAGATTATTTGTGCCAGATGCACAGGTGACACAGCAGATCTCTAAGTTACATGAAAAAGCGGGCAGAGTATTTAAGGAAACAGAAGAATTAAGGGATACAATAAATACAACATTAAAGCAGACATTAAAGATTCAGGAAGAAGCTCTTGTGCAGCAAAAAGAATCATATCAGAGTACCTTAGCTTCCAAAGCAGAGCTGCTAAAAGACCGGGAAGATAAGATACAGAGCCTGTTAAGTGAGATAGAACAAAACAAGGCAGTATGGGAGAATGAGAAAAAAGATCTTCTTTTGAAATTAGAGGAGAAGAAAACTGCGGTTAAAGAAGAGGAGAAAAAAGAAGCCGCCTTTATAGAGGAAGATACGGTAAACAATAGAGAGAGAAAAAAGAAACGCTGGCATTTTTTCTGTAAAGAAAACAAGAAGAGAGGGACCCAAGATAACAATAATGAATTTATAGAGACTTATCTGGCAGAAGATACTTTTAATGATGCACAAAAAGAATTCCTGATCCAATGTCTGGAAGAGGGAGATAGTGTACAGGAGATGAAAACCTATGCATCTGCCAGCCTTACTCCAGCAATGATGCAGCGATTACGTCAGGTAAGGAAGAAAAGGAGAGAACGACCATGAGAAAAAAAGAACAGACAGGCATTAACTTAAGTGAAGAAGAGATCCTGCATGGGAAAGGGGATGCTTATGGGATCTATCAGATCGACTGGAAGGGAGAAGGAAGGGAGTATGCCTTCCTTTCCTATGATTCCATCAGGGCAAAGGGAAAGCTGCCGCAAAGGAAAGATTACCAGCTTGTTTATAGTGGGATCTTAGAGCCAGATGAAAACATGGACAGCCTATATGTAAAATTTAATATCGCACACCCACAGGATTTCACAGGACATTCCCTTTCCATCAGCGATATTATTGTTTTAAAGAAAAATGGAAAAATAAATGTTTCTTATGTAGATATGATAGGGTTTGTCCCATTATCAGATTTTTATAAAGAGCCGGCACTAAGAGTAGTAGGGCAGATAACTGAAGCAACACAGGGATTTACAGCCGAGGGACACTTCGGGACATGGCATTCAATACAAATGCAGGAATTTCACAATGAAAAATTTTTTCAGATGCGGCATGATGAATTTGGGGAACAGGTTGCAGATATTATCGTAAATGAACAGGGACAGGTTATTGCCGAAGATCTATGGCATGGCTTTAGTCCTGAAGCAATGAAATTAATTGGAGAATATTTACTAAACAGATCGCTTCATGAAAAAAAAGAAGCAGCCTATGTTATATCAGGAGACAGCGGATATTTTATGATCCATGAAACGGATGGAGGATATGATTATACGTTTTATAATGAGGATTATCAGGAATTAGATGGAGGAATCTATGATGATCCAGAGGTATCGTTAGCAGAAGCCGTAGAGGATATTTTAGATGATGCAGGCATATCCATTGGCAACATAGAAGAAACAGATTATGAGCAGGTAGAACAGAGTATTGAGGAAAGTGAGGAGAAAGAGTTATTGGGGTATGCGGTACAAGAAGCAAAAAGAAAATTAAAAGGAGGAGATATTCGGCTTACTTCCGAAGTATATTACAAAGAAAAATCGTTGGAAGGAAGGAGCCGAGCGGATATTGAAGAGACCGTCTTATCCCAGGCACAGATCATAGTAGATGAACTGGGTCTGCATAATGAAGTAGAGCTGATCGGTGCGAGGGTGTATGGTTCACGAAGCAGAGAAGGCTTATACCGCCCAGATTCAGATGTGGATGTTGCCCTTAGTTATCAGGGACCGATCAGCGAAGATAGTTTTTTTAACTATCTGAAAGAAGATATGTTATATGTTAAAGAGATTCCGATAGACATTAATCCTATATCAAAAACGAAATCGGGAACTTTGCCTGAATATCTGGAAAGGGCAGAGTATTATCTGGATGAAAAGGAAATTGAACAGTTTGCAGAACAGATAGATACTTTCGGACGTTTACGGGGAGATTGGTATGTAGATGAAACGATGGAGCCGGAGAAAGCAGTGGATGCGATCACAGATGACATTCTGCAGAAAAAAACGGGCTATCTGAATGATTATCTTAAAAAAACTATAGAAATATCAGGAGATCAGGAGGATATAAAACAGGCAAAAGACCTGCTGATCCAAATGGAAAAGCTTGAGAGATTATCTATTTTTGATAAGGAACTTGAACCAATACCAGAAGTTGATTTTTATGTTACAGAATGTTCAGAATTTCCATCATTGGGTGAATATCATGAGGGTTTAACCATTGATGAAGCGATCGCTGTTTATGAAAAAATACCAGGAGACAGAAAAAACGGTATAAAAGCGATCGGTATCAACCTGCATTTTCCAGAAGGGCATATGTATTCTGATAAATGTGACCTGCTCGCCGGAGGGCACATCTGTAAGGAGATGATAGATGCAGTACCGTTTTATAAAGAAAACAGACAGGTCAGGAAAGCAGTAAGATATTTAGAAAAACATTTTGAGAAAAAAGAGAACCTTTCTTTAATAAAACCGAAGAAAAAACAAAAAAATTATCATTTATAATAAAAAATATAATAAAAAAATCATATTTATGATAAAATAATAAAAAATAATTAGGAGATTATGAATATGTTTATTTATTTAATGGTATTGGATACAGAGGAGGAGAAAATAAAATTTGTTAAAATTTACGATGCTTACAAAGATAGAATGCATTATACAGCAAGTGTTATTTTAAAAGATAAATTAAATGCAGAAGATATGGTTCATGATACTTTTCTTACTTTAACGGATTATCTGGATAGAATTGATGAAGAAGATTTCACTGGAACATGGAATTATATTGCCACTATATTAAAGAATAAATGTTACAATTTTATAAAGAAAAGTAAGAAAATTGAATTAATTGCAGATGATATAATTTTTGAACAGTCTGTGGAAGGGTATAATCTGCTAGAAAGTCAGTTAATTAAGGAAGAATCAGAAGAATTCTTAAATTCATTAATCAGAGGACTGAAATATCCTTATAAAGAAGTTATTTATCTTCAATATTACAATAAATTAAATAGCCGTCAGATTGCAGAGATTTTGGAAACAAATTCTGCAAATGTAAGAAAAATATCCAGTCGTGCGAAAGAACAGTTAAAGAAAGGTATGTTGAAAAAAGGATACACCTATGAATTTTGAAAAACTATTAGAACAGGAAGCTCAGAGAGCGGCACTGCAAGACTATGAAGAAGTAACAGAAAAGACGAAAAATTATTCTTATAAATTTTCTAAAGAATTTATCCAAAAAATGAATAAAATGATTTATGAAGAAAAAAGAAAGGCAAAGAAAAAAAGAAGATTACGTTTTTTACTGGTAGCAGCAGTTATTTTGATATTGAATGCAGGTATTGTTTTGGCAAATGATGATTTAAGAGAAAAAGTTGGAACACTTATCATTCATTTCTTTGAGGATAGTATTTACATACATAATTCTGAAGAACAAACAGAATCCGAAAAAATATTTCGACAACTACATCTGACTTATATACCAGCAGGTTATAATTTACTGTATGAAACAGAAAATCCTATAACGATGTATAGTGCTTATTATGAAGGTCAAAACGATAATTATATCGGTTTTACACAGGGATTAAAGGAAAATGTTGATGTTCATGTTACTTATGATGGAACTGGGAGTAGAAAAATTCAAGTGAATGGAAAAGAGATTTATGTTGTTAAAGATAAAGAGATTACATCGTTCTATTATGAAGACAATGGATGCATTATTACGCTGTCCAGCACAGAAAAAGAATTAGAATTAATAAAAATATTAAAAAATATAAAATAAAATGTCACACTTATCCTCCTTCGATTGTGTCTTATATAGACACAATTAAAGGAGGATTTTTTATGAGAAAAAAGATTATGGTGTTGTTGATATGTACTGTTTCATTAGTTAGTATACCGTTTTCGGTAATAGCAGCAGAAAAAAATGTACATACTAATGTAGCAGTAGAACAGATTATGCCACGGTATGGAAATATCAGCCAAATAAGTGGTAATATCCAAGCAGTATCGGGAAAAATAAATTGTAGTGTTGATGTATTGATGAAAACATCAATCTCAATAAGCGTCAAAATGAGTCTTCAAAAGAAAAATGGAAGTTCTTGGAATACGGTAAAAAGCTGGAATAAATCATATAGCAATACTAAAGTGGTAAATTCAAAGGCAGTTTATAACAGTACAACTGGTGCTACATACCGTATGAAATACACAGTTACAGCAGGAAATGATAAAGCAACTGGCACAACTCCAAGTGTTGTTGGAAAAAAATAAAGAAATATAAGAGGAAAGCTAATGAAAAAAAGAAAACTATTATCTAGAGTATTATGTTTAATTTTATGTTTATGTCTGGCAATTGAATTAATTCCTTCTGAAGCATATGCGAATACTTTAAAAGGCATTGATAAAGCAGTCAGTAGTCAGGATAAACCTGTAAAAATAAAAACTGGTGAGGAAAAAGTATCTAAAATTCCAAAAGAAAACAATAATTTAAATGAAATAGAGAATGAAGAAAATGATACACCTGAGATTCTTCAGGAACTAGAAGACGAACGTTCTACAAGAGTAAAAAAGTTTCTTATGAGTGATGGAAGTATCTCAGCAGTTTCTTATGGAATGGATGTTAATTATAAAGATAAGCAGGGTAAATGGAAAGAAATAAATAATAACTTTTTGTATAGTAAAGATACAGGTGAGGAAGGAGATTTTTCAGGATATAAAACAAAACAGGGAGAAACAAAAATCAAATTTTCTGAAATAGCAGGAGAAGATAAGCTTGTGCATTTGGAAAAAGATAAATACTCTGTTGATTTTACAATGATTTCTAGTGAAGATGAAGAAAATGTATTTGATGAGGAGGAAAATGTACCAGATGATGAATCTACAGAGGAATTAGAAGATACAGAAGAGATACAGGCTACAGAAGCAGAAGAGTCTAGTACAGAAATGGAAGAGTCTAATACAGAAAAAAATACAGAAGATAAGCCCCAAGAAGTAACTACAGAAGAAGTGGAAGAAGCCACAACAGAATACCAGGAAGAAGTTTCTACAGAAGATGAATCCAAAGAAATATTAGACAAACAGAATTTAGAAGATATAGAAGATGAACAGGCAGCGTTACAAGATATAGAATCTCAAAATATATCAGAAACAGAGAATGAGGAAGATGATTTCATAGATTTTCAAACAATAAATTCAAAATCAGATAAAAAAGAAAAAGAGGCTAATGTAGAAAAATCTTTAATTACAGCTACAGCAGAAGAAAAATCAGAAATCAAATCAGAAGAATCAGAAAATTTCTCAGAAAATTATGAAGGAATAGAACAGGTCCCGGCCATAATAAAAAAGGGGACAATAGAAGGAATATCTAATGCAAAGAAGTCAAGAACTATTCAAGAAGAAGTTGATGAAGAGGAACAAGAAGATTCTTATGCTGTAGAAAATGTATATACACAATTATCATATGAAGGAATTCAAGAAAATGTTTCTTTAAATTATTCTCTTATAGGAAGTTCCTTAAAAGAAGATATTATCGTGGAAGAACCTTCCGAAACGTATGAATATAGATTTTTACTATCGTTAGGTAATCTTGTCCCTAAACAGGGAAAAGAAGGTGCGATTTATCTTAATGATAGCAAAACAGGAAAAAATATTTATGTGATTCCTGCAGCATATATGACAGATTCAGCTGATAACTATTCAGAAAATGTAAAAATGTCACTTGAAGAAACACAAGAGGGACAGTATATATTAAAGATAGTACCAGATGAAGAGTGGATGAATGATCCGGATAGAAGCTATCCGGTGACAATTGATCCGACACTAGAAAAGTCAACGGCAGATTCTAATGATTTTGTGATAAGAGATGTTTATGTTGTAGAGGGCGATTCCAGTACATATTATCCATATGGAAATACCATAGCATATATAGGACATGGGGCTTCAGCAGATGCACAGACACATAGAATGTTCACAGAATTTAGGAAATTACCACAGATTCCAGCAGGAAGTGTGATCACTGGTGCAAAGTTATATTATTATCAACAAATGTATGATCCATATTCGGATACAAGAACACCATTCTTTTATCTGGATGCAAAAGAAGTAACTGCAGGCTTAGACTGGACAAATGGTGTTACTTGGGATAGTCAGCCAACGTATAAAAATACGGTTTTAGATTCTCAAAAAATATCTGAAGAAACAACAGGCAAATATGTAGGTTGGGATTTAACCTCTGTTATAAAAAAGAAATATGAGGAAGGAAATGATGAAAAATTTGCAGCCGTTGCTTTAGTTCCAGATGATGAAGAAAGCATTTCATCTGTTAAATATAGTGCATTAGTACGGTTTTATAAAGCAACACGTTCAACAAATAAGCCATATGTTGTTATAAATTACAGAGATTCCTATGGAGTAGAAGAATATTATTCTTCTCAGTCACAGGAGATAGATAGTGCAGGAACAGCATATGTCGGAGATTATTCTTCTCAGCTTACGTTAGAAAAGATGGATTATAGTAATAGCAGTGAGGCGATTTCTTTTTCATTAGAACACTATTATAATTCTGGATTAGCTGGTGGAAATTTTGGTGAAGTTAGTGCATATACAAAAGATTATTCTTCTATGAAAATAGGAAATGGATGGAAATTAAATGCACAACAGACTATAGTAGAGAAAAAAATTGGTTCTACGATATATTACATTTATACAGATGGAGATGGAACGGAACATTATTTCTATGAGGATGAGGAAAAGGCAGGAACATTTATGGATGAAGATAATCTAGGATTATCTGTTACAAAAAATGGCTCTGTTTATACCATGACAGATGGGGATAGTACAACAACTTTTAATGAAGGATATCTGACATCTATAAAAGATAGCAAAGAAAATAAGATTTGTTTTGCTTATGGCGGAAAAGAATATGGCTTAGATAATTTGTGGAAGCCAACTCAAAAAAGTCATCAATTAACTTCTATAATACAGATTAATAAAGTAGATAATAAAGCAAGAAAATTGGTATCATTATTGTATGATGAGAATGGGTATCTCACTAAAATTACAGACAAGGCTGGGCGTATTACAAAATATCATTACGATGGTGGAGAATTAGTAAAAATAACGCACCCAGATAATACTACGGTATCTTATACATATGATAATAAACATTATCTGTTATCAGCTTTAGATAATGAAAGTAAATATGGAGTAGAATATGGTTGGGAAAAATTAGGATGTAGAATCATTGTAAACAGGATACGAGAATTTAATAATTCAGGAGAAACGAAGGAATATGGTTCAGATGTAAAAGTAGACGGTCATGATCTGCAGCATACAGTATATACCAGTGCAGGAAATGATAATAACTTTGATACGAGCGATGACCAAATCAGTACATATACTTTTGATTATTCGGGACATACTGTAAATGTATGTACAAAAGATGTTCAAGGAAATGTTTTAGGAGTAGATACAGGGGCATATAAGAGTAAATCGGCAAAAAACAGCCTTACAGCAAGTGCAACGTCAGGCAAACAAGCATACAGCGAGATCGTAAATGGAGGTATTGAAGTTGCTGGGGCTACTTCAATAGATATTAATAGCTGGAATGTAAGTGGATCTACTACAAATGGTTCTGTTTCAGCCACAAATAAACAAGCACATAATGGAGACAGAAGTATTGCGCTTTCGGGAGAAAGTACAGATAATTCTTATGTAAGAGCATACGCAGCCGGAAGAACTTTATCACCAGGTACTTATACATTCTCCGCTTATGTCAAAACAACAGATGTAAAGAAATTTGGAAAAGATGGAGGTGTATTTTTACAATTTCATACAGGAAGCAAAGTTTTAGCACAGGGAGATTCTTTAGATTATCAGACTTTAGAAGATACAGATAATGGATGGACTCGAATCTCTGTTACTAAAAAATTTACTTCCAGTAGAAAAGTATATGGATTTGTCAATCTGAAGAATGCACAAGGTGTAGCATATGTGGATGACCTGCAAATGGAAAAGGTAAATAGTGCCAGCGGATATAACCTATTAAATAATGGAGCCGGAGTTACACAAGCCCGTTGGGATATGAACACAGAAGGGACTTCTTTTGCACAAGAAGAAAAGTTATATGCTTCTAATGCATTAAAAATCACAGGAAAATTACAGGAAAACCGAAATATCAGCCAGACGGTCAGAATAAATCATAAAATAAAACAACAATCTTATATGCTTTCTGGTTGGGCAAAAGCAGAATCTGTTCCAGATATTGCTGAGGACAATTCAGATGGCGAAAGTAGATTTTTTGGTTTACATGCAAAATTTTTGTATGCAGATGGAAGTTATGAAACAGAATATATTCCATTTAATGCAGATGTGTCTACATGGCAATATATAAGTGGAGTTGTAACACCAACACAGACAGGTAAAGTGTTGAGTGCTATCATTGTAGGTTGTGATTATACATTTAACGCGAATACAGCATATTTTGATGGAATCTCCCTGGTAGAAGAAGAAGCAAGCTTATATGATTATGATAGTAAAGGAAATTTAATCTCTGTGATTGATGGAGATGGTAAATCTACATATGATTATGATGACAACGGAAATATTATTTCTGTAACAGATGATAATGGAAATAGAACAAATTTTAAATACGATGACAACGGAAATCTTGAGGGGATTTCTGCAAATGAATTTTCTGTTAAAGAAGATGATGAAGGAACAGAGCAGAAGAATATAATCGAAGGAAAAGATGGTACAAAATCTACATCTTCTGTAAAGTATACATCAGATGGAAATTACATATCTTCAGAAACGGATGCTGCCGGAGCAGTTACTTCATACCAGTACGACGATAAAACGGATTTACTGAAAACTACAATAGATAGTAATAAAAATACCACCAGTTATACTTACAATTCCAGTAATTCGCAACTTTCAAAAGCAGCATTGAAAGATAAAAATGGGAAAGAATTAGTATCTTTAAACTATACATATTCCAATGGAATCATGTCTTCATTAAAACGGTCTGGTTACAGAGAAGATAAAGCAATACAGCAGGAATATTCATTTGGTTATAACAAATGGAAGCAAGTAACCTCTATATCTGTTGGAAAGTATAAGTTGGCGGGATATGAATATGCCGGAAAAAATGGTTCTCCTACTCAATTAACATATGGAAATGGAGTTAAAGAAACTTATAAATATGATACATTAGGGCAATTGGCAAGTATTTCATATGATGGAACCGTAACCTACAAATATACATATACGACAGATGGAAATATAGAAACTGTTACCGATGTACCAAATGATTGTAGATATACTTACAAATATGACAAAAATGGGGATGTCATAGAGTATGTAAAAAAGAAAGCCGGAGTTACAGAGATTTATTCACAAAGCTGGGAAAGTACAGATGGACTGACATCAGGTAATAAAATATCTTTTGATGGAAAAAGCTACGATACCTCTATTACAAAAGACAGTCAGACTTCTAATGTTTTGTCAGAAAAAAATATACTGGGAAATAAACAGTCTTTTACTTATGATAGTTTAGGACAGAAACTTTCTAAAAAAAATAATGTATATAAATCGGATTATTCTTATGAGAGCATTGATACAGATAATGCAAAGGATAATGCAACGGGACGTATTCAGCAGATTTCCTATGGAAAGATAAATAACAGTTTTAGCGACTTTTCTTTAAAATATGAATATGATACTCTTGGAAGAATAGTAAAAGTAAGTGATACAAAAGGAAATATACTGGCTCAATATTCTTATGATGCACAAGGTCAGCTTCTGGTAGAGAAACTTCCACAGCAGAATAAACGCTATGAATATACCTATGACACTGTTGGAAATATTCAAGAGGCAAAGACCTACACTCTAACAGGAACAACTGCTACTGCTACAAAAAAATATACATATGGAGATGCTTCATGGAACGATCTGCTCACTGCCTATGATGGAAAAGAAATAACTTATGATGGTGCAGGTAATCCATTAGCGTATAATAATGGAACAGCATGGAAATTCACATGGGAGAAGGGAAGAGAACTTTCTTCGGCATCTGCTGATGGAAAAAATATAACATTTACATATGATGTAGACGGCATTAGAGACAGTAAAACTATAAATGGTGTAAAGCATGAATATGTTACGCTGGATGGACTGATCTATCAGGAAAAATGGGGAAATAATACCCTCACATTTTCTTATGATAATAATGACAAACCTTATGCAGTGAAGTATAATAATACTACATATTATTATGTTTTAAATCAGCAAGGTGACGTTATCCGGATTGTTGATGAAAATGGAACGACAAAAGCGGAATATACTTATGATGCATGGGGAAATGTGATTGCAAGCACTGGTACAGACAGTGGGATTGGTGCAGTAAATCCATTATTATACCGAGGATATTATTACGATTCAGAACTTGGAATGTATTATCTTCGTAGCAGATATTATGATCCAGGAGTAAAGAGGTTCATTAATGCGGATGATATCGAAATTTTATTCAAGAATCAACAAAATATACTAGAAAATAATTTGTGTATATATTGTTTTAATAATTCTGTAAATTGTGAAGATTCAAGTGGATATGCAGCAACAATGATGATTAGGATGGGAGTTAAGTCTGCATTATTAGGTTCCGGTACATCATTATTAACATTAGCAAATTCAATAACACCAGTAGGATGGGTTGTTATCGGTATTGTTGTTGTAAGCACAATTGTATATGTAAAAGCAAAACAAAAGAAAGAGGTTGATCCTTATGGAAGACCAGGGCAAAAAAAACAAGGGAGAGAGGTGAAAAACAAAAGTAGGCAAAAAGATAATTTCACATCGAGAAACAATAAACGAGATAAAAAACCTGCAAAACCTAAAAAACATACTCCGTCTAGGAAGGGGCATAAGAAATATTAATAGAAAATAGGTGATATTACATGGAGCATATATGGACGATTGAAGATTGGGAAAAAAATATTAATTTGAACGAACAGGGTCATAGGACAAGTTTAAGAATTAGATTTGATAAAGATATTGATAGTGAGGTTCGCAGAGCTTGTAAAGAATTTGTTTCTTTTTTGAGGAAAGAGTATTTTTTCCCACTTAGAGTAGTTATTTATGTAAAAAATGTTAAGAAGCTCATTGCAATGGATGGAGATAAGGTATATGGAACATTTTGGAGTATGAATGATGATTATAGTATAGAACCTCATATACGGATTGCAGCTGGGGATTATAAAGATTTATGCAATAAATGGGGGAAAGATAGTGCATTAACTGCAATTTTACTAACTATTGCACATGAATTAACCCATTATTTCCAATGGATTAATGCGTTAAAATTAACTCCTATTGGTCAAGAACGTCAAGCAACAAAATATGCGAGATATATATTGGATGAATATGCAGAAACAAGAGAACATCCTTAAAAATAAAAAGCAGCATATTGCAAGTGACGAATTCTCTATTTGGAATATTTAAAGGGATTAAGGATGCTAGATCTTTAAAAAAGAACACTAGCATACGTAAGAAAGTAGTAACGGGTATATTATCAGCAGCGAACACATATTTTTCACTTGCATTATCTGATAAAATTGGATCAAAAGTAAATATTCAGTTAGGGGCATCATCTTTTAAAATAAAGGCTAGTAAAATTGCAAAGGGTTATGTGTGTATGACATACTCATTAATGTATTCTTGCATTGCTTCACCATTTGTAGCTATAGTAAATCGTTTTGTAAAGTGAGGATGAAATGGAGTTTCAAGTAATATATTCTAGAAAAATTGAGGGATCAGTATCCGCATTTACCGGAGTTATATTTGCTTTTCAGTATGGTCTTACCAGAGAAACAGTAGCAGAAAATTTTTCAAGGACAGGTATAGATTGGAGCGAATTTATATTATATGTGTCAGTAGGCCTTCTTCTTATTTTCATATTTTGGAACGATGATTATATTTTATCAACAGAGGGGGTTACATTTCGAAGAGTTATTTTTTATAAAAAACATAAATGGAGTGAATTTCCATATTGTGGAGTTTGTTATGATAACTATAAATATTCAATTGATAAAAATGAGAAATTATTGTATTTTTCTAAGAAACCAGAATCAGATAGGAAATTTGAGGAGAGATATAATACCATAGAGTATACACCTGAGGTAGAAGCGATTTTTCAAATCTATCATCCACAAATGCCAGATCCAGACTGGGAGTTTTGGAAGAATGAACTAAAAGATACAAAAATATGGAGATTATGTATAATGCATCAGAGAATTATGAAGGATAGTTAATAGAAAATATAGTAATAAAGAATTAAAATTTAAAGTATGTTAGATGTAGAAAAGCAGAAAGGCGTGTCCTTTCTGCTTTTTTTGTACTGAAATTCGGTACAAAATGGATGGGTTAGTAGATGTTTCAACATAAAATTTGTATATACCTGCCATTTTAATTTCCATAATTACCAATTTTGATATAGAAAGAAGGGTGAATATTATGATGCGTGGACCTCCATAAGAAAACTTACTTGAAAAAATAAAGATTTATAAAATAAAAGAAGGGAGAAATTACAGATGGCAACAACATTGCTAACAGCCGAGGAAATGCTTGAAGAAACAATTAGAAAAGTATCTTCATCACCTGATGAATGGCTGCGTTTTTTAAACACAGCATCCCGTGTCTATCAGTATAGTTTTGACGACCAGCTTATGATCTACGCACAGCGTCCGAATGCGGTAGGATGCACGAGTTTCCAGACATGGAAGAAAACAAACCATTATGTAAAGCAGGGGACAGCAGGGATCGCACTGATACATACGGTAAATGGGCGGAAAAAACTAAGGTATGTGTATGATTATAAAGATACCGGTATTGTGAGGGGAGTCCCTGTTACAGAAGTAAGGAAGCCATACCTCTGGCAGATAGACGAGGAGGATAAAAAAGATGTGTCCGATCATCTGCAAAGGAGATACCATATTGAAGGAGAAGAGGCAGACCTTGCTACCATGTTAAAAAAGTTAACAGAAGAGATCATAGAAGACACAATGGCAGAAGAAGTGCCAAAACTGCTGAGGGACAGGCAGGATTCTTATTTAGAAGATTTAGACCAAGATACGATACGGCTAGAGTACAGGGAACTGTTCTTATCTACGGCATGGTATCTGCTGTTAAGCCGTTGTGGGATAGATCCTGGAGAATATATGTATCTGGAGGATTTTCGGTCGATCACAGATTTTAATAATGAGGAGGTGCTGCTGCGGTTGGGATCTCCGATAAGCGAGCATTGTGCATCAATACTGAAAGAGATCGGCCTTTATCTCTTTCAGAAAAATTTACAAAAAAACCGGGCAGAAACTATTGTAGAAGGAAGGGCAAAAGAATATAATCAAGATAGGCAGATACCAGTACAAAGGGAGGCGGAACAAGATGAAATTAACCTATACGAAAGGCGAAGACGGTCTGATGTATCCAGAGCTGGGACTAACAAAGACGGAGGGGCACATCGGGAAATACGGACTGATGAGGGAAAGATACCTGAAAGAACACGACAGATCGACATATCAGATCCTTCTGATGAAAGATTACGAGGGACATCTGATCGAGATCCAGAAGCAGGCAGAAGAGAGGATGGACGAACTGATGCCAGAGCTGATGAAGGCGGCAGGGGTAACGGAGGAACTGAAAGCAGCCGACCAGATGAAATGGGTCGGACTGGTGAACAACTGCAAACAGCAGGCGGAGGAAATAGTGAAACAGGAGATTATATTCAATTAAGCTTATTTCCACAAAATGAACAAGAACAAGCTGATTATGGAACAGCAGCAGGTGATACACCGGCTGCTGTTTTTGCGTTCCCGGAAACTTATATTGACGAAGCCTTACGGACAGGCGGGAATGATGACTATTCTTTAGAATATGTGCTACTTGATCTAATGCAGAAAAAACCAGGAGAACTGCTTAGAAAAGACCTGAAAGAGGCATGGAAAGGCGGAAAGGGTCTTTTTATGCCAGATGGAGTAAAAGTCAGTGTATGGTATAGTGAGGAAGGAATCTCTTTTCACAGGGGGAATAGTGCAAGAAGGAATCCAGAAAAGATATTATCGTGGGACGAAGCCGCAGAACGGATCGAAACACTTTATAAAAAGGGGAAGTTTACTACAAATACATTGGCAGGGCAGGCAATAGATGTTGTACGAAAGGAAACCGCAAGTCTCCTCTGCTTTTTTTACAGAGAAGAGATGAAACAATCCCGGTGGGGAGTGGTTTACAGTGAAGCTGTCGAGAAGATTGCCGGAGAGTTAAAAGAGCCGGAAAACATAAAGAATATCTATCAGGAGATCCTGCCATATGGAACGGATGTAAATCTGAAGACCCAATGGCAGCAAAAAAGATATAAGAATATAACAGACAAGCTCCAGAAATTAGAAAATGCATCGGCAATTATCCCACAGGAAGGAGAAGAACCACAACAGACAGCGTTTATCACAGAAGATGAGATCGACAGACTACTGCAGGAAGGAGGTATCGTTCAGGGAGGGAAAAGACGCATCCTGTCTTTTTATCAGCAGGAACCTATGCCAGACAAAAAAGCAGCGATCGCTTTCCTAAAAGAAGAGTATGGTATCGGAGGACATTCCCATTCTATATCAGGAAGTTCCCGTTCTGATGAGTGGCATGATGCCAAAGGATTTCATTTAAAAAAGGGAAAGGCAGAAAAGAAACTGACATGGAAAGAAGCAGAAAAACGGATCCGCATCCTGATAGAAAATAAAGAATATCCTTATGTTAAGGATAAGGAAATGCAGGAACGATCGGTTAAGGAGGATCACACAAAGGAAAAAGAAAATGTACTGAATTTCAGTACGGAGGAGAAGAAAAAAGAGGATACCCTGCAGTTCCAGATCGATTATTCAGAACATGACAGGTTAAGTGTTTATGATAAAGAAAAAGATGATCTTACTGTTCGGAAAATGTCTTTTGCTGTAGCAAATAAACTATTTACAGTATTGGACGAACAAGAGGTGGAGAAACAGGAGAATGAAGAAGAGGGATATTCTTATTATAAGACAGCATTTTCTATCTATGCGGTCATAGATGGAGAAGAATATTCTTTCAAGGGCAGATATGACATAGGTTCAGAAGGAAAATCCCTTTTAGAACACATCCGGGAATATTATGATTACTGTTTATCTTCAGACTGTATGTATAGACAATACTGGGAACAGGATGGTGTGCTGGATGAAAAGATAGAACAGATTACAAAGTATAGTGAAAACTTTTTGCCATATCTTGAAGAACATACAGGCTTAACACCTGCAGAACAGAAACAGCTTGATGAATTGATGCAGAAAGAGGAACCGCAGGTTTTACAGGATAAAAAATATGAGATTGCTGATACTGGAAGAATAGATTTTCCGTTCCATGTACAGGAATTAACAAGAGAAAATGATGATTTTATTTTCTCAGGACGTAGTAAGTTCTGTAAAAACAGAGAAGAAGCCAGTGCATGGATAGAAAAACAACAAAAGGAATCGAATCTCATTGAAGTAGGTGTCGAAAGCAGCGAGGATTATGAAGATTCAACGGTTTCTTTTGTTACAGCAGTTGATGCAGATGGAAATAGACAGCCTCTTTACCGCCTATTACGAAAGGGTAATAATGGATTAGAAACATATCTTTCAGAAACGATGCTCTTTCATAGTGAAAATGAAGCAAAGAGCTATATTAAAAATCATTCGGACGAGATAAGGGAAATACGATATGATGAGATGATAGGTTGGGCGGCAGAGATAAGAAAAGACAGCATTGCAGCAGCAGAACTGCAGGAAGAAATCTTAGATACAGATAACATAGCGGTTACTCCTGTTTCTGAAAACATGGGGCAGAATTATCATATTTCAAAAGAAGAACTGGGAACAGGAACAATCCGTGAAAAATGCTGGAAGAATATCCTTGCGATCGAAACGGTAAAACAGTTAGAAAAGGAACAACGGCAGGCAACAAAAGAGGAACAGAACATACTAGCAGATTATGTTGGATGGGGCGGGATCGCAGATGTTTTTGATGAGAAGAAACCACAGTGGCAGGAAGAAAGGGAGAGGATACAGACGGCACTGACTCTGGAAGAATACCGTTCGGCAGTAGGGTCTGTTTTAAATGCCCATTATACACAGCCGGTTCTCATTAAAGCCATGTATCAGGTATTGGCAGGCCTGGGATTTACAAAGGGACGGATATTAGAACCATCCTGTGGGACAGGGAATTTCTTCGGACTTCTTCCAGAAAGCATGAACAAGTCTACGTTATATGGTGTGGAGTTAGACCAGATGAGTGCAAAGATAACTGGTTATCTTTATCCAGAAGTAAATATTGAGAATACGGGGTTTGAACGTACAGATTATCCAGATGGATATTTTGACATAGCTGTCGGAAATGTTCCCTTTGGGGATTACCGGGTAAATGACCCTGTTTATAACCGTCATGGATTTTTGATCCATGACTATTTTTTTGTAAAGACACTGGATAAACTGCGTCCAAGTGGTGTTGCTGCATTTATCACAACAAAAGGGACGATGGATAAGGAAAATACCAAAGTAAGGCAATATCTTTTTAAGAGGGCAGAACTTCTGGGAGCAGTCCGGCTGCCAAACACTGCATTTAAAAACGCAGGGACAAAAGTAACTTCTGATATTTTGTTCCTGCAAAAAAGGGAAAAAGAAATAGCTGATCCGGAATGGATCTCTGTTACAGAGGATGAACAGGGGATCCCTGTAAATAGTTATTTTGCAGCACACCCGGAGATGATCCTGGGAACAATGAAAGAAATCTCAGGACCTTATGGGGTGGAGACTGCCTGCATAGAAAACGAAGGCGTTTCTTTAGAAATACAATTACGGGATGCCATAGCAAATATCACAGGACATATACCAGAAAGGATGCCGGAAGAACGTGCTGAAATTCAGTACGGGACCGAACCTGTAACAGATATGCCGGACAGGGAAGAGAACAGGATATACAGCTATGTCGTATCAGAAGCTGGGGATATTTATTATAAAAATGAATCGGGACTGGAGCAGCAAAGGGTCACAAAGACAACAAAAAGCCGTATCACCGGGATGGCTGCTATCCGGGACTGTGTCCGGGAACTGATCCGGCTGCAGGTAGAAGAAACAGAAAATACAGAAACAAAGATTCAGGCAGAGCAGAGAAAATTGAATACCCTGTATGATTCTTATACGGAAGAATGGGGACTTTTAAACAGCATAGCGAACAAGAGGGCTTTTTCGGAAGATTCCTCCTATCCTCTGTTATGTTCCCTTGAAAGATTAGATGAAGACGGGAATCTTGCCGGAAAAGCAGATATGTTCTCTAAACGTACTATCCGGCAAAAGGAAAGTATCACTCATGTCAATACTGCGAACGAAGCCCTTGCTGTGTCTATGACAGAACATGGAAAAGTTGACCTTTCCTTTATGTCGGGACTTTGTGGAAAGCCAGGGGAAAAGATAACAGAAGAACTGGCAGGAGTTATCTATAGAAATCCAGTAACACAGGAATGGGAGACAGCAGACAGCTATCTGTCAGGCAATGTACGGGAAAAACTTCGCATTGCAGAAAATTTTTTGGAAAGTACTCCAGAGTATAAAAGGAATGTAGAGGCATTAAAAAATGTGCAGCCAAAACGGCTGGAAGCATCAGAGATCGAAGTACGGCTGGGTTCTATGTGGATACCATTAGAAGTTTATGAGCAATTTATGATAGAGACATTTCAGCCGCCAAAATATATTGCCGCAAACCATACGATAAAGATACAGTATTCCTCTTACACAGGGGAATGGAATATTCAGGGAAAAAATATAGATGGGAGCATTTTAGCGACCAATACCTATGGGACGAAGAGAGCCAATGCATACCGTTTGCTGGAAAATTCCCTGAACCTTAAAAATATACAGATCTTTGATACCTATACTGACAGTGAGGGAAAGGAACACAGGGAATTAAATAAAAAAGAAACGATACTGGCAGGACAGAAGCAGGATATGATCAAAGAAAAATTTAAGGACTGGATATTCAAAGACAGGGAACGGCGGGAAATGCTGGTCACGATCTATAATGAAAGATTCAACTCCATCCGTCCAAGACAGTATGACGGAAGCCATTTGGAATTCCCCGGAATGAACCCGGAGATCACCTTAAAGCCACATCAGAAAAATGCCGTCGCACACCAATTATATGGTGATAATACCTTACTCGCACACTGCGTGGGGGCAGGGAAGACCTTTGAAATGGCTGCTGCGGCAATGGAAGCAAAACGCATCGGGATTACCCATAAATCACTGTTTGTGGTACCAAACCACCTAACAGAACAGTGGGGTGCGGAATTCCTTACCCTGTATCCTGCCGCCAACATCCTTGTGGCAACAAAAAAAGATTTCCAGCCTGCAAACCGTAAAAAGTTCTGTGCAAGGATCGCAACAGGGGACTATGATGCTGTCATTATCGGCCACTCACAATATGAAAAGATCCCACTGTCAGCAGAACGGCAGCGTAATATTTTAGAAGAACAGATAGATGAGATCGAGATGGCAATCAGCCTGGCTAAAGAAGCACAGGGAGAAAATTATACGATCAAGCAGATGGTAAAGAGCAGAAAGAACTTGGAAGTCCGGCTGGCAAAGTTAAATGATAAGAAAAAAGACGATGTGGTGACATTTGAGGAACTGGGCATTGACAGGCTGTTTGTGGACGAATCGCACGCATTTAAGAACCTTTTTTTGTATACAAAAATGAGAAATGTAGCAGGTGTCGCACAAACAGAATCCCAGAAAGCGATGGATATGTACAATAAATGCCGGTATATGGATGAGATCACAGGAGGGAAAGGGATCACTTTTGCGACAGGGACTCCAGTCTCAAATAGTATGACAGAGCTGTATACTATCCAGAGATACCTGCAGTATGACCGCCTGCAGGAGATGGAACTTGGGATGTTTGATAACTGGGCCTCTACTTTTGGAGAGACAATCACAGCTCTTGAGTTATCTCCAGAGGGTAGCAGTTATCGCATGAAAACTCGTTTTGCAAACTTTTTTAACTTGCCGGAGTTAATGTCTGTTTTTCAGGAAGTAGCAGATATTCAAACTGCCGATATGTTAAAACTTCCAGTTCCACAGGCTGAATATGAAAATATTGTCCTGCCGGCAAGTGAAGAGCAGAAAGAGATCCTGCAGTCCCTGGCAGAACGAGCAGAGTTGGTACGGAATGGTGCGGTAGACCCAAGTGAAGACAACATGTTAAAGATAACAACGGATGGACGTAAACTTGCTTTAGACCAGAGACTTCTCAATGATATGCTGCCGGATACAGAAAATAATAAGGTTTCTGCCTGTGCAGAGCGATGTTTTACAATCTGGGAAGAAACAAAAGGACAGAAGTCAGCACAGTTAGTATTCTGTGATTCTTCTACACCAAAGAAAGACGGAACCTTTAATGTATATGATGCCTTAAAAGAAAAACTGATGAAAAAGGGAATCCCGGAAGAAGAGATCGCATTTATCCATGATGCCAATACGGATGTACAAAAAGCAAGATTATTCTCTAAAGTTCGTTCCGGGCAGGTCCGTTTTTTACTTGGTTCCACGTCAAAAATGGGTGCTGGTACTAACGTCCAGGACAGACTGATCGCCCTCCATCATTTAGATGTACCCTGGAGACCTGCTGATATTGAACAGCAGGAAGGACGTATCTTAAGACAGGGAAATAAAAATAAAAAAGTAAAGATATTCCGGTATATCACAGAAAATACATTTGACGCATACTCCTGGCAGCTTATAGAAAATAAACAGAAGTTCATCGGGCAGATCATGACATCCAAATCCCCTGTCCGTTCCTGCCAGGATGTCGATGAAGCAGCATTATCTTATGCGGAAGTCAAGGCACTTGCAACAGGTAATCCCAAGATAAAAGAAAAGATGGATTTAGATGTACAAGTGACAAAATTAAAGATGCTGAAAGCCAATTATGAGAGCAACCTGTTTCGGCTGCAGGATGCGATCGCTGTGGAGTACCCGGAAAAGATAGCAAAATATGAAGAACTCACCACAGCATATGATTCCGATATAAAACATATAGATACCGTCCTGAACACTCCTTTTTTGATGGAGATACATGGTGTTACCTATAATGACGAAAAAGCTGCAGGGGAAATGCTCGTACAGGCCTGTACACAGATGAAGAAAGCCCATGCCGATGCAGAAAATATCGGAAGTTTTTGGGGGTTTCAGATGAAAATCTCGTATTCTTTGTTTGACAATAGCTTTTATGTAAGACTGACGAGAGAAGCCTCTTTTATAGTCGAAGTTAAAAAAGACCCTGTACGAAACATCGAACGTATCCTTACCGCAATGAGAAACCTTCCCGGACAAAAAAAGACAGCAGAAGAACGGCTGGAAGATGCAAGGCAGCAGCTTGTGCAGGCAAAAGAAGAAGTGCAGAAACCATTTGAAAAAGAAGAAGAACTGAAGTTTATCCAGGCTCGTCTGGTCAAAGTAAATGCGGAATTAGATGTAGGATCAGACGAAGAGAAAATACAGAAAGATGGGAAGAATCGACAGGAGGAACAGAGAATATGCCTGTAATAAGAGTATCAAAAATGGGAAAATGTATCCAGAAATTAAGAGAAGAACGGGGGTGGAGCTTAGAAGAACTGGCAGGACGTATCTTGCTGTCACCAGAGGAATTAAAATGCATGGAAAATGGTATAAAAGAACCAGACAAGATGACCGTCACTTTGCTTGGTTATATCCTAAACGTGCATGCAGACAGCCTGTTAAATGGTGAGATCCACTGCCGGGTGTCCCAGACAGAATTAATGGAGCTTATGAAAGAGACCATAGACTATCTGGAAGGGATACAAAAGGAGAATAAACAGATCGGAGTGGATATGGAAAAGATACAGGAAAAATATGGACTGCCAGGGAAGGATATGCCGGAAAGAGAACGTACAGAGAGGATGCAGAAGCAAGGGCATATCTTTACAAACAAAATACAGAAAGAATCTGTACCGAAGTTATTATAGAAAATGTGCTGAATTTCAGTACGGAACAGGAGGAGATACGCATGGAAGAAAAAAGCAGGGAAGTTGTCATGGCAATATCCAATGCAGCAAGGTATATGGACCCTTTTTTTAAATTATCAGCAATGGGGACTATCTTATTACTGCAGTATTTTGCCCGTATGGTCAAAGAACGAAAATTAAAAGAAACAGAATTTACGGACTTCCAGAAATTTTTAAGAATGACGGAAGGAAAATATGATATTATGAACGTCCCGGAAATCCCGGAGGAACAGTTGTCAGAAGAATTAAATAGCCTCGGCATCCATTATATGATACTTCCTGATCTGGAAAAAAATGATGGAATGCTGCAGGTTGCCGTTTATCAGCCAGACAGGGAAAACTTCGGGTCATGGTATCAACGGCATATCTTAAGCCGTATGACAGGGGGAGAAAAAGACATACAGGAACTAAGGAATCTTACTTCCGGAAAAACAACGATAGTCTCTTTTCCACTGGAAGAGGAAGAAGAGGCTATCAAAGAAGATTTTACTTCAATGGGAATTAACTATTCCCAACTTCCTGATTTACATGTTGGAGATGGCGAGATACAGATCATAGTGGCAAATGCCGACCTCCCCAAAGTGGAATCATGGTATAAATTATACCGGGATGATCTGCGGAAAGATGGCATAACGGATGTCCCGGATATGAAAAAAATGTCGATGGATAACTATATGCAGACAGGACAGCAGACGGAAGCAGAATATATTGATACAGCTTCCCCGGAATTAAAGGCTGTTAATGCTAAATATGAGGAAAAAGAAAAGGGAGAGATCGAACACCAAATAGAAGCAGCCGAATATAACACTATGGGAAAAGAATCTTCGACAGCATATTTGCGGTATGTAAATGATCCTGCCTATATCCCGATCAGCATTGATAAAAAAACTCTGGTTGAGAAATCCTCAGTGATTAATAAGGATGGATTAGATAGATATAACCAGTTTGCCTGCCGTATTCCTGGGACATATGGAAAGAATGAAAAACAGCTTGTGATACCTGAAACACAGGTCTTTGAGACACAAAAAGGTTCATATATCGCTTTTCTAAATAAAGAAGAGCCGGTATTTGTATTTAATGTCAGAACAAAACAGGTAGACCATGAGATGAGAAAACTGACGGGCGAAGAATTTGCGAAACAATATTTTGATAAAGTAGACAGACCTTCAGAACGTAAAGTAACATCATTAAAAAAATATAAAGAGAAGGGGAAAGATCTAAGTGACCTTAAGATAAAGATGCCGAATCCACCAATCAGATCAAAATAAAACGTGCTGAATTTCAGTACGGTGACCAGCAGTTACTAAAAACAGTTATGTATAAACAGGCATAGCTGTTTTTATTTTTTATATGGGCAGAAGAAAATCGTTCTTCTGCCCATTTTATTATATGAGGAGAATATGTATGATACAAAAACGAAAACCACCATGGGGGATGTTTTTTATCCTGTTGCTTCTGGCATTGGCTGCATCCTATTATATAGCAGGATTGTTCAAACTAGATGATGTGACGATACAGAATTATCAAGATAAATTAGCCTACATATTGATGCATCCATTCCGTAACTGGTTCAATGAAAAAACACCAGCCGTTATAGGGATTGCCCTGACTGCATGGGCAATGTTTGTCTGTTATTATCTCACTTATTACCGTAATTTTCATCCCGATGCAGAACATGGTGTTGCAGAATGGGCAGATGTACCAAAGACAGCTAAAAGGCTGTATGGAAAAGGGGAAGAACCTGTTACCTGCCTGAGTAAAAATATTACAGTAAATGCAAAAGTATTGCCAAATATGCATATCCTGATCCTTGGCGGTTCTGGTGATGGAAAAACAACATCCCTTTTGATTCCGAATATCTTACTAGCGAATGTGACAAATATTATCCTTGACGTAAAAGGAGACTTGCTGAAAAATTATGGAGGTTATTTAAAAGAAAAAGGGATAGCTGTAAAAAGCCTTAATTTTAAAGATATGGCACAATCAGACCAGTATAATCCGTTCAGATACATAGAAAATTATACGGATATGGTAGAACTCATTACAAATATCCAGACATCTGTAAAGCCGCCGGATGCCCAAAAAGGAGACCCTTTCTGGGATGATGGTGTAGGACTGTATCTGCAATCCCTGTTTGAATATGAATGGCTTCAGGCAAAAGAAGAGGGAAGGACAGCCTCTATGCTGGGAATCCTTGATCTGGTAAACAAGGAAACACAAAAAACAGATGAAGAAGGGACAACGCAGTTACAGCAGGATATGCAAGAGTTACAGGAAAGATATGGGGAAGATTATCCGCCAGTGAGAGATTACCGCAAGTTAAAAGAAGGTGCATCAGAAACCGTACGCTCTATTGTTATCATGGTTAATGCACAATTACGTCTTTTTGAAATCCCGGAGATCAAACGGATATTTGAAGGAACGGATGACATAGATATTCCATCACTAGGATTAGGTGTAGAGGGAAATCCTAAGAAAAAAACAGCTTTGTTTCTTGTCATGCCGTCTGGAGATTCTTCTTATAACCTTTTTATTAATATGTTCTACACACAGTTATTTACCGTTTTAAAAAGAGTCGCAGATAATCGAAGAGACGGACAGTTACCGATCCATGTACGGCTGTGGGCAGATGAATACTATGCCGGTCCTAAACCACTTAACTGTGAGACACTTCTTGGGGAAATACGAAGCAGAAATATGTCCATCGTACCGATTCTGCAAGATATTGCCCAGATAAAAACTTTGTATCCTAATGACAAATGGGAGATATTCACAGGAAACTGTGCAACGACCGTATTCTTAGGCTCTGGAGCTACAGCCCATACAACGCATCAGTGGGTATCAGATATGTTAGAGGACATGACGATCGACAGCCGTTCCGAAAGCCTGGGACATTCACAAGGCAGTGGTAATCTGCAGATGAGCAAGGCCGGAATGAAATTAATGACTCCGGGACAGATCAGCCGGATGCCGAAAAACGACTGCATCCTGTTCCTAAAGGGAGAACGCCCTATCTACGATAAGAAAAACTGGCCGTTTAATACAGAGGTATTTAAAGAAGCAGAGAAGATAGCCGGACAAAATGGCTATAAAAATCCAGTATATGTTTCCTATGATGAAAGAAATAAAAAATATATCACAACCCGTTTTGAGTCAAGATTGAATTACATTTCAAAAGAAGAGTTTACATTTTTTGAAGAAAAAGCAAAAGAAGATTCCAGTATCCAGACGTTCCAGATAGACGAAGAAGCCTTCCTTTACCTTAACTTTAACGAAATGCCACAGCCAAGCCTGAGAGAACTGGAAAAGATGGTAAAAGAAATACAAGTTGCAGAGGTAAACGAAGAGGAAGAAGAAAAAGAAACAGACCAGCAGCCAGATATGCTACAGGATAGAGAACAATGGGACTTATCAGGAGACATTATTGACTGCTTCAGACGATATTCCAGTGAGCTATCCCCAGAAGAACAGGAAGAGATTATAAAAGGCATTGAAGAAGGTCTGACTGATCAGGATGTAAAACGATACTTTACACTGGTAGGTGCAGAAAAAATGCGACAGTATCGGAGAGTTTTGATTGCCAGGAAGAAGAAAGGATAGATTTATTGCCGGAAGTCACAGATAAAAGGTGGCTTCCGGCTTTTTTTCATGCCCTATATTTATTATCAATAAAGTTATCAATGTTTTGTAACTTAGAATATGATATGTATGTAATGAAAATATTAATTACAAATAGTAATTCGTTTTATATCATGAAAATTTAGCACTTTTATGAGAAAAATATGTTAAGAAGTATGGGATATTTGTGGATAAAAGAACGTATGTATGGTATACTAAATCAATAATATTGTTATTTTAAGGAGGGGGATAGATTTGGATA
>ERZ827528.1105-NODE-1105-length-29304-cov-26.679203_pt1 | contig 29304 bp, 17 predicted proteins | sample MGYA00519768_ERZ827528 | MGnify/ENA primary metagenome ERZ827528 (study PRJEB31778, sample SAMEA3449343) | human gut metagenome | biome: human gut; feature: human-associated habitat; material: faeces | place: United Kingdom | collected 2010/2012 ...
CGTTTGGGTGGAGGAAAGTTCGGACAAGGGCACGACCATCGCGGTGGAGCTGCCGATACAGTGAAGCTGCATCTCACATAAAGCAATAAGCCGCGCAGTGGGAGCACCCTTCGGGCGCTCCCGCCTTATCTTAGCATTTTGAATGACTTTGTATTTTCCCAAAGGCCCCCGCTTCGGCGGGGGCCCTTGTCTTTTCACCTTTCGTTTCCCGCTGCGTAGGATAGACTGTACGGAGTCGCCCGGCTCCGCATACTACGGATACGGAAAAGGGAGTGTCTATGCAATCATCTGTCCTTCAGGGGATATTGCTCCCCTTCTGGGGCACGTCGCTGGGTGCGGCGTGCGTATTCTGCCTGCAAAGAGCGCCCTCCGCCGTTCTGCGCCGCGTGCTGGAGGGCTTCGCCGCCGGGGTGATGACCGCTGCCTCGGTGTGGAGCCTGCTGCTGCCCGCTATCGACTGGGCGGACATGGGCCGCTGGTCCTTCCTTCCGGCGGCGGGCGGTTTCTGGCTGGGGGTGCTGTTCCTGCGGCTGCTGGAGCGACTGCTGCCGGAGGCTGTTACCGACCGTTCCACCACCATGACCCTTCTGGCGGTGACGCTGCACAACATCCCGGAGGGGATGGCGGTGGGTGCGGCCTATGCCGGATGTGTGGCGGCAGGAGCCGCCGCGCCCGCCGCGGCGTTTACGCTGGCGCTGGCCATCGCCATCCAGAATGTGCCGGAGGGCGCCATTGTGGCCCTGCCCCTGCGTACCGCCGGTGCGGGGAAGGGGAGAGCCTTTTTGGGCGGCGTGCTCTCCGGCGTGGTGGAGCCCCTGGCCGCCGGCGTGACGGTGCTGGCGGCGGCGCTCATCGTTCCGGCACTGCCCTGGCTGCTGGGCTTTGCCGCCGGGGCCATGCTCTATGTGGTGGCCGCCGAGCTGCTGCCCACGCGCGGCGATTCCGGCCCGGGGGCGCTGGCCTTTGCCGCGGGCTTTACCGTAATGATGATCCTGGACGTGGCGCTGGGGTAGGGAGGAGGGTTGACAACGGCCAATTCCTGTAATATAATATCGCTGACAAGTAAATAAACAGTCTGTTGATCCAATGTCGCCGGCGGCCGTACAGCCCACCATGGGCCAGGCGTCGGCATAGAAGGAAAGGGGTAGCCAAACCCCGCACGACCGGTACTGTGAGCGCAAGGATGCACCGAAGCGGCGTAAGCCGCCGGGACGAAAGTCCGCCATTGTGGGTAAGCCCATGAGAAGGTAGGCTGCAAACGAGGCGGGAATACTGTTCCCCCGCGGCGCGAGCCAGGAGAATTGCATTGTGTAGGACAAAGTTGCAGCGGGCGCGCTCTCCGTGTGCGGGAACCTTGTACCACCATGTAGATGTACCACGCTGGCCTCCTGAATGGGAGGTCGGTGTTTTTTGCACCACCTTTTTCGCGGCCGGCCCTTTTGGGCGGGCGGCGGGGGCGGCGTCTTTCCGTGGTGCAGGGGTCGTATCTATTGCGTTCGCTGTCCGGCTTTGCGCCGGGCAGCGTTTCATTTTCGCGGGACAGAGTGCACTCTGTCCCATTTTTCATGCCCTGCATGAAAAACATTTCCCTTGCCAGGCTGACACGCTGCCATACACAGCGAAGCGGTGCGGAAAACTCGACTGTCAAGCTGAGGCGCCGTGCGCTTTCCATCTGCACCGTGAAACTGTGCAGACAAGTCCCCTTTGTCAAGCTGAGGCGGCCATTGGCCGCGTGCTTTTCCATAAGTGGGGCGGGGATGTTGCCGCATCCCCGCCCACCCCCTCACGTCGACAAAAAATTTACATAAAGGAGAAAGAGACATGAAGAAGAGAGTCATAAGCTGGCTGCTGACCGTCGTGATGGTCGTCAGCCTGCTGCCCACCTCCGTGTTGGCCGACACGCTGGCCGCGGATCAGGAGCAGCAGACCCAGCAGGAACAGATAGCTCCGGTGGACACGGAGAACACCGTCCCTGCCGGGAATGAGGAGACGCAGGAGCAGCAGGAGCCTGCTCCGGAAACGCCTGCGCCCCAAATGACCCGCAGCGGCGGCGCGGCGCTGGCGCTGGCGGAAGGAACTGTCAGCTCCGCGAAGGAGTTTGCGGCGATGGACGCCAGCGGCAGCTATACGCTGACGAAGGATATCATTGTCACTGAGCCGTATGCCTACGACTTTATCGGCACCTTTGACGGCAACGGCCACACCGTGACGCTGGATATCACCGCTTCTACGGCCAATGTCGGCCTGTTCAGCAAACTGGCGGGCGGCGCCGTGGTGAAGAATGTGATCACCGCAGGCAGTATTTCCGGCAAAGTAAACAATGTGGGTGGTATCGCGGGTACTGCGGATGGCAATGTAACTATTGAGAACTGCAAAAATACAGCGAGCATCAAGGGGGGAAAAGGTGCTGGTGGTATTCTTGGCTATAGTGAACCCGGCAGTGGCTTTGTTACGATTTCTTCCTGCGCGAATATGGGAAGTGTGAGTGGTACAAGAAAGCAAGTTGGCGGCATTGCAGGAAATGTTGTAGGAACTCACATAATAAGGAATTGCTATAATCAGGGGGATATAAGTGATGGCGCAGGCATACTCGGTAGAGGAACGAAGGGCGTTCTGGTGGAGAACTGCTATACTGTTGGTTCCGTTGAAACGAACGGTGCAATAATAGCGGTATCATCCAGTTCCTATTCTTCGGACGAGCCATGCCGTATTGTTAACTGCTATGCGCCGAGTGAAACCGTAACGGCGCTGGTACCGTCAACTGTTAAGATTAGCAACTCTGGTACCAAATCCTCCGCCGAGATGCAGTCTGCGGAGTTTGCCGCCACCCTTGGCAGCGCATTCCAGTACAATGGGGGCGGCTATCCTACGCTGAAGGACCCGGAGCCAGTGGTGGAAAAGAACGTCGTGTCTATTTCCGTAAAGTCGGCTAAAACGACGTGCTATACCGGCGATGAACTGGAGCTCAGTGTTACAGTTACCTATGACGATAACAGTAGCGAGGTCATCACCAAGGGTTTCACGGTGGAGGGATTTGACAACACCGCGCCGGGAAAGCAGACGGTGACTGTGACCTACAAGGAAAAAACGGATTCCATTGAGATCGAGGTCATTAAGAAGCCTGAGTTTGATGACTTCTTCGCTGGTATTGTTAACAGTGTTGAGGTGACGAATGATGCCACCTATCCTTATGTGGTGGACATGACCGACAGCGACGGCCTTTGCCTGCGCTCCAGCAATCCGGTTCAAGGAAATACAAGCAGTACATCTACGATTACGCTGAAGGCAAAGGCCAATGTGACGCTTAGCTTTAAGTATTGGGGCTGCAATTATGATTCTTCTTACGCAGCTCTTACGATCGTAAAAAACAACAGCTATAATCCAGAGATGCGGTCATGGGGGAGTACTCAGTGGAAGGACTTTACCATTGATCTGAAAAAGGGCGATACGCTGAGACTGAATCTTATAAAGACGTATGTCTCAGGTGATTACTATGTCAAGCTCAAGGATTTCACAGTTTCGTCCCTGTATGAGGTGAAGTTGACAGCGGAGCCTGAAGAGGCTGATGCGGTCGTTGCACTGAAGGACAGCACAGGCGCAGAACTTAAAGGTACGAATGGTGTATACATCGTTTCTGCAGGTGAGTATACCTACACGGTGTCGGCTTATGGGTATGACACTGTTACGGAAACGATCAATGTTGCTGCAGATGTGGCAAAGACGGTGCCGCTGACCAAATCTGCGGCCTATTCCGTGGCGTTTGATATCTCGCGCCCCGCAGGGATCACGGCGGATCCGACAGTGACCGTCAAAACCAACGGTAAGGCGGTATATACCGGTGATGGTACAGGCTGCAGTCTGTCCAATGGCAGCTACGCTTATACAGTTGCCTGCGATGGCTGCGATAATGCCGGCGGTATATTCTCTGTGAATGGCGATAAGGTGAATATCACAGTGACGCTGGCAAAAAAGGCGATATTTGAGGATTTCTTTGCCAATTGCCAGGGTATTACCGTCAGCGGTGACAAGGGGAAATTTACCATAGAGGGTGCTGGCAAGGACTCCTATCTCAAGACCACAGAAACGACCACACTGGCTCTCACAGCTACAAAGAATGTGAAGCTGTCGTTCAGCTATATCGCCAATGCGGCAGGGTATGTGGAAGGCGACTGGTATTATGATGAGCCGGATGAATACTATTATTTCACCATAAAGAAGAACAGTACACAAGTCAAGCGTGCTTACAGCGAAACTTCTTGGAAAGATTTTTCAGTGGAGCTTACGCAGGGTGATGTGCTGACCATTAGTTATGATGGTTATACCAGTTACTATTACGCAGCCCTGAAGAATTTTGCAGCAGTTCCGTTCTATACCCTCACCCTTAAAACTCCCGACGGTGCAACGGTGGTGCTGAAGGACCGTAGCGGCGCGGAGATCACCGGCAAAAACGGCGCATACACCGTTGCCGCGGGTACCTACACCTATACCGTCAGCAAGTTCGGCTACGAGACCAAGACGGGGAACATCACCGTTAGCGCCGATGTGAACGAGACCGTCACGCTGAGCGAACTTGCCACCCGTACCCTGACCTTTGCCGTAACTCCGGCGGAAAACGCTAAGGTGACCGTAACCCACCCCGTGGGCGGCACGATCGCAGCAGACGAGAACGGCGCATACATCGTCTACCTCGGCGAGACGTATGCCTATACCGCCGCCAAGGCGGACTATATCACGGTCAGCGGCAGCTTTACCGCTGCCAAAAACGACACCATCAAGGTAACATTGACCTATGCCGGTGCGGGCTGGGACGGCACGACCAAGACCGCGCCCAAAACAGAAAACGGTGTCTATCAGATCGGCACCGCCGCGGAACTGGCATGGTTTGCCGATGCGGTCAACGGCGGGCAGACCACCATCAGCGGCAAGCTCACCGCCAACATCAACCTCAACGGCAAGACCTGGACGGCTATCGGTACCGACAGTAATAAGTTTGCCGGCACCTTGGACGGCGATAGTCACACCGTTAGTGGTTTGGCAGGAACTGGCGGATTAGTCTATTATTTGAGCGCCAATGGAACTGTCAAGAGTTTGTGTGTGGATTGCGCCATTGACGGTACAAGTAATGTCGGAGGTATTGCGGATAAGAGTGAAGGCCGGATTGAAAACTGCCTCGTCAGTGGTTACATCAAAGGCGGCAATGACACGATCTTTGGTGTTGGCGGTATTGTTGGTCATGGTGTGGCAGGCAATGTCATTAGTGGCTGCGTGAGCACAGCGGATATTCTGTTCAAGTACTCCCGGTATGCGGTGCAAAATGGCGCGGGAGGTATCGTGGGTTATACTTACGGTACCGTAGAGAACTGCTATTTTGCGGGGAACGTCCACACTAACGCAAAGAGTGTTAGCGCTGGCGGATTTGGCGGACTTGTCGGCTGTGCGCGCAGTAATGCTGTTATGAAAGACTGCTACACTGTAGGTGCTGTCACCGGTCCGGAAAGCAGCTTCGGTGCGGTGGTAGGCAAGGTGAACTCCGGCGCCGCCATCACCAACTGCGCTTATCTGGACACCGTCGCACCACAGGCCGCGGCGGATGGCACCACCAGCGGTATGACTGCCCGCACCGCGGACTATATGCGCACCCCAGAATTTGCGGCGGATGTGGGGATGCACCTTGACAGCGGCAACAGCAACGGCGGCTTCCCGGTGCTGCCCTGGCAGGGCGGCACCCCCGTGGATAATGCCGACCTCAAGGCCGCTGCCGACGCCGCAAGCGCCCTGCAGCTTCGCGGCATGAGCGCCGCCGACGCCGCCAAGAAAGCCAAGGCCGACTGGTACGCCGAGACTGTGCTGGGACTCTATGAACTTACGGACGGTAACTATAATAAGGCCGACCTCTGCGAGAAATACGGCATCGAAGAGCCCGGCGAAGCGGTCACGGACCTGCACGACTACTTCCTGAACGCCCTGCAAAAGCACTTCTATAAGGAACTGGGGCTCGATGCCGAGAATGCAGACCTTCTGAAGGCCGATGCCACCGGCGTCTATCAGCTCCGCGGCCTTACCCCGGTGAGCAGCGACCCGGAGGAGGAAGAGGAGACCGCGCAGACCTATACCGGCTTCCTGACCCTGCCCGCGAGAGTCACCGTTCCCGTGGAGGGCAGTGGAGAGAAGACCGTTTCCCTCACATGGACGGCGGATAACGCTCTGGTGAACACCGCCACCGGCGCGCTCACCGCGCCTGCGGCGGATAAGGTCACGGTGACCCTCACCGCCACTCTCCAAAGCGGCGCTGCTACGAAGGTCAAGACCTTCACGCTGTGCCTCTGGTCCGAGAAGGCGGAAAAGGCGCAGACGCTGGAGGACATTGCCGCCGAGTTCACGCGCAAGAATACCGCCGTGCAGCCTCTGGAAGGCGTGGGGCTCTATGATGAAACCAACATCACCCAAGCCTTCCGCCGTCTGCTGGCAGAGCAGGGCTATGCGGATGTGGCGGACAACTCCGAGATCACCTATGTCAACGGCAGCGCCAAGGCCAACGGCTTTGACGGTACCAAGGTACAGTACATTGCCGACAACGGCAAAATCACCTACTTCACCGGCGACGGCACCGCCCGCCAGACCGTGCAGTACACGGGGTTGAAGTTCAACATCACCTATGCCGGGGTCACCAAGGAGATCACCCTCCGTGCCACCGTGGGGCGCAGCGCCGACGCGGTGCAGAAACTGCTGGAGAGCGCCGCCGGGTCCCTGAACTGGGAACTCATCCGCGGCGAGAATACCAACGGGGCCACCCAAAGCGAGGTGGCGGGCTGGACGCTCTACACCGTGAACGACCGCATCACCTCCAACCTCACGCTTCCCTCCAGCATTGCGGGGCGCTATGATGTGAAGGTGCAGTGGGGCACCCGGAACACCGAGTGGCTCTACATCACCAACGGCACCAACGGCACCGGCGTGGGCACCGTCAACCGCCCCCTGCAGCCCACAGACGGCACGGCGCTGCCCGAGAAGGCCGGCAAGTTCCGGCTGATCGCCCGCGTGACCTATGACGCCTTCGATGACTACACGCTGGCGCACATCACCGGCGACAACGGCGTGGAGGTCTATGCCGATGTGTTCTTTGACGCCACCGTTGCGCCCTTCGACAGCAGCGTGACCAGCGAGATGCAAAACGCTCTGGCGGAGAAGTATCGGGGGCTCCTGCGTGACTTTGTGGATAAGACAAAGCCCGTGAATTTGGATGCCGTCAGCGACGATATGCAGATGCCCAGACCCGCTCTTCTGGAGCAAGCGGGCATCATGAGCGACAGCTATAACCAGAAGGTCACGATGGTGAGCCTCACCCCCGATGTGCTGGACTTCAACGGCTATCACGCCATGGTCTACCGCCCGCTGCCCGGTGAGGAGCCGGTGGAGGCGAAGTATGTGGTGACCATCACCACCCGCAGCTCTGGCCTTCTGCTGGCGCGGCAGGAGTTCAGCTTCACCATTCAGCCTTTTACCCAGCAGGAGTTGGATGATGCCGCCGCCTTTATGACCAAGGCGCTGACCGGGGATGTCTACTGGGACGGTATCAAGAACAAGAATACGGATAAGACCAAGGTCACCTCCGACCTGTATCCCTTCGCGGAGATCTGCAAAAACAAGGACGGCACGCTGGAATACGTCCGCGGCACGGTGAATATGACCTTCGACGGCATCGAGGCCGACGATATCCCCGGCTGGCTCGATACGGAGAAGTACCGCTGCTTCCGATCCTCCCGTCCCTCTGTGGTGGAGCACGAGCTACTGCGTGTACACCAGCCGGAGTACAATACGACAGTTACGCTGGACAGCGTCCTGACCTACACCAAGTACGCCCAGTATTGGGAAAAGTTCGGCATCAACGGCACCGAGGAGACCAAGGAACGCTACAAGGACTTTGCCCAATTCTACAAGCAGCCCATCCACATCGATCTGACGGTGATCGGCGAGAAGAACGCCGCTGACCCCAACGAGAACCAGACCCTCACCGTGAAGGTCAAGGTGGACGGCTACAACAAGAACGGCCATACCTTCACGGGAATCTCCGACTTTACCTTCACCGGCAAGGCCAACGAGGATCCCACCGCTTGGGACGCTGTGAAGGCGTGCCTTGACAGTGCCAAGTACACCTATACCGGCAGCGGCGCCTACATCAAGAGCATCACCGATGCGGCGGGCCACACCCTCAAGGAGAAGGGCGACGGCAAGTCCTCCGGCTGGATGTTCGGCCTCACCTTACAGGGCGGCACCGAGACCTTGCCCAAGACCACGCTGGACAACACCTATCTCAAGGACGGCGACACCCTGCGCCTGTTCTTTACCGACACCTATATTCCGCTGGACCCGACGGATCCCACGGTGCCCGGTACGGAAGTGCCCGGATTCGATGAGGCGTATGCCGGCGCCAAGGCGTATATCCAAAGTGCGGTGAGCACCCCGGTCGTCAGCTATCTCTTCGGCGAGTGGGCGGTACTGGGACAGGCTCGCGCCAAGGTGCCTCTGTCCGAGGCATATATCGCGGCCTATTATGAGAAGGTCGTGGCCTATGTAAAGGCGAACATCGGCTCTGACGGCATCCTCCGGGCTCCCGATGATAAAAACACCCCCGTCATCACCGACAATGAGCGTATTGCCCTGGCTCTTACCGCCATCGGCAAGGACCCCGCCAACGTGGGCGGCAAAAACCTGCTGACGGCGCTGCAGGACAAGGATATCATGCAGGTCACTGATACCAGTAAAACGGATATCAACGGCCTCGTCATGGGTCTGCTGGCGCTCAACAGTCGCAATTACACCTCCGACACCTCCTGGCTGGTGCAGGCCATTCTGGACCAGCAGAATGCGGACGGCAGCTGGAGCGCCAGCGCCGAAACAAAACCCGCCAGCGACGTGGACATGACCGCCATGGCGCTGCAGGCGCTGGCGCCCTACTATAAGGACGGCGGCAATGAAACCGTGAACACCGCCGTGGAGAAAGCCCTCAACTGGCTCTCCGGCAAGTATCGAAGCGGCTACGACTCCTCCGAGAGCTGCGCGCAGGTGGTCATCGCCCTTTCCGCCCTGAATTTGGATGCCAACACGGACGCGCGCTTTACCAAGACCGTGGAGGGGAAGACCCTGAGCGTGCTGGGGAACCTCCTGCAGTACCGCGTGGCGGAGAACGGCGGCTTTAAGCATCAGTTCGCAGACAAGGCCGTCAACGAGATGGCCACGGAGCAGGCGCTTTGCGCCATGGCCGCCTATGCGCGCTTTACTGAGAAGGCCAACGCACTCTACGATATGACCGACGCCGCCTGCGCCCATCGCTTCGGCGAGTGGCAAGTGACCGTGGCCGCCACCTGCACCAAGGACGGCGTCAGCCGCCGGATCTGCTCCATTTGCGGCGCCGTGGAGGAAAAGTCTGTTCCCGCGACGGGCCACAACTTCGGCGCATGGACGGTGACCAAGGCGGCCACCTGCACCGAAAGCGGTATCAGCACCCGTAAGTGCAGCGTTTGCGGCACGGAGGAGACGATGATCGTCCCGTCTCTGGGGCACAGCATGACTGCCACGGCGGGCAAGGCTGCTACCTGCACCGAGGCAGGCAACAGTGCCTATTGGACCTGCTCTCGCTGCCACAAGTTCTTCAGCGATGCGGCGGGCAAGACCGAGATCGCCAAGGACAGCTGGGTCATCGCGGCCCTGGGCCACGATGAGGCCACCCGTGCGGCGGTGGCGGCCACCTGCTACGCCTCCGGCCATGAGGCGGATACCTACTGCAAGCGCTGCGGCATTGTCATCACAGCTGGTGCGACCATTCCCGCCACCGGCAAGCACACCTACGTCAACGGCGTCTGCACCGTCTGCGGCGTCAAGAACCCGATGGCCAACGTCAAAGGCGATGACATCAAGGTGGACAGCAAAGACAACAAGACCGCCGCGGGCGACGGCTTGGTCATCAAGGCCGATGATACCATCACCGGGGAGGTGCTGGCGGACATCAAGGCAGCAGTGAGCGACGGTGCAATCACCGTGACCGTGACGGATACGCTCCAGCTCACCAACGAGCAGAAGGCCGCCGACGGCGGCAAGAGCGCCCTGACCGAGGCGGCCAAGACGGCCGGTGACGAGGTTAAGAAGGAGCTGAACAAGCTGGCCGAGAAGCTGGACGCCCTGCGCGGCGACAAATCCCGCAAGAACGCGCAGTTGGAGAAGGTCGTAGACGTGACTGTGGCGCTGGTCAAGACGGAAGGGAACGAGATCAAGACCGTGGCGCAGCTTATCGAGCTGCCCCACAGCGTCACCGTGACCATCCCCATCACCGACGAGCTGTACGCGGCCCTTCAGGGCAAGCGCGTCTGCGTGGTGCGCAGCCACACGGATAGCAGCGGCAATGTGACCACTGCCGAGCTGTCCGCTACGCTGGGCGGCACCAAGGGCAATTATGTCCTGACCTTCCAGACGGACAAGGCCTCCGCGTTCGCTATCGTCTCCTATGAGACGGTGTCCTCCGGGTACTACTACGGCGGAAGCGGTACGGCCGACAGCGGCAAGAAGGACTCCGCCAACACGGCGGATGACAGTCAGATGGTGCTGTGGCTGGGCAGCGCGGTCCTGGCGGCGGCAGCCGTTGTGGTGCTGACCCGGAAGAAGCGCGTTTCCAAGTAACAACAGAACAGCCGACGCAGGGGCGCGAAAGCGCCTCTGCGTATGGCGCTTTTGTGAGGAATGAGAGATATGAAGAAAAACCACCGATTTTGGCTGTTGGCGCTGGCGCTGTCCCTGCTGCTGACCTGCGCCGCCTGCGGGAAAAAGACCGTATCGTACGCCCCCGGCAACATTCCCGCGGCAACGCAGGAGCAGACCACGGACACCAGGAAGAACGACACAGCTGAAACGGGCACCACCAAGGCTGACGGCAAGCAGGACGCGGCAAAGACTGAGGATAAGACCGCGGACGACAAGAAGCCTGACAAGCAGAAGCCGGCTGGTGAAGCCAAAAAGACCGAGGAGGACACCAAAAAGCAGGAGGATACCAAAAAGCAGGAGGATACCAAAAAGCAGGAGGAAGCCAAGCGCCTGGAGGAGCAGAAGCGGCTGGAAGAAGAGAAGAAACAGCAGGAACAGGAGCAGCCTTCTGCGCCGGACCCGGACCCCGCGCCTGCACCTGACCCTGCGCCGGCGGCATCCGTATCGCTGTACATTTCCTGTGCCACGGTGCTTGATAATATGGACAAGTGCTCCGACGGCGTGAAGGGCCTTATCCCCGCCGACGGCGTGATCCTGTCCACCACGGTGACCATCACCGAGGGTGAGTCTGTCATGTCCGTACTGAAGCGGGCCTGCGGTGACGCGGGTATCCCGGTGAGCTCCAGCGGCAGCTATGTCAGGGGCATCAACGGCCTGTTCGAAAAAAATGTGGGCAGGAGCTCAGGCTGGATGTACTGCGTGGGGGGAACCTTCCCCAGCTATGGCGCGGACAGCTATACGCTCTCCGGCGGCGAGAACATCCAGTGGCTCTACACCTGTAATATGGGTGCAGACGTGGGCAATACCTACATGGGCTGACAAAAGGGCGGCTTTTGCCGCCCTTTTTCCGCACGCAGGATTGACGTATCCCCTGGCGGCAGGGTATAATCAAAAGGTTAAGACATCATGTATGCAGGAGGTGATCCCATGGACGATACGCTGCGCACTTGCCATCCGGCGGTGAGCTTTGCCTATTTCGCCCTGGTCATCGCCTGCGCGATGCTGCTGATGCACCCGGTGTGCCTGGTTCTGTCGACGCTGGGCGGCGGGTGGTATGTTGCCCGTCTGCTGGGCGGCAAGGGCCTGCGCCGCCACCTGCTGTGGCTGCTGCCTATGGCCCTTCTGGCGGCGGCGGTGAACCCCGCCTTTGTCCACCAGGGCGTCACCATTCTGGCCTACCTGCCCTCCGGCAATCCTTTGACGCTGGAGAGCCTGCTCTACGGTCTGGCCGCCGGCACCATGCTCAGCGCCGTGGCGCTGTGGTTCGTCTGCGTCACCGATGTCATCACCTCGGACAAGGTGGTGTACCTCTTTGGCCGCGTCATCCCGGCGCTGTCCCTGCTGCTGAGCATGATCCTCCGCTTTGTGCCCCGCTTTGTCCGGCGGCTCCGCGCCGTGGCGCAGGCTCAGCGGCATCTGGGCCGTGATACCCAGACCGGCGCCCCGGTCCGGCGCGTCAGAAGCGCCCTTCGTGTGTTCTCCATCGTTGTCACCTGGAGTCTGGAAAGCGGCCTCATCACCGCCGATAGTATGCGCTGCAGGGGCTATGGCCTGCCGGGGAGGACATCCTTCTCCCTCTACCGCTTTGACCGGCGTGACGGTGCCGTCGCCCTCTGGCTGGCCTTCTGCGGCCTGTATCTGCTGGGCGGCGGTCTGGCCGGCGGCTTGCGCTTTCAGTATTACCCCATGCTGCTCAGCGGCCCCGTCACACCGCTGACGGTCAGCTTTTTCGCCGTTTACGGCCTGCTCTGCTTTACGCCGGTGCTGCTGGACGCCCTGTCCCGGCGCCGCTATCTCGTCCGGAAAGGAGGGACGCCCCGTGCCTGAACTGCTGCGTTTGGAGCATTTTGGCTTCACCTACCCCCAGCAGCCCTGCCCCGCGCTGGCGGATGTGTCCCTCACGGTCCGTCAGGGCGAGTTCTGGGTCCTCTGCGGCACCTCCGGCTGCGGCAAGACCACGCTTCTCCGTCAGCTGAAGCCCGCCCTGCGCCCCCACGGTGCGGCCGAGGGCCGTATCCTCTTTGACGGTCAGCCGCTGGATGACCTGCCGCCCCATCAGCAGGCCGCTGATATCGGCTTCGTCCTCCAGTCCCCGGAGGAGCAGACCGTCACCGACAAGGTCTGGCATGAGCTGGCCTTCGGACTGGAGAGCCTTGGCTGCGACACGCCCTCCATCCGTCGCCGCGTGGCGGAGATGGCCTCCTTCTTCGGCATCCAGGACTGGTTCCATAGGAAAGTGGACGAGCTCTCCGGCGGCCAGAAGCAGCTGCTGGCCCTGGCCTCGGTCATGGTGCTCCAGCCACGTCTGCTGATACTGGACGAGCCCACCAGCCAGCTGGACCCTATTGCCGCCGCCGACTTTTTGCAGACCGTGGGCCGCCTGAACCGCGAGCTGGGCATCACCGTTCTGATGACGGAGCACCGTCTCGAGGAGGCGTTGCCCCTGGCTACCCACGCCGCCGTGCTGGACGGCGGCCATCTCCTCTGTGCCGGCGCGCCGGAGGCGGTGTGCCGTTCCCTGCGGGGCCGCGGCCACGATATGTTCCTGGCCATGCCCGCCGCCGTCCGTATCTGGGCCGGAGTGGACAGCGACGCACCCTGCCCCATCACCGTCCGCGAGGGCCGCGATTTCCTGTCCGGCTGGTGCGATGAACACCCCCTGTGCCCGCTGCCGCCGGAGCCGGTGTATCCCGCCGGGGATACCGCCCTTGCCGGCGCGGGTCTCTGGTTCCGCTATGAGCCGGACCAGCCGGACGTGGTCCGCGGTCTGGACCTTCAGGCCCGCCGGGGTGAGCTGCTGGCCCTGCTGGGCGGTAACGGCGCGGGCAAGTCCACCACCCTGGGTCTGCTGTCCGGTGCGCTGACGCCCCAGCGGGGCACCGTGACCCACATGGGCCGCATCGGCGTTCTGCCCCAGGACCCGCAGGCCCTGTTCGTGAAAAACACGGTCCGTCAGGACCTGTACGAGTCCTTTGACGGCACGGACCTCCCCAAAGACCAACGTGACCGCCGGGTAGAACAGGTGACGGCCCTTTGCCGCCTGACCGAGCTGCTGGACCGTCATCCCTATGACCTCTCCGGCGGCGAGCAGCAGCGGGCCGCCCTGGGTAAGGTGCTGCTGCACCAGCCGGATATCCTGCTGCTGGACGAGCCTACCAAGGGCCTGGACGCCGCCTTCAAGCAGTCCTTTGCCGCTATTCTTTCCACGCTGACCGCCGCCGGCACGACAGTGGTGATGGTCAGCCACGACGTGGCCTTCTGCGCCCGGTATGCCCACCGCTGCGCCCTGTTTTTCGACGGCAGCATCGTCGCGGAGGGCACACCCCGTGACTTCTTCTCCGGCAACAGCTTCTATACCACTTCCGCTAACCGTATGGCCCGGGACTTCTGCCCCCGTGCCGTCACGCCGGAGGACGTGATCGCGGTCATCGGCGGGACCGTCCCGCCCCAGCCGGAGGGGCCTGCCGCCTGGCAGCCTCTGCCTCCGGTGGCAGAGGAGTCCACCGCCTGGAAGCCGAAAAAGCTCCCCTGGTGGCGCAGGACCATCGCCGCCGTATGCGGTGCGGGTGCGCTGGCGATCTTCTGGCTGGCGGCCAAGCACACCGACCTCACCGCCCTGGTGGGCGGCGGCACGCTCTCCCAGGCCGGCTGGCAGGCCCTGGGCCTTTACGGCCTGTTCATCGCCCTGCTTTTCGGCTGCATCGCCGCCATCGGCCGGCGCTCCAAGCCCCTGACGCTGCTCCAGACCCCGGTGCAGAAGCGAAAGCTCTCCCGCCGCACCCGTCTGGCGACGGTGCTGATCCTGCTGTGTATCCCCGCCACGCTGTATCTGGGCTTTTTCTACCTGGGCAACACTGCCTACTACCCCATCGCCTTCGCCGTGCTGCTGGAATGCATGGTGCCCTTCTTCCTGGTGTTCGAGGGACGGAAGCCACAGGCCCGTGAGCTGGTGCTGGTGGCCTCCCTCTGCGCCCTGGGCGTGGCGGGCCGCGCCGCCTTCTTCATGCTGCCTCAGTTCAAGCCCGTCCTGGCTCTGACCATCATCTCCGGCGTGGCCCTGGGCGGCGAGACCGGCTTCCTGGTGGGCGCCATGACCATGCTGGCCAGCAACGTTCTGTTCTCCCAGGGTCCCTGGACGCCCTTCCAGATGTTCGCCATGGGTATCATCGGCTTCCTGGCGGGCGTGTTGTTCCGCCGGGGCTGGCTGCGCCGCAGCCGCGCCGCCCTGTGCGTCTTCGGGGCCATCTCCGCCGTGCTCATCTACGGCGGCATCATGAACCCCGTCTCCGCCCTGCTCTATGCCCGCACGCTGGAGTGGAAGGTCATCGCCGCCTACTATGTCACCGGCTTTCCCATGGACTGCGTCCACGCCGCAGCCACGGTGTTCTTCCTGCTGGTGCTGGCGGAGCCCATGCTGGAGAAGCTGGACCGCATCAAGATCAAATACGGCCTAGTGGAATAAGCAGGCGCCCACCCCGACGGGGTGGGCGCGTCCGCGCGGTGCAACTTCAGGTTTCCCGTCTTTTTCCCGCCGCAACCGAAAGGTGATAGACATTCCGCCGCTTCTCCTGTATAATGGCGGTGAGAACACAGAAGGGAGGACCGCCTATGCCTGCCATCCGCTGCAAGGCCTGCGGCAAGACCTATGATTCCCGTGAGGGCTTCTGCCCCAAGTGCGGCGCCTATAACCGCCCGCCCCGCCGGGAGTGGGTGGACGCCGGCGGCGACGTCCACTACGCCGAACAGGAGAAGGTCTGCTACGAGCAGAAGGAGTGCCACGAAGAGAAAGTTTGCTATGAAAACCAGACCCGCCGCCCCCGGCCCCATATCCGCCGCCCTGCCGCTGGTAAAAGCCCATCCTCTGCCGTGACCTTCATCGCCGTGGCCGTGGCCGTGATCGTGCTGTTTGCCGTGCTGCGCGGCGTGTCCGGTGACATCTTTGACCGCAATGAGCCGATGCCCGACTACGGTTGGGGGCAGGTAGCACCCGCCGAGGAGATCGAAGCCGCGGTGCGGGAGTATGCGGAGCTGGGCGCGGTATTTACATTGGGTGAGGACGAGGATGACTTCACCACCGTGAACGATGTGTGGATGGATGACAGCGACCTGCTCCACGCCATCGTGACGCTGGAGGAGGCATACCAGTCGTTCCCCGACCTGTGCAGCATGGGCAGTGACGGCAGCGAGCACTGGCTCTGGCTGGAGGATATAAAGGACACGGACAAGGGCGAGTACACGTTTGAGTGTGTGTATGACCTGTCGTATGCGCCCCACGACAATATGTGGCTGGTGTTCTATGGCGTAGACAAAGAGGTGTGGGTGGGCATCGAATCGACAATATAAAACAAGACGGCCGTATGGCCGTCTTGTTGCAAATAAGCTGTACTTGCCGGTATTAAAGATAGTATTGAAAGCCATCGAGACTTTGAACAAAACGCTCGATTTCTTTTCGTATATCCCTTAATATCTCGTTTTGGAAAACCCTATATTTCCGCAGAAGAGGTATGAAGGAAATAAATTATTCGCTATCAGGGGGAATGTCATCAATGGTTAGGACATGAACCATGTCATTATCCGCGCGATCCCTCAGTTCTTGCCGCATTTCTTCAATGCCAATATCGGTTTTGTCACCGATATAGTAGGATTTGTCAAAGAAATGCGCATCACATGGGCGACAGTCTGAACTTGCACCTAAGCGAATTACCTCACCCTTTGCGATGATGGCAATCTCTATAATATCGTTTTCCTCCAGCATCTGCACTATATCACTAATATGATAATCTTTGCTGCTTGATATGGTTGCTGCATGATCGGCGCGGCTCTCTGACCTACGTTCACCAATCATAATCATCTCTGCGACGGATATATAGATACATAATGTGGCCAATATCATGATTTGAACACAGATTACTCCAACCACTATTCTCCAAACAGGATGTTGGATAAGAAAAAAGTGCTTTCTGTTGATAAGGAATATAATCAATAGTGCGCTCAAAATTATCTTAACGATTGGAAACATATAGGATTGTAAATGTTCGTTACATTTAAGTAAGCTCATCTTCAACTTATCACCTCCTATGGTTTAGCGCCCGGTTTCGGGACTATAGTATCTGCTCTGGAGATACTACAATCCTGCCTTGGTTGAATCCTGTTATGTGTCCCGGAGGGGGAATTCCCCTCCGGGACCGTTCCCTTTTGAGGCGGATACCTACTGAAACAAAGTGTTATCCACCGGCCAGCATCGCCGTTGTGACACCACGGCGATTGTCAGGAATATTCATGAAACCTTTTTATCTCAAACAATACCGTGACTAAAATGCGAACTGAAAACTATCGACGATAGAATCACATACTTTTACTTCAGTGCTTTTTCGTTCACTTTGATATGTGGCAAACACTATTTTCGGGTGTTTGGCAACAACCCACAATTTTATAAACCAACTATCAGATGTTGTGCCTGTTCCATACAAAATTGTCTTGCCATCTCTGTTGAAAAGTATTAAAGGAGAATGCAGATTTATATTATTTTGATCAATAAATCTTTTGGCCAATATGCTCATCTGCTCATCTAAAGATTCTTTTGTTTTTAAAACATTAAAAAAAGATGTTGTTATCGCTCCATTGCCGCTGGGATTATACAAAAGAAGATTATCAATATCCTCTTCGGCACACCAATTGTTAGGTAATGTATAATTCAAATATTCATTATGATTAAGCGTCATTTATCTCACCTCTAATCATACAATTTAAGCACACCCGTCCAAGTCCCACCAAACTGTTGACTTGCGGCTGATGTGTATCTATTGAGTTGGTTCATTCCTCGAGCAATAGCTTGTAGATTGTTGGGTTTATTTCGTTCGGACTTCTTTGACAAGCTAGACAGCCGCACACCCCGGTGTGCGGCTGCTTTTATATCTCAGAACTTATCCTTATTGAATATCCGCAGGATCTCGTCGAAGGACTTGTCCATTTCGTCCTGACCCTGCTCGCCCTTCACCTCGTCCAGGGGCTGGGGTTCGCCGTTGGCGGCGGCCTGCGCCGGCTGGGTCGCGGCGGCGGCGTTGGCCGCCTGCTGCGCCTCGTCAAAGCCCGTGGCGATGACGGTCACGCGGATCTCATCGTCCAGCGTCTCGTCGAAGGCGGCGCCGAAGATAGTCAGCGCGTCGGGATGCACCGCCTGCTGCACCAGCGTGGCGGCCTGCTCCACCTCCTCCAGACCGATGTCCATGGAGCCGGTGACGTTGATCAGCACGCCCCGTGCACCGTTGATAGAGGTCTCCAGCAGGGGGGAGGAAATGGCCATCTTGGCGGCCTCCTCGGCCTTGCCCTTGCCGGCCGCGCGGCCCACGCCCATGTGGGCCAGACCTGCGTCCTTCATAATGGCGGTCACGTCCGCGAAGTCCAGGTTGATGAACCCGGTGTCGCGGATCAGGTCAGAGATGGACTGCACCGCCTGGCGCAGCACGTCGTCCGCGATCTCAAAGGCGTTGGCAAAGGTGATCTTCTGGTCGGTGGCGTATTTCAGACGCTCGTTGGGAATGATGACCAGCGAGTCCACCTTGCTCCGCAGCTCCTCAATGCCCTGTTCCGCCTGGGTCATGCGGCGGCGTCCCTCAAAGCCGAAGGGCTTGGTCACCACGCCCACGGTCAGAATGCCTGCCTCCCGGGCGATATCAGCCACCACGGGTGCCGCGCCGGTGCCGGTGCCGCCGCCCATGCCGGCGGTGATGAACACCATGTCGGTGTTTTCCAGCGCCTTGGCCATCTGGTTGCGGCTCTCCTCCGCGGCCTTGCGGCCCACATCCGGGTTGGAACCCGCACCCTTACCGCCGGTCAGCTTCTCGCCGATCTGAATTTTATAGGTAGCGCTGGAGGCATTCAGCGCCTGCTTGTCTGTGTTGACTGCGACAAAATCAACGCCCTGCGCGCCACTGCGTACCATGCGGTTGACCACGTTGTTTCCGCCGCCGCCTACGCCCACGACCTTGATGCTGACAACGTTCTCCGGGCCGGTTTCCAATCCAAAAGCCATGTCTGCTCCTCCTGCCATAATTTGTATGAAAATGACGGATTATCTCCTGGTAAATGCTATATCTTGTATTGTATTACGAATTGGCGCAAGCGTCAAGTGTAAGCACTTAATTTACCGAAAAAGTTTTGTGCCGGGAGCATGAAGCACCTGCGCAGCGTCCCCGATGCGGTGCGGTACGCGCGGCATCACTCCGGAATGAACCGTGCCTTCCCCTCCTGCATCATATTGATAACGCCCTTTTCGTTGACCTCCAGCTTCTTCACCACGGCCATCAGATAGTCCAGCTTGTAGCCGTAGTCGGCCTCCCGGGGCAGCTGCACGTCGAACCGTCCCAGATACCGCAGCGTCAGCTGTGCCGGGTCGCTCATATCCAGCAGCGATACGTCTGCCGTCATGCCGCGCTGGTCCAGCGCCTGCATGAGCGTCAGCAGCTGCTCCAGCGCCAGCTCCTGTCCCTCCGCCGCCTTTGCCGGCTGACCCACCGCCGGGTCTGTCAGCGTCAGGCCCTTTACCTGCATCCGCTGCTTCGCGGCAGCGGGCGTTACCTCGTCCACGATGTTCCCCGTGTCGCACAGCAGATACGCTTTCCCGTCCTGCACGATGGCCGCCGGGTCCGCGCACTCCGTCACGATGATGGAAAGCCCGTCCGGCAGCGACCGCCGGAACTGCACCGTCTCGATATACGGCAGCGCCCTGCGTATGCGCTCCGCCGCGCTGTACTTGTTCATCAGGAACATATTGTCCCCCTCGCTGACGCCCGCCGCGTCGATGATCTCCTGCCGGGTATAGCGGTCATTGCCGCTGACCTCGATGCTGCGTATACGGAAAAACAGCGTCAGAGCCAGAGAGATGGCGGTGCAGATCAGCACAAAAGCCAGCAGCTTGTAGAGGAAGCTCAGGCTTCCTCTCCGCCGCTTATGGTTGTACCGTCTGCGCCTTGCCATCGTCCGTGCTCCTCCGCTGTTTTTGCTGTCTCGTCTATTGCTCTGTGATCCGGGCGCCCAGCGCCCGCAGGTCCCCGGCCAGGTCCGCGTAGCCCCGCTGGATGTGGCCGATGCCCTGCACCGTGGTCACGCCCTCGGCGGCCAGCCCGGCCACCGCCAGCGCCGCCCCGCCCCGCAGGTCGGTGGCCACGACCTCCGTGCCGTGCAGCCGTTCCGTGCCGCACACCACTGCCACCCGCCCCTCGGTCCGGATGTCCGCGCCCATGCGCGCCAGCTCCGGCACGTGCCGGTACCGGCTCTGAAAGATATTCTCCACAAACACCGTGGTGCCCTGCGCCCGCAGCAGCGCCGCCATCAGTATGGCCTGGCAGTCGGTGGGGAACCCCGGATACGGCGCCGTCCGCACTGGCGGCACGGCCCGCAGCGGCCCTGTCCGCACCAACTGTATGTACCCCTCGCCGCAGCGGACGCCGCAGCCCGCCTGGTCCAGTACCGTGGTCACCGCAGCCAGGTGCCGGTGCTCCGTGTTCCGCAGCGTGACCTCTCCGCCGGCGGCTGCCGCCGCGCACAGATAGGTGGCCGCCACGATCCGGTCCGGTATCACCCGGTGCACGCACCCGTGCAGCTCGCGTCTCGGTGTCACCGTGATGACCGAGCCGCCCGCGCCCCGCACCTCCGCGCCCATGGCGCACAAAAAGTCCTGCAGATCCGCGATCTCCGGTTCCCGTGCCGCATTGCAGATCACCGTCTCGCCCTCCGCGCCGCAGGCCGCCAGCATGGCGTTCTCCGTGGCGCCCACGCTGGGCGTGGCCAGCACGATCTGGCAGCCGGTCAGCCGCCGTGCCCGGCACCGCAGGGTCCCGCCCGCGTCGTCAATGTCCGCCCCCAGCGCCCGCAGGGCCGCCAGGTGCAGGTCGATGGGCCGCGGTCCCAGCTCGCACCCGCCGGGATAGCTCAGCTCCGCCCAGCCGCACCGCGCCAGTATCGCCCCCAGAAAGATCACGGACGACCGCATCCGCCGCATCAGCGTCTGGGGTATATCGCACCGCGTCAGTGTGGTGCTGTCCACCAGCAGGTCGTCTCCGTCCCACTGCACAGCGCAGCCTAAGTACCGCAGGATATCCGCCGCCGAGTCCACATCGCTCAGGTGCGGACAGCCCTCAATGCGGCACACATCCCCGCTGAGCAGCGTGGCGGCCAGAATGGGCAGTACGCTGTTTTTCGCGCCCTGCACCGCCACCTCGCCCCGCAGCGGCGTGCCGCCCTCTATGGTGATATACCTCATGTGCCCTCCCTTTCCCGTCCATCCAACAGCTATGCCATTGTATGAACGGACAGGGGAGAGGGGTGACTCCCTTACTTCCGCACCAGCGCCATGACCGTGTCGTAGATGCGCGCCGTGGCGTCGGGGATACCCAGCTCCTTCATGGCCCGGGCCATGGAGGTGCGCTTTTCGTTATCGGAGAGAATGGCCTCCACGGCCTTGTACAGCCCGTCGCCGGTGCTCTCCGGCTCCGTGATGACCACCGCGCCGCCGTGCTTTTCCAGCAGCCGCGCGTTCTTCTCCTGATGGTTGTTGGTGACGTAGGGTGATGGCACCATCACCGTGGGCTTGCCCAGCGCCGTCAGCTCACTGATGGTGGAGGCCCCGGCGCGGCACAGCACCACGTCCGCCGCCGCCATCACCACATCCATGTCATAGATATACTGCCGCACGTCCAGCCGGTCGGACTTGGGCAGGCCCAGCTCCTGCAGCTTCTGCTCCATGGCCTCCCAGCCGCCCTTGCCCACCGCATGGATGTGGCGGAAGGGATAGCCCTCTGCGTCCTCCCGGCGGAAGAAGTCCACCATGCACTCGTTCATGTGGCTGGCGCCCAGGCTTCCCCAAAAGGATACCACAAGGGGTGCCTCGTCGTCAAAGCCCAGCTTTTTCCGGGCCTCCTCCCGGCTCAGCCGGAAGAAATCCCCCCGCACCGGCGTCCCGGTGACGGCGATGCGCTCCGGGTGCTTGTAGTGCTGGCGGCAGTCCTCAAAGCCTACCATGATGACATCGGCGTAGCTTTCCAGCATCTTCGTGGTCAGCCCCGGCACCATGTTGCTCTCATGCACCGCCGTGGGGATGCCCGCCCTGGCCGCCGCCTTCACCATGGGATAGCTGGCGTAGCCGCCGGTGCCCACCACCAGGTCGGGCTTGAAATCCCGCAGGATGGCCCGCGCCTGCCGTCCGGAGGACGCCAGCACCCGCACCGTGTGCAGGTTGTGGCGTATGCCCGCCGCATTCAGCTTCCGCTGAAAGCTGCTGACCTCCACCGCGGCGTAGTCGTACCCCGCCTTGGCCACCAGCTCGCGCTCCATGCCCGTGGGCGTGCCCACGAACAGCACGGCCGTCTCCGGGGCCTTCTCCTTCATATACCCCGCCAACGCAAGGGCAGGGTTTACGTGTCCCGCGGTGCCGCCGCAGGTAAATATCACTCTCATACGGTTGCTCCTGCCAGCCGCCTTGGGCGGCTTATACCTAAAAATTCGATACGTTCTGTATTTTATCTGTCAAATATTACGATTTGTTGTCGGATTTTGCGCTTTTATCCCGCCCGTGCCGCCGGTATCTGTCGCGATACGCTCAGCACGATGCCCATCTCCACCAGCTGCAAACACAGCGCCGTGCCGCCGTAGCTGAAGAAGGGGAGGGAGATGCCCGTGGTGGGCACGAAGCCCGACACCACGGCGATGTTCAGAAATGTCTGCAAGGCCAGATGGGTCATCACGCCCACCACCAGCAGCGCGCCGAAGCGGTCGCGGGCGTGGAGCGCGATCCAGAAGCCCCGCAGGATCAGCATGGAGAAGATCAGCATAATAACGCACGCGCCGATCAGCCCCAGCTCCTCGCAGATCACGGAAAAGATGAAGTCGTTGTACTGCTCCGGCAGGTACAGGAACTTCTGTCGTCCCCGGCCCAGGCCCACGCCCAGCAGGCCGCCGGAGCCGATGGTGATCAGGCTCTGCGCCAGCTGGTAGCCGTCGCCATAGTAGTCCTCCCAAGGGTTATGCCACATCTCGATACGGGCCGCGCCGTATCGGATGACGCCCGCCTCCGCCAGCTTCACGAACAGGAAGGCCAGTGCGCTGACGCCGCCGACGCCCACCGCCACCAGCCAGCCCTGTATGCCGCCCACGATCATCAGCACCGCGCCGGTGGCGAAGATCAGAACGGTGCCCGACAGGTGCGGCTCCAGCATCATCAGTACGCCGATGACCGCCAGCAGCGCCACGTAGGGCAGGATGCCCTGCCGCCAGGTCAGCATCTTCTCCCGCTTTTTGGAGATGGTGTCGGAGAAGTAGACGATGACCGCTAACTTGGCGATCTCAGACGGCTGGAACTGGAACACGCCCTTGATGCCCAGCCATCGGGTAGCTCTGTTGGCGGTGATGGCCAGCGGGTTGTGGGGGATAATGACCAGTATCAGCAGGAACAGCGCAAGCCCCACCAGCAGCCGTCCCGCGCCGCGCCAGCGCTGATAGTTGATCTTGCTGACGATGAACATGGACACAAGACCCAGCGCCGCGAAGGCGGCCTGCCGCTTGAAGTAGTAGGTGCCGTCCCCGGTGTCGTAATAGGCCCGGGGAAAGCTGGCGGAAAACAGCATGATCAGGCCGATGACCGTCAGCAGCAGTGTCAGGATCAGGAAGGGGAGATCCATCTGCCCGCGGGCGGCTTCCTTATGCCGGCGCTCCACCTGCCGCATCCGTTCCTGCTGGGCCTTCCGGGCGCGCTGTTCCTCCCGTGTCATAGTCTCCCTCCTTTCCTGTGAAAATAGTGCGAAGCCTTAGAAGCCGAAGCGCTGGCACACGGCCAGATAGGCGATGACGCAGCCTATGACACTGACGGCGGTGAACACCGCCACCACCTTGGTCTCCTTCCAGCCGCACATCTCAAAGTGATGGTGCAGCGGCGCCATCTTGAAGATGCGCTTGCCGTGGGTCAGTTTGAAATAGCCCACCTGGATAATGTCGCTGAGTGTCTCGCAGATATACACGATGCCCACCAGGATCAGCACCAGCGGCATATCATAGGCGAAGGCCAGCGCCGCCACGGCGCCGCCCAGAAACAGCGACCCCGTATCGCCCATGAACACCTTGGCCGGATAGTGGTTGTACAGCAGGAACCCCAGCAGACCGCCCACCAGTGCGCCGGAGAACAGCCCCAGCTGCTCGAAGCCGGGCCAGATCACCGCCATCACCAGGAAGAACAGACCCACCGGCACGGTCACACTGCTGCTCAGTCCATCCAGACCGTCCGTGATATTCACGGCGTTGACGGTGCCCACGATCACAAAGGCCGCGAACACCAGATACACGATCCACGGCAGCACGATGTGGGTGTTCCAGAAGGGAATATACAGGTTGGGGCTCAGCATCCCCTCGTACCGCATCAGGCACAGGAACGCCACCGCCGCCGCCAGCTGCAAAATAAACTTCTGTGGCGCGGTCAGGCCGGTGTTCTGGTGGTGCTTCACCTTCTGATAGTCGTCGATATATCCGATAGCGCCGAATACCAGCGCGAACAGGTACACATACAGGTGTACGAAGCTGCCGGCCATCATCCGCTGCCAGCCCAACACGACGATGGTGAGGCCGATGCCGATGATGAACATCAGCCCGCCCATGGTGGGGGTGCCCTGCTTTGTCATGTGCCAGGAGGGCCCGATCTCCTTGATGGACTGTCCCGCCTTCAGCTTTACCAGCGCCGGTATCAGCAGCTTGCCTGCGATGGCGGTGACGATAAAGCATACCGCGACAGGCAGCACGATCTCCATAATTCCCATACTATCTTGCTCCTTCCCTCCGCGCCGCGCGGAGGTCTTTTCTTTATTTCTGCGTTTCCTTCAGGTGCTCGGCCACGATGACCCGTTCATCCATGGGATAGTGCTTGTGGTCGATCTCCTGGTAATCCTCGTGGCCCTTGCCGGCCAGTACGATCACGTCGCCCGGCTGGGCGTGGTCCATGGCGTAGTGAATGGCGGCCACCCGGTCGGGGATCACCGCATAGGGTGTGTCATAGCCCTTCAGTCCCACCAGAATGTCGTCGATAATGGCCTCCGGCTTCTCCGTCCGGGGGTTGTCGCTGGTGACGATGACAAAGTCTGCCAGCCTTGCGCCGATCTCACCCATCACGGGCCGCTTCGTCTTATCCCGGTCGCCGCCGCAGCCGAACAGCGCCACCACCCGCCCCTTGGCGAAGGCCTTGGCGGATTGCAGCACCTTTTCCAGCGCGTCCGGCTTGTGGGCATAGTCGTTCAGCACGGTGTAGCCTGTTCCCGGCGTAGGGATGATCTCCATCCGGCCCTTCACGCCGTGGTTCTTCGCCAGTGCGTCGGCACACTCCGCCAGCGGCACGCCCAGGTTCCAGCAGCAGGCCATGGCGTCCAGCGTGTTGTACACGGTGAACAGCGCCGGTATGCCCACGTGGACGTGGCACCACTCCGTGTCCGCCTCCGCGTCAAAATCCACACTGCCGGGCTCCAGCGCCACGTTCTTCGCCATCAGGTCCGCCTGACCGTTCACGGAGTAGGAGAACCGCCGGCGGCAGGTGGCATCGGCCATCAGCCGTTCCGCCCACGGGTCGTCGGCGTTGTAGATGCCCACGTCGCACTGCCGCATCAGCAGTGCCTTGGCGTCGCAATAGGCCTCCATGGTCTTGTGGAAGTCCAGATGGTCCCGGCTCAGGTTGGTGTAAATGCCCACCGCGAAGGGTATGCCGTACACCCGGTCCAGCATCAGTGCGTGGGAGGACACCTCCATCACCACGTGGGTGCAGCCCGCGTCGGCCATCTCCCGCAGCAGCTTCTGCAGCTCGAAGGACTCCGGCGTGGTGCGCTCGGTGTGCAGCACCCGGTCGCCGATCATATTCTGTATCGTGCCGATCAGGCCCACCTTGGCCCCGGCCTTCTGTTCCAGAATGCTCTTGATGAGGTAGGTGCTGGTGGTCTTGCCGCTGGTACCGGTGATGCCGATCATGGTCATCTCCCGTGCGGGGTGATCGAAGCGATTGCCGCCCACCACTGCCAGCGCCCGGCGGCTGTCCGCCACCCGGACGAAGGGCGCGCCGTCCTCCGGCGCGCGCTCGCACAGCACGCAGGCGGCGCCCTTCTCCCGTGCCATGGGAATATATTTATGTCCGTCCGTCTCCGCGCCGGTGACGGCGATGAACAGATCGCCCGATTCCACCAGCCGCGAGTCGTACCGTACCTCCCGGATGTCGCTATCCAGCTCGGCGTTTGTTTCCAGAATATCCAGCCCGTTCAACAGCTCACGCAGTTTCATCATCAACTCTCCTTTGCGTCTGTGCGTAATGGTATACACACTATTCTACCACATTTCGTCCGCGGACAAAAGGGAACCATGTGCTCTGTTGGGCGCAAAACGTGTGGCGTCAGTCCGTCACGGACGTGTCGCCCAGCTGCACGGTAATGACCGTGCCGGCCTCCACCTCCGTACCCTCGTCGATGGACTGGCTCAGCACCCGGACGGAGCTGGACTCGCTGCCCGTGGTGCCGGAGAACCGTATCAGCAGCCCTGCCGCCGTGGCGGTGGTGTTGGCCTCTGAGGGCGTCTTGCCGATCAGATGCGGCACCACGCACTTGTCCGTGGACTTCTCCTCGCCGACGTACAGAATAACGCTGGACTTGCCGGGGATGATGGCGCCGCCGGCCGGCGTCTGGTCGGTGATGGTCTCACCGTCGCCCACGATCTTATAGCTCAGCGCGCGGTCCTTCAGCTTCGCCTTGGCCTCCTCCACGCTCATGCCGATGACGTTGGGCACCGTGGTGTCCATGCCCAGCAGCTCCTCTGCGGAGTAGCTGGGCTCCACGCCCAGATAGGGCAGGATCTCCGCCATGACGGTGCTGGCGGTGGGTGCCACCATGTTGCCGCCGGAGACATAGGTCCCCGTGGCGCGGCTGGGGGTGTCCATGGTGATGAGCATAATGACCTGCGGGTCGTCCGCCGGCGCGAAGCACAGGAACGACACCACCACGTCGCCGGTCTGGCCCTTATCGGCCGTGCCGGTCTTGCCGCCGATGCGGTAGCCCGCCACCTGGCCGTTCTTGCCGGTGCCGCTGGCCACCACGTATTCCAGACACTCCCGCACCGTGGCGGAGGTCTGCTCGCTGATGACCTGCCGCACCGGCGTGTCGTCGTGGCGGTAGGTCACGTTCCCGTCGCTGTCGGTGATGCGCTCCACCAGATACGGCGTGTGCAGATACCCGCCGTTGATGCAGGCCGCCTGCGCCGCGATCAGCGCCAGGGGCGTCACGGTGAAGTTCTGGCCGAAGGCATAGCAGGCCAGGTCCAGCTGGGTAAAGCTGCTGTCTGCGGCAAACACGCCCACGGCCTCACCGCCCAGGTCGATGCCCGTGGTGTTCATCAGCCCGAAGGAGCGCATATACTCGTAGAATTTCTCGCTGCCGATCCGCAGTCCGTAGTTGATGAACGCCGGGTTGCAGGAGTTCCCCACCGACTGCACCAGCGTTTGCAGGCCGTGGCCGTTCTTGTTGGAGCAGTGGATGGTGTAGCCGGAGATGTTGACGCTGCCGCCGCAGTTGACGGTGGTGGTCTTATCCACCACGCCCTCCTCCAGCGCCGCCGACAGCGTCAGGATCTTAAACGTGGAGCCCGGCTCATAGGTGTCGTTCAGCGCCTTGTTGCGCCATTGCAGCAGCTGCATATCGGCCACGGTGCTCTCCCCGCGCTCGATACGCTCCTGCAGCGTCTGGTCGCTGACGGTCAGAAAGTCGTTCAGATCGTAGTTGGGATACGACGCCATGGCCAGTATGCCGCCGGTCTTGGCGTCCATCACGATGCCGCTGGCGCCGTTGGCGGCGGAGAACGTATCCACCATGCTCTCGATGCCCTTTTCCAGATAGTACTGGATGGTGGTGTCCAGCGTCAGCGTCAGGTCGCTGCCGTTCTTGGCGGCGAAATACTGCTCATAGGTATACAGCATATCGTTCTCCGCCTGATCCTTGGAGGAGATGACCAGTCCGCTCTGCCCCTCCAGCTCCTTCTCGTAATAGGCCTCCAGCCCATACAGCCCCGTGTTCTCGTCGCCCACGAAGCCGATGACCTGCGCCGCCAGCGAGCCGTAGGGATAGTACCGCTTCGTGTCCGCCACCAGGTGTACGCCCGCGATCTTGTTCTCGTCCACATACGAGCGCACCTTGGCCGCCGTGTCCTCGTCCGCCCGCAGCTGTATGACCTCATACTGGGACTTCACGTTGTCCATCCGTTTCCGGATGGCCGAGGCGTCCTTGCCCAGGATCTCCGCCAGCCCTGCCGCCAGCGACTCCTTCGTCCAGCTGACGGGATCTTCCGTGTCGTTCACCGCGTTGTCGATCTCCAGCGGGGAGAGAATGATGGTCTCCGCGCTGGAGGAGATCGCCAGAATGTTGCCGCCGGCGTCATAGATGGTGCCCCGGTTAGCCGTCACCACCGTCCGCCGTGTCTGCTGGTTCACAGCCTTGCCCTGCAATTCCTCATGCCGGGTGATCTGCAGGTCGAACAGCCGGAAAAACAGCAGCACGAACATCACGACGCCCATCAGGATCATCAGTACAAAGGATCGGGTCTGAATGATCCGGTTGGCCCGCCGTACGTTCTCGTTTTTTCGGTTGGAATTTTGGTTTTCTGCCACGATAGTGCCTCCTGTTTTGCCGTCGGACCCTGCTCCGGCGCCGCCGCGCCCTGCTGTTATAGACCAAGCAAGGAGCAAGAAGTCGCCTTCTTACTCCTCGCGCTTATACTATACTTTCCCTCAGCGGAAATATTCCAGTACATACGCCCACAGCGACTCTGCCTTTTCGGTAAAGCCGTTCAGCGCCGCCGCGCCGCCCGCGGCGTATACCTCCACGCTGTCGGCGCCCGACAGGTCGATGTACTGTATCTGGCCGCTGCTGGGCTTGGACATACCCGCCGCCTCCGCCGCCGCCTTCACGGTGGCCAGATCGAAGGTGCGCTCATACGCCGTCAGCAGCGCCACGTGCTCCTCCTCCAGGGCGGAGATCTCCCGCTTGATGGAGGACACATTATCGGAAATGCCGGTCAGCTTCACATAGCACAGCATCAGCGCGATGACCATGCCCACCACCAGCACCGTTCCCAGCAGCAGAACAGGGGAGGGCCGCACCGCGGCCCGTGCCGCGCTCTGCCGCCGCTGTACCGGCTGTACCTCCGGCTGCGCCGGCCGTACCTTCTTCTGGGGGAGCTTTCCGGCCTCGTCCAGCTGCTTTTCCCGCGCCAGCGCGTCCAGGTCATATGCCAGGCTGCCGTAGGTGGCGCCGTGATGATAGTTGGCCATGTAAAACTCCCTCCTTCCTCCGTCGGTTCTTTTCCGCCGATACTTTGTTGCAGTCGCTTGCCATACACAAAGTATGGCTGCACGTCTGCGCCGCGTCTCGGCGAAAAATAACTCGCCGGATGTGGCTCTTTTCCGCCGATACTTTGTTGCAGTCGCTTGCCATACACAAAGTATGGCTGCACGTCTGCGCCGCGTCTCGGCGAAAAATAACTCGCCGGATGTGG
>ERZ827528.1107-NODE-1107-length-29254-cov-2.936470_pt1 | contig 29254 bp, 27 predicted proteins | sample MGYA00519768_ERZ827528 | MGnify/ENA primary metagenome ERZ827528 (study PRJEB31778, sample SAMEA3449343) | human gut metagenome | biome: human gut; feature: human-associated habitat; material: faeces | place: United Kingdom | collected 2010/2012 ...
AGAGACTGAACGGGAATTTTACATGGATCAACAGTTATTCTTATCTGATGAGATGTGGTTATACGACTCGCTGTGAATTTCGCGGTTATACAGATGATGGTGTTCATTATTCTATGAGGACTTATAAGAGAATTTATGCATATGCAATAAAACAGATCAGATAATCCTGACTGAAACCCGGAGACAGAATACTGTTCTCCGGGTTATCTGTGTGTATCAGTAAATACGAAAGTTGTAGCTGTGAAAGAGTTAAACAGTTATCAAAGGATCACAAAAGGTAACAGGAGGAGAGAAACATGAGAAGTGAAAGCTTCAGAAAAGGAGTTAAGGATGGTATTCCCATAGGACTGGGATATTTTGCTGTATCGTTTACATTTGGCATGATGGCAGTTGCTGATGGACTGAGTATCTGGCAGGCTGTGCTGATCTCATTGACAAACGTGACTTCAGCAGGGCAGTTTGCAGGACTTGAGATCATGGTAATGAGCGGCTCTTACTGGGAGATGGCACTGACACAGCTGATCATTAATCTGAGATATTGTCTGATGTCATTTTCCCTTGCTCAGAAATTCAGAAGAGATGAATCTTTGGTTCACCGCTATATTGCAGCATTTGGTGTGACGGATGAGATTTTCGGGATCAGTGCCAGTCAGCCCGGAAAGGTAAGCGCATTTTATAATTATGGTGCCATGTGTGTGGCAATCCCGGGATGGGTACTTGGAACCCTGGCAGGAGCAATTTCCGGAAATCTTCTTCCGGATTTTATGATGAGTGCACTCAGCGTGGCTATTTACGGTATGTTCCTTGCAATTATTATTCCTCCGGCAAAGCAGAATAAGGCAGTACTGGCAGTTGTCGTGGCAGCAATGCTGATCAGCACTTTGTTTAAAGTGATTCCGTTTCTGTCGGAGGTTTCGTCAGGTTTTGTGATCATTATTACTACACTGATCGTGGCAGGGGCTGCCGCATACTTCTGTCCGATAGAGGATGAGAAAGAGGAGGAGGGTGTTCATGAGTCATAATATTTATATTTACATTCTGGTAATGGCAGCAGTTACATATCTGATCCGTATGCTCCCGCTTGCTCTTTCCAGAAAAGAGATCACAAGTCCGTTTATCAGATCATTTCTGTACTATGTTCCCTACGCATGTCTGGCAGCTATGACATTTCCAGCGATCCTTTTTGCCACAGACAGTGTGATCTCGGCTGCTGTGGGATTTATTGTGGCACTGATCGCGGCATATAAGGAGAAAAGTCTTCTTACAGTTGCGTTATTCGCATGTGCTGCGGTATTTATTGTGGAAAGAATACTGGAATTTGCAGTGTAAAAGTTGATAAAAAACGGATACATAACCACAGCTGAATGGTGTGTATCCGTTTTTTGTTGCGTAATATTGTGACCGGCAGCTGAAGCAGATAAGCTGTCTGTTATTTGCTGCAGTTTCAGACAGTTTTTTATTTCAGAAAGCTTACATCAATTTCACCGTCAAATACTGTGGCAGCCGGGCCTGTCATGTAAACAAGATTCTCCTGTCTGTTCCAGAAAATCTGCAGGTCACCGCCGAGAAGTTTTACAGTGACAGGACTGTCACCGTCTACATGTCCGTTCAGAACAGAAGCGACTGCTACCGCACATGCACCTGTGCCGCAGGCAAGAGTTTCGCCTGAACCGCGTTCCCATACACGCATTTTTACAGTATGTTCATCGATCACTTCTACAAATTCAGTGTTTACACGATCCGGAAATGCAACATGATTCTCGAAAGCCGGGCCGATCTTTTCAATATCCAGATGGTCAATATCATCCATATAAACAATAGCGTGGGGATTTCCCATGGAAACAGCGGTTATGTAATAGATTTTTCCGTTTACATCCAGAGGTTCATTGATAACTTCCTCCTTCTCTGACACTACCGGAATCTGTCTGGCGGTCAGGATCGGAGAACCCATATTTACCTTAACCTGGGATACCTTTCCGTTTTCTACAGTAAGATCCAGATATTTGATGCCGCTTTTTGTAGCAACAGAAATATGTTCTTTGTTTACGATGCCGTAGTCATAGGCATATTTGGCAACACAGCGGATACCGTTTCCGCACATGGCACCCTGGGAACCGTCAAGATTATACATATCCATCTCGCAGTCTGCAATCTCAGACGGGCGGATCAGGATCAGACCATCGGAACCAATGCCAAAATGACGGTCGCTGACAAATTTTGCCACTGCGGCCGGATCCTTAACAGTCTCCTCAAAACAGTTTACATATACATAATCGTTTCCAATGCCGTGCATTTTCGTGAATTTCATAATAGTAACCTCCTCTTGTTTCTGAATATTATACTTGTTTTTTCTGTTGGAGCACAAGCCCCCATGGAAAAAACACGCAGGTTTTTTCCATTTGTTGCCTTTAATAGTATAGTATACTGAACAATTGTTATCGAAAAGTGAATTTTCCCTGTGAAATTCCCATAAATTACAGGTGGATTTTCGGATTTATGGGTTTTATATGCTTGCATTTTGTCAGAAACATGGTATCATAAAACAAAGTAATATGCATGGAGATGTATAATTATGCTGTACATTACGAATTGGACTGACAGAAGCAGAGAGACAGTTAACGTAAAGTACATAGAATTCAGGAGGAAGAAAAAATGAAGAGAAAATTTATGGCACTTGCACTTGCAGCAGCTATGACAGTTTCTATGACATCCGCTGTTTTTGCAGCAGATGAGATCAAGAGCGCAGATGATCTGGAGGGTAAGAAGATCGGTGTTCAGCTTGGAACAACCGGTGATGCAGACGCTACAGAGGTTAAAGACGCAACAGTAGAGAGATACAACAAAGGTAATGACGCTGTTATGGCTCTGAAACAGGGTAAGATTGACTGCGTAGTGATCGACAGCGAGCCTGCCAAGAAATTTGTTGAGAAAAACGATGATCTTGAGATCGTTGAGGATATTTTTGATAAAGAGGAGTATGCAATCTGTCTTTCCAAAGATAATGCAGACCTTACCAAAGAGTTCAACGAAGCGCTGAAGGAGCTGAAGGATGACGGAACTCTGGATTCCATCAGAGATAACTACATCGGTGATGATGCAGGTAAGACACCGTATGAGACTCCTAAGGATGCAGATCACTCCAAGGGAACTCTTACCATGGCAACAAACGCAACCTTCCAGCCATACGAATACTATGACGGAGATAAGATCGTAGGTATTGTTGTTGATATCGCTCAGGCTGTCTGCGACAAGCTTGGATATGAGCTGAAGGTCGAGGATATGGAGTTTGATGCGATCGTAAATTCTGTTAAATCCGGAAAAGCTGATTTCGGTGCTGCAGGAATGACAGTAACAGAGGATCGTAAAAAGAGCGTTGATTTCACTGATCCGTACACAACTGCAGAGCAGGTTGTTATTGTAAAGAAATAATTTTGCACAGAGAAATCAGAGGATTCTGAACGGATAAGCTGAGAAACAGATATTCGTTGCAGGGTTCAGTAGCGAATGATCAGGTTCCGGATATCCGGGTATGTTTTCCGGATTTCGGAACCTGTAGTTTTGGAAAGGGTGGAAATTTTGAGTCTTATTGAACAGTTTCAGTTTAACTTTCTGGACGACAATCGCTGGCAGTTTATTTTGTCCGGTCTGAAAAATACCATCATCATTACTTTTTTTGCTGTACTTCTTGGTATTTTAACCAGAAAATGATGTTGATTTTCTTCTGGTATAAACCCAAATCCTATAGCCTTTCTTGTTTGTGACATTATTGCTCAATCTCCTCTTCTTTAAAATCTTCTAATGTCATTTTTTTATCAGCTACTACATCTAAAAAACTTTGACCAGTTTTATAATATGATTGTCGATAATCTAAAGTTATATCTGTTTTTTCTTTATCAAATAAATTAGTTTTAATATTTTCTATCTGTGATTCTAATTTTTCACCTTCTATAAAAGCTTCTTTACCTGTAGATATCTCTATCCATTTTTCTGTATCTTTAGATGTGCTTATACATACAGAAATATCCGAAATTTCGACATTAAATTTTTTAAATCTTTCTAACTCTTTATATACTTCTGCTGTTTCATTTATTCTTGTATTTTTTATAAGTATTAATGGCTTTTCTTTATTTATCTGAATCCTATCTGGCTCTATATCTACTTTATTTATCTTTACCTCTAATTTATTTGATTCTATTCCATCTTTTTCAGCTATTGCTAATACATATACAGTATTCTCAGGAATTATAAATGGTTCATCATAAATTCCTCCATGTTCTTTTGGATTTGAACCATCTGTAGTGTATTTTATTGTTGCATCTGGAATAGCTTTTAATTCCATATATCTATTATTGTTATTTATGAACTCTGAGTATTTTAATTCAATCTTATTTTCCCAATGATAAACTTCACCAGTTTCATTAACCCCAGAACTATCTATACATAAAAAGTCAAGTTTTAATTCTTTTGTTTTAAAATTATTTAAATCCTCAACTTGCATAGATGCTGATGTTGGATCTGAATCTATATCATAATAAACTTTATCTCCATATATGTTTTTTATACTAAGAGTTACTTCACCAGTTTCTGAATCTCTATAAACTTCTCTTACACTTACTTGAGTTTTTTCTATAAATGGCCCTTTTTCTATATATCCTCCATTTTCACGCCAAACATCTTTGCTTACCATATTATTTTTTAATGTTTCTAATGCAGAAGGTATATGCCATTGCCATTTGCCATCCATAGCTGCACGCTCTTTAATATCTATAAATCTCATTTGTTTTTGAGTAAATATTCTATCTTCGCATTTTTTTCTAAACGTGTCTCCACTAACATCCTTTTCAAATTTTCTTCTATCAGTAAGTACCTTTATAATTTGTTCTTCACCATTATAATTATTTTCTTTAAACTCCATTAAAAAATCTGCGCTTATTAGACCTCTGCTTGAAGGATAATAGATTTTACTAAAAGTCTCTCTTGCTGCTTGTAAGATACTAAGTTTTATTTTATCTAACTTATCTTGTGCTTGCTGATATTGAGGATTATTTTTTGGTGTTCTTTCTTTATCCATTGTACTTATTATAATCTTCATTCCTCGATACTCTTTTGATGATTGAAGTAATTTGTCCATGGTATCTTTATTTCCAGATAAAAACATTACTCTATTTTTGTATTTTGTATATTCATAAAAGTCTTGTAAATCTTTGCTCAATCCGTTCCCTTTTGCATTAGGTTCAAACAATACTAAAGTTACTTTATCTTGTTCCAATTTAATTTCATCTATAGCTGGAAATACCTTTACATTTTGATAACAAGTATTATTACTTGGCTTAAATTTATCTTCTAAAAATACCTTTAGTTCTTTTTTTGCAGCATCATTGTCATATGATTCTACTAATGTATTAAGTTCAGCTATCATGTTTTTAGTATTTTGAAAATATAACTTTCCATTATCAGTACTGTTTATATACCAAGCTTTTAAAGTATATTCTTGTAATGATTTTTTAATTCTAGTTATATCTTTTTCAGGTTCTGCTAAATAACCTATTATTTCTGATTCTGTTAACCCTAATATGGCATTAGGTACATCTGCAAGAGATGACACCAATATAATTTTACTTAAATCACGCACATTACTATCATTCATTTCATTATCTATTGCTTCTGCTATACCCTTTCCATTTGCTTGTATATCATGTGATATAGCATTTGCTAATGAAGGTTTAATAGTTTTTATTTGTCCTAACATATTAGTATCATTTAAATCCATGTCATAAGGATTTATAATATATTTTTTATCTGCTTTTCCATTTGTATAAATTTGAGATACAATTACTCTCATAAGTCGTATTAACCCTCTAGTCTGTTGAAAACCTTGATTTTCTTTAAATCTAGCATAAAGATCCTTTAATGATGGATGGAAAGGATATGAATCCTTAATTCCTATAAATATTTGTTCTGGAGACATATTTGTATATCCCATTTGTTTTGCTTCTGATACTTTGTCTTTAAATGCATTAGCTATTTCTATAATATCTTCATTTGATGGAATTTTTTCGAATAGTCTTTTTCTAAGAATGTTATAAACATCATCTGAATTTGTCCCGACTGGTTCTATATTTAATGCAGAACGACTAACTTCTCCTTCTAACTCTTTAAATGTTGATTGTAATTGTTCGCTACCACTTTCATAAGTAGCTTTTAAATCTGAAATTACAACACATACATTAGATAGCTCTTTTTTACCTAGCGCATTAAATAAATTTGCAAGGGCTGTTATTGTTACAACCGATAAGTTTGAATCACCTATCGCTTTCGATTTTGCATTTTCTAAATAAGGTGGTATTTCATCTAATAAAATAAGTAGTGGCTCTCCTTTTAATAAATTAATCCAAGCTGTTTGCCCGGGTGCTTGAAGTGGTGAATAGTAATCTTTGAATTGTTCCTTTTTCCCTAGTTGCTCTGCAATTGCCCCCCATATTCCAAATTCTGCATCACTTTCTCTTCCTGTAAACCCAACTACTTTTACTTCTCCTATATAAGATTCCTTAAACATATCACCTAATACCTTATTTCTAACTTGAGGATATTTAGCTAATAATGCTAAAGCAATCATATTGTGTGTTTTTCCTCCACCCATTGATTGTGTTAACTTAATTAAACCTGATGCATTTTTTCCATGAAATCTCTTAAATGCAGTTTCTACTAAAAGCTTCATTCCTTCTGTTGCAAAGTTTTCATTAAAAAATTCATTTGGATCTATCCTATTTTGTATTAAATCTGTTATTTCTAAAACGTCATCTCTCGTATTGTCGTCAAATACACTTTGTCTTGGAGTGCATGCTTGACACAATGTTTTCATTATATATCTCCCCCTATAAATTTTACGTTTCTAGTTAATCACTTTTGATACAATTTCTAGTCTTCTCTTTCCACATCTTTGTTTTAATACTTTTGCATAATCACCATTTTTTATGATTTTTGAATAATTATTTTCATATATAATCTTGATGTTCTTTACCATAGATCTCTCATCAATTTTATCATTTAAATATGAATCTATAACTTTGTTGATAGCTGCGGATATTTCAGTTTGATTTTTATAAAATCTTTTAACTTCCATACTTCTACCCCATTTGTAGTTTTTTTGTATTTTATTTATACTTTAAGTATGTATCATGTTTATTGATATTTCAATAATTTGCAAATTTTGTCTAAGGAAATATATATTTTTTTATTACAATTTTTATTTTGATTTATCTTTACGCTTCCTTGCACAAAATCTATACCATCAACAAGTCTATCAATAAACTTTATATTGCTTAAAACTGTATTAGAAGTATTATAAAGATTAATAGTATAAGTTACAGTTTCTCCAACATCTGCAAAAGTTGGCGAAACTTTTTTTTGTACAGAAAATAAGGCTCTTTTGAAGCAAGTTAAAGGGCGTTTCAAAAACTGCAATGGCAAATTGCAAACTGGCTAATAGGATTAAACGTGTCCATAGTGAGACTGAGGTTTGGTTAATATAGGAAACGAGAGTTTGTTTAAAGGTAAGAAAGAAGAAAAGAGGAATAAGTGTAAGTATGAGGATTATATGTAAATCCTGATCAGCTTTTTTCTGAATTTTATTTAGTTGTTTTTTCATTGTTATTCTGCCTTTCTATTTTGATTATATGGTAGATGTACTTGTACTAGTAATAAGCTAGAAATCCTTCTGATTTTGCTATCTCTTTTAGGTATTTTGTGATATAATGAAAACGTATTAAAAAATTAAGGAGTCTGATCAAATGGCTAAATTGACTGTTAAAGATGTTGACTTGAAAGGGAAAAAAGTTCTCGTTCGTGTTGACTTCAACGTTCCTGTAAAAGACGGTGTGATCACTAATGATAACCGTATCACTGCTGCTCTTCCAACAATCAAGTATATCCTTGAACAAGGTGGACGTGCAATCCTCTTCTCTCACCTTGGACGTGTAAAAGAAGAAGCTGACAAAGAAGGTAAATCACTTGCTCCTGTAGCTGCTGACTTGGCTGCTAAATTGGGTCAAGACGTTAAATTTATCCCAGGAGTTACACGTGGCGCTGAATTGGAAGCAGCTGTTAACGCTCTTGAAGATGGACAAGTTCTCTTGGTTGAAAACACTCGTTTTGAAGATGTTGATGGCAAGAAAGAATCTAAAAATGATCCTGAACTTGGTAAATACTGGGCATCACTTGGAGATGGTATCTTCGTAAACGATGCATTCGGTACAGCTCACCGTGCACACGCATCTAACGTTGGTATCTCAGCAAACGTTGACAAAGCTGTTGCTGGTTTCCTTCTTGAAAACGAAATTGCTTACATCAAAGAAGCAGTTGAAACTCCAGAGCGTCCATTCGTAGCTATCCTTGGTGGTTCTAAAGTATCTGATAAGATTGGTGTTATCGAAAACCTTCTTGCAAAAGCTGATAAAGTTCTTATCGGTGGTGGTATGACTTACACATTCTACAAAGCACAAGGTATCGAAATCGGTAACTCACTTGTAGAAGAAGACAAATTGGATGTGGCGAAAGCTCTTCTTGAAAAATCAAACGGTAAATTGATCTTGCCAGTTGACTCAAAAGAAGCTAATGCATTTGCTGACTACACTGAAGTTAAAGACACTGAAGGTGAAGCAGTAGACCCAGGTTTCCTTGGTTTGGATATCGGTCCTAAATCAATTGCTGAATTCGATAAAGCCTTGACTGGTGCGAAAACAGTTGTATGGAATGGTCCTATGGGTGTATTTGAAAACTCTGACTTCCAAGCTGGTACAATCGGTGTGATGGACGCTATCGTGAAACAACCAGGCGTTAAATCAATCATCGGTGGTGGTGACTCAGCTGCCGCAGCAATCAACCTTGGACGTGCAGATAAATTCTCATGGATCTCTACTGGTGGTGGTGCTTCTATGGAACTTCTTGAAGGTAAAGAACTTCCAGGATTGGCTGCACTTACTGATAAATAAGTCTATTAGAATGGAAAGAGTTGGGAAACCAACTTTTTTTTTGTGTTATCTCATTGAGTATTTGATAGAGGCTAAAACTATTATTGGGAAGTAAGTTTCTCTCAAAAAATTGCGATCATTAGTTTGAACTTTGTGGCATAATACTGTAGAAGTAGCCAAAAGTTTCATAATCATGTTAAAATAGTAAAATGGGATTGAAATTTGAACCGAAAAAATTTAAATTTGGTATGCGTACACTTAAGACGGGGATTGCTGTCTTTCTAGTTTTAGGTCTTTTTTCCGCTTTAGGCTGGGAAGGGCTTCAGATTGGTTGTTTGACAGCAGTCTTTAGTCTTCGAGAAAACTTTGATAGAAGTATTCAGTTTGGTAAATCACGTATTTTTGCGAATACGGTTGGAGGTCTTTTGTCGCTATTATTTTACTTTGTGAATATGTGGTTTAATCATTCAGTTTGGGTGACTTTGCTATTGGTTCCAATTTTGACAATGCTGACGATTGTCATTAATGTGTCCTTTAATAATGCATCTGGTGTTATTGGAGGGGTGGCTGCACTTCTGATTATTACCTTGTCTATTCCACCTGATAATACCTTCACTTATGTGATTGCTCGAGTCTTTGAAACTTTCTGTGGAGTCTTTATAGCAATCCTTGTCAATTATGATTATGATTGGTTACTTAAACACTTAAAATAAGAATAATAGGGTTCTATTGAACTCTATTTTTTATATTTTTTTGATAAAATCCTTAAATTAGAGCGGATATACAATATAATGTTCGGGAATTGCTCATTGTGTAAGAAAAAGTAACATAAACTGTTGACATGTAGAAATATTCAGAATATAATTGTTAGGAAAGGAGGATGATCATGGCAAGAGAGAAAGAATTAAGGCGTTCTCTAGCTGTTTTTCCGATTGGTACAGTTATGAAATTGACGGATTTAACTGCTCGTCAAATTCGTTACTATGAAGATCAAGGTTTAATTCAACCTGAACGTACAGCTGGAAATCGTCGTATGTACTCATTAAATGATATGGATCGTTTATTGGAAATCAAAGATTTTTTGGATGATGGTTACAATATTGCAGCGATTAAGCATGAGTACGAAGAACGTGAAGTTCGTGCCCAACAAAAACAAGCGGCTTTAACAGATGCGGACGTTCGACGTATCTTGCATGATGAACTCCTTCAGCAAGGCCGTTTTACGACCCCGTCACAACAATTTGGTAACTTGCGTATCTAATTACGCTTTGAACTTTTATTTTTGGTTTTTATAAAGGAGACCCCTATTATGGCAATCACAGCAGCTGATATTCGTCGCGAAGTCAAAGAGAAGAATGTTACTTTCTTGCGTTTAATGTTCTCTGATATTCTTGGTGTTATGAAGAACGTTGAAATTCCTGCGACAGATGAACAGTTGGATAAGGTACTTTCAAATAAAGCTATGTTTGATGGTTCATCAATCGAGGGATTTGTTCGTATCAACGAATCTGATATGTATCTTTACCCAGATCTTGATACGTGGACAGTTTTCCCTTGGGGTGATGAAAATGGTGCAGTAGCTGGTCTTATTTGTGATATCTATACTTCTGCAGGTGAACCATTTGCCGGTGACCCTCGTGGTAACTTGAAAAAGGCTTTGCGTCATATGGAAGAAGTTGGTTATAAATCATTTAACCTTGGACCAGAACCAGAATTCTTCCTTTTCAAATTAGATGAACAAGGTAATCCTACACTTGAAGTTAACGATAAAGGTGGTTATTTTGACCTTGCACCAACTGACCTTGCAGACAATACACGTCGTGAAATCGTTAATGTCTTGACAGAAATGGGATTTGATGTTGAAGCATCTCACCACGAAGTGGCGGTTGGTCAACATGAAATCGACTTCAAGTATACAGATGTTTTGAAGGCTTGTGATAATATCCAAATTTTCAAATTGGTTGTTAAGACAATCGCTCGTAAACATGGTCTTTATGCTACATTTATGGCGAAACCTAAATATGGTATTGCTGGTAGCGGTATGCACTGTAACATGTCTCTCTTCACTGAAGAAGGAAATGCATTCTTTGATCCAGAGGATCCACGTGGTATGCAATTGTCTCAAGATGCTTACTACTTCCTTGGTGGTTTGATGAAACATGCATACAACTATACTGCAATTATTAACCCAACAGTGAACTCTTACAAACGTTTGGTTCCTGGATACGAAGCTCCTGTATATATTGCATGGGCAGGTAGCAACCGTTCACCATTAATCCGCGTTCCTGCGTCTCGTGGTATGGGTACACGTTTGGAATTGCGTTCAGTAGACCCAATGGCAAACCCATACTTGGCACTTGCTGTTCTTTTGGAAGCTGGTCTTGATGGTATTATCAACAAGATTGATGCTCCAGATCCAGTTGAAACAAATATCTACTCAATGTCTCCTGAAGAACGTAAAGAAGCAGGTATTATTGATTTGCCATCAACACTTCGTAACGCTCTTAAAGCATTGGAAACAGATGAAGTGGTTCGTCAAGCTTTGGGTAATCATATCTATACAAACTTCCTTGATGCGAAACGTATGGAATGGGCAAGCTATGCTACCTTTGTTTCACAATGGGAAATTGATAACTACTTGGATATTTATTAAGAAATTAAATTTGAAAATCAGGTTATGCCTGGTTTTCTTTTTCTTTTAAATTCATTAAGTTCTTGGACAAATTACGTAGTTTTAACTGAGCTGTTTTCTTTTGTCATATTTCTTTATTCACCCTTAATCGCATTAAAATATGTGAGTGTTAAACTAATTTTATATTAATCTTATTCAGGGGGAAATATGAAAACTACAAAAAAAGCTGCTTTGGTAGCAGCCTCAAGTGCATTATTGCTCGGTCTTACAGTCGCACAAACAGTTAATGCTGATACTTATACAGTTCAAAATGGAGATTCATTCTTCGGGATTGCTAGTCAGTATGGGGTAGATCCTTATCAATTGGCAGCTGAAAATGGCATGACTATTTGGTCAACAATTGTTCCTGGTGGAAGCTTGGAAGTTTCAGGTGCTACGACAGCAGTTGAGGAAACGACAGAAGCTTCTTCTTCAGAGGTAACAGCTACTGATTCAGATGCTACTTGGAATCGTTACCCAGTTGGTCAATGTACATGGGGTGTTAAGGAAGTTGCTCCATGGGTAAGTAACTGGTGGGGTAATGGTGGCGATTGGGCAGGAAGCGCTGCTAGCCAAGGTTATGCTGTAGGTTCAACACCTGTGACAGGATCAATTGTATGTTGGACTGATGGTGGTTATGGTCACGTTGGTTATGTAACACAAGTTGATCAAGATGGTCAAATTCAAATCTTGGAGTCAAATTATCAAGGTCAACAACAAATCAATAACTATCGTGGTTGGTTTGACCCACAAAACTCAACTACACCAGGTTCAGTATCTTACATTTATCCAGGTGCATAAAATGAAAAAAAGCGCTTATAGCACTTTTTTACTTGCTAGAATGGTGTGCTCTAGACTGGATTTAAACTTAAAAAATGGTAGCTAGATGGCTACCATTTTTTTATTTATCAGGTGTGAGAATCATTGGAATAATGATTGGTTCACGTTCTGTTTTTTCATATAAGAATGGGCGTAAAGCATTGACGATAGCACCATTAACGGATTGGATGCTAGCATCCTTATTCTTAAGAGCGATACGAATAGCATTGAATAGAATGCGTTGGCTCTCACGGATAAGATCGCCAGATTCACGCATATAGATGAAGCCACGACTGAGGATGTCTGGACCAGCTAGAATCATCTTAGACTTGAAGTCAACAGTTGCTACGGCAAGTACGACACCATCTTCAGAGAGATCACGACGGTCACGAAGAACGGCCGCTCCGATATCGCCAATACCATTACCATCAACGTAGATATCTTGGGCATTGAAGTGACCTGCACGACGAGCAGAGTCTTTTGTTAGGGCTAAGACATCACCATTTTCCATAATGAAGATATTATCTTTTGGAACGCCACAATCAACAGCAAGGCCTGCGTGAACTTTCTGCATGCGGTATTCACCGTGAACAGGCATGAAGAATTTTGGTTTGATCAAACGAAGCATGAGTTTTTGCTCTTGTTGACCACCGTGTCCAGAGGTATGGATATTGTTGATTTTACCGTGGATAACATCGACACCAGCTTCTTGAATAGTATTAATCAAGCGGTTAACGCTAGTTGTGTTTCCTGGGATAGGGCTAGATGAGAAGATAACAGTGTCACCAGGTTGCAGTGTCACTTGGCGGTGCATCCCATTAGCGATACGTGCAAGGGCTGCCATAGGCTCTCCTTGAGAACCAGTACACATGATAAGAATCTCACTGGCATGGTAGTTTTTCATCTCACTAGGGTCAATGATAGTTCCTTTTGGAACTTTGATGTAGCCTAGTTCAACCCCATTGACGATGGCTTTTTCCATAGAACGTCCGAAGACAACAATCTTACGGCCAGTTTTTACAGCGGCTTCGGCAGCTTGTTGCAGACGGAAAATGTTTGAGGCAAATGAGGCGAAGATAATACGTCCGTGGATGCCTTCAATAATTTTCATGATGGATTGACCAACGACCTTCTCGGAATTTGTGAAAGTTGGTACTTCAGCATTGGTTGAGTCTGAGAGGAGGCAAAGGACGCCTTCTTCACCAAGTGCAGCCATACGGTGAAGGTCTGCTGGCTCACCTACTGGGGTGAAGTCAAACTTAAAGTCACCGGTACAAACAATTTTACCTTGAGGTGTATGGATGACAATACCGAGAGGTTCTGGAATTGAGTGAGTAGTGCGGAAGAAGGTCACGCTCATATTTTTGAAAGTAAGCTCTGTATTAGCATTAATTTCATAGAGTTGTGCATCACGAAGTAGTCCGTGTTCTTCCAATTTTCCTTTGATAAGAGCAAGAGCAAGTGGTCCTGCATAAATTGGGATATTTGCCTGTTTAAGAAGGAAGGGGATCCCACCAATATGGTCTTCGTGACCGTGGGTAATGACAAGTGCCTTTACACGATCAACGTTTTCAACGATGTAAGAATAGTCCGGGATAACATAGTCGATTCCGAGAAGATCATCCTCGGGGAATTTAATACCCGCATCGACGATGATAATCTCATCTTGGTATTCAATACCATAGGTGTTTTTACCGATTTCCCCCAAACCACCAATCGCATAAACCCCAACTTCTTCAGGTTTTAGATTGATTTTTGATGCCATGGTCTTAGAACTCCGTTACTTCAAAAACGCCTGTTTCTTTTTCGTATTCAAGGGCTTTTTCTGAGAGAAGCTCGATGAATTCGATGTTATAGGCAGTGTTTTTTTCGATGATTTGACGAGCTTGGATACGTCCCTCAAGTTCAGTTTCTGCATCGATATCTAGGTAGAGTGATTTTGTCTGTTCACGGCGTGGATTACGCTCTTTAGTTTCTTGGTAAAAGACTTTATAAATCATGGTTTTCCTTTCTTTCCAAAAGGCTCTGCCATTCTATAAAAAAACCGGTCAAGTTAATCTTGCTATGATTTACTTGACGTTATGATATTCACTTTATGAGTAATAGCTAGTAGCCTTGATTCGTTTAACAATTACTATTATTGTACCATAAGATAAGGGCTAGATAAAGAAAATGGCGGAAAAAGTTGGAAAATGTTCGTTTCTGGGAAACAGTGACTTGTGTTATAATAGAAAAGCATAAAAAGAAACAAGGAAAAAAGATGAAAATATTAGCATTTGATACTTCTAGCACAGCTTTATCAGTAGCCTTGTTAGAAGATGAGAAACTAGTGGCAGAGTCAACTGTCACAGTAAAAAAGAACCACAGTATTAGTCTAATGCCAACCATTGATTTTTTAGTTGCTCAGGCAGGCTGGCAACCGTCTGATTTAGAACGTATTGTGGTTGCACAGGGTCCTGGTTCTTACACAGGGCTTCGTGTGGCTGTCGCAACAGCTAAGACTTTAGCCTATGCGCTCGACATTGATTTGGTGGGAGTTTCAAGCCTACAGGCACTGACAGACCTTTCGGTTGACGGTGTTGTGATTCCTATCATGGATGCCCGTCGTAATAATGTTTACGTTGGTTTTTATGAAAATGGTCAGGCCCTCGTCCCAGATTGCCATGCAGCTTTTGTAGATGTTCTGGAGCAAGCTAAAACTTTTGAAAAGGTGACATTTGTCGGTGAAGTGGCTAATTTTGTGGATCAGATTAAGGAAAGCCTTCCAGAAGCAACTATCTTGTCCAGCCTTCCGTCTGCCCAGTTAATTGGTCGTTTAGGCTTGTCCTTGACTTCTGTTGATGTGGATGCTTTTGTTCCACATTACTTGAAGCGGGTTGAGGCGGAAGAGAATTGGCTTAAGACACATGAGGAGACTAACCGTGACAACTACATCAAGCGCGTCTAGATTGAGTAGCCAGGAGCAAGCTCAACTGATTTATCAGATTTTGTCGGATGTTTATGACAAGTCTCCGTGGACGATAGAACAAGTGGTAGCAGACTTGGCTTTGGATACGACGGAGTATTTCTATGTTTATGATCAGGAAGAAGTTGTTGGTTTTTTAGCCCTTCAAAATTTGGTGGGTGAGCTTGAGGTGACCAATATCGCCATTTTAAAAGCTTACCAGGGGCGTGGTTATGCTAGTCAGCTGATGAAGCATTTGGAAGAGCGTAGTGAGCCTATATTTCTAGAAGTGAGGGCTTCAAATCAAGTCGCTCAGGCACTTTATAGAAAATTTGGTTTTGAAAGTCTAGGAATTCGGAAAAATTATTATCATGAGCCTCAAGAAGATGCAGTTATCATGAGGCGAGAGGAAGTCTAATGGCAGATAGATATATTTTGGCAGTGGAGAGCTCATGTGATGAGACTTCAGTTGCCGTTTTGAAAAATGAGAAAGAACTTTTAAGTAATATTATTGCCAGTCAGGTGGAAAGCCATAAACGTTTTGGTGGTGTTGTTCCTGAGGTGGCTAGCCGTCACCATGTGGAAGTGGTAACTCTTTGCATTAAAGATGCCCTTTCTGAGGCGGGAATTACTGCTGAACAACTAGATGCTGTAGCAGTAACCTATGGTCCTGGTTTGGTCGGGGCGCTCTTGGTCGGGATGGCAGCAGCTAAGGCCTTTGCTTGGGCACATGGGTTGCCTTTGATTCCAGTTAATCATATGGCTGGGCATCTTATGGCAGCGCGTGAGGTTCAAGAATTGGAATATCCCCTCTTAGCGCTTTTGGTGTCTGGAGGGCACACAGAGTTGGTTTATGTGTCAGAACCGGGAAATTACAAGATTGTTGGTGAGACACGTGATGATGCAGTTGGTGAGGCCTATGACAAGGTCGGGCGTGTGATGGGGTTGACCTACCCAGCCGGGCGTGAAATTGATGAGTTGGCTCATAAAGGGAAAGATGTTTATGATTTTCCACGTGCTATGATTAAGGAAGACCACTTGGAGTTTTCATTTTCAGGCCTGAAGTCAGTTTTCATCAATTTGCATCACAATGCAGAACAGAAGGGAGAAGTTCTAGTCAAAGAGGACCTTTGTGCTTCCTTCCAAGCTGCTGTGTTGGATATTCTCCTAGCTAAGACTAAGAAAGCCTTGGAGCGTTATCCTGTCAAGACACTTGTTGTTGCAGGTGGCGTGGCAGCTAATCAGGGCTTACGAGAACGTTTGGCTGAAGAAATCACAGATGTAGATGTAGTTATTCCGCCTTTACGTCTTTGTGGTGACAATGCTGGCATGATTGCTCTAGCAGCCGCTATTGAATGTGATCAAAAACATTTTGCTGAGTTGGACTTGAATGCAAAACCAAGTCTAGCCTTTGCAGGATTTGAAGAATAAGAAGAACCTCTTACTAGTTTGGTAAGAGGTTCCTTTAGAAAGGAATTGAGTGTGTCTGACTTTCGTTTAGGTGTAAAAGCCGCGGTACCGACAGCTTTAGGCTATGTAGCTATTGGTCTAGCCTTTGGTGTTGTAGCAGCCGCTTCGGGTCTATCAGCCCTTGAGGTTGGCCTCATGTGTGCCTTGGTCTATGGTGGCTCCGCCCAGTTTGCCATGTGTGCCTTAGTAGTTGCAGGAGCTGGCCTAGGTGAGTTAACCTTGACTGTTTTCTTGGTTAATTTGCGTAACATGTTGATGAGTTTACATGCAACGACGATTTTTACAAAAACAAGCCTCTGGAATCAGCTGGGAATTGGTAGTCTGATTACGGATGAAAGTTATGGTGTTTTATTGGGAGAATATGTGCATCATAAAGATATTCCTGCTAACTGGATGCATGGTAACAATATTTTCAGCTATCTGGTTTGGATTGTATCATCAGTTATTGGTTGTTTGATTGGTTCCATGATTCCTAATCCTGAGCTTTTTGGTTTGGATTTTGCTTTGATTGCCATGTTTATAGGTTTGTTAAGTAGTCAGATTGATGCCTTGTTAGGGGAAGGAGTGCGTAAGCTACTCTTGATTTTACTATCTATTGCCGTGGCTTATCTGAGCTTTAGTGTCGTCTTGTCGGAATCTTTGGCTGTTTTAGTGGCTACTTTGGTTGGATGTAGTGTGGGGGTGATGTGTGATGGCCGTCAATGAATTTATTCTCATTGCTATTCTACTTGGGTTTGTGGTCAGCTGGGTTCCTCGTGTGCTCCCCTTTGTTTTAGTGAAATACAAGGGCTTACCAGATATCGTTGTTCGGTTTTTGCACTACTTACCAGTTTCTATCCTCTTTGCCTTGATTCTCTCTAGTCTCACGACTGAGAAGATTGGTCACTTGCCACAGTTTAAGTGGATGGAAATACTGGCTACTGTGCCAACGGTAATTGTAGCATTTAAGAGCAAAAATCTGCTCTATGCAGTAATCGTCGGTATAATATCTATGGCCCTGATTCGTTTCGTATTTTAGCAAATGAAAAGACTTGGAGTTGCTCTTAGTGAGTCGCTTCCCAAGTCTTTTTTAGTTATTGTTAAAAAAGGCAGCAATATCGTCTTCACTGAGACCAATCATTGGATCTATAGTTGACCAATTTTCTTCAGTTAAACGATAGTTTTCTTCTGTTTGCACAGGTTTGTTAACAGACTTATCCACAGGTTGTGAATAAGTGTTAACAAGATCTGGGGATGGATTGATATTTTCCGAAAAGTCTTTGTTTTCAAGGGTTTCTGAGGGGTCGTTGTTTTTCGTTTTTGTTTGATTGGAGGCGTCTGTTGCCTCATTTTTAACAATCTTTTCGACAGACTTATCAACAGCTTGTGTATAAGTTTGTTCAAAACGTTGGATGAGATAAGTATTTCGTTTAGCTCCTTCGTTGCGAACGGCATAATCAAAGGCTGCGATTTCCCCTAACATGACTAGCTTACTCTTGGCGCGTGTGATGGCGGTGTAGATGAGGTTACGTTGTAGCATACGTCCACTTTGGCGTGTGATGGGAAGGATAACGACTGGGAACTCACTCCCTTGGGATTTGTGGATTGACATGGCATAGGCCAGAGTAATCTTATTCCATTCGTTACGAGGATAGATAACCTCATTGCCATCAAAGGACATGTAAATTTCGTCCTGCTTGCTTTCAGTATATTTACCAGGGATGAGATCAGTTATGATGCCGATGTCGCCATTGAAGACATTGAGTTCGGTATCGTTGACCAGATGGAGAATTTTGTCGTTCTTACGGAAGAAAATGTCATTAAAGGCAAATTGATTGGCCTTTTCTTGAGGATTAAGTAGGTCCTGCATAATGGTATTGAGATTGTTGATACCAGCCTGTCCACGATACATGGGAGCTAGAATCTGCACATCCTGAGCAGCGATCCCGCTCTTTATAGCGGCAGAGACAATTTTAGGAACCATCTGTGGAATATGGTTGGCATTGGCCTCAAAGTAAGAGCGGTCAGCCTTTTTCTCTGTGAAATCAGCGGGTAGTTGGCCTTGTCGCATCTGGCTAGCTAAGGTAACGATAGTGGAGTCCTCAGATTGTCTGAAAATTTTGGTCAGAGAAACCTTAGGCAAGTCATCAATCTGCAAAAGGTCAGCCAAGACCTGGCCAGGGCCTACGGAAGGCAGTTGGTCTTGGTCACCCACAATGATGACTTGGGTTGAATCAGAGATACTTTCAAAGAGTTGATTGGCCAACCAAGTATCAACCATAGAAAACTCATCGATGATAATCAAGTCGCAATCGAGATAGTCCTCTAAGGTCTTGAAATCGTCCTCGCTATTGAGTCCCAAATGTCTATGGATAGTGGCACTAGGGAGTTGTGTGAGTTCGTTCATTCGACGAGCAGCCCGTCCTGTTGGTGCCGCTAAAATAATAGGCAAATCAGACTTTTTGAGATCTAGACCGTGAAGGTCGGCATAAGTTTTAATGATTCCGTTAATAACGGTGGTTTTACCTGTCCCGGGACCACCTGTCAGGATGAATACTTTGCTTTGTAGGGCTTTGATAATGGCGTCTTTTTGCACCTTATCATAAGTAATACCAAGCTCCTCTTCCGCCTCTTCAAGACTTGCTTGGATTTTGTCCTCTGTACTGATGTCAGGTTGGTCTTTCATGATACGAGTTAGGTGGGTATAGATGCCCTGTTCCGCAAAATATAGGGTATTATCAAAGATTTTAGTCTCTACATTTTGCACCTTATCCTCTTGGATGAGATTGGTTAATTCCTTAGCGACCAAGGCGGGGTCCAGTTCAATCTGACGAGCACTTTCCAAAAGGATGATAGTTCGTTCGAGCAAAGCTTTGGCTTTGATGTAGGTGTCGCCTTCTTCCATACTGGCTTCTAGCAGACAATGAATCAAGGCAGCTCGTAAGCGCTCAGGAGCATCACTAGCAATGCCGAGACGTTCAGCCAGTTGATCCGCCATTTTAAATCCAATTCCTTGAACTTCCTCTACCAAGAGATAAGGGTGTTCCTCAATAAGATTAAGCGATTCTTCCTTATATTGGTTGAAAATTTGTGAGGCAGCCTTTGGAGTGAGTCCATAGCTGGAAAGTTTGGACAAGATTTGCTCGGTTCCATAGTTGATTTTTAACTTTGCAACGAAGGCTTCTCGGTTTACCTTTGAAAGGTTAGATATCTGCTCTAACTTGCTCGGGTCCTCGAGAATCTTGTCAATAGGGTCTTCACCATAAATCTCGACAATACGCTCAGCTGTTTTCTTACCAATCCCCTTAAAATTGTCGCTAGCGAAATACTTGATAAGACCGCTAGCAGAAGGTTTTGACCGTTCGTAGCGCGTCATTTGGAGTTGTTCACCATATTTGGGATGATTGGTTAGCTGACCCCAGAAGGTATAATCTTCACCTTCCATGACATCTCCCATAGTTCCTGTGACAATGATTTCATAGTCCTCAAAATCACTGTCTGTTTCGTCAATTTCTAAGAGTAGGATACGAAAAAAATTACTAGCGTTTTCGAAAATGACGCGTTCGATAGTTCCTGAAAAATAAAATTCTTGCATGTGTTTTTCCTAGATACATAATAAGGCTGGGTTTCCCCAACCTTATCTTATTCAGTGTTTTTAGTTGTCCTCAACAGTACCAATTTTATTAAGTGGCCAGAAGCGGAATTTAACTTCCCCTACAAGAGCACTCTTGTCAAAGTAACCAACTACTCGACTATCTTTGGAAACAATACGGTTGTCTCCAAGTAGGAAATATTTGCCTTCAGGAACAGTGACAGAGAAGGTCGTGTTACCGTCAGCATTGGTTGTAAAGGCCTTGGCATCCTTAGCTAGTTGTTGGAAGTATCCACTCTTGCTCTTGTCATCGTTGTAAGCATATTCTTTTTGTAGCTTATCCTTGGCAAAGGCAGCTTGGAATTCTTTGAGGTATTCTTCCTTGACTTCTTTACCGTTGACAGTAAGTTTATCATTTTGATAGGTAATGGTATCACCTGGCATACCGATGATACGTTTGACGATTTGCTTCGTCTTACCATCTTCGACTTCCTTGGCAACGACAATATCGAAGCGTTCAATGGATGTGTGTTTCAAAACGATAACACGTTGATTATTGGCTAGAGTAGGATCCATTGAGTGGCCGTCAACCTGGACAGGGAGCCAAAGGAAGAGGCGAGTCAAGAGGAAAAATGTGATAAAGAGGATAAAGAGTCCCCATTCACGAAGTAAAATGAGGAAGTATTGGGTCCATTTGTTTTTCATAGTTAAGGCCTTTCAGGGTTATTTTAAGCGTTGGTAGGCTTTTTTAGTATTGGCGAAATGATATTTAGCAGTAGCTTGGAGAGCCTGATCTCCGTAGGCTTGAAGAAGCTTAGTTGCGACCTGGTCAGATTTAGCACCAGCACCTGAAGGAAGGGTGTAGCCAACCTCTTGGCTGAGTTTGTCCAAATTTTCCAGGAAGAGATTGCGAGCGATGATAGAGCTCACCGCGACAGCTAAGTATTTCCCTTCAGCCTTTTCTTCTAAAGTGATAGGAAAGTCAAAGCGATTGCGTTCATTCTTGAGGTATTTCTGATAATTTTTCTCACTGGTGAAGGCATCAATGACAATCTTATCTGGTTTAGCACCTGATTGTAACAATAGAAAGATAGCCTGATTGTGGAGAGCTACTTTAACGGACACAGCATTATGACTCTTACCGTCTCCAACCACTTCATTGTACTTTCTAGGCGAAAGAAGGAGTGCCTTGTGAGGAATTTTCTCCTCCAATATAGGTGCAATCTGACGAATCTTGATATCATTAAGATTTTTAGAATCATCGACCCCAAGAGATTTCAAAAAGGCATGGTCAGCTGGGGTAACTAGACTAGCTACAACAGCTAGACCACCAAAATAGGAGCCATTTCCGACTTCGTCTGATCCAATTAGGGCTAGGTTTTGCCCATCAGGTGAATGCTTAGGTTCAGCTTGGTATCCAAAACGGCTAGCCAAGACTTCTGGCTTAGCTCCTTGGAAGGTTACCTTTCCTGAAGTATAGGCGATGACACTTATTCCATCGACCTTGGCTGAAAAACTTGCATAAGGATTTTTAGTCGCAGTCGCATAGCATGCCAGGTCCTTCTGGAGTGTCGAAATCTGCTCTGCTGTCATTTTTAATACGATTGTGCCCATGGAATCTATTTTAGCACAAAAAAGGAGAATTGGTAGATATTTTACAGACTCGGAATCCCTGAAAATTATTTTTCTAGAGAAGTGCAAAGTCTAAAATTTACGAAAGTTAAAATTTAGGATATAATGATTAGAAAGAGGATGCCTAACCATGCTCTTTTTTCCACAATTAGAGAAAATGGGTTGGCATTTAAGTATCGAACACGCCTCAGAGTAAGTGTCTGAATCTTGCTAACAAATGGCGATATAAAAGCAATAAAATAAGGAGAAGCTGCGGTGGCGAATCCGCGACCACCATTGATTGGCAGCTAACAAGCAAATGGCAAATAAGAACCGTTACAAATTTCATTTTGGAGAGAAGAACCTCACGCTAACAACTGATAAGGACAACTTATTCATGGAAGAGGTTGAGCGTGTTGCCCACGAGAAATATAAAATTATCAAAGAGCAGATGAAAAATGCTGACAATGAAACAATCGCTATCCTAATGGCTATCAATTCTTTGTCGACTCAGTTGGAACGCGAAATTCAAGTTGAAGATATGGAAAAAGAGTTGGAAACGTTGAGAGCTAAGCAACTTGAGCAGCTCAAGGTTAAGGCGACAGCTACAAATGACGATGAGGATGACGCATGATTGGACTCCTTGTCTTAGCTATTATGGCTTGGAATTTCTACATTGGCTACCGTCGAGGCCTCTTTATGCAAGCTTATTACTTGGTTTCAGTCATTATCGCCATGTGTGTGGCGGCCTATTTCTACCGGTCGCTAGGAGAGGCTATCAATCTTTGGGTACCTTATACCAATCCAACCAAAGATGCTAGTATAGCTTTCTTTAAAGATCAGAACATCTTTTCACTTGACCGTGTCTATTATGCGGGCGTTGCTTATTTTGCTATCTACTGTATAGCCTATTATGGCTTACGCTTTCTTGGTATTTTCTTCCATTTTGTGAGAATTGAGCGACTTGATCAGAGATGTTACCAAGTGGTGGGCGGGGTCTTGGCCACCTTAGTGAGTCTTGTGCCTTTGACTATGTTGGGGAATATTCTTGCGACTGTTCCCATGAATAACATTCAAACGCTCTTGTCATCGAGCTGGGTTTTACGTATCTTGATTAATGGCTATTTTCCAGTTAGTCAGATTATCCAGCATTTGTGGACAAGTGTGATATAGAAAATAGAAGTCTTCCTTGATTAAGGGAGACTTTTTTGTTCTTTGTTTTGGTAGGATATGAAAAAGACCGGACACAAGGTCTCAGTCTTTCTTAACTATATTTACCCTAAGGTTGCAATGGTACATCCGGAACCACCGGCACTTTGTGGGGCATATTCAAAACTTTTAACATGGCGATGACGGCGGAGATATTTGGTAACGGCATCACGGATGACACCTGTACCAATACCGTGGATGATGTCCACCTGACTCATGTTATTAAGTAGGGCTTGGTCAATAAAGGCATCAAGCTCTTGCATGGCTTCTTCGTAACGTTTCCCACGAAGGTCTAGACGGGCACGAGGACCGCCAGATGACTTTTTGGCTTTTTTAACCACGTTAATCTGTTTCTTCTTAGGTTGTTGGGCTTCTGCTTGGGCACGAACAAGAGTGAATTCATCCGCCTTGAGTGTCATCTTGATGAGACCTACCTGGGCTTCCCAGTTACCATTTTTGGCTTGACTGGTAAGCGTACCACGTTGACCATAGGCGGTAACGATGATATCATCTCCGACATGAGGGGCACGCGCAGCCTTTTCTTTCTTGGCCTTACGAAGGACTTTATTCTTAGAGAGGTCCACTTGTGGGGCAAGTTTCTTGAGTTTTCCTTTGGCGTCGATAACTTCATGAGGTTTGAGTTGACTCTTATCGTGAAGATTTTTGAGAATACTATCGCTCTCAGCCAAAGCTGTATCCACCATCTCTTGAATTTCTTTTTGAGCCTTTTCGAGTTCCTTGTCGTACTCATGGGAGAATTCATTATAGAGTTTCTTGACCGCACGGTTGAATTTAAGGTTCTCCTGCTCAACGTTCTTGATGTGCTCCAGACGTTTTTGTGTTTCCACAGTTTGGGCTTCAAGTTGCTCGATGATACGGTTGACATCACTATCAGTATCCGTTAGGTTTTCCGCTTCCTTGACAATAATCTCATTCAAACCGAGGCGGCGAGCAATCTCAAAGGCGTTAGAGCGACCAGGAACTCCCTGCATAAAACGATAGGTAGGACTTAAAGTCGCTGTGTCAAACTCCATGCTGGCATTTTCCACATGTTGCGTCTCAATCCCATAGGCCTTAAGCTCAGGATAGTGAGTAGTAGCCATGGTCTTAATCTGACTCAAACGGAGGTGCTCTAGGATTGCCATGGCTAGACTAGCCCCTTCCTGAGGGTCAGTACCAGCCCCAAGCTCATCGACCAAGATAAGACTGTTGCTGTCGGCAGCGTCCAGAATCTCAACAATGTGGGTCATGTGACTAGAGAAAGTTGACAAACTCTGTTCAATAGACTGTTCATCCCCGATGTCCGCAAAAATCTCTTGGAAAATGGCTACACGACTACCCTTATCAGCCAAAATTGGAAGACCAGATTGAGCCATCAGTTGAGCTAATCCCAGAGTTTTAAGCATGACCGTTTTACCACCGGTATTGGGCCCGGTGATGACAATAGCTGTGAGGTCCTCATCAAAGCGTAAATCGTTGGCTACTGGATTGACCAAAAGAGGGTGACGAACGTTAAGGAGTTGGAGTGTTTGGTTGTCACTAATCTTTGGAATAACTGCCTTTTTATCCTGGAGATAGAGGTATTTTCCTCGAATAAAGTCCATGTGACCCAAAATCCAAGCGTTGTTAGCGATAGCAGCAGCTTGTGGACGGAGTTGATCAGACAATTCATGCAGGATACGGGCCATCTCATGGCGTTCGTCTGCACGTAATTGTGTAATTTCTTCGTTGAGCTGGATAACGGCACGTGGCTCGATATATACTGTGTTTCCAGATCTTGAGATGTCATGCACAACTCCAGCAATACGGTTACGGTAGGTATTTTTGACAGGCAGCACTGAACGACCATTACGACTAGCAATCAAACTCTCAGCCAACATGTGACCAGATTTCTTGAGAATGTCTTGCAAGGTCTGGCGAATGGCATCATCGCAAGATTTGAGTTGACGACGGATATTCTGCAACTCAGGGCTAGCAAAATGTTCAATGAAACCACCATCATTGATACTTTGAAGGCTGCCTTGTAGACTTGGGAAGGCCTCAATCTTTTCGAAAAGACGTTTAAGAGCGACGAGCTCAACATTTTCAAGGTCAGCGTAGAAGCGACCAAGGTCAGCTGAAGCTTGCAGCACTTTCTTGATGGCAATAAGCTCCTGAATGTTGAGGTCAGCATCCAGTTCCAAGCGACGTAGAGGCTCAGAAATATCTCGCAAACTACCAATGGCAAAGCCATGGTGCTCTACGAAAATCTCTGCCATTTCTTGGATTTCTGTAAATTGATTTTGAATTCTTTCTGGATTGGTCATAGGTACCAAGTCACGCAACTCCGCCTGAGCCTGTTCAGTCTGCAGGTATTCTGTGAACTGGTCCTTGACCTTGTTAAATTCTAATTGGTCTAAAATCTTTGTGTTCATAGCTTCTATTATAGCACATTTGCCTATGGGGCGTGGAGGTGGGAAATGCCTGAGGTCGTTTTATGGGCGGACTTTTGTCATCAGATGTTGACTAGCTATTTTTACAAAAGAGTCTCCCTAAAACAAGAGATTTTCAATTAAAACCAATGCTCTCATCTATGCTATAATAAACCTATGACTAATCAGAAAAAATTACTCCTAATCGACGGTTCATCCGTTGCCTTTCGTGCTTTTTTCGCACTTTATAATCAAATTGACCGTTTTCGTAACAATAATGGCCTTCATACCAATGCTATCTACGGTTTCCACCTTATGTTGGACAACCTGCTTGAGCGTATCCAACCGACTCATGTTTTGGTAGCCTTTGATGCTGGGAAAACAACTTTCCGTACAGAGATGTTTGCAAACTACAAGGCTGGTCGTGCCAAGACTCCAGAGGAATTTCGTGAGCAGTTCCCTTATATCCGTGAGATGTTGGCTGCACGTGGTATCGCCTATTATGACCTGGCTCAGTACGAGGCAGACGACATTATCGGTACCTTGGCTAAGATGGCTGAAAATATCAGTGAGGACTATCAAATTACTGTTGTCTCTGGAGATAAAGACTTGATTCAGCTGACTGACGAAAACACAGTCGTTGAGATTTCGAAGAAAGGTGTGGCTGAGTTTGAGGCCTTCACACCTGACTACCTCATGGAGAAAATGGGGATTACCCCTGCGCAATTCATCGACCTTAAGGCTCTCATGGGTGATAAGTCCGATAATATTCCAGGGGTTACTAAGATTGGTGAAAAGACTGGTCTCAAGCTCCTCTTGGAACACGGTTCCCTTGAAGGTATCTATGAGCATATTGATGAGATGAAGAAGTCCAAGATGAAGGAAAATCTCATCAATGATAAGGAGCAAGCCTTCCTTTCTAAAACTCTGGCGACCATTGATACCCAGTCTCCTATTGAAATTGGCTTAGATGATACGGCCTTTACGGGACCTGACCTTGAAAAATTGGCAGCCTTTTATGACGAGATGGGCTTTGTTCAGTTCAAAAATGCCCTAGGTGGCGAGGCTGTGCCACAAGATTTTGATGTGGCCTACGCAGAGCCTAGTCAAGTGACAGAAGCTCACTTTAGCTCTGACGATTTCTTCTGTTTTGAAATCCTCGGTGACAATTATCACATAGAACCTATCATCGGTTTTGCTTGGGGGAATGACAAGCAGATTTATGCGTCTACAGATACAGACCTACTCAAATCAGAAGCCTTCCAGGCAGCTCTTTCAAAAGCTGTTAATATCTACGATTTCAAGCGAAGTAAGGTCCTTTTGAGCCATCTAGGTATTGACTTGCCTACGGCTAATTTTGATGCACGTCTGGCCAAGTATCTGCTCTCAACCGTTGAAGACAATGAATTGTCAACCATTGCCCGTCTCTATACGGACCTACCGTTGGAAACAGATGAAGTGGTCTATGGCAAGGGAGCTAAACGTGCGGTTCCTGAAAAAGATGTCTTGCTCAGCCACCTGGCTAAAAAAGTCAAGGTCCTTCAGGTCGCTAAGCCGGTCATGCTTGAAAAATTGGCTGAACACGGCCAATCAGAGCTTCTCTTTGACATGGAGTTACCACTGGCAAATGTGCTAGCTAAGATGGAAATCGCTGGTATTAAGGTCAAGGGGCAAACCCTTAACGAGATGGCAGTGGAAAACCAAGTAGTCATCGATAAATTGACCCAAGAAATCTACGAAATGGCGGGCGAGGAGTTCAATATTAACTCGCCTAAACAGTTGGGTGTTATCCTCTTCGAAAAGATGGGACTACCTTTGGAATACACTAAGAAAACCAAGACCGGTTACTCGACAGCTGTTGAAGTCCTTGAACGTTTGGCACCAATTGCTCCAATCGTAGCTAAGATTTTGGAGTACCGCCAAATCACTAAACTTCAGTCTACCTATGTCTTGGGGCTTCAGGATTATATCCTTGGGGATGGCAAAATCCATACCCGTTATGTGCAAGATTTAACTCAGACAGGGCGTCTGTCATCAGTGGATCCCAACTTGCAAAATATCCCTGTTCGCTTGGAGCAAGGTCGTCTCATTCGTAAGGCCTTTGTCCCATCGACTGAGGATGCAGTGCTTTTAAGCTCGGATTACTCACAGATTGAGTTGCGCGTGCTTGCCCATATTTCGGGAGATGAGCATTTGATTGCAGCCTTTAAAGAGGGAGCAGATATCCATACCTCTACAGCCATGCGTGTCTTTGGTATTGAAAAGCCAGAGGATGTCACACCTAACGACCGTCGTAATGCAAAGGCTGTTAACTTCGGGATTGTTTATGGCATTTCTGATTTTGGTCTTTCTAACAACCTTGGCATTAGCCGTAAGAAGGCCAAGGAGTATATCGACACCTACTTTGAACGTTATCCTGGTATCAAGGCCTATATGGATAATGTGGTTCGTGAAGCCAAGGATAAGGGCTACGTAGAAACTCTCTTCCACCGCCGTCGTGAGTTGCCAGATATTAATTCTCGTAACTTTAACGTCCGCAACTTCGCAGAGCGTACAGCTATCAACTCTCCTATCCAAGGAAGTGCCGCTGATATCCTCAAGATTGCTATGATTAACCTAGACAAGGCCCTGGTAGAAGGTGGCTATAAAACTAAGATGCTCCTACAGGTGCACGATGAAATCGTCCTTGAGGTGCCAAACGACGAACTTGTAGCTATGAAGGCCTTGGTTAAAGAAACCATGGAAGCTGCAGTCGAACTCGCTGTCCCACTCATTGCAGATGAGAATGACGGCCGCACATGGTATGAGGCAAAGTAACACATGAAAGAAAATTTTCCATTTACCTACTTTCTCTTGCGCTACATGCTAGGATTTCTGTCCGTTGTCCTAGCTATCGTAGCAGTATTGGTGATTATCACCTACTTTATGACCAAGTAGAAATAGACAGATAAAAGCTGGACTGAGGTCCGGCTTTTTTGCCTATTGAAAACCACCAGATATGCTAGTGGTTCCGAAAAGTTTTTAACGATGTATCAAAAAAGTCCCCCCTAAAGTGTTATATTAGATAGGGGTTCCCGACCAGTAGCTAATATACTAATGAGACTTGCTAGTCGGGTCAGCTAGCAAAGGTGGTGCTGAAGTGGAACTATTCGGTGGTTTTTTAAGCCTTGGCCGGTAGCAGAGGCTTTCATCCGAAGAGCAAGTTACAAGTTCTAATCTATGAACTTAGAAAGGAAGGAATAACTTAGAACAGCTCTCAAATAAATTTGGAATAAACATTTCTAATTTTAGTTATATAATTAAATTGATTAATCGTTAACCTTTATTTTATAATTAGATAAACAAATTTGAATTTCTGGAGTAGTAGTGCAATGAAAAAGGATAAATATAAGAATTTGATTTTCGCATATACGGTTTTATATACATTTGTAACGGTGCTAAACAGCATTTTGTATTTATATAACGGAATATATGAGGATCCGAGCGGAAACTGGCACGAAATAGACAGAGCAATCATAGTTTTAATAGGTGTAGTGGCATATGCTCTTGTTACAGAGCTGATTATAAAGCCTATGGTTC
>ERZ827528.1139-NODE-1139-length-28769-cov-9.322769_pt1 | contig 28769 bp, 29 predicted proteins | sample MGYA00519768_ERZ827528 | MGnify/ENA primary metagenome ERZ827528 (study PRJEB31778, sample SAMEA3449343) | human gut metagenome | biome: human gut; feature: human-associated habitat; material: faeces | place: United Kingdom | collected 2010/2012 ...
CTACCATATCTATCAGAAAAAGCCCAGCTCCAGCCGGACTTTTTCGACAGACTGAGAGGGATCTCTAACGAGATCCCTCGGCTGTCTTTTATCCCGTGCGGTTATTAAGCGCTTACTTTCATTTGATGCATACTCGTCAGTTTACGTATGTATCAAAATATATATTGTTTCTATTGACACTTCAGCTCGTTGTGGATATAATAATGGTGAAGATCAAAATCGGAGGTCTATCATGAGAGATTACAGCAAGTACGAAAAGACACCCGTGTTATTCTCTGGGGCAGAAAAGAAGTTTGAAATCATCATTGACGGGTTTCGTTATATTGTTAAGTTTCAGAAGAATTCCGAAGTGGGCTTGACCTTCAATTATGTTTCTGAGTATTTGGGAAGCCATATTTTTCAACTACTTGGCATTCCCGTACAGGAAACCTTCCTTGGCACTTATGAGGGCAAAAATGTAGTCGTTATGAAAAATTTCTTAGAGCCCGAAGATGATCTTGTTGCCTTCAACGGTGTCGGCGAAAGCTCGCTGGAAAGGGACAAAGAGCTCTATCAGTACACTTATGAAGATATTACCGCAATGTTGCGGGAGAATATGAAGTCAACAAATGTTGAGGAGACAATCGACCGTTTCTGGGATATGTTCATCGTGGATGCTTTGATTGGTAATTTTGACCGGCATGGCGGGAACTGGGGTTTCATTAAGAAAGATAATCAATACCGGATCGCCCCGGTATATGACAATGGTTCAAGCCTGTATCCGAAGCTGAATACGGACGAGAAGCTGGAGGCCGTACTCTCCTCCGAGGAAGAAATTGACCAACGGATCTATAAGTTCCCCACCTCCCACATCAAGGTGAAGAATCGCAAGAGTTCCTATTTTGAAGTGATCAGCAGCTTGCAATTCGAAGCATGCAATGATGCCCTAAAGCGAATTGTTCCTCGCATCGATTTTAATCAAATCAATACTCTTATTGACGAAGTGGAAGGGATCTCAGAGGTGCGTAAGCGTTTTTATAAAGTCATGCTGCAGCAACGGTATGAAAAGATCCTTATGTACGCATATCGCCAGTTGTGACATGGAAAGGAGTGGCTCATGAGGCCTGTTACGCATGATTACCAAAGCCTAAACGAATATACGCTTCCCCTGCAGGGAAAGCCCTATTACCGCAGCAGCGGCATAATCTATGCCGTGGACCGCAACGGCAATAAGTATGCTGTGGGGCGAGTTGATCTTGAGCGCTTTGATGATCAGAACTTCCAGTATGTTTTCACTCCTGAATGGAGTGTAATCGATACCCTGCCGTCCTCCATTTTCCAGGGTATTCCCGGACTCGACATGTCCATGCGGCTTGAGCGATATTATCGCGTCAATATGACGCCGTACTTCATTTCTGATCGTACCCCCAGCGAAAGTCGAGAAGATCTCTGGGAACTCCTTGACGCAGTTGGTCTGGATTACTATGACCGCTTTGAGTGGCTGCTCCGGACGGATATGCGCTGCGGTACCGATAACCTGATCGTTGAGCGGGCAGAAGCCGCTCGGACTATCACATTTGAATCGATCAACAGCCTGCCGTCCGATCTCCAGCCAGCCGACCTTGTTTCGATTCAGGGGTTTCAAAGTATCGCGAAGACCAGCCACCAGCTCAGAAAGATTCTCCTTCAGATTTTGAGGAGTGGCGCTCATATCTGGGATGAAACAGAATCTCACCAGCTCTCTAAAGAGGAATGCAGTCTGCTACTAAACCTGCTCATGGTTCAGGAATCAATGGAAGCAAAGCAGAATAAACAGCGTCACCAGGAAGGCGTCGCACAGGCAAAGAACAATGGAAAATACGCTGGTCGGAAGAAGATTGCAGTCGATCCAAATCTGTTCCGCCAAGTCGCAGAGGATTTCCGCAACCATAAAGTAACGGAGGAAGAAGCCATGCATCGCGCCGGTATCAGTTCGAGATCAACCTTCTACAGGCGTCTGAAAGAGATATAGATCAAGAAACGAGAGGGTTCCCGCACATTACGCTGCAGGAATCCTCTCCTTAGTTAATACAATGTCCACCAGTAGTCAAAAAGGCGCCGATAGTAATTCCCCTTTCGGGGCAAAACCCGACAATTCCGGAACTTTCGGCTGGTTTCCCGTTTCATCCACCGCTGGCAATTACTATTCTTCGGATACTTGATGTACTTTCCCGAATGGAGCAGCGTGTCGCCATCAAAGCCGTAATCGATATAGCCGGCATGAGGCACATACTTTCTTGTGACAATGCGCATTCCTCGTTTGCTCTGTAACTGTAATGTGTGTACCGCAAATGTATGCCGAAGGCAGTGGACACAGACACCCCTCAACTGTTTAGGGTGCGGATGACGGTCAATACCGGCAATTTCAAGAGCCCTCCTTAACCAAATATAGGGGGTAAGAGTTGAAAGAGGTTGTTTTTTGTGATTATAAAAAAAGAAATCCTCGGAATTAGGAAATGGATGCGCAATACTATGATATGTACGGCAAACATCAATCAGCGAGTTACTCATGGGAACCAACCGATCTTTGTTTCCTTTGGCAGCCCTGATCAAAAGAGTTCCCTCTGTCCAGTCAATATCTTTATTTTGGAGAGAAACTGCTTCGCCAACCCTCAAACCGCAACCATAAAGCATCCTAACCATAACCGGGAGCCAAACTTCTGCTTTTGTCAAACTGCGTCTCGCGGGAATATTGTCGCATGCCTCAAATAATCGTTTCATTTCCGCGGATGTGAAAACATACGGAGTATAGTTGCGTTTTATTTGTAAAGGTGGTGGGATATACGCTTTATAACCCAATCCGGTGAGGTAGTGTGCAAATTGCCGGTAAACACTGACATAATGCGCTTTTGTGTTTCCACCAACATTCAAAGAATTAATCCATGCATCTACGATAATTCCATCCAGTTTCTTTTTCACCATTCCACTTTGTATCAAATAGTCATCCAGACTTTTTAATACGCGTCGTTCCTCAAGACCGTTGTTAGCGCCGGGAGCGCACAGCCAATTTGGGTCGGAAAAAAACAGCCAATTTAAGCCGGAACGGTGAGCCAATCCTTTTGAGGATGCATTCAGTTTCCTGCCATTTTGGTTTCACCTAAAACAAGCGAACTGGGTTTAAAATGTACAGCCAACAGCCCAGTATGGCACTTGAATTATTCTTTCATTTCCGCCGCAGGCTCAACGGCTTTTACCTTGCCGGTGGAGTAGTACCCTGTAAGTGCAGTCGCAAAATCCCCAAAAATCTGTTAAACTGAAAGAACAGAGACGGAGGGAATCGCAATGAAACATTACAGCAAAGAATTCAAGGAAGAAGCGCTGAAGCTGTCAGACGAGATCGGCGTGAAGAAAGCCGCGCAGCAGCTCGGTGTTGCGTACTACACGCTGGCGGATTGGCGCAGCATACGCCGAAATACACCGCCCGCGAAGACACCGAGCGCAGAGGAGCAGACGATCCGCATCCGTGAGCTTGAGCGAGAAAATGCCGAGCTGCGGACCGCGAACAATATTCTCAAGGACGCACTCGGTTTTTTCGCAAAAGACCGCAAGAAGTAAAAGCGTGTGAACGACACCTGTTCATAGTCGAACGCAAGGGTGTCTACACGGCAAAGGAGATGTGCCGTGTCCTGTGCCTGAGCGAATCCGGCTATTACCGCTGGCTGAGAAACAGGGAAAAGCGGAACAGGCGTCAGCTTCTTGCGGTCAAGATCGACGCAATTCTTGCGGAGCATCCGGATATGCTTATTTTTGTTATAATGGGAGGGCAATGGATGGACGGTTTCTTTGGTGAGCCAAGCGCTCGAGCTGTAAACAGTCCTCCGCCCTCTTGTTATAAAGATTCGATTGAGCAGGTTGCTCCGGCTATGCCGCGTGCGCGTCACGAACCAAATTGAATCGTAATAAGCCGGTGCGGAAGCATTGCAATATTTTATCAGGAAAGAAGGAATGCCCATGCTCAGTATCGGGATCGATGTGTCCAAAGGAAAAAGCACCGTGTGCGGAATGAAGCCAGGGGGAGAGATCGTGTACGCTCCGTTTGAAGTTCAGCATACAAGAGAAGGAATGTTGGAGCTCGTATCACTGCTGCGCAGCAGCGGCGAAGAGGTTCGTGCCGTTTTGGAAAGCACCGGCAGCTACCATTGCCCGGTGGTGACTGCTTTATTGGAGAACGGATATTCGTCTCCGTCGTCAATTCGCTGCGGATGAAGCGGTTTTGCTCACAAAGTATCCGCAAGGTGAAGACCGATCGAATCGACGCTATGCAGATCGCTTTGTACGGTCTGGCCTATTGGCAAGAGCTTCAACCGACCAGACTGCCGGAGGATACATATCGGGAGCTTCAGCTTCTGGCGCGGCAGTATTACCAGATGACCTCCATGCTGATCAAGGCGAAGGTCGATTTTAATGCCCTCTGTGATCAGGTTTTGCCCGGTATGCAGGAGCTCATGAACGACCATGCAGGGCGGCACAAGCTTTCGGACTTTGTCCTGCGGTATCGTCACACCACTCACATCCTCGAAATGGGAGAAACGCGCTTTCGGAAGGATTATTGCAAATGGGCAGAAAAGAAGGGATACCGCAATTGCGAACGTATGGCAGCGCACATCTTTGCCACAGCTCAAAACGGTATCCCTGTGCTTCCCAATGCACCATCCACGCAGATCGTCATTACGGAAGCGATACGAGTCCTCCACACAGTGGAGGCGTCCCGTGACGCTATTTTAACACAGATGCAAGCTCTCGCCAAGACTCTGCCGGAATATTCTCTCGTGCGCGAAATGCCCTGCATCGGGGACACGCTGGCTCCGCGCCTGATTGCGGAGATCGGAGATGTCCGACGCTTTCACAGCAAGCGGGCTCTCATCGCATACGCCGGCATCGATGCGCCGCCGTACCAGTCCGGCAAATTCTGCGCGAATAACCGGCATATCTCCAAGCGGGGAAATCGCTATCTGCGTAAGACCGGGTACGAAGTCATGCAGAGCTATGTGATGCACAAGCCGACAAACGACCCGATCTTTACATTCATTGAGAAAAAACGCGGTGAAGGGAAAAGCGGTAAACTCGCTATGGTGGCGGGCCTGAATAAGTTCCTCCGAGTCTATTATGGCAAGGTCACAGAGCTCTACCGCAGCTTGCCGGCAATAGAATGAGCTGAGATCTCCAATGCTTTATTTGAGGCGGCCAAGCGATCCGCTTTGCCGCCTCTGCTTTGCTATACTCTTTTTCTGCCTATAACTTTTCTTTGAATTAGGACTTGACTTTTTAGCAGGTTTGATTCTAAAATAGATAACAACAACGCTATCTGCGCCGACCTTGAAGGGGTAGCAGAGCTACTCTACGATTACTGGTTCGTTCAGTTCGACTTCCCCGACGAGAACGGCAAGCCCTACAAGAGCAGCGGCGGCAAGATGGTCTGGAATGATGAGTTGAAAAGAGAAATCCCGGAGGGGTGGGAGGTTTATCAACTTGATGAACTTTTCCGTTTTGTAAAAGGCCGTATTCCTACCGAAGTATTCGATACAAACGATGGGAACAATCTTATTCCATATCTTACTATTGAAGCCGTAAACGCCTTGCCGATATCGTATTGTAAAAAGCAAGGAATGATTACGACGGCAGGAGATACAATCATGGTTATGGACGGCGCTGCCAGCAGTGAAACTTATGTAGGTCATTATGGTGCGTTGGGGTCTACATTTGCAAAATTGGAAAAGGTTAATGGTAGAGTGACAGATAGTTTTGTATATGTAATCATGCAAAAATATCAATCTGTATTCAAGAAAGTCAATACTGGTTCTACCGTTCCTCATGCCAACAAGGATTATATTTCAAAATTCAAAGTTGTATTACCCAAAGATGATTGCCTCAAAAATATGGCAATAAAATTCGATACATGGGTGCAAAAGCAAATTCAAGTCCGGGATTGCATCGACGACGGCGGAAAGCTGACTAAGAGGCTGCGGGAGACCATCCAGAAGGACGCCCTGAATAATACTTTTACATCCGTTGCAGAACGCTACGGATTCGGAGCAACGACAGTTGCAACGGCATTTGAAAGCTATACAGATATTCTTCGGTTAAGGCCGGATGTGAAGGCTCCGCGAGTGCTGGGTCTGGATGAATGCCATCTTCAAAAGCAGATGCGCCCGGTCTATGTTGACCTCGAAAACGCCATCATTCTGGAAATGGGGCGAAGCGTCAAAAAGGACGATGTTACCCGGGATTTGTTAAGGTTCAAGAACCTTGATAAGGTAGAGGTTGCTACAACGGATATGTGTGCCGGGTATAAATCGGCTATCGAAGCAGTGTTGCCGCAGGCAATTCATGTGGTCGATAAATTCCATGTCGTGAAACTGTTTCTTGAGTCCGTGGAGTCTGCCAGAAAGATGATATGCGATGATATCCGCAAGAAAATCGAGGCGATTCCGAACAAGGATAAAAGGCAGGCAGAATGGGACAGGTTTACGGAATTGAACATTGATTCCTATATGTTCAAAATGAACCCTGAGAACATGGCTGATTGGCGGCTCAATAAACTCGTAGAAATCTGTGACGCTTATCATGAATTCAGAGTCTTAGCCACACTCCGGGATTTGTTCTTCCAAATCTATAAGGCAGAGAACAGAGAGACGGCACATCAGGCGTATTGGAAATGGAAAAGCAGGATTCCCAGACGTATGGATGAATACGCAGAAATGAGAAGGATTGCCAACAGGACCTTCAAAACATGGGAGAACGAGATTTTCAACTACTTTGATGTCGAAGGTCGGAAAACGAATGCTACGACCGAAAGGCTGAATGGTGCCATAAAAAGTATGCAAAACATGGGACGGGGATACTCATATGAGGTCTTGCGAGCCAAGATGCTGTTTGGGTCTCAAACATCAAAAGCCCCTCTGTATCAGCGCCCGTCCCAACTCCTCGAAAGTAATGATAGTTCTTTAGCAGACGTGAAGCCTTCCGAAACCGACAAGCTATATTTACAGACCAGCTCTGTGGGGCAAGAGCTTGATGATATGATGAAAAACATCCCGTTTGAAGTTCATCCGACAGATGGCGGTGGTGTCATTGAGGCTCCCGGATATTATTGCGGCAAGGAAGATGAAGCACAACCCCTCTCGGGATTTGACCTACTCATGTTCAATGAAATGCATATGCATGACGAGGTGAAGCCGGAAATCCCAATGGTGAAGCAAGAAGCTAAGGTGAGAAACCCTGACCTTGAACTGGTTCAGAATGGCGGTGCGCCCATCGATAGCATCATCAAATACTATCAGGAGCATGGCGAGTGCATATAAAAACGGACAGGCAGGTGTTCACCCAAAGAACGCCTGTCTGTCTATTTTGATTTATTGCGCTTTTCCAGCTCTTCTAAGCCCTCTCGTAAGATTCTTTGATACTCTGCTTCTATTTCAGACCGGGGAGGCAATGTGGCATAATGTTTGGCAGGAATCCTCAGAAGCTCCACATACATATCTTCCAGAGAAAATGCTGTATCGTAATCTCCAATTTTCCTTGCCTTATTGATAAGACGCTTGATGCTCGCCAAATCAGCGTCTTCTGCACCATTGATAAGTTCAATATCACTCTCTGAATAGAAATTTCTGTATATGTTATTCTGGAAATCTTTCAGGCTTATTCCTTCCCACATACCAACACCTCCGTGTTAAGGCAAGTATATGGAGAAATGAAAAGCAAAGTCAATAGGTATGACCGAGAAAAATGACCACCCCAAAATCGCCGTCAGTAAAAATGAGCATTTTGAAGGCTCGTCACCAAGTCACCCACGCCGAAAAGTGGGGAACCATGGGCCCCGCCCACTTGTCATTCCTATAAAAACGTGATAAGATAAACTGTTTATTTTAAGGTTGGTGCTGAATATGACAGATTATTTTCACTTGGATATGCCCCGGGACCTCCTGCTCTCCCTGTCCAGCCTGGGGCTGGCCCATCTGGGAGACAGCGTGTTTGAGGTAATGGTCCGCTCCTGACTCTGTCTCCACGGCAGGGCCAAGGCCCAAGACCTGCACCGGGCCACTGTGCAGTATGTGCCCGCCCCCGCCCAGGCTGCCGCCGCCGCACGCATCCTCCCGCTGCTGGACGAGGAGGAGAGCGGCGTGTTCCGCCGGGGACGGAATACCGCGCCCCACTCCGTCCCCCGGGCCGCCAGCCGGGAGGAGTACCAGACCGCCACCGCCCTGGAGGCGCTGTTCGGCTGGCTGTATCTCCAGGGGCGGACGGACCGGCTCAACGAGCTGTTTTCCGCCATCATGGCGGATTGACATAGTCCGGCTTTTTCTCCGGCCGGGACCCCGCGCCCTGGCCAGGTCCCCATAGAAAATTCAGGCGCGCCGCAGTTCAAGGGCGCGCCGATTATATCAACGAGGTGATCTTATGCCGCTGGACGCTCTGTGCCTGTCCGGGCTGGTCCATGAACTGAACGGCGCCCTGTCCGGGGCCAGAATCGACAAAATCTATCAGCCGGGCCGGGATGAGGTGGTGCTTGCCCTACGCGCCCCCGGCGGGAACGTAAAGCTGCTGCTGTCCGCCAATCCCAACCATCCCCGGCCCCAGCTGACCCCGCTCCCCCGGGAGAACCCGGACGCGCCCCCCCATGTTCTGCATGCTGCTGCGCAAGCATCTGTCGGGCGGCCGCATCCTGTCCATCGCTCAGCCCCACCTGGAGCGGGTGGTGGAGATCCGCCTGGAAGCGCTGGACGAGCTGGGCGACCGGGTGGAGCGCCGCCTGGTGCTGGAGGCCATGGGCCGCCACTCCAACCTGATCCTTCTGGACGGAGAGGGGCGCATCACCGACTGCCTGCGCCGGGTGGATGGGGACATGTCCGCCCGGCGCCAGGTGCTGCCCGGGCTGTTTTACCGCCTCCCCCCCGCCCAGGCCAAGCTGGACCCCACCGCCCTGGACCGCGGTGAGCTGGAGCGCCTGCTCGCCGCCGCGCCGCCCCAGGCCCAGGCGGACCAGTGGCTGCTGGATGCCTTCGGCGGCCTGTCCCCCCTGGTCTGCCGGGAGCTGGCCTGCCGGGCGGGCGGAAGCACCGACGCGCGGCTGGACGCCATGGGACAGGAGGGCAGGCGGCGGCTGTTGGACGGGCTGGAGGGACTGCTGAAGGATGTACAGGAAAATCGCTTTACCCCCGTGATGGTCACGATTGACGGCCGCCCAAAGGATTTCTCCTTCCTTCCGCTGGAGCAGTACGGCTCCGCCGCCGGTCTCACCCCCTTTCCCACCTTTTCCCAGCTGCTGGACCAGTTTTATGAGCAGCGGGAAAACCAGGAGCGCATCCGCCAGCGGGGGCAGGATTTGATCCGCTCGGTGACCAACGCCCGGGACCGCCTGACCAGAAAGCTGGCCAACCAGGACCGGGAGCTGACCGCAACCCTGGACCGGAAGCGGCTGCGCCAATACGGGGATATCATCACCTCCAACTTCCACGCCATGGACAAGGGGATGGCACGGCTGCGGGCGACGGATTTCTACGACCCGGAGGGCCGGGAGGTGGAGATCCCCCTGGACCCCCTGCTCACCCTCCAGCAGAACGCCGCCAAGTACTACAAGGAGTACAACAAGGCCAAGACCGCCCAGCGGATGCTCACCATCCAGATGGAGAAAGGCCGGGGGGAGCTGGACTACCTGAACAGCGTGCTGGAGAACATCACCCTGGCCGAGGGGGAGCGGGATTTACAGGAGATCCGCCAGGAGCTGGTGGACACCGGTTACCTGTGCCGCCCCTCCAAGGCCAAGGGCCGGGAGAAGCGTGCGTCCTCCAAGCCCATGGAATTTTGCTCCTCCGCAGGGCTGCGCATCGCGGTGGGCAAGAACAACACCCAAAACGACCTGCTCACCTGTAAGCTGGCCGCCAAGGGGGATATCTGGCTTCACACCCAGAAGATACACGGCACCCACGTCATCCTGTTCACCCAGGGGCGGACCCCCGACCCAGGCAGCCTCCAGGAGGCGGCCTGTCTGGCCGCCTGGTTCTCCCAGGGTAGGGAGTCGGGCAAGGTGCCGGTGGACTACACGCCGGTAAAATACGTGAAGAAGCCCGGGGCGCCCGACCGGGCATGGTGGTGTACACCACCTATGAGACCGCCGTGGTCACCCCCGACGGAGCACTGGTGAAGCGGCTGAAGATGCGCTGAGCGCAGTATACCGGCCGGACCCGGCGTCTCTCCGGTTGCATTTTTTCTCCGCATGTAGTATGATTCATCACAGCAGTATGACAAATTCACGGCAGGGGGAGTGGTTTTCATAAATACAATGCAGCTGAAATATTTTGTGAGAGCCTGTGATGAGGGAAGCATTTCCAAGGCGTCCCAGGAGCTGTATATCTCAAAGCAGGGTCTCAGCCGCAGCATCCAGAGCTTGGAAGAGGAGCTGGGGCAGCCCCTGCTGATCCGCACCCTCAACGGAATTCAGTTGACGCCTGCCGGTCAGATCACGTACCAGCACGCAAAACAGATCCTCAGCAGCCACAGCGCCATGCTCCATGCCTTGGACCGGGACCGGGCCGCGCTCTCCAGGCGGCTGCGGGTAGCCTTCCCTCACGGCTTTTTTGCCTGTGTCCCCATCGACCTGCTGTTCTCCTTCTTTGCCCGGAACCCTGAGATCAAATGTGAGCAGTACTGCTTTACCGACGTGGACATGCGCAAAAAATTCCTGGAAAAGGATATCGACCTGGCCTTATGCAGCGGCCCCAAAGACGACACGATATTTGATCACATCATCCTGTTCCGAAACAGACGGTGCCTCTATGTAAACGAAGGACATCCCTTTGCCCGGCGCGGGCGCGTCGGTGTGCAGGATTTGAAGGGTGAACTCATCGGAGTGCCGGGTGAGGGCTATTTCGACGCTCCCTTTCTGCTGGAGCAGTGCAGGAAATACGGCTTTGAGCCCCAGCTTTTCCTGGGCGAGGGGCTGGACCTGCTGACGCAGTTTGCCCAGACCGGGCAGGGCATCTCCCTCATCGTGGACAACCTGGACGCCTCCAGCATCCCGGAGAATCTGCGCGTGGTATACTTTGACGATGAGGAGACGTTCTCCTACGACGTCTACATCCTGACGGAAAAAGGAAACCGGAATCCCGACGTGCAAAAATTTGTAGAGCACGCCCGCCGGTACTGCGGGCGCCTGCTGGCGCAGGCAGACTAGCTCCCCTTTTCCATCTCGCCCCCCTGCTGGGTAGGCTCTCTATTTTGCAGATACGGGCCGGCGCTCTGTTACAGAGTGCAGGCCCTTCCTCTTTATTTTCAATTCTTTTTCTAGCTAGTTCACTAATTTAATAAAATTTAATAAAATAAATCCGAAAAATTTCGTCGCTTTTACCGGCGATTTTTTGTTGATACGCCGTAAAATCATTGTTGCTGTTCAAGACATTAATTGAGCACTATACTAAAATCTGAAATCTAAGCAAGAAAAGGAGTGTAGTTGATGAAATTGTCCAGTTCCCAGGTGCTCTATGAGAAGATTGGAGCCATCGGAAAGATTTGCCTTAACCGCCCCGAGGAGGGCAATAAAATCTCCAGAGAGATGTTTCTGGCCTTGAACGAGGCTGTGGATGAGGCCGTCCGGGACCGGGAAGTCCGCGTGGTCGTATTCTGCGGCAAGGGGGACCACTTCTGCAGCGGCTTTGACGTCGGCGATCCGGAAGCCAGCCTGAACAACAATGAGGAGGACACCGTAGACTGGATGTTCCGCCGGGAAAACACCCAGGAGGAGATCGACCTGTGGATGAAGATCCGCAACATGCGCAAGCCCACCATCGGCGCCATGAAGGGCAGCGTGCTGGGTGGGGGCTGGTTCATGGCCATGACATTCGACTGTCTCATCGCCGCCGATACCACCGTGTTTGACAACCTGGAGTTTGCCCTGGGCATGGGCTACACCATCTATCTGCCCTGGGACGCCTACAAAATTCCCATGAATATCGCCAAGCAGAAGGCCTTTACCGGCGAGGCCACTACCGCCGAGGAGGGCTACCGCTACGGACTGTTCAACCAAGTGGTCCCGGTGGACAAGCTGGACGACGCGGTGATGCGCCTGGCCCGGCGGATGCTCCGCCTGTCACCCTACACCCTCACCGCCCACAAGGAGATCTACAATCTGGTCTCCGACATGATGGGCATGCAGCAGATCGTCCCCTTTGCCAAAGAGACCTTCAGCATCGGGATGGAGCTGCCCGGCACCAAGGAAAATCAGGAGATGTGGGAGTATGCCCGCAAGCACGGCCCCGAGGCGTTCCGGAAGTATTTCGCCCAGCGCATCGCCGCCGTGGCGGAGGAGGACAAAAAGCCCCTGTAACCCCTTATTGTTTTTTGCCATGCCGTGCACATGGGTGTCCTGCAGGGATGCGGGGCGGCTGTGTGTGCATTTTCCTAATTTTGCGTCAAGCACCAAGAAGGGAGTTTTTGAGATATGAAGCTCAAAGGAAAGGCGGCCCTGGTCACCGGCGGGGCAAAGGGAATCGGGCAGGCCATCGTGCGCCTGTTCTGTCAAGAGGGGGCCAACGTCCTGATCGCGGATATGTGCCGCCCGGAGGGTGAGGCCCTGGCCCGGGAGCTGGGCGGCGGCGCGGCGTTCTGTCAGACCAACGTCACCTGCGCCCAGGAGGTGGAGCGGGCGGTCAAGACGGCGGTGGAGCGCTTCGGCGGGCTGGATATTCTGGTCAACAACGCGGGTACTGTGGAGCGGGACACCCTGCTGGAGGACATGACCGAGGAGGTCTGGCACAATGTGCTCAACGTAAACCTCAACGGCGTGTTCCTCAACTGCAAGTATGCCCTGCCCTATCTGCGGGAACGCCGCGGCTGTGTGGTCAGCATGTCCTCCACCTCCGGTCTGGTAGCCACCAAGAACGACCCGGCCTACTGTGCGTCCAAGACGGCCATCGTGGGCCTGACACGAGCCATCGCCGCGGACTACGCCCAGTACGGCGTGCGGGCCAACGCGGTGTGCCCCACCATCTGCGAAACCCCGCTGTTCAACAGCTACATCTCCTCCTTCCCCTCTGAGGAGCAGGAGGAGAAGCTGCGCCGGCTGGGCGGGCCGGGCGGGCGGCCCTGCAAGGCGGAGGAGATCGCCCAGGCGGTGCTGTTCCTGGCCTCCCCCGAGGCCAGCTATGTCAGCGGGATCACCGTGGCCGTGGACGGCGGCTATACGGCGGTGTAATTGTATCCCTCGTTCAACGTAACAAAGGAGTGATTTTATGGAAACAATTTTTTCAGAGGCACAGACACTTCAGGAACAGATCGTCCAATGGCGTAGGTCACTCCATTTGTAACGGCAAGCTAAAACAATAAGCGCCCCCACTTTGGAGGCAGCTGAAAACATTTCGAGAAAAATTGTATGTCTATCTTGACACAACCAGAGGGCTTCATCACCGGCATGGCGTCAAAGATGTTCGTCGTCGCGGGGCCGGTCATCGTGTTCGGCACGCTCGCAAGCGTCGTGTACGGCGTTATCCTGATGCTGCTGTAAAAAAGGAGAGATGCCGCGGCATCTCTCCTTTTTGATTCATTTCGCCCGCTGGATGCGCTTTTCGTTTTCGTGCGCGCTGGGGATGACCAGCGGCGCCTGCTCCACAATGACCGACGAGGTGTCCAGTCCGTACCACTGGATGACCGAGCCCGCCGCGCGGCGGACGGCGTACTTGCAGTTCAGGATGATCTCGTCCGTGCGGCTCAGCTCCGACATCAGCGGCACCGCGCGGTGCAGCATCAGAAACTTGAAGCTGCCCACCTGCGAGGGGCCGTAGATCGAATACTTTCTCTCCTGCGGTGGCAGCTCCCCGCTCTCGAGCAGGTCGCGCACGATCTGGCGCAGGTAGATGTTCACGCGCTGGTCGTTCTTGAAGCCGAGGTTGAGCTTTACGCGGAAAATATAGTCCGTGCCAAACGTCTCGACCTGATAGTTCATCGCGTTTGGCTCGTCGAGCACATGCACACTCAAAAACCAGTAGGCGCGGGCGCGCTTGGGGTCCTTATCGAGGATGGAGTAGAGTGTGTTGCGATCGATCGTCTCCATATCGTCGCTGCTGCCGATGTAGACAAGGTTCTGCGTCAGCTCCGGCAATGCACTGTCGCCGCGCAGCGCGGCAAGATTCTCCGTATAGTCACCAAGCTTGAGGCGCACGCTGTATTTCTGCTCGAGTTGCGTGCCGCGGTGCCAGATGATCATAATCGACAGAAGCAGCAGCGCCATAATGACCGCCACATAGCCGCCGTGCGCAAATTTCGACAGGCTTGAGAGGAAAAACACCGTCTCGATCGCGCCGAAGACAATGAGCACGCCCCACGCGAGCGCTTTCTTCCCTCGCACACGGGAAAGATACACGAACAGAAGCAGCGTTGTCATCAGCATCGTCATCGTGATGGCAAGGCCGTAGGCCGACTCCATACGCGCGCTCGAGCGGAACAGCAGCACGATGAACGTGCAGCCCACCCAGAGGATCTTGTTGACCGTGTCGATGTAGATTTGACCCTTGGTCTCGGCGGGATACTGCACCTTCAGATGCGGCATCAGGTCGAGGCGGATGGCCTCCGATACCAGCGTATAGGAGCCTGTGATGAGCGCCTGCGAGGCGATGACCGCCGCGAGTGCGCTCATAATGACCGCCACCGGACGCAGCGCGCCGGGCAGCATCAAAAAGAACGGGTTCAGGCTCTCAAGCGATGCAAGCGCCGCGTCGCCCCGACTGCTGAGCAGCCACGCCCCCTGCCCCAGATAGTTGAGGATCAGGCAGATCTTGACGAGCGGCCAGCTGATGTAAATGCTCTCGCGGCCTACATGGCCCATGTCGGAATACAGCGCCTCCGCGCCCGTCGCGGCCAGAAACACGCTGCCGAGGATCATAAAGCCGAGTTTATTATAAGGGCTCACGAGAAGCTCCACCGCGTGCGCGGGGTTGAACGCCCGGAGCACCTGCGGCATGGAGAAAATGTTCATCGCCCCCGTCGCACCGAGGAAGAGGAACCACACAAGCATCACCGGGCCAAAGGCCTTGCCGATGCGGCTCGTGCCCGCGTGCTGCACGGCAAAAAGCGACGCGATGATGCAGAGCGTGATGATGATGACGCCCGTCTGGCGGCCTCCGAGGAGCCTGTCCATCATCGCGATACTGCGAAGTCCCTCAACCGCCGAGGTCACGGTCACCGCAGGCGTCAGCACGCCGTCGGCAAGCAGCGCCGCGCCGCCAAGTATCGCCGGCACGATGAGCCACTTGCCGCAGCTGCGCACGAGCGAATAGAGCGAGAAGATACCGCCCTCGCCGTGGTTGTCCGCCTTCATGGCGATGAGCACGTACTTGATGGTCGTGAGCAGCGTGATCGTCCAGATGATGAGTGACAGCGCGCCGACAATGAACGACTCGTTGATCTGCGTGATGCCGCCGTTCCCCTCCAAAATGGACTTCATCACGTACAGCGGTGAGGTACCGATATCGCCGTACACGATGCCGATGGCCACAAGACACATCGTCAGGGAGGTTTTTTGTCTCTTTTCCATAGCGTTCCCTGCCTTTTTGGGCGCGGCGGAGCGGTCTTTATCTCCCCACCGCGCCGCTTCTTCATAAATTCTTAACAAAATTTTAGCATGTCCTCCCGACAAGTGCAAGCGACAAATGCCGTCAAGTGTTAAATTGACGAAAATGCCCTTTCCGCGCTGAAGAGGCGGAAGCGTGTCCATACATGGTTTATCCGCGGTTATTCTGTTGACATAACGATGTGGAAAACTCTGTGGAAACTGTGAATAACTTTGTTATTCCAGTGCGTTCCCGCCGGTTAACGCTTTGTTATGCTCGACGTCTTTCGGCATAATTGGCGCAGAAATTCCCGCGAATTTCTGCATTTTCCCGCCAAAGGCAAAAATCTGCCGCGGCCACTTGCCATTGTGGTCAAAAAATCGTATAATGTACTAAGTTTTGTGTTTGAAGATCAGAATCGTAAATTTCGGCGAAATGGAGAAACCCCAATGGCAGAAGCAAAAAAAACGAATTACGGCAACGAGAGCATCTCGTCCCTCAAGGGCGCGGACCGTGTGCGCAAGCGCCCGGGCGTCATCTTCGGCTCGGACGGGCTGGACGGCTGCGAGCACGCCGTGTTCGAGATCCTTTCGAACTCCATCGACGAAGCGCGCGAGGGCCACGGCAAGCTCATCACCGTCACCCGCTACTTAGACCACAGCATCGAAGTAGAGGACATGGGCCGCGGCTGCCCTGTGGACTATAACCCCAAGGAAAAGCGCTTCAACTGGGAGCTCGTGTACTGCGAGCTCTACGCCGGCGGCAAGTACAACAACTTGGACGGCGACAACTACGAATACTCCCTCGGCCTCAACGGCCTCGGCGCGTGCGCGACGCAGTATTCCTCGCGCTATATGGACGTGACCGTCTGGCGCGACGGGAACAAATACTCCCTGCACTTTGAACGCGGCGAGCCCGTGGGCAAAAAGGGCGATGAGCTCAGGATCGAGCCGACCGACCGCGGCCGCAAAACCGGCACGCGCACGCGCTGGCTGCCCGACCTCGACGTGTTTACCGATATCGACATTCCCGCCGACTACTATGTCGAGACCCTGCGCCGTCAGGCCGTCGTCAACGCGGGCATCACGTTCCGCTTCAAAAACGAAGTCCTCCCCGGCCACTTTGAGACGCAGGACTTCGTCTACGAAAACGGCATCATCGACTATGTCGCCGAGATCGCGGGTGAAGACGCCCTGACCACCCCCGTCTTCTGGGAGACGGAGCGCCGCGGCCGCGACCGCGAGGACAAGCCCGAATACAAGGTCAAGCTCTCTTGCGCGTGCTGCTTCTCAAATAAGGTGCAGCGCATCGAGCACTATCACAACTCCTCGTGGCTCGAGCACGGCGGCAGCCCCGAAAAGGCGTCGAAGACTGCCTTTGTCTACGCCATCGACAAGTATTTGAAGGACAACAACAAATACCAAAAGGGCGAGGCGCGCATCGCCTGGCAGGACATCGAAGACTGCATCATTCTCGTCTCGAACAACTTCTCCACGCAGACGAGCTACGAGAACCAGACGAAAAAGGCCATCACGAACAAGTTCGTGCAGGAGGCGATGACGGACTTTCTGAAGTCCCGCCTCGAAACCTATTTCATCGAAAACCGCGTCGACGCGCTCAAGATCGCCGAGCAGGTGCTCATCAACAAAAGAAGCCGCGAGAGCGCGGAAAAGCAGCGCCTGAACATCAAGAAAAAGCTCTCCGGCAGCATCGACATCTCAAACCGCGTCGAAAAGTTTGTCGACTGCCGCACGCGCGACGTCTCGCGCCGCGAGATCTACATCGTCGAGGGCGACAGCGCCCTCGGCAGCGTCAAGCTCTCACGCGACGGCGAGTTTCAGGGCATCATGCCCGTGCGCGGCAAGATCTTAAACTGTCTCAAGGCCGACTATCCGCGTATTTTCAAGAGTGAGATCATCACCGACCTTTTGAAGGTCCTCGGCTGCGGCGTCGAGGTGCCGGGCAAGTTTGTCAAGGACCTGAACGCCTTTGATATCAACAATCTTCGCTGGAACAAGGTCATCCTCTGCACCGATGCCGATGTCGACGGCTTCCAAATCCGGACACTCATCCTGACGATGATCTACCGCCTCTGCCCGACGCTGATTCGCGAGGGCTATGTCTACATCGCCGAGACCCCGCTTTTTGAGATCACCTGCGGCGAAAAGACGTGGTTCGCCTACACGGACAAGGAGAAAAACGACATCGTCAAGACCCTTGAGGGCAAGCGCTACAAGGTCGACCGCTCGAAAGGTCTCGGCCAGAACGACCCCGAAATGATGTGGCTCACGACCATGAACCCCGAGACACGCCGTCTCATCAAGGTCATGCCTGAGGACGCGGAGGCGACGGCACACTCGTTTGATCTGCTGCTCGGCGACAATTTGCAGGGCCGCAAGGACCACATTGCCGAAAACGGCTACAAATACCTCGAAATGATCGACGTATCGTAATACGAACAAGCAGGAAAGGAGCCTTACTTTATGGAAGGCATTTTACTTCACGTTCTCTATCGCGGCGAAAAGGCTAATGACTTTGCATCGGAGATGGAGCGAAGTGGCCTGCGCGCCGCCGTCCTCGCGGAAGAGGGCTGCATGCAGTACGACTACTACCGGCCTCTTGCCGAGGAAAACTGCGTGCTGCTCGTGGAGCACTGGCGCGACCGCGCCGCGCTCGACAAGCACTCCGCGGGCGAGCCGATGGCAAAGCTCAAGGCGCTCAAGGCAAGCTACGACCTCGCAACGACCGTTGAGCGCTTTGAATGAGGAGAAGCGCATCCCCTCGGGCAGGCGTTTGGAACGCCGCAACGCGCAGATAAAGCAAAAAGGTGAAAGTTGTTGAGGTAAAAGATGATGAAAAAAATTGCAACCATTATCCTGTCGCTGCTGGTCTGTACGGTGTTATTTACCGGATGCGGAAATTCTTCTAAAAGCAGTCAGGTGCAGTCCTTGAAGGTCTATTCATTCAGCGGAAATAGCGAGTCGATTTCGGTATCAAATGGCGTAATTGTTCTAGCGGGGAAAGATGAAATCTGCTATGGCGGCAATTTGAAAGTAATGTCAGATGATTTTGCTGATATTACCGCATATTCCACCACCATTTATGTTGATGGCGAGGAAGACTCCATTTTACTTTCCCATACAGTTGCCGATCAAACAGGCGGGACAATAGACGTTTCCGATAATATCGGGAAAATTTCCGGTGATGTTTTGAGAGACGGCGATGCCGATAAGCTGGCTGATAATCTGTGGTTTGAATTAAAAACGACCAATCTAAGCGGAGAAGAAAATACTTATCAAGTGCAATTAGAAACAACTCTAATCGCAGGGGACAGCAGCAACTAATTGTGGTTTGCCAAACCGATTTCATCCCTTCAAGAACGAAGTTCCCCTGCATCATTCGGACCGCAAAAAATCCGTACACAAGCATGAAGACCCGACCGATGATCGTCCATCGGTCGGGTCTTCTGTTCTGATACACTTTTTTCACGCCTTCTGCGCGCCGACGTCGCCGAGGGCGGCGGCCGCCGCTTTCTCCCGCCGGCGCACGCAGAGCGTGCCGTTTTCCGCCGCCAAAACCGCCGTGTCGCCGCTTGCGAGCGTGCCGTCCAAAAGGCAGGTCGCGAGCGCGTCCTCCACCTCGCCGCGGATGAGCCGCCGCAGGGGACGCGCGCCGTAGGAAACATCGTAGCCCCGCTCGGCGAGGGAGACCGCGCAGTTCTCGTCCGCCTCAAGCGTGATGCCGAGCGCCGCGGCGCGGGAAACGGTCTGCGCAAGCAGCCGCCGCGCGATCTCGGCGCAGTCCTCGCGCGATAAGCGGTGGAAGACGATCGTCTCGTCCACGCGGTTCAAAAATTCCGGCCGGAACGTCCGCCGCAGCTCCGCGATCACCGCCGCCTTCACGGCAGCGAACTGCGCGTCGGCGCTTTTCTGCTCCTCCGGCGCAAAGCCGAGCGGCGTGCCCGCCGCCGTGATGCTCTTTGCCCCGATGTTCGACGTCATGATGACCGCCGTGTTGCGAAAGTCCACCTTGTGGCCCTGCGCGTCCGTCACGACGCCGTCCTCTAAAATTTGCAGCAGGATGTTCCACACGTCCTCATGCGCTTTTTCGATCTCATCGAAAAGCACAACGGAGTATGGCTTGCGCCGCACCTTTTCCGTCAGCTGCCCGCCCTCGTCGTAGCCAACGTAGCCCGGCGGCGAGCCGATCAGGCGCGAGACGGTGTGTTTTTCCATATACTCGCTCATGTCGATGCGGATCATCGCGTCCTCGCTGCCAAATACCGCCTCGGCGAGCGCTTTACTGAGCTCCGTCTTGCCCACGCCCGTGGGACCAAGGAAGAGGAACGACCCGACAGGCCGTTTCGGATCCTTGACGCCGACGCGCCCGCGGCGGATGGCGCGCGCCACGGCGCGCACCGCGTCCTCCTGCCCGACGACGCGCGCGTGCAGCGTTTCTTCAAGCGTCAAAAGCCGCGCGCTTTCGCTCTCGTTGAGCCTTGTCACCGGAATGCCCGTCCAGTTCGACACCACGGCGGCGATGTCCTCCGCCGTCACGCGCACAGCGGTCTTTTTCGCCTCGCGCGCCTGTTTTTTCCGCTCAGCTGCCGCCTGCGTGCGGAAGCTCTCCTCCGCGTCGCGCAGCCGCGCCGCTTTTTCATAGTCCTGCGCGCGGATGGCAGTCTCCTTGTCCCGCGCGGCGGCGCTCGCCTTCTCTTCGAGCGCTTTCAGTTCGGGCGAGGCGCTGCGCGCGGACAGTTTCACGCTTGCCGCCGCCTCGTCAATAAGGTCGATAGCCTTATCCGGCAAAAAACGGTCGGGCAGATACCGCTTTGAGAGCGTCACCGCCGTGCGCAGGGCCTCGTCCTCGATGGAAAGGCCGTGATACGCCTCGTACTTTGGCCGCAGGCCTTGTAAGATCTGCATCGCCTGCTTCTCGTCCGGCTCGCCGACCTGCACGCTCTGGAAGCGCCGCTCGAGCGCGGCGTCCTTTTCGATGAATTTCCGGTACTCCTCGAGCGTCGTCGCGCCGATGACGCGGATCTCCCCGCGCCCGAGCGCGGGCTTTAGGATGTTCGCCGCGTCCACCGCCCCCTCGGCGCTGCCCGCGCCGACAATGGTGTGCAGCTCGTCGATGAACAAAATGACATTGCCGTCGCGACGCACCTCGTCGAGCACGGCGCGGATGCGCTCTTCAAACTCGCCGCGGTACTTTGTCCCTGCCACCATGCCCGAAAGGTCGAGCAGCAGGATACGCTTGTCGATAAGCTCCTCCGGCACGTCGCCCGCGGCGATCTTTTCGGCAAGTCCCTCGGCGATGGCCGTCTTGCCAACGCCCGGCTCGCCGATGAGCACGGGGTTATTTTTCGTCCGCCGCGTCAGGATGCGCAGCGCGCGGGCGATTTCCTTTTCTCGCCCGATCACGGGGTCGAGCCTCCCCTCGCGCGCCATCGCCGTCAGATCGCGTGAAAATTCCAAGAGCGTCTTGCCGTTTTTCGCCTCTGCGCGGCTTGCACGCACCTCGGGCAGCGGGAGCTTGCGCGGCGACAGGCTCATCGCGCGCAGCGTGTCGCTGTACAGCTTTTTGGTATCCACACCCAGCGATCGCAGCAGCCGCACGGCCATATTGCCGCTGTCGCGCAGGATACCGAGCAGCAGATGCCCCGCCTCGATCTCTCCGCCGCCCGCGCGCAGCGCCTCGCCCACAGCCAGCTCGACCGCGCAGCGCGCGTGCGGCGTGAGCCCCTGCACGGTCGATCTTTCCGCCGTGCCGCGCCCCAGCTTTTCGATCATCCTCTCGCGCACTGCCGGCTCGTAGACGCCCGAGGCATTCAGCGCCCGGCAGGCCGCGTCGTCCTCCTCGCGCAGCATCGCGAGCAGCAGGTGCTCGCAGCCCACATAGCCGTGCCCCAGCTCGCCTGCCGCCGCCTGCGCACAGCGCAGCACATGCTCAGCCTTCAGGCTGAATTTCCGGTCATTCATTGCTCTACCCTCCGCTTCCTTTTCGTCCTTTCATTTTTGACCGGTTTATTCAAAAATAAACGCCGCAAATGACACAGAAAATTCAATATTTTCCTGCATTCTGACTCTTGCATTTTCGCTTTGACATGCTATAATAGCGTCATCAACTTATGGAGGTACTAATTATGGCTTATCAGATTAGCTCTGCCTGCGTCAGCTGCGGTGCTTGCGCAGACGCCTGCCCTGTCGGTGCTATTTCCCAGGGCGATTCCCAGTATCAGATCGACGCAAATGCCTGCCTGGATTGCGGCTCCTGCGCTGATACCTGCCCCAACGGCGCCATCTCCCAGGCCTAAGGTCTAAGGGTACTTAAAAAATAAGGACGCGCGAAAGCGCGTCCTTATTTTTATCATCAGAAAGGGTCATCACATGGAAAAACGCGACGAGCTCTGGCCGCATGGCCCCTGCTTTTATTACGACACCGCCCTCTTCCCGCCGGGGACGGACAGCTTTTGCCTCGCCTACTTTGCCCGCCCGTCCCGCGGCGACACGGTCTGCGACCTCGGCAGCGGGATCGGTCTTCTCGGAACGCTCCTGCTCGCGCGCGAGGAATCGCTTTTTATCGAAAATGTCGAGCTCTCCGCGCCCGCGGCAGCGCTTGCGCGAAAGACGTTCGCCGAAAACGGCTGGGCGGACAGAGCCGCTTTCCACGAAGGCGACCTTCGCGACGTCTCCGTCCTGCCGAAAGCCGGCAGCGTCGACTATGTGATCTCGAACCCGCCGTACTTTCCCGCCGGCAGCGGCGAGAGCGCCAAATGCGAAGCGCGCCAAATCGCGCGCGAGGAAACCTCCTGCACACTGGACGACGTCTGCGTCGCGGCGCAGCGTGTGCTGCGCTATGGCGGGCGCTTCACCCTCGTTCACCGCGCCGAGCGCCTCGCCGACGTGCTCTGCGCCATGCGGAGTCACGGCATCGAGCCCAAGCGCCTGCGCTTTCTCGCAAAATCGCCGGACGCCGCGCCCTCGCTCCTCTTCGTCGAGGGAAAGCGCGGCGGCAAAAGCGGCCTTGTCATCGAGTCGCCGCTCGTCCCCAACGGCGAGGAGTGGGACGCCGTGTATTTCCGAAAATAAGAAAACGGGCCGCCCTTTCGGGCGGCCCAACAGCTTTATTATACTAAAGCGCAGGATAAACTGCAAGCATTTTCTGCCAGTTTTCGAATAATCAGCCCTGCGCACAAAATATCGCTCGCATCTTTATCCATTCCGCCGCTTGATTTTTGAGCTCATTCTTGCTATTCTTTAAGCACAGAAAGGGTGAGACCAATGTACAAGTGATCTTCACAAAGGCGATCCCAAATGGTTCCGATCATATCCATCGCGCAGCACTCTCTGATGTACCGTCATTCAGGTAAAACCGCCGCAACCGCGGTGTTTGAGATAGCAGGAGTGGAAACCGGAGTAAGCGATATTCGGCACCAGATCATTGAAGAAAGGAAGGAAAGAAAACAGAATATGAGAGATCCAAATATTCATCATGGCTGACCCTTGATCGTAGTTCAGTAATCGCGATCAAGGGTCAGTCATTTTTTGTTTTCTTTCACTTTTTTAGAAAAATTGAGGAAAAATATCCCGTGCTCTGCGCGGGAGGGGTGGCAGCGCCGATGGCGCTGCTCGGGGCAAGGGGGAGGTTCTCTTTCAAAAGAGAATCTCCCCCTTTGGAACCCCCAAGAGAACGGCAGGGGGCGTTTCGATTTCGCCCCCTGCACCCCCTAACGACCAAAAGGGAGGGGCGCAGCCCCTCCTTTTTGGATTATCCTCCCCGCTCTTCTGACGGCGCGGCATTGCTGCGCTCGCCGCTTTGGCTGAGCACCAAACTACAACTTTTCTATTTCGATACGAAAAGCGTATTTTTGATGGACAGGAACTTCTTCTTTCTCCACCCTCATAAAATGTTCACAGCATTCAGAATCCGCCTGTAATTTCTTGCGTCTGCGGGCAACACAATGTCCGTAATTCAGAGGCACATATACTCCTGCACTGAGCACATAGTGCTGACGGAAATGTGTACATTGGGAGCAATCTAATTCGCTCATATCATCACCTCAATTTCGATTTTACTATCATATAATAGTAAAATCAATAGGAACATATGATAGTAGATATAATTTTTGTGGGTGATGTTTATGTTCCATTTAAGATTGCGTGATTTGCGCGAAGACAACGATCTCACGCAAAAAGAAGTAGCCGCTTATCTTGGCATAGATCAGCGCACATACAGCAATTATGAAACGGAAAAGCGCTCTATGCCGATGGAGCAGTATCGCAGCCTTGCCATTTTCTACAAGACCAGTGTGGATTATTTAGTTGGATTGACAGATTCCGATGAGCCGTATCCCAGAACAAAGTGAAAACGGCGGCGAGCGCAGCAATGCCGCCTTGGCAGGCACTATCGAAACGGAATCATCCCAAGTAGGCGCAATGCTTACCGGAAGTGCCATGGGGAGGATAATCCAAAAAGGAGGGGCAAGGCCCCTCCCTTTTGGTCGTTAGGGGTGCAGGGGCGAGATCGAAACGCCCCTGCCGTTCTCTTGGGGGATTCAAAAAGGGGGCCTTCTCTCACGTGAGAGAAGGCCCCCTTTGCCCCGCGCAGTCCCATGACAATGGGACATTTCCCCGCGGCGTGGGAAATCACTTCAATGTATTCACCGTGCCGAGGAAGAGCGGCAGACCGTCCACGCCGGTGATCATAAACGCGAACGGCCGGTTCAGGTTCATCTCCACCACTGGAAGTTCCTCGGGCATGGCAGATGCGTTGTCCGCCGTGATAGCCGTGAACGCCGCGGCCTCGCAGCCCTTTTCGTCGATCTTGACGCGCGCGGCGTGCTGTACCTGCGTCACGGCGACGCTCTCGTCGAACTTCTCTTTGTCGACGAGGGGCGAGAAGTCCGCCTTGTTGAAGTCGAACACATCCGTGACGCCCATCGCCTTAAGCGCGTCGGTCAGCTCCAGGTTGGAATCCACGTCGAACTTCGGCACGCTCCAGTGGATCTCCGCACTCGGCAGCGCAGCGTCCATGTCGTAGGCCATCAGTCCGCCCACGACCTCACCATTGGCAAGCAGGCTCTCAAGCGTCGTCCCCTCATCCGGCAGCAAAAAGCGCATCGACTGCCCGCCGCGGAAGCCGAGCTCCGCCACGGTGTAGTTCTCGCCGCGATAGTACGCGGCGCGGTCGTCCGTGCGGTGCATAAAGTCGACGGTCTGCTTCTCGCCGTCTGCCGCGGTGAACGTGTCCTTCTTCGTCGCATTCTCCCAGAATTTGTCGCGCCACTGGTCCTTAAAATAGAGCGTCGTCAAAAGGAGCATCACGGTCTCGGGCTTCGTCCGGATCTCGCCCGCCGCGTCCTGCAAGAGATTGCCCGTGTTCTCATTGATCCATTCGCCGATGGCCTTGTCCGTCTTCTCATCTCCCATCGGGGCGGAGAACGTCGAAGCAAGGTACTGCTCGGCGAGCACCTGCAGCGTCTCTTCATTATAGGGGACGTTCTCATTCAGCCACACGGAACTGCCGAGCAGCGTCTTTCCCGTCGAGGTCTCGCCGTAGAGATTGCGCCAGACATAGTTGCCCGCAGCGCGCGGCGCATCGGTATTTTCAAGGCCTAAAAGCGACAAGAGCTGTGCGCAGCTGTCGCCGTCTGTCGTCTCGCTGAGCATCGCAAAGGCGAGATACAGGTTTGCGGGCGAGAGAACGGTGTTCTCCTCCGCCGAAAGCAGCGTGCCCGTCTCCTGTGTGAAGTGCAGGAATGCCGCGGGGTAGCTCGTGCCCTTGCTGCGCAGCGCCTTGAGCGCATCGTAATAGGCATTGCTGCGCGCGTCCCAGTCCTCCCAGATCTTCTCCTGCGCCTTTTCGTAGGCGTCCGCGCCCATCTTGTCATAGTCGATGGTGCTGAATGCCTCGTCAAGCTCACTCTCGTTCGGCATGGCGGGCAGCACGGGATAGTCCGCCGTCTTCACGGCGAGGTCCTGCAAATACTGCGCGGCAATGGGGTCTTTTTTCACATTGTCCTCCTCATTTTCATTTCGGATCGTCATTCCGTTGTCTCCGCAGGCGGCGAAGGACAGGACCATCGCCGCGGCGAGCAGCAGCGTTAAGAATCGTTTCATGTCGGATGTACCTCCGTTTCGGGATTTGTTATATTAGACGGCGCGGATGGAAAAAAGTTCCCGTTTTGTCAAAAATAGCATGCCGCCCTTTTACGAAACGGGCGAATGTGGTATACTTTCAAAAATATTTTCTCTTTTGTGTAACGCAAACGGCAAAAAAGTTGTCTTTTCCCCATGATGGCAGACAACAGAAAGGAGCGAACCTATGGACGACCATGAGATCGTCGACCTCTACTGGCAGCGGGACGAGCACGCCATCGAAGCCACCGCCGCCAAATACGAAAGCTATTGCATGAAAATTTCGCAAAACATTTTATCCGACCGCGCCGACAGCGAGGAAAACGTCAACGACACGTACTTACACGCCTGGCAGGCAATGCCGCCGCAAAGGCCCGCGATCCTCTCGGCCTTTCTCGGCAAGATCGCGCGCAATCTGGCGCTGAACCGCTATAAGGCGAGGTCGGCGCAGAAGCGGCAGGGCGACGCCTTCGCGCTCTCGCTCGACGAGCTGGACGACTGCGCACCCGCCCTGTCCTCGCCCGACGACGAGGCCACGGCAGCAGAGCTCGGCCGCAGCATCAGCGCGTTTCTGCGCACGCAGAGCGAAGAGGTGCGCAGCATGTTCATCCTGCGCTATTTCTACTGCGAACCGGTCGAAGCGCTGGCCGCGCGCTTTCACTGCGGCGAGAGCCGCATCAAAACCACGCTCCTGCGCACGCGCAGAAAGCTCAAGGAGCATCTCATCAAGGAGGGATACTGTGAAGCATGAAGTTCTGACCCGCGCCATAGGCGAGCTCGACGATGAGCTCATCGCGGACGCCTACGCCTACAAGCCGCGCAAACGGTACGCCCTCCCGCGTTTTCTTGCCGCTGCGGCGTGCCTCGTGCTCGTGCTGGCCGCCGCCCTGGCGATGACGCGCGACACCTTACCGGCTGAGATCAAGGTCGAAGGCGCAGCGCTCTCCTCAATCCCCATTCCCATCAGTCAGCCCGCAGCGATGGCGCTCGACGCGCGCGACAGTCTGAGCGGCCCGCTCAGTCCGATGCTCACCATCGAGAGCAAATCAGGCGAGGCCGTGACCGTTACGGTGTCGGATGGCGTGCTGACCCAGCCTCTTTACTCGCTGCAGGAGGAGTTCACCTCCTACACCGTCTCCGGCAAGGCGCAGCTTTGCTGGACCATCGAAGAGCCGGACACGGGTACGGTTTACACGCTCTCTCTCGACGGCGCGCCCGCCGTCACGCTGCGCTACGACGAGGCCAACGGCTATTGGGCCGCCGCGCGGGCGTAAGCATCCCATTCCACATTACTATTGACAACACACAACATTTTGGAGGTAAATTCCCATGAAAAAGTTTCTCACCCTGCTGCTGGCCGCAGCGATGACTCTCTCCCTCGCCGCCTGCGGCAGCAAGACGGATGACAATAGCGGCAATAACAGCCAGCCCGCGAGCGCTCTCGAGCTGCTGAACGCCGTATGGGCCAACTACAGCGACGACGACAAGTTCCCTGCTGCCGGCGGCGACTTTGATGAGGCGAATATGACTGAGGACGCGCCCGGTAACTTCTCCGTCGAAGACGGAGACGCCCTTGACTACTCTCTCTCCTTCCCCGCCGCGGACGCAGGCAAGCTCTCCGACGCCGCGTCCCTCACCCACATGATGAACGCCAACACCTTCACCGCGGGCGCGTTCCATGTTGCGAGCTCTTCCGACGTTGACAGTGTCGTCTCCGACCTCAAGGACAACATCATGAACCGCCAGTGGATGTGCGGCTTCCCCGACAAGCTTGTCATCCTGACGCTCGGCGACTATGTTGTCTCCTGCTACGGCGCGGAGGACCTTGTCGACCAGTTCAGCGAAAAAGTCACCGAGGCCTTTGCCGATGCTGCCGTCGTCTGCGACGAGGCCATCGCCTGATTTGATCTTCTGAAAGGCGGAGAAGTTTATGCTCTTTTCCAGCGTTCCCTTTCTCTTTTACTTTCTGCCTGCGGCGCTGCTGATCTACTTTGCAGCGCCGCGGCAGCTGAAAAACGCGGTGCTGCTGCTCGCAAGCCTCTTTTTCTATGCCTGGGGCGAGCCGAAATATATGCTGCTCATGCTCGTCTCCATCGTGCAGGGCTATGGTTTCGGCCTGCTGATTGAAAAGCACCGCGGGCAAAAGGCGTCGAAGGTCTTTCTGACGCTCTCGATCCTTGTGAGCCTTGGGCTTCTCGGCTATTTTAAGTATGCGGACTTTTTTCTCTCCAGCGTCAACGCCGTCACAGGGCTCTCCCTGCCGCTTTTGAAGCTGAGCCTGCCCATCGGCATCAGCTTCTACACCTTTCAGGTGCTCAGCTACGTCATCGATGTCTACCGTGGCACGGTGCCGCCCCAGCGAAACCTGCTGCAGCTGGCCACCTATGTGGCCATGTTCCCCCAGCTCATCGCCGGGCCCATCGTCCAGTACAAGACGGTGGAGCACGAGCTGATGTACCGCCGGGAGAGCGTGTTCGAGGCCAGCCGGGGCATGCAGCGCTTTGTGGTGGGCCTTGCCAAAAAGGTGCTGATCGCCAATCAGGTGGGCGCTCTCTGGGAGCAGATCAGCGCCATGTCCGCCCCCACCGCTGTGACGGCGTGGCTGGGCGCCATTGCCTTTACCTTCCAAATTTACTTCGATTTTTCCGGATATTCCGATATGGCCATCGGTCTAGGGCATCTGTTCGGTTTCCATTTTCTGGAAAATTTTGAACACCCCTATGAGTCCCGTACTGTCACCGAGTTCTGGCGGCGGTGGCACATCAGTCTGGGCACGTGGTTCCGGGAGTACGTGTATATCCCGCTGGGCGGCAACCGTCACGGCAAGGCACGGCAGATTTTGAACCTTGCCATTGTCTGGTTCCTGACGGGCCTGTGGCACGGGGCCAGCTGGAATTTCGTGCTGTGGGGCCTCTACTACGCGGTGCTGCTGATTCTGGAGAAGCTGTTTCTGCTGCGGTGGCTGGACAAGGCTCCCAAATGGGTGGGCCATGTGTACACCATTTTTGCCTTCATCATGGGCTGGGTGCTGTTCGCCATCACCGATTTCGCCCAACTGGGACAGTATGTGTCCGCC
>ERZ827528.1147-NODE-1147-length-28659-cov-4.726717_pt1 | contig 28659 bp, 16 predicted proteins | sample MGYA00519768_ERZ827528 | MGnify/ENA primary metagenome ERZ827528 (study PRJEB31778, sample SAMEA3449343) | human gut metagenome | biome: human gut; feature: human-associated habitat; material: faeces | place: United Kingdom | collected 2010/2012 ...
CCGACAACGTGGGCGACAACGTGGGCGACGTGGCCGGCATGGGCGCCGACCTCTATGAGAGCTATTGCGGTTCGGTGCTCGCCACGGCGGCGCTGGGCGCGGCGGCGTTCGCCACGGCCGACGGCATGGCGATGCAGCTCAAGGCCGTGCTGGCGCCGATGCTGATCGCGGCCGTGGGGATCGTGCTCTCGATCATCGGCATCTTCCTCGTGCGAACCCGTGAGGGCGCCTCGATGCGCGAGCTGCTCCGCTCGCTGGGCGTGGGTGTCAATTTCAGTTCGCTGCTGATCGCCGGCGCGACGTTCGGCATCCTCTACCTGCTGGGTATCCAGAACTGGCTCGGGCTGTCGTGCTCGGTCATCACGGGGCTCGTCGCCGGTATCATCATCGGACAGGCTACCGAATATTACACTTCGCACTCCTATAAACCGACGCAGAAGATCGCCGGAAGCGCCCAGACCGGGCCGGCCACGGTCATCATCGCCGGGGTCGGGTCGGGCATGATCTCGACGGCCATCCCCGTCCTGACGATCGGTGCCGCGATTATCCTCGCCTATCTGTGCGCCATTGGCTTCGACATGGAGAATATGATGGCTCCGATGAACATGTCGCTGGGGCTCTACGGCATCGGCATCGCCGCCGTCGGTATGCTCTCGACGCTGGGCATCACGCTCGCCACGGACGCCTACGGCCCGATCGCTGACAATGCGGGCGGCAATGCCGAAATGAGCGGCCTCGGCCCCGAGGTGCGCAAGCGCACCGATGCGCTGGACGCGCTGGGCAATACGACCGCTGCCACGGGCAAGGGCTTCGCCATCGGATCCGCGGCGCTGACCGCACTGGCACTGCTGGCATCCTACATCGAGGAGATCCGTATCGGGTTGCTGCATAACGGCATCACGATGCTCGACCTGCCCAACGGCACCTCGCAGCTGGTCGAGAAGGCCTCGATCCTCGATTTCATGGAGTATTACCAGGTCACGCTGATGAACCCGACGGTGCTGATCGGCATCTTCATCGGCGCCATGATGTCGTTCCTGTTCTGCGGCCTGACGATGAACGCCGTGGGACGTGCCGCCGAGAGCATGGTGAACGAGGTGCGCCGCCAGTTCCGCGAGATCAAGGGCATCCTCACGGGCGAAGGCACGCCGGACTATGCCCGCTGCGTGGAGATTTCGACCCGCGGTGCACAGCGCGAGATGATGTTCCCCAGCCTGCTGGCCATCGTCGTGCCGGTAGCCGTCGGTCTCGTGTTCGGCGTGGCCGGCGTGATGGGCCTGCTGGTCGGCGGCCTCAGCTCGGGTTTCGTGCTGGCCGTGTTCATGGCCAATGCGGGCGGCGCGTGGGACAATGCCAAGAAGATGGTCGAGGAGGGGCATTTCGGCGGCAAAGGCTCCGAATGCCACAAGGCCACCGTGGTGGGCGACACCGTCGGCGACCCGTTCAAGGACACTTCGGGCCCGTCGCTCAACATCCTTATTAAGCTGATGTCGATGGTCTCCATCGTCATGGCCGGGCTCACGGTGGCCTGCCACCTGTTCTGACCCATGTGACGATAAAGGCAATAAGAAAAGCCACCCGGGGAAGGTGGCTTTTTTTATTGCCTTGCAGCGGGGCTATTTCTTGCTCGCGCCGCTTTCGAGGATCGAGACGATGGAGTAGAGCGTGAAACAGATGGCGCCGAAGCCCGTCAGGACGCGTGCGGGGACGAAATACTTGCCTTCGGAGAGCGCCGCCTCGTAGAGGAATGCTGCGAGGAACAGGCAGGCCAGCGCCGTAAGCACCGGGATGATCGGGATGCGGTTGGCCAGCGGGAAATCGGCGTGCCAGATCTTTGCCAGCAGGATGACCTTGCTCGATATGCTCCAGCAGATCAGTGCCAGCCCTATGAGCACGAAGCCCACGAAGCTGATCGCCTCGCCCCGGAGCGTGAAGAGGAGGATCAGCCCCAGCACGAAGGCCAGGCCGCCCATCGCGAGCACCAGCCCCATCCACCGGCGGCGTTCTTCCATCGTATAGCTGCCCCGTGCCTGGCGTGCGATGCTGGCCACCAGCGCGATGAGCGACGTACAGACGCAGGCGATGCCGAACATGACGCTTCCCGCCACGATGTGCACCGGAAGCCTTCCCAGCGCGAAGAGCAGGATGCACCACACCCATGCCCCGGCGGCTATGGCCGACACGATGAAGATCAGCAGTGAACTCTGCCCGCGGGTGAAACCCGCGGGGTTGATTGAGAAAGTGCTGTCGCCCGAGTTCTTGGGGATCAGGCTGAAACGCGTCGAGGAGGTGGCCGCCGTCGAGACGCATGCCGTGATGAGCCCCAGCCCGCAGACGACATGCCCCGTGACGAACGCCCCGGTCATGTGCGACTGGATGATGAAAAGCCCGCAGATGACCGTCATGGCGGCGACCGCATAGCCGATGGCCGGGAAAAGGTATTTCGCGGCGGCGGTATAGGTGCCGATGATCTGGCGGATGATGGTGGCGGCGGTACAGTAAAGCGCGACGCAGATCGAGCCCAGGAAAAAGAGCACGGGGCCTGCCGTGAGCCGCGAGGGGTCGTCGCCGGCGGCGAAAACGTAGGCGCCGTAAGCGAAACAGAAGGCTGCCATCGCAAGGGGAATGGCGCGGAAGAGGATGCTTATGCCATAGTTCATAATCGGAGTTTTTGTTATGCGCCAGCCTGCAAATCATGAACCAAACGAAAAAATGGCTATCTTTGCCCCATGAAAAATATCGTTTTCGACCTGGGCGGAGTGCTTTTTGCCCGCGACAGAAGCAAGTGTACGCAAGAATTCCACGACTTTTTCAGTTTCATCCGTTCGGAGCCCATGCCGGCTTTCTGGGAGGACTACGACCGCGGGGTGTCGACGCTCGACGAGGTGACCGGCATCCTTTCCGGGATCAATGCCTGCCCGCGCGCGAAATGCGAGGAGTACCTGCGCCTGTCGATCGACATGCAGGAACCCGTGAAGCCCACCGAGCAGCTTGTCCGCGACCTGAAGGCCGCCGGCTACAAGTTGTATGTGCTTTCGAACATGTCGCGCGAGTTCATCGACTTCCTGCGCCGTTTCCCCGTCTACGGGCTTTTCGACGGCGAGGTGGTCTCCTGCGAGGAGGGCGTGGTGAAACCCGAGCCGGAAATCTACCGGCGACTGCTCGGCCGCTACGGACTCGATCCTGCGCAGACGCTCTTTATCGACGACCGCCCGGCCAATATCGCCGCTGCAGCGGCGCTGGGTATCCGCGGGCAGCTGTTCGACCATTCGGCGCCGGCCGCAACCTGCAACCTGCTGCGCCGCAGGCTGCTGCACGAAATAGTAGGGTAGCAGCCCGAGACCATATCCGGGTACTCCGTCCGTATAGCCGTACCCGCAGGCCGTTCGCTCCGCCCGCACGAATCGTCGGCTTCCCCTTTTGCAGCGGTTTTCCCTGTCCCGTGATCCGATCCGTCCGATGATTGAAAAATAAAAAGGGCCGCTCGTCAGAGCGGCCCTTTACTTTGGATCGGATTCCGTTATTCGAAGTTGGCGTCCTTCATCAGTTCATACTCCGGCGAGAGTGCGTACATGCGTACGTATTCGAACTTGCCGGTGTCGACGAGTTTGAATTCGAATGCGTGCGTCACCTTGCCCGTGCCCGAGCCGATGTGCTGCGTGTAGAGCATCATCTGTACGGTGTAGATCACGTCGATGCCGGAGATCATCTTGACATCGGGGTAGAGCGTACCCAGGGCGGCCGACATTACCTCGCCGAAACGCTTCTCTACTTCGTCGTAGAATGCCTGGTACGATGCGCGCATGGCGTCCTTGTCGTCCGACCCCCAGTTGTCGTAGGCCGATACGTCGTCGCCGGCTTCGCTCCAGTAGTATTTCGGAAGCGTGTTGATACGCCAGTTCAGGTTGGTGTAGCTTGCCGCGCAACCGCTGTAATATTCCGAATCCGTGAGGCGGCTCCCGCTGCGGTTATCCGTCGTATAGGCGGCGTCCTTGTTCTGGAGTACCCAGTCCACGCAAGCCTGGTAGAAGCTCTTGCTGTAAGCGCTGCGGTCGGGGGCCACGACGAGCGTCATGCTGGGGTCGAAGTTCCATTTGCCGCTGACCTTCTTGAACGGGCCGTCGAGCGTCTCGGTGTCCTCGGTCTTGATCCAGTCCGCACCGTCGTAAGTGTACTCGTCGGCGAAGAGCAGGGTTACCTTGTCCGTCGAGTCGTAGAAGTGGTATGCCACGTTCATCTTCTCCTCGGCCAGGGCGTAGGGATATTTGTACTTCAGGTAGAGGGGCAGGTAGGTGTCCTGCGAGAACGACGAACTGAAGTTGGGATTGGTGGCGCCCATCTGCGTGTAGTCCTCGGGGTTGACCATCGTGGTGTTTTCTGCGGCTGCCCACGACGTGCCGTCGAAGGTGTAAATCGCATAGCGGTTCTTGGTCACCGCGGCGCGGGTCATGCCGAAGGAAGCTGCCGAAGCATTGGCTGCCGGCTTGACAGAAGTGACCATCGTATTGAGGAACTTGCTGCCCGATACGCCGATCGCATAGCCTTCCACGACGACTTCCTGTCCGTCGAGTGCTGGGTCTACGGCGCCGTCCAGGACATACGAGAGGCTGCCTTGTGCCGTCAGCGCTTCGTCGTTGATGACGTTGTAGTAGTTGCCGTCAATTTTCAGCGTACCCGTGTAACGCACGTACTGCGCCGTGGTCAGCGTCAGGTAACCGTCCATGTCGGTACCGTCCATTTCGCGGATCGCGGGGTAGGTGAACGTATTGGCCTCGGTATTGAGTTTGGTGACGGTCGATGCCGCGGGGTACTGGTTCAGCCCGGCATAAGCCGAAGTGGTACCTTCCACGCTGACCAGATCGCCGATGGCATAGGTTCCGGTCAGGTCGGCATTGGTATAGATGAGGATCGACCCTGTGCCGTCGTTGATGAGGAAGCCGCGCTTGTAGGTCGCTGCGATCTGTCCCTTCACGCTGAACGTGCCGGGATCGGCCGATGCGACGACGCCCACGGGCGTGAATGCGGGCTGCGAACCCTCCTCGGTGATCGTGGCGACCATCATGTTGGCGAATTTGGGTGCGTCGCCGCTCTTGCTGACGGAGAAGAGGTAACCGGTCGCGGTGACCTTCTTACCGTCCAGGCTCTCGTCGATCTGCCCCTTGTTGGGGAAGGAGAGGCTGCCGGTGGCCGTCGCGGCACCGTCCACCTTGAGGTTGTAATAGTTGCCGCTGATCGAGAGCGTACCCGTCAGGCTGACGAATTTGATCGACGTTGCGGTCAGGTAGGCGTCGAGCTCGCTGCCCGACATGGCCTGTGCCGTGGGGAAGGCGAAATTCTTGGTTTTCTCCACGAGCGTGATCTCGGCCGTGTTGCCGAATTGCATGCCGCTGTTGTATTCCGTAACGGCACCCTTGACCTTCACTACATCGCCTAGCGAGTAGTTCGACGGGGCGTTCAGATATACCAGAATAGCCCCCGTGGTGTCGTCGACGATAAAGCCGCGGGCATAGGCAGCCGAAACGGTGCCCTGCACGGTATAGTCGCCGGGGGCAATGATTTCGCTGATCTTGTTGATGGTCTCGGGGATTTCGCCGCCTCCGGTCGAAGGCTCCTGCTCGGAATAGGCGTATTCGGCGATGACGTAGTCGCCGGCCTCGGCGTTCTTGACGGCCTCCTTGAGGATGCGCGGCAGGTAGTTGGCTGCCGGCTTACCGGGTGTAAAGTAGTCGGCCGTGATATCCTCGCCCCAGGCTACCTCGTAGTCGGCGGCCTTGAGCTCGTAGGTCGAGGCGGAAGCGATGCCGGTGATGGCCTCGGATATCTCGCCGCGCTGGTTCTTATAGGTAACGGTGACAGTCGAGCCGTTCGAGAGGTAGCTGTCGTAACCTGCAGCCAGGAAGGCGGGCAGGTACGTCGTGGCGGAAGCGGCTTCGGAGAAACATTTTGCAGTGCCTACGGCGGCCAGGGCTGCCACTGCATCGGGCCCTGCGGCTTCGGCGATCGCCTTGTTGGCGGCGTTCGACGCGACGCTGGCGTAGTCGGCGTCGGTCATCGTGTATTTCAGCACCTGGACGTCGGTGATCTCCTTGTCGGGGTTGAACCCGTCCAGATACTCCTCGTTGTAATCGTCGACATTACAACCCCCCCCCACGAATGCTATCGTCGCAAGGGCCAGAAGGTATTTTACAATATGCTTGTTCATATGGTTCGCTGTAATTAGAAGTTAATTTTCAGTCTTACTGTATAGGTGCGACCGAACGAGTACATGACGGCATATACGTTCTGCCAGATACCTTCGTCGGCTGCGGCGCACTGCGCGTCCATGATGTAGTTGTAGTCGTAGACGTTGTTCACGTTGCCGTAGATCGTGGCGCGTACGTTGCCGATCTTGAAGGCGTAGCTGGCCGAGAGGTCGAGCTGGTGTCCCCACGGAATTTTCCACGGGTCTTTCACGTCGACGGTCGAGTTGCCGTTAAGGCTGGTGTTCGAACCGATGTAGAAGTCGGCGTAGTTGTTGCCGTAGGCGTTCCAGTCGGCGCTGACGCGCAGTCCCTTCATCGGGCGAACCGTGACGCCGAGGGCTCCGGTGGTCTGAGCCGAACCGCCGACCTTGATGCCTTTCTGTTTGAGGTTGAGCCATGCGTGGTCTTCAGCCATGATGCCCGAGGCGACCGTGCCGTCCAAAGCCTTGGTCAGGGGCTGCCCCTGCGTGTCGTAGATGTAGCCCTTCGAGTCGCTGTCCCACTGCCAGTCGCCCAGCGAAAGCATACCGGTCACGTCCAGCCAGCGGTTGGGGCGCAGTACGAAATCCAGTTCGAGGCCCATGTGGCGTGCGTCGACACCCGAGAGGTTCACGCGGGCGTAGTCGCCGTTGGCCATCGAGCTGGAACGTACGACCGACTTGTCCATCCAGAGCGTGTAGTAACCGTTCAGGTTGACCGAAAGGATGCCCGAGCGGAATCCGTAGCCGATCTCGGCAGAGAATACCTTTTCGTTCAGCGGGTCGGGGTTTTTGACGTTGCTCGTGGTGCTCTGCAGGAATGCGCCGCCCGAGAAGAACGGGGCGCGGCTGATGTAGCCCAGGTTGGCGAATACGTTGTGTTTCTCGTTGATGTTGTAGTTGGCACCGCCCTTGACCGTGTAACCGATGAAGTTCACGTGCTCGGACTCGGCGTGTGCGGCGTCGTAGTAGAAGCGGTCGTAGCGCCAGTAGCCGGTGTTGGAAACCGAACCCGATACGAAGGCGTTGAGGTTTTTCTTCGTCCACTCCAGCTGGGCGAATACGCCTTCCTGGTGTACGTGGCCGTCGTAGTCGCGGTAAACCTTGTCGCCGACCTGTAATTTCTGGTATTTCCAGTTGGGATCGGCTGCGGCGGCGTTCTGCTCGGGCTTGACGTTCTTGCGGCTGTCGTCGTCGATGTAGTACTTACCGTCGTAGAGGTCGATGATCTCGTTGTTGTGCTCGCCGATGTAGTAGCGCACGTCGATACCGGCCGACAGTTCGAGCGACTTGGAGATCTGGTTGGTGTAGGTCGAGAGCAGTCCGTACCACATGTGGTTGTTGTTGCTCTTCGACATGATCATGCGCGAACCGTCGGGGCTGGCGGCGTTCATCTCCTGGATCTTGTCGTAGGCGAACGTGCCGTCGGGGTTGCGGAAGGTGGTGTTCAGCACGCCGTAGTTGGTACCCTTCCACATGTTGCGGTCTGCCGAGGTGCGGCCCTGGCCCGAGTAGCCGCTGCCGCGTCCGATCGACATGTAGAGCGCCGTCGAGAGCGACGACTTGTAGTCGATCTGCCACTGGTGGTTCAGCGAGATCTGGGGCTTGTGGTATTCGTTGAAGTGCGAGTAGCGCTGCCTGCCGTTCTTGTCGAAACCGTACTCGGCGTTGTAGCGGTACATATCCTTTTCGCCCATGAAGTTCTTGGCCTTCTGCCACTCCTCGATCTTCAGTCCGTCGTCGAGGGCATGGCGCTGCGCGTGCTTCTGCGGGGCGCCGAAGGCCGTCAGCGACAACTGGTGGCGGTCGTTGATGCGCTTCGAGATGTTGACGAACCAGTTGTAGCCTTCGAAGTTGGTTCCCTGGATGTAACCGTCGCCCCAGCGCTTCGCGCCGAGTACCGACAGTGCCCAGCCGCTCTTCGTGAGGCCCGTCGAGAGGCTGAACGAAAGGCTGTAAAGGCCATCGTTACCTACGCCGAACGAGAACGTGCCGCCCTGCTTGGCCTCGATGCCGTTGGTCACGATGTTGACCGAACCGCCGACCGAGGGCGACGAGATTTTCGAGGCGCCCAGGCCGCGCTGGGTCTGCATGCTGCGCGTCACGTCCGAGAGTCCGGCCCAGTTCGACCAGTATACGCCGCCCCACTCCATGTCGTTCACGGGGACGCCGTTGACCATCACGGCCACGTTGGCCGCCTGGAAACCGCGCATGTTGATCTTCGAGTCGCCGAAGCCGCCGCCGTCCTTGGTCACGTAGACGCCCGGCGTCGATTTCAGGATTTCGGGGAACTCCTGTCCGCCGAGTTTGTAGCTGATTTCCTCGGCGTTGACCGTCGATACGGCAACCGGGGTCTTGCGCTGCACGGCCACCGACTGCATGACGATGACATCCTGCAATGCCACGGCGTCGGGCTCCATCTGGATGATGCCCAGGCGTGCGTTCGGGCCCGTGACGGGTTTTTTGGTCGGGACGTAGCCCACGTAGCTGATCTCGATCTCCTTGGCATCGGTCTTCAGCGTGAAGTTGCCGTCGACGTCGGTGCTGACACCCTGCGATGTGCCGGGTACGGTCACAGAGGCGCCGATCAGCGGTGCGCCGGTCTCATCTACGATTTTACCCGTAACTGCCGATTGCGCGACAGCGGCGGACACTCCGAACAGGATCAGGGCGGCCGTCATGAGGAAATGTTGTAAATGTTTTCTCATACTTTTTAATGGATTAGTAAATAAAAGAGTGTAATGGATATTTCGGTTTCTTCATAGCGTGGTGTCGTGGTTCGCGGCACTAAGATCGGGGATTTTTCCGCTCCCGCCGGTGGGGTGGCGGAAGTTTCACAGGATTTTAACCCCCGGCAGCCTTTCGGGAAGGCACTGAGATCCATGGTATGCTGGGGTTTGTATAAAGTTGCGAGGGATACTCCGCGTGTGAGATACCCCTCGTCGTTGCGTATCGCAGTCCGTGCCCGGCGATAGCCGATGTCCGGTTTGCATACCTTCTCCCGCACCGTATCGGTGATGCAGGGTGCCGGTGGAAACCGTTATTTCCATAAAGCCGTCCATAATTTGCTTATACAAATTTAAACCAAATATTTCACAGCCGCAACAGAACACCGTAAATTTTGTTCAAATATTTTTCAACCTGTTGACGGGCACGGTCTTGCATGTTGCGGCACGTTCCTTGCTCAGCGGACGCGTATGCAGTCTTTCAAGGAACTATACTGGCGTTATTCGCTTTTCGTGCTGATCCTCGGACTGGGGGTCACGATCTTCATCGAGCTGACCCCGTTCCTGGGCGGGGTGCTGGGTGCCATGACGATCTACGTGCTGCTCCGGCGGCAGATGCATTACCTCACGGCTTGCCGCAAATGGCGGCGCAGCCTGGCCGCGTCGCTGCTGCTGGGCGAGGCGGTGCTCTGTTTCCTGGTGCCGATCAGCCTGATCGTCTGGATGGTCGTCAACCAGGTGCAGGACATCGCCCTCAAGCCCGAGTCGATCGTCGAGCCGCTCAAACACATCGCAGCGCTGATCCACGAAAAGACGGGATACAACCTTTGGCAGGAGAGGAATATCGCGTCGCTCGTGGGGGTGATCCCTCATTTGGGGCAGTGGGTGCTGGGCAGCATCATGGATTTCGGCATCAACATCGTCGTGCTGCTGTTCGTGCTCTATTTCATGCTCATCGGCGGCCTGCGCATGGAGGAGTACTGCCGCGAGATACTGCCTTTCAACCGCGACGTGGGCAGCAGCGTCATGCGCGAGGTGCACATGATCGTCCGCTCGAACGCCATCGGCATCCCCCTGCTGGCCGTCGTACAGGGCATCGTGGCGTTTGTGGGCTACCTGGTCTTCAACGCCCCGAGCCCGCTGTTCTGGGGCGTGCTGACCTGTTTCGCAACGATCATCCCCATCTTCGGAACGGCGCTCGTGTGGCTCCCGCTCGCGGGTTACATGGCACTTACGGGCGACTGGGGGCCGGCCATCGGGCTGCTCCTCTACGGCGGGCTGGTCGTGACGCACGTGGACAACGTCGTGCGGTTCATCATGCAGAAGAAGATGGCCGATACGCATCCGCTGGTGACGATCTTCGGCGTGTTCATCGGGTTGTCGCTCTTCGGGTTCATGGGGGTGATTTTCGGGCCGCTGATGCTGGCGATCTTCATTCTGTGTGTCAACATGTTCAAAAGGGAATACCTCGACAGGAAACGGACGGCAAAAAATAGTTCTGCCCATGCCGAATCACCCGACAGGCAATGACACCCTTTACTGCGTTTAATTAGTTCTCTCTCCCGGAAATGCGCGAAGTATCGGTATCGGATTCTACCCGCCGAGCACGAAACTCTTTTCCATTTTTGAACTTATACTGCACCGAGGCCACAAACATGGGGCGTTGTCCCCAAAAGAAAGACTCTTCGAAAAAATAAGGGTTATAAACGCTCCGCCAAGAGTTGCGCGTATCAAAAATATTGTTCACCTGCGCGCTAAGAGTCATCGCCCCTTTCAGTAACTGCTGGGTTATACCCGCATTGATGTAATAGGCTCCGGCATACTGCGTGTATTCGTACCGATTGCGGGTATGACCGTAAGCACTCAGCATCAGCGAAGTTCCTTCCCGAAGGGTAAACGTATTAATCAGGTTTCCTGTAAGTCGGTGATTACTCTTGCGGTACTGGTCAATGTGATACCAAGCGAGTGTTCCGACCAGATTAGCGTTGAAACTCCACCAAGGTGTCACCTGGACCGGAACTGCCGCTGACACGTACCACATGCTACTGCTGTTCTGGTTTTCCGGCGTACGGATCAGACTCATCGGGTCATCGGGGTCCACACGCGGAGTTGACACCCATACATCGTTCATCAGATAAGCCCCGGCCGTAACCGTATATTTTTGCCGGATCACCCAATTGAGCGAAAATTCATGCGAAAAACTCGGCTTGAGTTTGGGATTTCCCACCGCAACCTCCGTCTCGCTAATCGGTCGGCGCAAGGGGATCAACAACCAGAAACTCGGACGACGTATCTTACGGGCATAGTTGAAAATCAACTGGTGGGAGTCTCCCAACGGCAGAATCAGATCCGCTTGCGGGAAAAAGCTAAAATAGTTCTGCCGCTCGATATTGTTGACACCTGTAGCAGCAGGCATGGCATATGTGTGTTCGACCCGTAGTCCGACACCCACACTGATCTTGCTACCGAACGTATAAGTGTACCTGCCATAAGCCGCCGAGATATGCTCGTCATAGACCATGTCGTAAGTCTGGTCGGGACGCACCACCCAAATATCCCCGACAAGGTCCTCGTACTTCATCCAACTGTCTACCTGACTGAATATGTATTTGAATCCGGTTTTCACCCGAGCATTGTCGCCGGCCCGGATATCGAAATCTCCTGTCACCGAGTAGAGGTCGTTCTGCGATTCGTTGTTGCTACGGTACGTATATGCATCCCCCGGAATGATATGATCCACCTCGACATATCCTCCGGTATGCGGATGGGTGCGAACATAGTCAAACAGCAACTTGAAAGTGGAGCCTACCGTGTCGAACCGGGCGATGTAGTTGGCCGACAAATTCCAGTTCTTATGCTTGTTTAGGTAGTTATAGTCACTTTCGATGGTTCCCTGCAACGCCCCGTTATAGAACACCGTGTCGACAACACTGCTGCGTTCCTTCTCGGGAAAATACCCCGCTAAATTAGCCTCCACCCCTATGCTGTGCCGCGGACTGATATCATAAATAGTTCCCACACGCAGGGTAGGGCTGTCTTTCAGACTGGACTGCCGCCAGTTAGATTCGAAACTGTATCCATTTTTGTTAATCCGCCGGGCAATACCGTACCCGTAGTATTTGTTCCGATTTTCGGTTATATCGGTATACAGGCTGAATTTGGCAAGACGGTAGTTAATGCTGAGCGAAGGCTGGATGTATTGTTGGGGATTGTCGTTCAACCGGGTGCCGTAACGCATCCTTAGCGAACCCTCGAGACCGTCATCACGCTGTTTACGCAGAGTGAGCTTGATAATTCCGCCTTGGGCGCTGGCTTCGTGTTCGACGCCTCCGACGGGGATTACCTCGATACGCACGATATCTTCGGCACGGATCGAATAAAGATACTTGATCAGTTCTTCGCCCGATTCCCGAACGATCCGTTCATTCACATAGACCTGGACATTCTCTTTGCCATTGAGCGAAATTCCTCTTTCCTCATCGATCCAAACCGTGGGCGAAAGATCGAGCATCTCCTTTGCCGTTTGCCCGGCCGCGACAGGCGAATTACCTACGTTGACCACAAACCGGTCCGCCTCACGTTTCACCATTCGGGCACGTACCACCACCGCATCCAGCTCCGTCGAAACAGGAGTCATAACAAGATTCCCCATATCTTGGGAAGACACCAAGGTAATCTGCTTGGACAAAGGACTGTAACCCAGAAATGATGTCTGAAATAAATAGTCGCCTGCAGGAACTTTCAGGATAAAACGTCCCTGTTCGTCGGAGATTCCGCCATAGACCTTCAACGTATCGGAAGCCGACTTCAACAATACAGTCGCATAATCGACAGCAACCCCGTCTGGGTTGGTAATTTGGCCCGAAAGGGTCACAGGCCCGTTCTGGGCCTGTGACGAAAGGCTACTCCCGAACATCAAAAAAAAGAAAAAAGCAGTCAGTTTTATTTTCATGCGTTACACTTTATAAAATCGGACACCTGAAGCAACCCAATAATTACACAGGCATAGCTTACCACCAGGTACTTCAAGTGCTATACTGTATTACCTTTTGTGCTATAAAAATAAAAACTTCTGTCTAAAGAATCAAGGGTGGTTGACCATAACAATTCAAAGCTTTTACTCGAAACGCACCCTGAAATTCGCTTGCAAATGTATTAGAAGGCAACTGCACCAAGTGAGACCGCATCGATGCGATCCGGTATTTTGCCCGGAACAGCGAAGCACCCTCCGAATACCCCGGTATCGCGTTAAAGTTGTGTTCGTTCATAAACGATTGTCAACAGCAAATCCGTAAATGTGATACAAATCTCCGTAATTCAGGTATCTCCCCGCTGTAGCCAATCAGCTACTTTTGTAAACGATTTTATGTTATCGTTTAAACCAAATCAGCATGACAACAAGTACAGAAAAAGTAGCATTAGTGACCGGTTCCGCAATGGGTATCGGCCTCGCCTGCGCCGAAGCCTTTGCAAAGGCCGGGTACATCACAGTCTTGGCGGACATTAAAGAGCCGCGGAGCCAGATTGAAAGTTTGGTGGCCCAAGGATACAAGGCCGTGTTTTACGGTTGCGACGTGTCGAATACGCGGACCGTGAAAGAAATGATAGAATGGATTGCAGCGACTTACGGACATTTGGATGCCGCATTGAACAATGCCGGCATCCAAACGCCCCAACGTCCGATGGCGGAAATCACCGACGACGAATTTGACCGCACGGTAGCGGTCGACTTGAAAGGCGTATGGAACTGTATGCGTTACGAAATCCTCCAGATGCTGCGCCAGGGTGGCGGAGCCATCGTCAACACCTCCTCACAAGGTGGCGTGACGGGCTTTCCGGGGCAGGCTGCTTACATCGCCTGCAAGCATGCCGTCATCGGGCTGACACGCACCGCTGCCATCGACTATGCAGCAAAGCATATCCGTATTAATGCCGTATGTCCGGGCGTTATCCGCACCCCGATGGCCGAGGAACTGATGAGCCGCAATCCCCAACTGGAAGCAGAACTGGTGCGCGACATTCCTGCCGGACGCCTCGGCAAGCCTGAGGAAATTGCCAATGCGGTACTTTGGCTGTGCGGCCCCCAGGCAAGTTTCGTTGACGGTCATGCACTGCTGGTGGACGGGGCTTTCAGCATCCATTGATTAAAGGTACGAGCCTCAATAAAAGTGAACTCCTCTTTAATAAAAATCCGATTATTGCCAATAAATCCATTTATTTCTGCAGATAAAACAGATCAGGATTTATTGTTTAGGCATAAAAAGGCCCTTGCTCGGGAGGCAAGGGCCTTAAAATCTGATTGTAAATCTGTCGGGGTACCGGGATTCGAACCCGGGACCTCCAACTCCCGAAGCTGGCGCGCTAACCGGACTGCGCTACACCCCGTATAGATTTGGATGCCGGTTGAAGTCTTTGGTCGGGGTACCAGGATTCGAACCTGGGACCCCCTGCTCCCAAAGCAGGTGCGCTAACCGGACTGCGCTACACCCCGTCTGTCTATCGGTTCCCCAAAGACGACGCAAATGTAAACTATTTTTTTGTATTTACAAACAAAAAAACGAGTTTAGCGCACGATAACGATTCGGCTGGCGGGAAGATCCGGAATATAGAGTACGCCGTCACGCAACGCGATCCGCGCAGGACCGGACAATTCAACATCGGCCAAATCAAGCAATTGTACGCTTCGGTTCTGGAAATCCCAATAACCGACCTCGCCATTGACCCAACTGGTAAAATAGAGCCGCTGGCCGTCGCCGCTCAGTGCCAGACCGTCGTACTGCCCGGCCCGGTCGGTCAGCGGAGCGGGGTGAGGCATGCGAATATCCCCGATCTCATAAATTACGTTCTTATCGGTCGTCACGCCGTCGGGCGGGTAAGAAGCTACATACATCACATCGTCACGCAAGACAATCCCGTTCGCCCCCGGCACATTCGTATACAGCGTAAGCGCCTGCGGATCCAGCTTCGAAGGGGCGGATACATCCAGAGAATAAATGTTACCCGTATTGGTCACCGTCACATAAAGCGTATCGCCGGCCAACGCCATGTCGTTGACGAAAAGTTCGCCCTCCGGGAACGGAACGACCTGCGGTGCCTGAGAGAGGGTGTCCAGGTTATAGACCACCATTTTACCCACATCGGCGATAAACAGATGGGCATCTTTAATCAGCGTCCCTTTGGGACCTGAAAGATTACCGTCGGCAGGAATCAGCGTACGGAAAGTACCGTCCTTCCATTCGAGCACATAGCCTTTGCCTTCGGTATTGAGTGGATTGAGTTCGTCGGTACCGAAGTTGCATACCAATAAGCGGTCTCCGTCAGCCAACACGCTTTCGCAATAGGCTATGCTATCGTTTGTCAAAATCTCCACTTGGGGAACGGACGCTGGCCGGTTCTGCCCGCAGGAAGCCATCGTCAGCACGGCTCCAACTGCTGCAAACAGGTTCGTTGTAATTCTCATAGCTCGATATTTTTAAAGTGTGGATCTAAGGGATATTCGGCAAAAATCGGACGGAAATCCTCCCGCGGACGTGCCAAATAGGCCTGTAGCCCCAACCGGGACGCCACTTCCACATTGGCTTCGCCGTCATCGATCAACAGGGTTTCGCCGGGTCGCATATCTCCATCGGCGAGCATGGTCCGGAAGATGGCCTCCCCGGGTTTGGCCAATTTCATCTCATAGGAGAGGAATAAGCGGTCGAAATAGGCATCCACCGTCAAGCCCTGTTTGGTGAAAACATTTTTTTTCATCCATTCGAACATGATCGTGTTCGTATTGCTCAGCATGAAAACCCGGTATCCTTTCCTGCGCAAATCAAGCAGCATATCGAGTTTGTAGTCGGGAATGTCGATCAGAAAACTGCACCAGGCGGCATCGATCTTCCGCTCATCGACATGATGGCCAACCTCGCGATCGACCAGATCGTATACGGCCCGAGGTTCGACCTTGCCCTCTTCGAGTTGCAGGAAAACGCCGAATTGGCGGTAGGGGTTAATGTACTGATCGATTTGCATAAAACCTAATGCACGAAACGCGTCGATGGAGCGCTGAAGATCATAATCGATCAGCACTCCGCCCAAATCGAATACTATATTCCGGATTGGTGTCATAATTGCGGGGGGGGATTACCGGACAAATATACAACAATCCGCCAATTTGAAGAGGGTTTTGTTTGGGATTCCCCCCGGATTTTCTATCTTTGATTAAGAGAAGTTTTACTTTAATGGCACATACGAACTGGGCATACCGGGTTTACCGCTTCTATGCGGACGGATTTCGCAGCATGACGCTGGGGCGCACGCTCTGGGCCGTGATCCTGATCAAGCTGTTCATCATGTTCGCCATCCTGCGGCTTTTCTTTTTTCCCGACATCCTCGGCCGGTTCCAAAACGACATTCAGAAGGGGGAGTATGTCCGGGAACGCTTTATCGAAGTAAAACCATAACTTCAATATAAAATGGATAAATTATTATTTTCCATATTATTGGGACTACTCATCGGCCTGATTGACATCATCCCGATGATGGTGCAAAAACTACCTAAATATTCTACCGTATCGGCTTTCATACACTATTTTTTCATTACGATCGTCATTATCCATCTCGACCTGCCTCAGGTACCGTGGTGGCTTCAAGGGGGCATCGTCGCACTGGCCCTGACCGTTCCGATGTTAATTCAGGTCGGGCATGACGACCGCAAGCCTGTACCCATTATCGCGACCAATGCACTGATCCTTGGATCGGTCGTCGGAATCCTTGCTCATTTCACACACTTAACCTGATTATGACCAATTTAAAAACGGACTGCTTATGATACTATCTACTACCGACTGGATGCAAGTGGTCGACTGGTCGCGCGCGCAATTTGCGATGACAGCCATTTACCATTGGCTGTTCGTGCCGCTGACCCTCGGTCTCGGCATTATCTGCGCGATCATGGAGAGCATCTATTACCGTACCGGCAACGAGTTTTGGAAACGGACGACGAAGTTCTGGATGCGGATTTTCGGGATCAATTTCGCGATCGGCGTAGCAACGGGAATCATTCTCGAATTCGAATTCACCAACTGGTCGAACTATTCGCACTTCGTAGGCGATATTTTCGGGGCCCCGCTGGCCATCGAGGGCATTATGGCTTTCTTCCTGGAAAGCACCTTCATCGCCGTAATGTTCTTCGGCTGGAACAAAGTTTCCAAAGGATTCCACCTCACGGCGACGTGGCTGACAGCCATCGGCGCGAACCTTTCGGCCCTGTGGATACTGGTGGCCAACGCATGGATGCAGTATCCGGTAGGGATGACCTTCAACATCGCTACAGCCCGTAACGAAATGACCTCGTTCTGGGACGTACTCCTGTCACCCGTCGCATTGAACAAATTCTTCCACACGGTAACTTCCGGCTACGTACTGGCCGCTGTGGTAGTCGTGGGAATCAGCGCATGGTTCCTGCTGCGCAAACGGGAAGGGCAGATGGCCAAAGACAGTATCAAGGTGGCCGGCATCTTCGGGCTGGTCAGTTCGCTGGCCTTGCTCTATTCCGGCGATGGCTCGGGTGAGCAGGTGGCCAAAACCCAACCGATGAAACTGGCTGCGATGGAAGCCTTATACGACGGCAGCCGCGGTGCGGGACTGACAGTCATCGGCATACTCAAGCCCGAAAACGAACGAACCGACAACGAGAATGCCTACTATTTCAAAATAGACATTCCCAAATTGCTTTCGATCCTCAGTTTCAAAGACAGCAAAGCCTATGTAGCCGGAATCAACGACCTGATCGACGGCAACGAGGCCGAAGGCATCCTTTCGACGCAAGAGAAAATCGAACGGGGCAGGGTAGCCATCGAACAACTCGCAATCTACCACAAGGCGCTCAAAGAAAAAGATTCTGCCGAAATCGCGCGCGTAACGGCGTTGTTCAACCCGGACACGCCGCAGGGCAAGGCCTTCCTGGCCGAAAACTTCAAATATTTCGGCTACGGCTACCTGAATGCCCCGACCGACACGATCCCGAACGTCCCGCTGGTATTCTACACCTTCCGGATCATGGTTGCCCTGGGATGCTACTTCATCCTCCTGTTCGCAGTGGTATTGGCGCTGGTTTACCGGGATACAATCGACAAGCGCCGCTGGCTGCTGCTCGCACTGGTATGGTCGATCCCGCTGGCGTATATCGCATCCGTTTCGGGTTGGATCGTAGCCGAAGTGGGCCGCCAACCCTGGACAATCCAGGACCTGCTCCCCACGGTCGCATCCGTATCGCGCATCAATGCTTCGTCGGTGATGGTTACCTTCTTCATCTTCGTTGCGCTCTTTACGACACTGCTCATCGCCGAACTGATGATCGTCACCAAACAGATCAAGATCGGCCCGAAAGACGAAACGGCCCCGGCCGACAAACCGAATAAATAAGACTGCACGGCTATGGATACATATATTCTGTTACAGCACTATTGGTGGTTCCTGATCAGCCTGCTGGGCGCACTGCTGGTTTTCCTGCTCTTCGTCCAAGGAGGGCAGGGGCTGCTCTACACGATCGGCAAGACCGAAGAGGAACGTAACATGATCGTCAACTCGCTCGGCCGGAAATGGGAACTCACGTTCACCACGCTGGTCACGTTCGGCGGTGCTTTTTTCGCCTCGTTCCCGCTTTTTTACAGCACCAGTTTCGGCGGTGCATTCTACGTATGGATGCTGATCCTGTTCGTATTCGTCATTCAGGCGGTCGCATACGAATTCCGGCGGAAACCGGATAATTTCCTCGGGGAAAAGAGCTACAATGCATTCCTGATCATCAACGGCGTAGCGGGCGCATTCCTGCTCGGCGCTGCCGTAGGGACGCTTTTTACCGGGGCTAATTTTACGGTCGACCGCATGAATCTGGGCAATTACGACGGAGTGAATACCATTTCGCAATGGACCAATTCATGGCGCGGATTGGATGCGTTGGCAGACTACCGCAACTGGGCGTTGGGGCTCTCGGTGCTCTTCCTGTCACGAATTCTGGGCCTGCAATATTTCATGAACGACATCGATGACGCCACGATCGCTTCACGCTCAAGGAAACATTTGGTATACAACGCTATTCCTTTCCTGGTCTGCTTCCTGACGTTCCTCATCAGCCTGCTCTTCGCCAACGGTTGGGCCGTCGATCCCACGACAGGGGTTATCTCCGTCGAACCGTTCAAGTACCTGCACAACCTGCTGGCAATGCCTGTGATAACGGCAATGTTGTTAGTCGGTATCCTGGCCGTATTATGGGGAATCGGCACCGGCATCTTCAAAGGCTCGCGCAAAAGCATCTGGTTCAGCGGTGGCGGGGCCGTGCTGACCGTGCTTTCGCTCCTGCTGCTGGCCGGATTCAACAATACGGTTTACTATCCTTCCCTCTCTGACATGCAGAGCTCACTGACCATCTACAACAGCTCCTCGAGCCTCTTCACGCTTGAAGCGATGAGTATCGTATCGATCTTCATTCCGTTCGTCGTGGCTTATATCTGGTATTCGTGGCGTGCGATGAACCGCAAACCGATCACTCGCCAGGAAATCGAAAGCGACGATCATCTATATTAATCTTCCGAACACTATTAACCTGACAATACTAAACCTCAAAAATTGATTTATGAAAAAGAATCTGTTATTAGTGGTGGTTTGTACACTTTTCGTAACGAGTGCATATGCACAGGAAAGAGGATTTGGCTACGGAATTAAAGCCGGTGTAAACATCGCCAAAGTGACCAACATGGGTGTCGACTCAAAAGTCGGTTTTACTGGAGGTATCTTCGTGGATTACCGGTTCAGCAAAGTTTTTGCACTGTCTGCGGATATACTTTATTCCGGACAGGGAGGAGACGATACCCGTGAAAAACTTAAAACAGACAATTTGAACATCCCGATTCTGGCAAACTTATACCTCGCGAAGGGACTGGCTTTCAAAACCGGCCTGCAGCCCGGATTCGTAATGGGAGCCAAAATCGACGATACTCCGGTAACCGACGGATGTAACACGGTCACTTTCGCCGTTCCTGTCGGCCTGTCCTATACGTTTTCATGCGGTTTGCTTTTCGACGTACGTTATCAAATCGGGCTTTCCAACGTATTCAAGGAACAGGATAAATACCGTAACGGGGTGTTTTCGATTATGGCCGGATGGAGATTTTAAGTGTCGGTACCTGCTTATCTGATAAAAACAGGCGCCTTTAGCGCCTGTTTTTATTTTACCGTGACAGTTCTCCTGTTCTAAAACGGTAATTCACAACACCACAAAACACTTATTACAAAACACATAACCACATAAGACATATTTGCACGCAAAAAAAGCTGTAACAAAACATCCGACCCGGCGTTATATGATCGAACTGGTTCAAAGACAAAATTGATTGCGCTTTACAAACTAAAAAACATTAAAAGAACTATGAAAAAGATTTTGTTCTCTATCCTCGCCGTGGCCGCTTTCGCATTCACAGCTTCGGCCCAAGACACCGGATTCGGTTATGGTGTTAAAGCCGGTATCAATATCGCCAATCTGACCAATAGCGACGGCAATTACAAAGTCGGATTCACCGGAGGTATTTTCGCCGATTACCGGTTCAGCAACCTGTTCGCCCTTTCGGCAGACGTACTCTACTCGCGTCAAGGTACGAAAAACGATGATGCGAAAATTAAAACGGACAACCTGAACATTCCTATCCTCGCGAACTTCTACCTGGTTAAAGGCCTGGCCGTGAAAGCCGGCGTACAGCCCGGGTTCCTGCTGGGCGCCAACGACGGCATGAAAGATGCCTTCAAAACATTCGACCTCGCAGTTCCGGTAGGTGTGTCATACGACTTCAACTGCGGCCTGATCCTCGATGCCCGCTACAACATCGGGGTAACCAAGGTGGCCAAGGCTGAATACAGCGACGACAGCAAAATACGCAACAGCGTGTTCGCCGTAACGGCAGGTTGGAGATTCTAAAATCCCGCTTCCAGCGTCACAGGACAGGCCCTTACAAAAGGGCCTGTTTTTTTTTGTTTAAAACCGGCGGAGGTTATAACTTTGGCGCGAAATTGGCTGGTGATCACCGCACTAATCGACGTGTCCGAGATCGATGGCTAAAAAGATTGTCAAATACCTGTTGCGGGGGCTGCTCTGCACGCTGGCTGTATTGATTGTACTGCCTGCATTGCTGTATATCCCGGCCATCCAAAACTTCATCCGCACCAAAGCGGAAGATTACGTCTCCGCACAGACAGAATTCAACCTGTCCGTGCGACGCATCCGGCTGGCATTCCCGTTAAACCTCGTGATTGAACAGGCACTGGTCAGCCAATCGGGCAACGATACATTGCTCTACTGCGGCAGGTTGCAGGCCGATGTGGCGTTGTTGCCGTTACTGCGCAAACAAGTCACTGTGCGGAAATTCACGCTGAGCCAAACCACAGCGAACTACCTCGACACGGCGGCCCAGTTCGGGCTGCGGGCCCGGATCGGCACGCTGATCCTCAAAGCCGACGACATCGACCTGAAGCGTCGTGTGGCCGGAATTACCTCTGTCGAACTGTCGCAAGGCGACGTAAGCCTTTCGACCGGGGAGAGCCCGGCCGACACCACCGCCAAAGATACGGCAACAACCCCCTGGACCATTCAAGCCAAACAACTGAGGCTCAATCAGATCAATTTCAGAATGGAAACCCGGCCGCAAGTGACGCGATTGGCTGTACGCCTGGCAGCGGGTGACATCGCAGATGCAGAAATCGATCTGGGCAAGCAAGAGGTCCGTGTCAATCGGATTCTGCTGAAACAGGGCAACTACTCCTACCTGACGGACACCACATCTCAAAAGAGAACGGACACGAAAACCGTACAGAATGCGTCCTCAAATGTTGTGTCACAACCGTGGACGATTGCCGTAAACCGCATTGAATTCCAAAACAATGCGGCCGAGTACGGCCGCATTGACGGAATACCCGCCCCGGGATTCGATCCATCGCACATCGCGGTTTCCGGCCTGAATTTCGTAGCGGACTCGCTCTACAACCGGGGCAGTGAGATTCGCGGCCGAATTGCCTCCCTCTCTTTGAGAGAACGTAGCGGATTGGCGGTCGACCGGCTCAGCGGAAGTTTCGGAATGGATAGCAGCCGGATTTTTTTGTCGGATTTCAATGTGCAGACTCCGTTCTCTTCGATCCGGATCGACTTGCAAGCCGCCGCCTCGGCACTTAAACTCGATCCGGCCAGTCCGTTGCAAATGAATCTGGCGGCAGACATCGACCTGAAAGAGATCATGCCGCTGACGCCCTTCAGGGACGACCCGGCCATACGAAAAGCCCTGAATGGAAAAACAGTTACGCTCAACAGCAATTTTTCAGGTACCGTCGGCAGGTTCTCCTCCGAAATCGCCCTAGCGATTCCGCATCATCTCAATCTTTCCGTGAACGGCCTTCTCGCTTCGGCAACCGACCCCGCAAAACTCAACGGCCAGGCCCGGATCAAAGGCGTATTCAGCCGGACGGACTTCTTGAGGGAATTATTGCCCGATTCGACCTTACGCGACCGGCTCCGCATTCCCGACCACATCGGACTCCACGGGCGCATCGAAATGCACAACGGAGCGTTCGCACCGGTACTCGCATTGGCGGTAGATTCCGGCACGCTTACACTGAAAGGACACCTAACGCCCAAAAGCCAGCAATACGACCTGACGCTCGCTTGCGATAGTTTCCCGGCAAAGGATTTCCTGCCGGCCGATTCGTTGGGGCGCATTACGTTGCAGTTGGAAACCCGGGGAAAAGGATTCGATCCGCTTGTAGCAAAGACACAAAGCGAGCTGAAGCTGCAAATCGACCGGTTCGATTACCTCGGTTTCCCGTACAACGGGATCGCACTGGAAGCGGTATTAAAGGAACAAAACCTGTCCGGGCGGCTGACCAGCCAAAACGAAGCGCTGCAACTCGATCTCGGATTACAAGGCCACCTGACAGAAACCATACAAAAGGCCGAAATCCGGGGAGTCGTAGACAGCTGCCACCTGGACCGCATGCACCTGACCCGGGAGCGGATCGGGGGTACCCTCACAATCGACCTGACCGCTTCGGCAACTGCGGATAAGAGTTACACCGCGACACTGGCCCTCGACAAAATCGTTCTTTGGAACAAATGGGAAACCAATACAATCCGGCCGACGCTGTCAGCTCCCGAACGGGTAGAAGCCGGAATCCGCTCGGGAGACCTGCAGCTGGACTTCGAAACACGCGTCGGAGCCGATTCCCTTGGAGCCCGTTTCGCCCGCGGCGTAAAGCTGTTCTCCGAACAACTGCGCAATGAAGATTTCAACATGGATACCATCAGTAGCCAGCTACCGCCATTCCGGTTGCAGGCAACGGCAGGGAGGAAAAACATCCTGAACAACTACCTAAAATTACAGGGAATCAGCTTTAAAACATTTTCGTTTGACGCGCTGCTCAAAGATTCGACACCGTTTTCCGCCCGGATGGTCGTCTACCAGTTGACCTCGGGCAGTATCAGGCTCGACACGTTGACTTTCAGCCTGCGCCAACAGCGCAAGCAACTCAACTACCTGCTCCGGCTGGCAAACCATCCGGGTAACCTGGATAATGTGGGTATGATCGCCCTCTACGGCAATATTGCGGGCGACCGGGCCATCCTGAACTGCCTGCAAAAAAGCCGTTCCGGCGAAGAAGGCTTCCGGTTCGGACTACAAGGCGTCCTCTCGGACAGCACGGTTACGGTAAGCATGTTCCCCGAAAATCCGACATTCGGCTCCCGGCAATGGAGCGTCAATCCGGACAACCACATCGTGTATCACATCGGCAAGGACATCCATGCGGATTTCCTGCTCACACACGACAATCAACGCGTTTCACTGCGCACGACTGACCACACCGAGCACGGCCCGCTGGCGCTGGACATCGCCGGGATTGATATCGGTAAGACCCTGGCATTATTCCCGACCCCTCCCCCCATAGACGGTCGCTTCGATACGCACATCGTTTTGCAGCAGCAGGATACGACGGGTACTTCGCTGGAGGCCGGAGGCAACGTCAACGTCACCGACCTGCAATATGACAAACGGCGTATCGGGACCATCGGACTCGGCTTCGATTACCGGATGGAGAAGGGGAGCGGTCAGCAGTTCGACGCAAAACTCTCGCTGGACAGCACGGAGGTGTTATCCGCCCGAGGCAGCTATACCGACACGCTGCCGGAGCGGCCGCTCGAATTGAAGGTTGAATTGCCGGGACTGCCGCTCACCCCCGTCAATGCACTGTTAACACCGGGCATGGCACAGCTGTCGGGCGCCCTGAAAGGGAAGATCGCCGCAACAGGCTCCTTCCAGAATTTATCGGTCGACGGCAGCCTTGCCTTTGCGGAAACAGCCGTGGAAGTGGGTATGATCGGGACTACGTTCACATTGTCGCCCAGCCCGATCTCGATCGACAACAGTCTCGTCCGGTTCGGCAACTTCCAGATTATCGCACCAAACAAGAAGCCGCTGACGATCGACGGACAAATAAACCTGCGGGACTTTCGCGCCATCACGGCCGACCTGCTCCTCACCGCATCCGATTTCCAGGTGGTCAACGTGGCTAAAAGCCGCAAGTCGATGGTGTACGGACAAGCTTATATGGATCTGAATACGAAAGTCAAAGGCAGGCTCGACAATCTGTTCGTCCGGGGAGACGTCTCGCTGCTGGGCGGCACGGAGGTGAACTACGTCATGCAGGACTCCCCGTTGGAGGTGAAACAACAGAACCAGAATATCGTTACATTCGTCTCGTTCAACGATACCACCGAGTTCGAACAGTTCGATTCGATCCGCCCGATGAAGATCAACGGGCTGGATATCCAGGTAAATGTCAACGTAAACAACTCTGTCAAACTGGGCGTCGATCTGTCGGAAGATGCAGAAAACAGGGTCCAGTTGCAGGGAGGGGGTAACCTCACCTATACGATGAACCAATTGGGAGACAGCCGTTTTTCAGGTAAATACGAAGTCTCCGGCGGGTTCGTGCGCTATAAACCGCCCGTAATTTCTGAAAAATCGTTCGACATCGTCGCGGGCAGTTACGTCGAATGGAGCGGGGAGATGCTTGACCCGGCCTTCAACCTGACCGCCGTCGACAAAGTGCGGACGAACGTCACCAGCGACGGCAGCGACAGTGGGCGTCCCGTTACGTTCGACATCCGCATCAACCTTCGTAATACGCTGAGCGATCTGGCTGTCACGTTCGACCTTTCGGCTCCCGAAGACCTGACCATGCAGAACCAGCTCTCGTCGCTGACCGCCGAACAACGGGCCAGCCAGGCGATGAGCCTGCTAATCTACAACACTTACACGGGACCCGGCACCACCGCGAAGGTCAATTCGTCGAACCCGCTGAACACTTTCATCGCCAAAGAGCTGAACCAGTGGGCGCAGAACAACCTCAAAGGCGTAGACCTGAGCTTCGGCGTGGATACATACGACCAGACCGCCAACGGAGGAACGCAGCGCACGGACTACTCGTACAAAGTCTCGAAAAACCTCTTCAACAACCGTGTCCGCGCGGTGATCGGAGGCAAGTTCAGCACCGATGCGGACCCGACCGAGAACCTTAAAGAAAACTTGATCGACGACATTTCACTGGAATACATGGTCACCAAACGCGACAATATGTTCGTCAAGCTGTTCCGGCATACCGATTACGAAAGCATCCTCGAAGGCGAAGTAATCGAAACGGGAGTCGGTTTCGTGATCCGCAAAAAGATGCTCAAGATCACCGACCTGTTCCGGTTTATGAAGAACAAAGTCCAAACACAGGCCGCACCGCCGGCCAAAACCGCAGCTAATGAATAGCAGACAACGACTTACCGGTACCTGGACACGCATCCTGCTGGGTTGCGGAGCCGTGCTGTGGTTGGCAGGCTGCTCCACCACAAAACGACTGGCATCGGACGAAGTGCTCTATACCGGCGTCAAAAAAATCACGATCAATACCGATTCGAGCGGCCGGATTGCCCCGGGCATTGAATCGGCCGTCAAAGATCCGCTGTCGGTAAAACCGAACAACCCGCTGTACAGCCCCTATGTCCGCACTCCGTTTCCCATCGGGTTGTGGGCCTACAACCACCTGTACACGCCCAAAACAAAAGGGTTTCGCCACTGGCTATACAACCGCCTGGCCAAAAACCCGGTACTGATTTCCAAAGTGCAGCCCGAACTGCGCACAAAACTGGTAGCCGACATTTTAGGCAATTACGGCTATTTCGGCTCTGAAGCGCAATATACTTTGCTGCCGCGCAAAAACCCGAAAAAGGCAAAACTCAGTTATGACGTTCATGTCGGCAAACCGTGGTTCTACGACAGTATCGCCTATCCCCGCCTCACAGGACCGCTCGGCGCGGCGTTCGATATGTTGCAGGCTTCGTCGCTGATCCGTCCCGGCGCGCAATACAACATGGACACGCTCTCCGCCGAACGGCAGCGCATCAGCAATATCCTGCGCAACGCCGGTTACTATTTTTTCCGTCCGGACTACATCGACTACCAGGCCGACACGACACAGCGCCCCGAACGGGTACAGCTGCGCATGCAGGTCAAGCCGACCGTTCCGGAAGTGGCATTACGACCGTACACGACCGGTAGCCTCACCGTACAACTGCAAAATATCCGTCCCGGGATTCAGGATACGCTTCGGTTGCAGGATTACCGGCTGATCTACCAGAAAAAACTGAAAATCCGCCCGAAAGTACTCTCCAAAGCCATCACGCTCGACAGCGGCAAGCTGTTCACGGTAGCCGACCAGAACAAAACCCTGACCAACCTGAACAAACTGGGCATATTCCGCTCGGTAAACCTCAGCGTCACGCCTCCCGATTCGCTGCACGGACGCGATACGCTCGATGTGGAAATAGCCGCCGCTTTCGACTATCCGCTGGAGGCGGAACTGGAAATGAACGTCACCTCGAAATCGAACAGCCTCCTCGGGCCGGGACTCTCCCTGCGCATAAACAACAACAATCTGTTCCGGGGCGGGGAAGTGCTCTCGCTCCGACTGAACGGTTCGTACGAATGGCAGACCGGGAACCGGAATTCGGGAGGGACGAAAGCCTCGCTGCTCAACTCCTACGAATTCGGGCTCAACGCATCGCTGGAGTTCCCTAAACTGATCTTCCCCGGTTTCTTTTCGCGAGTCACCGCTTACCCGTCACGTTCCCGCATCCAACTCGGCGCAGACCTGCTGAACCGTCCCAAGTTCTTCAAGCTGATTTCGTTCAGCACCTCGCTCAGTTACGACTGGCAGAGTTCTCCGAACAGCTATCACTCGGTGTCGATCCTGAAACTCACGTACAACCGGCTGCTGCACACATCAGCAGAATTCGACTCCACCCTGAACGAAAACCCGGCCATCGCGCTGAGTTTCCGCAACCAGTTCATCCCGGCCATGTCGTACACCTATACGTTCGACAAAAGCTATCCGCGCAACCGGTTGTACTGGCAGAGCAGTTTCACTTCGGCCGGCAACCTGCTGTACGGCATTATGGAATTATGCGGACAAAAAGGCCCTAAAAAGATTTTCAACAACCAATTCGCCCAATTTATCAAAGCGACGAGCGAAGTCCGGTTCTATCAGCGGATCGGCGAATCGGCCAGCTGGCTGGCTTACCGCTTTATGATCGGTGCTGCGCATCCGTATGCGAATTCTCAAGTCATTCCTTACAGCGAACAGTTCTATATCGGAGGAGCCAACAGCATCCGCGCGTTTACAATCCGCTCGCTCGGCCCGGGCAGTTACCGTCCGCCCGCAGACAATAAAAACGGTTATCTCGACCAAACCGGAACTTTCAAGTTGGAAGCCAACGTCGAATTTCGGTTCAAAATGATCGGCAAGCTCAACGGCGCACTATTCGTAGATGCGGGCAATATCTGGCTGTTGAAAAAAGACAAAGACCGCCCGGGAGCCGAACTGACCTGGCGAGGATTGGGGCGCGAAATTGCGTTGGGCACCGGTTTCGGCCTGCGTTACGACATCAGTTACCTGGTGATCCGGGCCGACCTGGGTATCGGCATCCACGCCCCATACGATACCGGGAAACACGGATACTACAACATCCCCAGCTTTAAAGACGGCCTCGGTTTCCACCTGGCTATCGGCTATCCGTTCTGACCGAACATAACCACATTGCCTCCAACAAATGGAGGATTACCGTCCTGGACTGGCAATTTCACTTAAGATTGGCTATTTTTGCACGAATTCAAATTGCGACAAATGACAAAACTGGTTATTTTCGATCTTGACGGCACCCTGCTCGACACGCTTGAAGACCTGGCCATCAGCACAAATCACGCATTGGCACAAAACGGATTCCCGCAACACGACACCGAAGCCTACCGTTTTTTCGTCGGCAACGGCATTACCAAACTCATGGAACGGGCGCTACCCGAGGACCAGCGCAATGAAAAGACAGTCCTCCGGGTACGGCAGGATTTCGTCGACTATTATTCCATGCACAATATGGACTATACCAAACCTTATCCGGGCATTCCCGAGTTGATCGACGACTTGCAAAAGCAGGGGCTCCGCATGGCTGTCGCCTCGAACAAGTATCAGGCGGCCACGGGAAAATTGATCGACCGCTATTTTCCTGCAGGCACCTTCGCCGCCGTGCACGGCCAACGTGATGGCGAAGGTGGCCTGCGGCATTGCCGACGACTTGCTGTCCACCACGGCCCT
>ERZ827528.1152-NODE-1152-length-28562-cov-3.744975_pt1 | contig 28562 bp, 23 predicted proteins | sample MGYA00519768_ERZ827528 | MGnify/ENA primary metagenome ERZ827528 (study PRJEB31778, sample SAMEA3449343) | human gut metagenome | biome: human gut; feature: human-associated habitat; material: faeces | place: United Kingdom | collected 2010/2012 ...
GGCCGTGCACCTGGTTCACCCCGCGCTGCGACGGCAAGGCCGGCAGCCCGTTTGAAAGCGCCTACTCCGTCATGCAGAACTGGGGCGCCAACCACGGCGCGATCTCCTACGGTCACGTCGGCGCGGACCTCATCACGCTCTGCTCGATGCTGCGCATCCCCGTTTGTATGCACAATGTCGCCGATCAGGACATCTTCCGTCCGGCAGCGTGGAACGCGTTCGGCATGGACAAGGAGGGCCAGGACTACCGCGCCTGCGCCGCCTACGGCCCGATGTACAAGAACATCCGCTGAGCATTCCAAAGGGCGGGCGGCAGAATAGACTCCCTGAAGACTGACGCAATGCTTCAGCGGGAGCAATCATGGATGTCTGTGATTGCTCCCGCTGTTTTCGGCAATACAGGAGCATTTCATCTGCCGCCTTGAGTTTCTTCGCGGATTCGTATATACTGTATGGCAGATAAATGGAAAGCAGAGGAGGGCGCAGGATGTCCGGCGACGAGGCATTGTATCGGCAATATCTGTCCGGCGACGACACAGGGCTGGAGGCTCTGATGAAACAATACGGCGACCCTCTGACGATGTACATTGACGGCTATCTGCACGATGTCCATGAGGCGGAGGAGCTGATGCTCGACGTTTTCGCCTATCTTCTCACAAAGAAGCCGAGGATCCGGGATGGAGGCTTTAAGGCGTATCTGTATAAGGCGGCGCGCCACATGGCGCTGCGCTGCAAAAGCAGGCGGAAGCGCCTGTTCAGCCTCGATGAGCTGGCGGACGAGCCGGACGGCAGGCTTCTGGCGGAGGAGGTCGTCCGGACGAAGGAGCGCAGCCGCATCCTGCACGTCTGCATGGACGAAATGAACCCGGACTACCGCGAGGCCCTCTACCTCACCTATTTTGAGGGCATGAGCTACGCACAGGCCGCGCAGGTCATGGGCAAAACGGTGAAGCAGATTACAAACATGGTATATCGCGGAAAGAAAAGCCTGCGCAGGCTGCTGGAACGGGAGGGGATCACAAATGCGGAGCTATGAGGAACGGTGCGCGGAGGTGAAACGGCGAATTGCCGCAGAAAAGCGGAAGAAACGGCTCCGGCGCGGCAGGCTCGTTATGGCAGCAGCTGCGGCGGCGTGCCTTGCGCTGCTCGCTGGCGTCTCGATCGCCATGCCCGGCATGACCGCGCAGCTTCAACCCGACAGCTGCACCGGCTTTGAGACGGCGGCCAGTATGTATGGCGGCGGCGACGCGTTGGGGTATATTATCGTCGGACTTCTGGCTTTCCTTTTGGGTGTGTGCATGACCATCCTGTGCTTCCGTCTGCAGCAGATGGAGCGGGACGAGAAAGACGAGGGACAGCATGGAGCTGATTGAAAATCTGCTGCAATTACTGGTCACGTTCGCTGGGGCGTGCCTTGCCGGCTTTGCGTATTGGAAAAGCAGAGCGCAGAAGTATTTTCTGCTGTTCTGCTTCTACGGCTGCTTCGCGCTGGGCGCGCTTTACTGGACGCTGTATCTGCTGCTGTTTGGCGCGACGCCGCGTGTGTTTTATGTGTCGGAATTCGGCTGGGTGGCCAGCATGATCTTCCTGCGCATTTTGCAGGCAACGCTCTCTGGCCCGGACGAACGTGCCTTCCGCTGCCGGGTGGTATGGCTGGCGCCGCTGGTCGGCGTGCCGCTGATGGTGTTTTACTGCACCTATGGGGATATCCTCTCCAACCTGATCTGGTGCGGCATGATGATCGCGCTCTCCTTCTGCTCCATACGGGGCCTCGCTTATGCGCGTCGTCAGACCGGTGCGGCGCGGGATATGCGGCACTTTCATACCGCCGTGCTGTGCTTTGCTGCGTCTGAATATCTCCTTTGGACGGCCGGCTGCTTCTGGCAGAACGATTCGCTGGCAAGCCCGGCCTTCTGGTGCGATATTCTGCTGACGCTCGCCATTCTGGGCCTGCTGCCCGCTACGAGAAAGGCGGTGTGCACATGACCTGCATTGAAAACATTTTCATCTGCATGGCCTCGCCGCTGCTGGTCGCTGCCTTGTGCATGGGCAGGCGGCGGCTGCGCTTCTTCCTGTTCGGCGTTGCCGGGATGGGGGTGTGTCTGCTCTCGGCCTACATCAATACCTTCCTTGCGGCGGTGTATCAGGCGGACGCGCTTGCCGCCACCGTGGAGATCGCCCCGGTGGTGGAGGAGGTGATGAAGCTGCTGCCGCTGGTGTTTTACCTGCTGGTATTCGAGCCGGAGGCGGAGCGGATCAAGCCCGCCGCGATCACAGCGGCGCTTTCCTTCGCCACCTTTGAAAATGTGTGCTATCTGATCCAGAACGGAGCCGGCCGTTTTTCCTTTATCTTTTTCCGGGGCTTCGGGACGGGGGCCATGCACGTGCTCTGCGGCCTGATCGTCGGCGGAGGGCTGACGTATGCGTGGCAGCGGACGTGGCTGAAAATCGCCGGAACCTGCGGCCTTTTGGGCGCGGCCATCACCCTCCATGCGATCTATAATCTTCTCATCGCCTACGGCGGCACGGCGCAGTACATCGCCTATGTTCTGCCGGTCCTGCTGATCACCGCAGGCAAACTGCGCATTTTTCGCTCACTGGGAGGCAGCAGGCTTGCCTGAGCGTCCGCAGCTTTTTGCAATGCACGAAAAAAGCTTTTAGCGTCAGCTGCCAAGCGCATATGTGCGCCTGGCAGCTGACGCTAATGTTACGGCATACTATGAACCGCTATGGAGATCAGCGCCGTCGCCATTCCCGGAGGCGAGGGTATAAAGGCCGCTCAGATAGGCCCATGTCGTCTGGTCGATCTCGCCGGTCTGCGGGAGCGCGGCCAGCTTTTGAAGCCACTTGACTGCTGCAACGGACGGCGCGTCGTGAACCCCGGTCACGGTCAGCACCGGGGCGTTGACGTAAAAGCGCGCAAGCGCCTGAAGCATGGATTGGATCAAAAACAGGTGCGAGTTCCGGCTGCCTGCGGCAAGCGTGCGGTTCGGCGTCCAGCGGACCGTGACCGGCGCGGCGGGCAGGACGGACGGGCTTTGGACGGTATAGACCGCGACGAGTTTGTTCCACGTCGCGTTGTCCGTTTCACCGGTGACGGGCAGAGCGTTCTGCCGCTGGAATTCCCGGACGGCCTGCACGGTGTTTGGGCCATAAATACCGTCCGGTACAATCTTCAACAGCGTCTCATCCGCGTGTGCGATGGTGCGGAGCATTGTTTGAAGGCTCCGGATGGGCTGACCGACGTAGTTGGCGGGTGTGTTCATACGATGCGCACCTCCCTGTCCTGCATACCCGACTTGAGCGTTATCCCCGGAAACTGCACGAAGCGCGTGGACTGCGCGTGCTGCAATAAAAACTGCATCCCCGCCAGATCGGACGCGCTCTGCGCGTCCGGTGTGCCGGTCGGGGCGCTTCCGGTCAGACGCTGGAAGACCGCGAGACTTTTTTTCGTCTGGGCGTCCAGCTTCCTGGTCTTTTTCGGCGCGTCCAGCTCCGGGAAGGCCGCCGCTGCGGCGATCAGCTGCTCCTGCAAATCAGCCTCCGTCACAGCCATCGGCGGACGCGTGAACGGGAAGAGCGCTTCGTTTCCGAAAACGGTCGTCTCGATGCCCGCAAACTGCGAATAGATGCTGTCCCACGTCGCGCGGTCGACTGTGCCGGTTTCCGGCAGGCCGTAGGCACGCTGGAACGTTGTGACGGCCTGCGTGGTTGTGTCGCCAAACACACCGCTGACCGGCGGCTCCTGCACGGCGGAATTGAACTGGGAAACAACGGACAGCATATATTGCAGGTGCGTCACCTTCGCGCCCTGTTCGCCGGGCAGGATCTGCTCGGGGTATTCCCACGAATAGCCGTAGAACGTCTGCCCCAGCGATTGCAGCTCGCCCAGCTTCAGAACCGCCGTATAGAGCATCACGATTGTGTACCACGTCGCGCGGCCCACAATGCCGTCGACTGTCAGAGAAAAAATGGACTGGAACGCGCGCACGGCGTTTTCCGTCGCCTCGCCGAAGATGGCGTCGACAGGAACCTTGGGAATGGCGGGGTAGTTCTGCGAAATGCGGTTGAGCGCGACCTGCAAAAACGACACGTTCACGCCGATATCGCCCCGCCGCACGGGGCTGCCGGGGTAGGACTCCTGCAAATTCTGCACGGGCGCGTTCGTCACAAACTCCACGTCCTCCCCGTAATAGGTGCGCAGAATGTCGATGGAGTTTGCGCCGTCCTGCGCCAGATACTGCGACCCCCACTGGCTCAGGCCCGAACACGTGACCGTCACGCCGTTGCAGAATTTTGCCGCCAGCGGCTCGACAAAGCCCTGCTTCCGCAGATAATCCGTGAACAGCTCGTCGACCAGCTCGGAGATATTTTCATAGATGTTGCGGCCATTGATAAATTTCTGGTCAATGGCCGTCGAGGACGTGATATCGAAGGAATACCCCCGGCTGCGGTAATACTCGGTGTAGATCCGATTGAGCGCGAACGAGATGATCGCCAGCGCGTTGGCCCGCAGCGCGGCAGGCTCCCACGTCGGGTAGACCTCGCTGGACAGGACGTTTTTCACATAGTCGGAAAACGACACGGTAACATTTTCCGCGTTCGAATCCGGCGAACCGAGATGAACGGTGATGCTTTCGGGGATGTACGGGGCGATCGTCGCCAAAAAGCTCCCTCCTTTACAGATCCTGCGCCTGCGATGGGATGTCGAATTCCTGCGTCTGCGCGTAGCTGTCCGGCAGCGTCGGCGTCGGGATAAGCACGATCTGCTGTAGCGTCTGGATACCGGGGAAGATCTGCGCGTTGTGGATGAACACGCGGTCATAGCCCGCACGCTCTCCGCGCAGGTCGACAAGGGCGTAGGGCATCTCGGCGGTCTGCCGCGTCTGGCTGTCGGACGCCGGGGGCGTGGGAACGTCAAAGGGCTCGGTAAAGCCGTCATAATTTGTCATGCGCACGGCCAGCAGCTCCTGCCTGCCGTCCGGCAGCTCGCGCGTGATGGTGAGCGTTGCGCCCGGAATGGGGATCTGCGCGGCGGATGTCACGATCTGCGCGGTCACGGTTCCGTATTCCTGCATTATACCGCCTCCTTTTTGCTTTCAGCCGTTAGCATATGCGGCAAACACAAAATTTGTGCATGAACAGAGGCTGACCTGCGGATACTAGATAAAAAAGCAAGGGAGCGGAGCAGTATGAACATGACCCCGAAGGAATATAACCGCTATGTGGCGAGGCTGGCTAAAAAATCGCCGCTGGGAAAGGATCTGCTGAACAGCTTTCTCATCGGCGGCCTGATCTGCGTGGTCGGCCAGCTGATTCTGAACGGCTACACCGCGCTGGAGCTTTCTGAGCAGGACGCGGCGGCGGCCACCTCGGTCAGCCTCGTGTTTTTGAGCGCTGTCCTGACGGCCCTGAGCGTCTATGACGATCTGGCGAAGATCGCGGGCGCGGGAACACTCGTGCCGATCACGGGCTTTGCCAACGCGGTCGTCTCGCCGGCAATTGAATTCAAGGCCGAGGGCTTCGTCACCGGCATGGCGGCCAAAATGTTCATCATCGCCGGCCCCGTCATCGTCTACGGCACAGTCGCCAGCGTTCTTTACGGCGTGATCCTCGTGATTTTCGGCGGTTAGACTTCCATTTGGGCGGAAAATCGGGTATAATCAGGTTGTAATTCGATTCCTCTCAAATTCTGGCGGGAGCGGGACGCTGCTCCGCCCGACGGGCTGCAGTGATTTTTGGAGAATTTACGGCGAATGCGAAGACTCTTGCCCATTTTAGCGTAGGGGCGGACGACTCTGTCCGCCCGCAAAATACTGCGTTTTCGCGGAAATCTGCGGCGAATTTGCGACATTTTCGGGCCGACAGAGTCGTCGGCCCCTACAGGGTGCGTTAAAAAACGCAATAGAAAACCACTCACGCTCATTACATAAAGGAGACACCTCATGTCCAACAGAACCATCTGCCTCATCAACGATTCCTTCCCGCCCGTAACAGACGGTGTTGCGAACGCGGTCGTCAATTATGGCCGCGCGATCACCGAGAGCGGGAGCAGGGCCGTCGTCGCAACGCCGGCCTATCCCGGTGCGGATGACAGCGGCTTCTCATTCCCGGTCGTGCGCTATCCCAGCATCGACATGACGAAGCTCGTCGGCTATCACGCGGGCTTCCCGTTCTCAGAGAAGACCATGCAGACGCTTATGGAATACCCGTTCGATCTTATCCACTGCCACTGCCCGATCACCTCCGCCGTCCTCGCGCGCGAGCTGCGCGCCCGCATCCACGTCCCGGCGGTCTTTACGTACCACACCAAGTTTGACATTGACATTGCCAACGCCATCCACGCAAAGCTTTTGCAGGAGGGCGCAAAAAAGCTGCTCGTCGACAACATCAGCGCCTTCGACGAGGTCTGGACGGTCAGCCATGGGGCAGGGGAGAACCTGCGCTCGCTCGGCTATCAGGGCGACTGGCGCGTGATGCCGAACGGCGTCGACTTCGCACGCGGCCGCGTACCGGAGGAGGACGTGCGCGCGGTCTGCCGGGACTTTGATCTGCCGGAGGGCGTGCCGGTTTTCCTGTTCGTGGGCCGCATGATGTGGTACAAGGGCCTGCGCATCACGCTGGACGCGCTCAAAAAGCTCAAGGACGCGGGGCACCCGTTCCGCATGGTCTTCGTCGGCAGCGGCGGGGATAAGGACGAGGTCGTCGCCTACGCAAACGAGCTTGGGCTTTCGGACTGCGTGTTCTTTACCTCGCCCCAATATGACCGCAGCGTCATCCGCGCGTGGTACTGCAGGGGCGATCTGTTCCTGTTCCCGTCGACGTTCGATACGAACGGCCTTGTCGTGCGCGAAGCGGCGGCCTGTGAGCTGGCAAGCGTGCTGGTGCGCGGCAGCTGTGCCGCAGAGGATATCACGGACGGCAGAAACGGCTTCCTGATCGAGGAAAACGCAGACTCCATGGCAGCGCTGCTCACAAAGCTCTGCCATGAACCGGAGGTCCTGAAGCGCGTGGGCAGGCAAGCGCAGGAGGAAATTTATATTTCCTGGGACGACGCTGTCCACCGCGCGCAGCAGCGCTATGAGATCGTGATCGAGCAGTACCGCTCCGGCGGCCATTCCGCCCGCCGCCGCTTCTCCGACGAGTATTACCAGTCGCTCGGCCTGTGCGTCGACGTGCTCAAACGCAGCCGCGAACACCTGCGCGAGCAATGGGACGCTTTCGCGGAGCACTTTCAGTAACGATATGCAAAACGCCGGAGGGCGCTCCTTTGGAGGCCTCCGGCGTTTTTATGCCCTGATTCAGTTTTTCAGCTTCCACGCAAGGTCGTTCAGGAACAGCTCATGCTCCAAGCCCTCGACCGTGGTGTCCTTCGTGATGTGGACAAATTCGATTTCCATCATTCTCGCCCAGTCGCGCAGCTGCTCGGCAGTCACGTCGTAGGAAAGAACGGTGTGGTGTGCGCCGCCAGCAGTGATCCAGCATTCGACGCCGGTCGTGAGATCGGGCATCGCGCGCCACATAACGCGGGCGACCGGCAGGTTCGGCATGGGCATGATAGGCTTGACGGCCTCAATATCCTGCACGATGAGGCGCAGTCTGCCGCCCATGTCGATGAGGCTCGTGACAACGCCCTTGCCAGCCTTGCCTTCAAAGACGAGACGAGCGGGGTCTTTTTCGTTCATGCCGATGCCGAGGAAGTGCGTCTCGATGCGCGGACGGCCCGATGCAACGGACGGGCAGACCTCGAGCATATGCGCGCCGAGGGAATATTCCTGCCCCTTGACGAGGTGATAGGTGTAGTCCTCCATGAACGCGGATGCGCCGTTGCCGTTTTCGCCCATGGCCTTCAGAATGGCGGTCATCGCCGCGACCTTCCAGTCGCCCTCGCCGCCGTAGCCGTAGCCCTGCGCCATTAGATGCTGAGAAGCGAGGCCGGGCAGCTGCTCCATGCCGTAAAGGTCCTGGAACGTATTCGAGAACGCCTTGCAGCCCTCCGCGTCCATCATCTTCTTCATGGCAATTTCTTCACGTGCCTGATAGCGGATGGCATTGATATCGTCGGTCGCAAAGTCATACTTTTCGCGGTAAACGGCCATGAGTTCGTCAATTTCAGCCTCAGAAACGGCATTCATCTCCTTCACGAGATCGCCGACGGCCCAGGTGTTGACCTCCCAGCCGAGCTTCTTCTGTACCTCTACCTTATCGCCCTCTGTGACGGCGACGTTGCGCATATTGTCGCCGAAACGCATGACCTTCATGTCCTTCGAGACGGCCACGCCGATGGCCGCCTTCATCCAGCTGCCGATGCGCGCCTGCACGTCCTCATCCTGCCAGTACCCGGCGATGATCTTGCGCGGCTTGCGAAGTCTCGCGCCGATGAAGCCGTGCTCGCGGTCGCCGTGCGCTGCCTGATTGAGGTTCATGAAGTCCATGTCGATCTCTTCATTGGGAATTTCGCGGTTATACTGCGTGGCGAAATGCAGCCACGGCTTCTGGAGCAGATCCAGACCGTTGATCCACATCTTCGACGGGCTGAACGTGTGGCACCACGTGACGATACCGGCGCAGGAATCATCATAATTGGCCTCTTTCACGACCTGCGTGATCTCGGCGCTGGATTTAGCTGTGACCTTGTATTTGAGCGGATACGGCAGCACGGCGGACAGCTTCTGCGCCATTTCCTCCGCGCGATTGGCGACGGTGGTCAGAACGTCCTCGCCATAGAGCGTCTGCGAGCCGACGATGAACCAGAATTCATAGTGTTTCATAGTATCTCTCCTATCAAAATTACAGATTGCGGTGCTTATTCGTCCTTGTTTTTGCGCGAGAGCACCAGACTCTGGATCACAAGGAACAGACATATCATAGCAGAAACCGTGATATTTGTCCACCATGCCTCGTCAAGTCCCAGCGAGGAGACGATATTCTTGATCGTGCTCAGGGACAAAACACCAAAGAGCGTGCCGATGATATTGCCGACGCCGCCGGTCAGCATTGTGCCGCCGATGATGGAGGACGCGATGGCGTTCATTTCCGCGCCGCTTGCGTGCGACGGGGAGCCGGAGCCGACGTGCAGGAAATACACGAAGCCGCCGATGCCTGCGAGAATGCCGCAGATGAGGTGCGCGAGGAATTTCGTGCGCTTGACGTTGATGGCCAGCATATTGGCGCTGTAGCTGTTGCCGCCGACCGCGTAGACACTTCTGCCGAACTTCGTCCAGCGGAGCACCACAAACAAAACCGCCACAACCACCAGCGCCACCACAACGCCAATCTCCACATAGGCGGGGACATACGCGCCAAGTTTATTGACGGAGCCCATACCGGGCACATAGATGCGCGTTTCCTTGAGTGCCTTAAATGCTGCGTTTTCCACGTTAAACTGTGTCGCGTTGACGATGGTCGTCATACCCTTGGCAAAGAACATGCCCGCAAGCGTGACGATGAACGGTTGAATTTCAAGATAGGCAATCAGGAAGCCTTGCACAAAACCAAACGCCGTGCCGATGCCGAGGGCCAGCAGGATGGCCGTCAGGACGGTACCGCCCTGATAGTCGAGATTGACCGCGCAGCTCATGCAGACAAGCGCGGTAAGCGTGCCAACGGAAATGTCGATGCCGCCCGTGATCATGACGAGGCTCATGCCGCACGAGAGAATGAGCAGCGCTGCGTTTTCGTTGAGAATGTTAAAGAAGGTCTGCGGCTTTTTAAAGCCGGAGCCAAGAAACAGCACCGCGCACACATACATGACGACAAAAACGCAGATTGTGATGATCAGCAGCAGCTTTGCGTCTGTCAGACGGCCTTTGTGCGCAAGTGAAGGCGCTTTTGTTTTATTCCGCATGGGTGCCAGCCTCCTTCTTTTCTTCGGTTCTGTGCCGCTTTTTGAGTGCTTCCAGCTTTTCGCGGACAGTCGGCGCGCTCAGCACGACGAGGATGATGACCACGACTGCCTTGTAGGCCGGCAGTGCGCTGGAAACGACATTGAACTTGAACAACGTCGTGGTGAGGAACTGGATGACATACGCGCCGAGGACGGAGGCCCAGATGTTGAACTTGCCGCCCGAGAGCGCGTTGCCGCCAAGTGCAACAGCCAAAATCGCGTCCATTTCGATGTCCTTGGCCACAACGGAATAGTTGATGGTGGAGAAGCGGCTGACCTTGATAAAGCCCGCAACGGCCACGCACAGGCCGAGAATGACGTAGGTCAGGAACTTTACGAACTGCGGGTGGATACCGTTGAGCCGCGCGGCACTGGCGTTGATGCCGACTGCCTGCGAATAAAGCCCGATATTCGTGAACCGCAGCAGCGCCCACGCGAGTATCATGCAGATCACGGCAATGAAAATCGGCGTCGGAACGGCCACGCCCGGCAGGAAATTGCCGTAATACGCAAACGACGGATCGGAGATCATGGGCAGTTCGTTGTTATTGATCCATGCAGCAATGGAACGACCGGCCGTGTAAAGAATCAGCGTGGCAACCATCGGCTGAATTTTGAAAACAGCAACGAGCGTGCCGTTGAACGCGCCGAAGAGCATAGAGACGACGCAGCAGGCCAGAAATGCCACAAGGATCGGCGCCTGCAGCGTATCCGGGCGCGAATTCGTGCCGCACAGCACGCGAAGGACGACGCTGCCCGCAATAGCGATGGCGGAGCCGACGGAAATATCCTGTCCGCCGGAGGCCGCTGTCACAAGCGTCATACCGATGGCGAGAATGACAAGTTCGGATGCGTTATCGAGGATTGTGATCAGGTTGCCCGTCAGGACCAGATCGCCGAGGCTGTTTTCCTTCAGCGTAATGGCGAAGAACGAGGGGTCTGCGATAAAGTTGAATACGATCAAAATCAGAAGTGCAGCCAGCGGGATAAAAATCTGCTTGCGCACCAGCCGGGCAAGGAAGCTGCCCTGCGGTTTTTCGGTTGTCCGGGTCATGCCTGTTCACCTCCGGCAATGGTTTTCATGATGCTGCTCTGGTTGAGGTCGCTGCCGCGCAGTTCGCCGACGACCTGCCGGTCGCGCATGACGACAAGGCGCGAGCAGACGCGGAGCATCTCGTCGATTTCGGACGAGATAAACGTCACGCTCTTGCCCTCTGCGGCAAGCTGCAGAACAAGCTTCTGAATCTCGACCTTTGTGCCGACATCGATGCCGCGCGTCGGCTCGTCGAGGATCATATAGACGGGATTCGCCAGCAGCCAGCGCGCCAGAATGACCTTCTGCTGATTGCCGCCGGAGAGCGCCTTGATGGGCGTGTCGGTCGAGGCCGTCTTGATGCTCAGGAGTTTGATATACTCCTCGGCGTATTTTTCCGCCTTTGCCTTGGAAATGGGATGGAAGAAGCCGTCGAGCACCTGCCGCGCGAGAATGATATTGTCGCGCACAGAGAGGTCTCCGATGATGCCGTCGCGCTTGCGGTCCTCGGGCAGATAGCTGATGCCGTGCTTCATGGCGCGCAGCGGCGAGGTAATCTTCACCTGCTTGCCGTCCATCTTCACGGTACCGCCGGAGACATGATCCGCGCCGAAGATCGCGCGCACGGATTCGCTGCGGCCGGAGCCGAGCAGACCCGTAAAGCCGTTGACCTCGCCCTTGCGGATGGAAAAATCAAACGGGCGAACGCCTGCCGCACTGGAAAGCCCGGCTGCCTCATAGACGACCTCCGCGCCCTCAAGCGCGTCTGCGGCGCCTTCGCTCTTGATCTCGGACAGATCATCGAGTTCCTTGCCGAGCATCTTGGACACAAGCTGCACACGCGGCAGGTCGGCAATCTTGTATTCGCCGACAAGTTTGCCGTCGCGCAAAACGGTAATACGGTCGCAGACGGCGTAGACCTGCTCGAGAAAATGCGTAACAAAGATAATGCCGACGCCGCGTGATTTGAGGTCCAGCATAAGTTTGAAGAGTTTTTCAACCTCCTGCTCGTCAAGAGAGGATGTCGGCTCGTCGAGAATAAGGACCTTGCACTCCATATCGACTGCGCGGGCAATGGCGACCATCTGCTGCACGGCAATGGAGCAGCTGGACAGCTGCTGCGTGGGCGCGGCGGGAATGCCGAGCGACTCCAGGAGTTTTTTCGCGTCCGCGTTCATTTTGCGCCAGTTTGTAAACGCGCCCTTTGTTCTTCCAATGTATAGATTCTCTGCCACAGTCAGATTCGGGCAGAGGGTGATTTCCTGATAAACCGTACTGATGCCCGCTTTCAGCGCGTCCTGCGTCGTGCGGATCTGTACGGGCGTTCCTTCCATGGAAATGGTGCCCTCGTCTTTGGAATACACGCCTGTGAGCACCTTAATAAGCGTGGATTTGCCCGCGCCGTTCTCCCCCATCAGTGCATGGATTTCACCCTTGCGGAGCGTAAAATCCACGCCGTCAAGCGCGCGGACACCGGGGAAAAATTTGCAGATCCCCCGCAATTCCAGTAAAGCTGTTTCCTGCATTGTGTTCGCCTCCATAATGGCACGCTGCGTGCAGCGCGGATACACGGAATGCTCCATATACGCCGTGCCGCACGCAGCCATTTCAGTCTTTATGCGAAGTTCAGTGTTTGATTAAATGCCGTAGTTGTCAACGTCTTCCTGCGTGATAGTGGAAGCGTCGAAGCCCTTTTCGTCCATGACGATGGTCTTTTCAGCCGGGGCCTTGCCGTTTTCCAGATCCTTGATGATGGCGTCAATGTAGGAAGCCTGGAAGGGGTTGCACTGGCCGTCGTAGTTCCAGTTGCCGGCGAGCAGTTCTTCAAGCGCCCACTTGTTGCAGTCGAAGCCCATGACGATGACATCCTTGCCCACGCCGTGGGAGATGTTTGCCTTGTCCAGAGCCGCAACAGCGCCCTTGGCCATGTCGTCATTCTCAGCGTAGATGACGTTGAATTCCTTGCCGGAGTCGATGACGGACTGCACGATCTGCTGGGCAGTTTCGGCGTTCCACTCGGCGGTCTGCTGGGTCACCATGTTCCAGTTGTCATTGGCAGCGACCTGCGCGTCCAGCGCACCGGTACGGCCGATCTGGGCAGCGGAGCCCATGACGCCCTGGATGTGGATGATGTTGTAGGTCTCGAGGTTCTGGGAAGCGAGCCAGTCAACAGCGGTCTGGCCTTCCTTGGCCATGTCGGAGACGATGGAAGCAACATAAAGGCTCTCGTCAGCGTCGATGGTGCGGTCAAAGAGGATGACCTGGATACCGGCAGCCTGTGCGTCCTGCAGGACGGAATCCCAGCCGGAGGTACCAGCGGCGGAGATCAGCAGATAGTCAACCTCGTCCTGGATGAACTTCTGGGCAGCAGCGATCTGCTCGTCGTTCTTGAGGCTGTAGGCGAAGGAAGCGTCATAACCGTTTTCCTCGGTGAACATCGCCTTCAGATCCTTGTCGTTGGCGGTGCGGTAGCCGGATTCGTTGGGGTCATTGTTGATGATGCCAACCTTGATGAGTTTGCCATCGGAAGCGGCAGGTGCGTCGGAAGCGGTGTCTGCGGAGGTATCGGCCGGAGTCGTGTCGGCGGGCTTCTGCGCACAGGCGCAGAACGCGGCAATCATGGTGATTGCCAGAAGCAGAGCAAGAATCTTTTTCATGATTTGTTTCCTCACTTTCTAATTGTGTTGGTTTTTCACAGGTCTTACAGGTATTCGCCTGTTATGGCTTTATTTAAGCGTGTGGAGAGACAAAAATCAATCTGACGAACAAGTTCTGCGCCAAATTCGGCGCAGCGCGCAGACAGCTTTTGTCCGTATTCCGCCAAAAACGGACAGCTCTTTGGAAACTGCTCTGTTTTTACAGTATTTATTTTATTTTCTTCCGATTGATGCACCTGTTTTGTTTGTTTTTTTCTGTCTCCGTCTTGATGCTGCTGCGAAGTATGTTTTTGTACAGCACTGACAAAATGCTAAGTTCTGTGCAAGGCTTGTTTGATTTTTTCTGTAATTGTTTGAAAATTTCTTAAAACTTTCTCTGTTTTTCTCGTGTTGTCCGCAAAAGCGCAGAATTTCTTTCGGCTGTCTGACAAATCTCCGAAAGAAAACAAACAAATCCGGCAATGCGGTTTGCGGATGGCTGTGGTACAATGGAAGCGAACGCAGCCTCGGCAGCAGAAAGCAGCGAATTTCGCATATATTGTCGGCAAATTCGCAGGCATCCGCACATTCGGTTGTAGGGGGCGATGTGGGCATCGGCCCCCTACAACGAATGTGTAAGTGCTTGCGTTTTTGCTACAGGCTTCTAAAATACGAGACAGGAGGCAGGTGCGTATGGCGCCGAAATATGAGCAGCTGGTAATGGCGCTCCGGCAGACGCTGCCGCAGTGGCACGCAGACGGCCAGCGGAAACTGCCGTGCGAACAGGAACTCGCTGCGCAGTTTTCTGTCAGCCGCCAGACACTCCGGCAGGCGCTTGCCGTGCTGGAGCAGGAGGGACTCATTGAAAAACGCCGCGGCAGCGGCAGCTTTCTCTGCCCGGCGGCAGCCAATCAGGACCGGCGCATCGCCGTGATTGCGACCTCGCTCAGCGACTACATTTTTCCGTCACTGCTCAAGGATATTCAGGCATGCCTTTCCGTACAAGGCTTTTCCGTCGTCATTCACGCCACGGAAAACTCCATCCATCGTGAGCGCGAGATCCTGCAGCAGCTGCTGCTCGATCCCCCGGCAGGGATTCTGGTTGAGGGCTGCAAGACAGCGCTGCCGAATCCAAACGCCGAACTGTATCAGGCGCTCCGGCAGCGCGGACTGCCTATGACCTTCCTGCACGGAAGCTGCCGGGAACTGCCCGACGCATTCTGTGTCGGCGACGACAATTACGGCGGCGGCTATCTGCTGGCCGGACACCTCATCCGGAACGGGCATCAAACAATCGCCGGGATTTTCAAATCCGACGATGCACAGGGGCCGGAGCGCTATCACGGCGTGGTCTGCGCGATGCGCGACGCCGGACTTTTCCCGCTCGATGAAAATTTCCTCTGGTTTTCCAGCTTTCAGCGCTACCAGCTTGTCGAACTGCAGGATGAAAGCATGCTGCAAAATTTTCTGCGGCAGCAGCTGGGCAGCTGCACTGCCGTCGTCTGCTACAATGACGAGATTGCCTTTCATCTCATCCGAACGCTTCTGCGCGCGGGAAAGCGCGTGCCGGAGGATATCGCCGTCGTAAGCTTTGACAACAGTTACTACAGCACCTTCGGCCCTGTCAGCATCACCTCGGCCGGACATGATCCACACGCCATGGGCCATGCCGCAGCCGAGAATCTTCTCAGCCAGATCCGCCGCCAGCCCTGCCAGAGCGTCCGCCTGCCATGGGCACTATACGCCCGGCAAAGCGGCTGATCGAATAAAAACGCGTGCATCCGGACTTCGGATGCACGCTGTTTTTAATATACACGGCTTTCCAGCAGTTCATCTGTGATGCGGTCGCCTGTAAAAAGCTGTTCCGGGACATACGACTGCTTTTCCGGCGTTTCGCCGCGCTCCAGCTGTTCGATGATCGCGCGCACGCGCGGCCCGTGGAGAGGGTTGCATTCGGCGCAGAGGTCGATTTTTCCATCTTTACAGTAGGAAAGCGCCCGCCGTACCGCGTCGAAGGAAATGAGCGTCACGCCGCCGCTTCCGTAGACGATACCCAATTCGTCCATCGCCTGCATGACGCCGAAGCACATATTGTCGTTCTCGCAGTAGACCACATCCGGCGCGGGATTGCTTTGCAGATAGGCAAGCGTCTCCTCATACGCCTTTGCCTGCGTGAAATCACCGTTCAAATGCTCAGCAACCGTCCAGCCCTTGTGCGCAGCTGCGCCCGCTTCCAGCGCGGCAGAGCGCTGAAGCTGCGCCGTGGAGCCGGGCGTTCCCTGCAAATGCAGGATCTGCACCTCCGCGTCTGCATTTTCGCGCGCCTCCAGCGTCTCTGCCAGCCACGCGATCGCCTCGTCGGCAGTCTTTCTGAAATCCGAGCCGACCCAGCTTGTATAGAGTGACACGTCACTGAGTTCCACCTGCCGGTCAACAATGATAACCGGAATGCCCGCTGCGCGCGCCTCCTCCAGCACGCTTTCCCAGCCGGTCTCGGTGACGGGGGCGAGGACGATATAGTCCACGTCCTGCTGGATGAAGGTGCGGATGGCCTTGAACTGGTTTTCCTGCTTCTGCCGGGCATTGTCAAACAGCAATTCAAAGCCGTTTTCCTCGCTCAGGCTCTCGCGCATAGACTCGGTGTTGGCCACGCGCCAGTCCGATTCTGCACCGACCTGCGAAAAGCCGACGGTAATGAGCGTCGTCTCCTCCTCCGGCGTCTGCCGGACATAGGGCATACAGCCCCCAAGCAGCAGAAGCGCCGGAAGGAGAAGCAAAAGAATCAGCCGTTTCATGCCTCCGCCTCCTCTCTAATTGGAAAGCGCAGCGTGACTGTCGTTCCGACGTTCGCGCCCATGATGACGTTGATGGCCTGCCGCAGCGTCATCAATCCGGAGTTGACGAAGCCTACCACCATCACGGTGGTGGCCGACGAGCTTTGAATGATGGCGGTGATGCCAAGACCCGTCAGGAATCCGGCGAATACGTTGCTGGTCATTTTATCCAGCAGCGTCCGCAGCTTGCCGCCGGCCCGGCGCTCCAGAGCCTGTCCCATCAGGTTCATGCCGAACAGGAACAGGCACAGGCCGCCGATCATGGTCAGTACCTTAAAAATATCCATGTTGCAAATTCTCCTCAATCCATGTTTCACATTTTTCTTACGATCATTTTACGTCCAGTATCAGCATAGCAGGGGATTGTCAAATCCTCAGGTGCTGTTTTGTAAAATCTAAGTAAAATTCCGCAAGAATAAGCTTGACAAACGAACTGTGCTATGCATATAATACAGTTAGAAACTGTGTTACACATATAGTACGGTTGAAGAGAGAGGAGGCGGGAACGTTGATCGACTTCGAGGGCTTCGTCCAGACGGAGGGACAGCCCATTTATTTGCAGATCATGCGGTACATCAAACAGGGGCTGGCATCCGGAATCATCGCCGATGGGGAGGAGCTGCCACACCAGCACCACGCCCAGCGCGGCGTCCAGGATATTTATGCCCATGCTCCACACCTGCTGCTCCTCCATGCGCACCAGGCAGGTTTCTCCCTGTTCGTTTACCAGCGTGATCTCATCATACGCCGCTTCCCCGTCATCACGTCCTTCACAGCCAAAATCCGGCTCGTCAATCCTAAGAATCCGATATTGCTTCTGTCCGTCTTTCATTGTCGTATCTCTTTCTCTTTGTTTTCATTCTCCCGGCATCCGGTCAGCCTTTATAATCGATGTGTCCACCGACCAAGCGTTCCTCTGTCGTCTGCACCGTATTCATCCGCTCATTCTGCTGGTAATCGCTGATCTTTTTTAACAGCTCCCCGATACTTGACGCCGTGATCGTCACCGTATTTTCCCAGTCTGACTCAGACGCCTCATCTGTCTTATTCACACGCTCTGTTGCATGTTCATCTCTTTGATTTTTTCCGTCCCTGATCCGCTTCTCCTGCGCTTCTTTCTGCGCCCGTTTCGCCTCCGCCTTCTTTTCTTCCGCCGCCTTCTCGCGCTTTTTCTCAATCCGCTCCTTCTGCGCGTCGGAAGACTTCTGCAGCACGGCAAAATAGGTGGCGGTGCCGCCGTCATTCACCTGCATGCCGTAGCCTTTTACTTTTGTGCCGGAAGCCTCCAGCGATCTTTTCATCTGTGCAATGCCGCTTCCCGCATTCGCAATGATCGCCTCGTACTGTCTGCGGTAATTTTCATCCTCCGCCATGCGCTCAATCTTGTCCTCGTCGATGAGAACTACCATCTTCGATGCATTGGCATAGCTTCCCGCCTGCGCCCTTGCCTTCTCCTTCTGATCCTCGCTGACCAGAATAAAGTCCATATTGGAATATTTTCTTTTCAGTTCTTCATAATACTTTGCCGCTTTTTCGCTGAGTTTCGGATTGCCAATCGTTCTTCCAGTCACCGTTCCGGTTTTACCTGTCCTGTCTGTCTTGTCCGCCTTATTGGCTTTCCCGGTCTTCTCTGACGATGCGTTTCCATCCGTCTTTTCTTTTCCTTTTGTGTCTGCCGCCTTACGGTTATAGGACATGGCACTTCCCACTGCATTTGCATAATCCGGTATCAAACTCATACAAATCTCCCCTTTCGCCGTTTCCACCTGCCGAAATCCGTTTCGGCAGGTCTGCTCTCTTTACTTTATATATCGGTCAGATATGTCCATCTTGCCATTGCAAATTTAAAAAATCAAAGGTAAGATAAAAGGAGTATCTTTTCGGGAGGTCTCTTTTCATGAACCCTACAGTAAGCATTATCGTACCTGTCTACAATGCAAAAAATTATCTGCAGCGCTGCATTGACAGCATTCTGCATCAGGAATATACCGACTACGAACTGTTCTTAGTCGACGACGGAAGCACAGACGGCTCCGGTGACATCTGCGATGCTTACGCCGCCGCAGATGCCCGCATTACAGTCATCCACAAAGAAAATACTGGCGTATCGGACAGCCGTAATCTCGCCATCAGCCAGGCTCGCGGCACTTACCTGCAGTTTCTCGACAGCGATGACTGGATCACACCGGATGCGACAAAGCTGTTCGTGCGCGCCGCCACAGAGCATGACTGCGATCTGGTGATCGCCGATTTCTACCGCGTCGTCGGAGAGCGCGTCTCGCACAAGGGCGATATTGAGGATGACGGTGTCCTCACACGCGAAGAGTTTGCTGCGCATATGATGGAGAATCCTGCCGATTTTTATTACGGCGTTCTCTGGAACAAGCTGTACCGGCGTGATCTTGTGGAAAAATATCATCTGCGCATGGATGTCTCAGTGAACTGGTGTGAGGACTTTTTGTTTAATCTGGAATATATTTTACATGCCAACGTCTTCTACGCCCTGCAGGCGCCGGTCTACTATTATGTCAAGACAAAAGGTTCCCTTGCAAGTCAGGGATTAAGCATCACAAAGACCGTCAAGATGAAATTCATGGTCTTTGAATATTACAATGAATTTTATAAGAATGTCTACGACGAAAAAGCATACGAAAAAAAGCGGCTGTCCGTCTACCGCTTTTTCCTGGATGCCGCCAGTGACGGCACTGTGCCGCCGACGCTTCTGCCGGGTGCAAAAAAGCTCGGCACAGAGCGCATCCTGGTCTGTCCTTCCGCGATCTCCGGAGAGGGTATCCTATCGGAGTTCTACCGGAGCCGCAAGCTTTTGGACCGCTGTCTGGAGGCGATCGCCCTGCGCAATGATCTGACGCTTGGCGAGCTGTCCCTCCTGCTGTCCTTAAGCCAGATGCATACATTTTGCAGCCGCACGGAACTTGCCGATTTTGCCGGATTATCCAAAAGCTCGCTCTCGCGCACCTTGCAAAAGCTTTCCGCCAAAGATTATATCCGCGTCATCAGTACCAGAAAATACCTGCACGTGGATCTGCTTCCGGCAGCGACCGCGCTCCTCCCGGAGCTCGCCACCGCACAAAACGATTTTGATGCGGCGCGCTTTGCCGGATTTAGCGAGGAAGAGCTCATCTGCTATGCGAAAGTGACGGAAAAGATCAAGGAAAATACCATGCGGGTGCTAGGCGTCTAGCGCCCGTCCGTGTTTTTTAGATACCGTAACAAAAAAGACAAGTACAAACTGCTTTTTTGTACCTGCCTTCTTCGATTAGAATGAAATTTTCCCGTTCCCTTACGCTCCGAGAATCTCCTTTAAGTCTGCCTCTGGTGTCGTGATCGGTGCAATATGGTAATGCTCCACCAGATATGCTAACACATTCGGGGAGATAAACGCCGGAAGTGTCGGTCCCAGCTTGATGTTCTGGATGCCCAGATGCAGCAGCGTCAAAAGGATACAGACCGCCTTCTGCTCATACCAGGACAATACCATGGATAACGGCAGTTCATTGACCGAGCAGCCAAACGCCTCGGCAAGCGCCACCGCAACCTTGATCGCGCTGTACGCATCATTGCACTGTCCCATATCCATCAGGCGCGGCAGACCACTGATCTCCCCGAGATCCAGATCGTTAAAGCGGTATTTTCCGCATGCAAGCGTTAAGATCACACTGTCCTTCGGGGTCTGTTTTACAAATTCGGTATAGTAATTGCGTCCCGGTCTGGCACCGTCACAGCCGCCCACCAGGAAGAAATGACGGATTGCGCCGCTCTTTACCGCATCCACCACCTGATCCGCAACGGAGAGCACCGTGCCGTGTGCAAATCCGGTCATCACCTCTTTGCCGCCGTTGATGCCGGTGAACTCCGTATCTTCCTTGTAACCGCCGAGCTCTAACGCTTTCTCGATCACCGGCGTAAAGTCCTTGTCCGCACCGATATGCACCATCTGCGGATAAGAAACCACCTCTGTTGTGAATACACGGTCACGGTAGCTCTCCTTCACCGGCATCAAGCAGTTCGTTGTATACAGAATCGGCGCCGGAACCCCGTCGAACTCCTTCTGCTGATTCTGCCATGCCGTTCCAAAGTTTCCCTTTAAATGCGGATACTGCTTTAACAGCGGATACGCATGTGCCGGAAGCATCTCACCGTGCGTATAGACATTGATTCCCTTATCCTTCGTCTGCTCCAAAAGCAGTTTTAAATCGTAGAGATCGTGACCGGTGATGATGATAAACGGTCCCTTCTCCACGGTAAGCGGCACCTTTGTCGGCTTCGGATTGCCGAATGTCTCTGTGTTGGCGCGGTCTAAAAGCTCCATACACTTTAAATTCACCTCGCCGACTTCCAGAACCACCGGAAGCAGGTCTCCCATCTCCAGATCAAAGCCCAGGAACGAAAGCGCCTTATAGAAAAATGCATTGACCGTCTCATCCTCATAGCCGAGCACCGCCGCATGATAAGCGTAGGCAGCCATGCCCCGGATGCCAAATAAAATCAAAGACTTCAGGGAACGGATATCCTCATCCGCCTCCCAGATCTCCTTCATGTCGTAATCCGAGGTATTGCCGCACGGCGATGCGCAGGTGGCACAGTTCGGAACCACGCGTTCCTTCTCCGCATGAACCTTTGCGATCATCTCACGCAGTGTCTCATCATTAAAGTTGACATTCGTGATCGTTGTGAATAATCCTTCTATTAAAATATGTGTGGTGTCCTCGGTGCGTGGATTGTTGCCGCACGCCTTTGCAAGCCCGATCAACGCGCCGGTCAGTTCATCCTGCAGCGCTGCCGTCGCACTGCTTTTTCCACAGACGCCTGCATTCCCGGTGCAGCCGCTGCATCCCGCTGTCTGCTCACACTGAAAACAAAACATTTTATGTTCCATATTGATCTCTCCTTTGATTTCCTGATTGATTACCTACGCATTGTATGAAATCTCCGGAGATTTTTCTGTTGTTTTTCCAACAAAACAATTCTTTTCGCTTTTATTTTTCGCAAAGCTCCGACAGGGGATGAAACGTGTATCCCATTTCCTCCCATTTGGTCAGCAGTTCATCCAGAATCTCCCCGTTCGTCTTCGAGGTGCTGTGCAGCAGCACAATCGCCCCCGGATGAATTCTTCCCAGCAGCTTTTCAAACGCCTCCTCCTTCGTCGGCTGTGCATCGACATTCCAGTCCACATAGGCAAGACTCCAGAAAAAAGTGTGATAGCCGAGCTGTTTTGCCATCTCGAGATTCTTCGTGCTGTATTTTCCCTGCGGCGGTCTGTAATAGTTCGCCATCTTCTGCCCGGTCACCTCGGAAAAAAGCGCGGCGTTGTCGTCCATCTCTTTCTGGAACGCGGTAAGATCCGCGATCGACGACATATCGGGATGATGATAGGTATGGTTCCCCACCGTATGTCCCTCCGCCACCATCCGCTTGGCAATCTCCGGCGCGCTCTCCAGAAAATGTCCCACCACAAAGAAAGTGGCAGGCGCCTGGTGCTTTTTTAATGCATCGAGAATCGGCTCTGTATTCCCGTTCTCGTATCCGCAGTCGAAGGTCAGATAGAGCACCTTCCCGGACGGATCCCCGACATAGTGTGCATCGTACTGCGCCAACTCCGCAGAGGTTGCATTGCCGGTGGGCTGGGTTCCCTCCGCGCCAAAGCCGAGCCCCCAGTTGCCCGCCTCGTACGCGACCGCCGCCGTCTCTTTTGTCTGTCTGCTCCGCATCCCGGCGATCTCCCACCCGGTTAAAAACATCGCGGAAAATAAAAACGCAAGGCACAGGCCCTTTTTACAATTCTGCTGCATAACAAGATCCTGTCTGTTCTCTTGTTATCTATGTATATCGGAAACCGCCCTGTCCCATGACAAAATCAGCCGTTATTCTGATAGCCGCACTTCGGGCAGACGCCGCCGCCCTTATACTGGTAGCCGCAGCGGAAGCAGCAGATTGTATCGTGCTTCTCGCTCGCCAGATAGGTAAGCTTTCTGGACTCCGGCTTCTCCTGCAGATAATGAATAAAATCATCGAGTTCCCCGGCATAGTCCGGCAGCTCCTTCGTGCCAACCGCATAAGGGATCTTTAATTTGGTTCCGTTCTTCTGGTGCACGTAAAGTCCCTTATTGAGCAGTCCCGTAGACGCCGTGACAGACGCAATCGAGGCGACCGGGATTCCGTAGGAGGTAAATGCCGTGCTGTAGTAAAGATGCTCCGGCGTTAAAATCATCCCCTCTTTTCCAGACGCATCGCGCGCCACATCCACCACCAGAATCGGGTACTCAAACAGACCTCTGCCGGCCGCATAGGACGCCATGGCATATTCGATCACATCCGTCTCCTCCGGCGTCGCCTGCCCAAGCAGCACTTTCCTCGCCGGATAAAAATGATGTCTCGGATTCTCCCCGACACCGTTCTCCTCCAGTTCTTTTTTCAGCTTTCCCACCAGAAGCTCACACTCGTCCGCCTTGATTTTGGAGAGCCGCTTTTCGAGCGTCTTAAGTGCATCCGTCTTAAGCTCCGGGAGAAAATCTCCCTCCTTGATCTTCTGGTATGCCTCTATGCCCTCCTCAAAATTCATCTGCATCGGTGCCGGACAGATTGCTGCGATGGCATCCGCATCCAGCTCCCTGATCCGGTCGTTGACCTTCTCCAGATAGGGTGCCACAAGCCCCGGAAGAAAATCTCCCTCCCTAAGCCGCTCTGCAAGATCCACGTAGTCCTCCCTGCTCACTTTTCTCGCGCGCCGGATCATGTTGGAAAGTTCCTGCTTCTCCGCTGCCTCTCTCCCCGCCACAATCTTCTGTTCGTATGGTGTCAGATCCACTCCGTCGTAATCGTGCAGCCGGTCGACATAGAGCCGGTACTGCTTCCGGTCGAGATTCGCCGGCATCTTTGCCACCATCGCCGCCACTTCGCGCTCCGCCTGGCTCTGTTTGAGCTGCTGCAGCTTCTCCCGCAGCGGATGCTTCTGTTCTTCCGGAAGATCCGCAGCTTCCACTTCCTCCAATACCCGTTTGGTCAGCGTGTAGTTCTTCCCCTCACAGGCATCCGCTTTTTCCTGAAGTTCCCGGACACGCCCCTCATAAATCCGGTCCTGTATCTTCTTTATATATGGCTTCTTCTCCTCCTCTGTCAGCTTGCGCTCTCCTTCCAGCTGCCGCTTTAACTCCTGCAGCTGCCGGTCGGAATAGCGGTCCATGACCGCCAGACGCGCCTCATAGTGCTCCTGCACGCCTTTCCGTTCTTCCGGTGTGACAATGACGCCGTCCACGGTCATTCCTCCCTCCGGCGTCTGCGTTGCCGCATGGATGTCTTTTCCGCCTGTCCGCTCCTTAGCGGCGGTCCTGCCCGCTCCATCCGCGTCCGGACGCAGGCTGCTTCCTGCCTCCGCCGCTCTGCGGTCTGCTCCATGCATTTCTGCCTCCGCCGCTCTGTGGTCTGCTCTGCGCGTTTCCGTCTCTGCAGCCATACCGCGTCCGCGGTCTGCCGGTCGTCCACTCCCTACGCTGTCTGTCTCCCTCCGCCCCGCTGACTGCTTCGCCGTCTCTTTCGGTGTCCGCGTTCCAGACTGCTTATCCGGTTCTTCCGCTGCCTGTTCCCGCTGCGGCAAAGAGCGTCCCTCGTCGTGCCGCTCTCTCTCCCGGCTGTGCACTTTTGCCTCGTATTTTTCCACGGATTCTTCCGGATAAAAGCCCTCCTCCATCCGCGCGGACAGCTTTTTCACCTCAAGATCCGACAATTCCGGCAGTGCGTTGCAGAGATCCTCCAGGGATTCCTCCCCGTCCTCCTCCGTATCCGGCCGTCTTCCGTCGGCATAGACATTCGTGTGATAGTTGGACACCCGGTCGGCATTTCTCCCCAAAAGCTCCAGATAATCGTCATACGCCGCGTCGTCCGTCGCAAAATCCAGCGTGTAAATATCGCCCTCCGAGAACAATCTGCCGGGACGCGGCGTGTAAAACCGCCTGCAGGAATTGCAGGTCGCGGCTCTCGCCAGCAGCACGCCGCCCTCCTCCGTCTCGATCTTAAATTCCTTTCCAGCCGGATAGACCGCCATATGCAGCTTGCCGCAGCATGCCGGGCAGAGATACCCCACGAGGTAAAAATTATTCCCGATCCGGCTCTTTCTCCGCTCGCTCACCGTGATGTCCGCCCGGGCGAACTCCGCCTGGGCGCGTTTCCAGACGACCTTGTGCCAGAGTCCGCCCTCGTTCGTTTCCTCATCCTCCGGCTGGGTCTGCTCCTCTTCCTGCGCCGTCTGGATAACATCCTCATAGGTGATCCGCATTCCGCTCCGGTAGAAACGCAGATAGGACGGCGTGTACTCCGGTTCGACCTGCATCTCCTTCATAATGTCCGTAAACAGCGTATTTAACTGTTCAAAACTTTTGTCTACGCGGACGCCCTTGATCGTCCCCCATTTTCCGAATGCATACAAAATCAGGTTGATGGCATTCTGCACCCGCATGTTCGTGCCGACCTCACCGATCTCGTCCTCTTTTACCGGAATGTCGATGATGTTCGTCGCCACATTGCGCGTGTCAAAATGGAAAAATAGGGAACGCACCTCCCCCTGTAAAATCATGTAATTGTCAATCACTACAAATATGCCGTTCCATTTGACCGGAACTTTCATCGCCTCAATCAGGCGTTCAAATGTCTGGTGCAATTCCGTATTTGCTCTCAACAGTATCATAGATGCAACCTCACTTCTCATCCATCGCTTTCTACCAACAGTATACTCATATATGAGGCGTTTTTCAAATCTCGCGTGCAAAAAATATTTTTTTTCAAGAAACCATCCCCTCACTTTATAAACTTTTAATAATTCCGCTGTTTCCCTGTTTTTCAGCCTTCCGGGAATATTGTTAGCACTCACGTGAAAAGAGTGCTGATTTTGTATTGACTTTTTGGAATGACGGATATAAACTCTTATTTAAAAGGGAATGACGATGTTACTGTCGTCTTCCGTTCTACCGTACATATTTTATTTTTAGATAAAGGAGTGTTTTATTATGGCAAACAAACATGGAAGTCTTTCAATTGACAGCGATAACCTGTTTCCGATTATCAAGAAATGGCTGTATTCCGACCACGACATTTTCTATCGTGAGTTGATCAGCAACGGCTGTGATGCCATTACCAAATTAAAAAAGTTAGACATGATGGGCGAGTACACGCTCCCAGCTGATTTCAAGGCAAAGATCAGCGTCACCGTAGACCCTGAGGCTAAGACCCTGACATTTACCGATAACGGTCTTGGTATGACGGCAGACGAAGTCGAGGAATACATCTGCCAGATCGCATTTTCCGGTGCGACCGATTTCATTCAGAAGTACAAGGACAAGTCCACGGACGATCAGATCATCGGACATTTCGGACTGGGCTTCTACTCCGCTTTCATGGTAGCGGACGAGGTTGAGATCGATACCTTATCTTATAAGGAAGGCGCCACACCGGTACACTGGACCTGCGACGGCGGTACCGATTACGAACTGACCGACGGCACCAAGACAACGATCGGTACACAGATCACGCTTCATCTGAACGAGGACTGTCTCGAATTTGCAAACGAGTACCGTGCACGCGAAGTGATCGAGAAATACTGCTCTTTCATGCCGACCGAGATCTACCTTAGCAAGGCAAATGCCGAGCCGGAATACGAGACCATCGACGCTGCTGACAAGCGCGATACCGATACGGTCGTGGAGGAGATTCACGAGGAGGCAAAGACCGAGGAAAAAGAGAACGAGAACGGTGAGAAGGAGACTGTCGAGATCTCCCCTGCCAAGGATAAGTTAAAGATTTTAAAACGCCCGGTTCCGCTCAACGACACTAACCCGCTGTGGCTTAAGAATCCGAACGACTGCACCGACGAGGAATACAAGGCGTTCTACCGCAAGGTATTCTTAGATTACAAGGAGCCGCTGTTCTGGATTCATCTGAACATGGATTATCCGTTCAACTTAAAGGGTATCCTTTACTTCCCGAAGATCAATACAGAGTATGATTCCATCGAGGGAACCATCAAATTATACAACAATCAGGTATTTATCGCCGATAATATCAAGGAAGTCATTCCGGAATTTCTGATGCTCTTAAAGGGTGTGATCGATTGTCCGGATCTTCCGCTCAATGTCTCCCGCTCCGCTCTGCAGAATGACGGATTCGTCAAGAAGATTGAGGAATATATCACGAAGAAAGTGGCTGACAAGCTGATCGGCATGTGCAAGACAGACAAGGAATCCTACGAGAAATACTGGGATGACATCAGTCCGTTCATCAAATACGGCTGCTTAAAAGACACCAAGTTCTGCGACAAGATGAACGACTATATCCTCTTTAAAAATCTGGATGACAAGTACCTTACCCTTCCGGAGCTTCTCGTAAAAGAAGAGGAGAAAAAGGAAGACGCCGATGCTGCTTCCGATGTTGTTGACAAGAACGGCAATTCCGTCACAGAGGATGCTGATGCAAAGGACGATTCCGAAGAGGAAAAGGACGAGCGCAAGGTCATCTACTACGTGACCGACAAGGTACAGCAGGGACAGTACATCAAGCTCTTCAAGGAGCAGGGAATGGACGCTGTGATCTTAGACCACAACATCGATACCTCCTTCATCTCCCAGTTAGAGCAACGCAACGAGCATTATAAATTCATGCGAATCGATGCGGATGTCACAGACTCCTTAAAGGATGCAGACGATGCCGCTGATTTAAAGGAAGAGACCGACACGCTGACCGACCTGTTTAAAAAGGCACTTGGCAACGACAAGCTGACCGTCAAGGTGGAGGAATAAGCGGCCGCGCGGCCGCAGGAGATTTTCGGAATACGGAAAGGAGGGCCCGCAATGCCCGCGAATAACCGCAGCGCTGTTTCCGGCGGGCTCAACCTGTCGCTGGAATCACTCGGCGTAAACCTGCCGTACAGCATGGAGGCCGAACAGGCTGTGCTGGGCGCGGCGATCCTGGACGCAGACATCATTCCCAAAATGGTGGAGACGCTGCGCCCGGAGATGTTTTATGCCCGCCAGAACGGCGAGATATTCTCCGAGATCGTGCGCCTGTTTACAGGCAGCGCGCCTGTGGATTTTGTCACGCTTCTGGCAGCGGTGCAGGATGCCGCTGTTTTTGAGACCGAGGACGCGGCCAAGGTCTACCTGACCCAGCTGGCTGAAACGGTGCCCTCGCTTTCGCATACGGACACCTATGTGAAGATCATCGCGGAAAAATACCGTGTGCGTCAGCTGATGAATGCGGCCAAGACCATTCTGGAGCAGACAGGAGAGGAAACAGACGCCGACCTGCTGCTGGAGAGCGCGGAACAGAAAATTTATGAAATTCGCTCGGGACGCGATTCCACGGCGCTCACGCCCATCAGCAGCGTCATCATCGACACCTATGCTCATCTGCAGGAGATCTCCGGTCCCAATAAAGATAAATATCTGGGCATTCCCACAGGCTTTAATTATCTGGACACCATGCTCACGGGCTTGGGCCGTTCGGACCTGATCATCCTCGCGGCCCGTCCCGGTATGGGCAAAACCTCTTTTGCTCTGAACATCGCGACCAACGTGGCGAAAAAGCAGAATGTGCCCGTGGCCGTGTTCAGCCTTGAAATGACAAAGGACCAGCTCGTCAGCCGCATCCTCTCCAGCGAGGCGGCCATCGACAGCCAGGCCTTCCGCACCGGCGGGCTTTCCACGGCGGACTGGGAGGACCTGGCCCGCGCGTCCGAGGTGCTGGCCAAGACCCATATTTATCTGGACGATACGTCGAACATCACCATCCCGGAGATGAAGGCGAAGATCCGCCGCATCAATCAGGACCCGGCGCGCCCGGACATCGGGCTGCTCATCATCGACTATCTGCAGCTTATGAGCACGGGCAAGCGCACGGAGAACCGCGTGCAGGAGATCAGTGAGATCACCCGTAACCTGAAAATCATGGCAAAGGAGCTGAATGTGCCGGTCATTGCACTGAGCCAGCTTTCCCGAAGCGCGGAGAAGAACCGCACAGACCACCGCCCGGTGCTGAGCGACCTTCGAGATTCCGGTTCCATCGAGCAGGACGCGGACGTAGTGCTGTTTTTGTACCGCGACGCCTATTACGACAACGGCGAGGAAACCGACGCCACCACAGCCGAATGCATCGTAGCAAAAAACCGCCAC
>ERZ827528.1159-NODE-1159-length-28478-cov-5.292123_pt1 | contig 28478 bp, 25 predicted proteins | sample MGYA00519768_ERZ827528 | MGnify/ENA primary metagenome ERZ827528 (study PRJEB31778, sample SAMEA3449343) | human gut metagenome | biome: human gut; feature: human-associated habitat; material: faeces | place: United Kingdom | collected 2010/2012 ...
AGCTTGGCTACATCACCAATGTGGCGGCTGGCTTCGGCCTGTTTTTCGGCTCCGACTCCACGGGGACCGGTACCAGTGTAACGCAGGCGGTGTCTACCCTCAACGGGGAATATCTGGCCCACATTCAGGAGATAGAGGACGCCAATCCCTATGACCGGATGGAAACCACCTCCAACGATGGGGTACTCTCCATCAATTGGGAGGACGTCCTCGCCGTATTTTCCGCCAAGGTGACCGGTGCGGAAAACGGTTCGCAGGTCGCTTCGCTGGATGACGCTCAGGTGGATGAACTGCGGAATATTATGTGGGAGATGAATGCGGTTGCCTCCAGCACCCGCACCGAAAGCCATGAAGTCGAGGTAACCGTCACCGATGAAGATGGGAACGAAACCACCCATACCGAAACGGTGACGGAAACCATTCTGGAAATTACCATCACGCACAAAACCCCGGAGGAAATGGCCCGGCAGTACAGCTTTAACGCAAGGCAGAACGAATACCTCGTCTTGATGTCGGAGCCGGAAAACCAGAGCCTGTGGGCGGAACTGCTGGGCGGTTACACAAGCGGCGGCGGGCAGATCGTGAACCCCGACGCCGATTGGGTAGGGACGGGTATTTTCCAGTGGCCCCTGCCGCAGAGCTACACCATCACCTCATGGTTTGGCTACCGGGAAGATCCCTTCACCGGGGAGATTGCCTACCACAGCGGGACCGACATCGCCGCGCCGGAAGGTACGCCCATCCTTGCCGCGGCAGACGGGACCGTCACCATAGCCAACGCCATCGACTCGTGGGGCGGCGGGTATGGGTACCATATCAAGGTAAACCACAACGATACCTTCGACACCTTATATGCCCATTGTTCCTCCATCTGCGTAACCGTTGGGCAGGAAGTGAAGCAGGGCGAGGTGATCGGCTACGTTGGCACCACCGGCAATTCCACCGGAAACCATCTGCACTTCGAGGTGTGGCAGAATGGGGAACGCACCGACGCCCTCGGATTCTTTAAGGTTAAGGAATAGCACCCGCAGGTTAGAAGAATGTCACAACCGGAAGCGGCAGAGGGTTGTTATATATATGGAAAGCCAGCAGCCTGTTTTTGCAAGCTGCTGGCTTTTACTTTGTTTCAAGGCTGTATCCCACGTCACGGATACAGCGCAGATGGATACTGGAATCTTCTTTCAAATCCAGCTTGCGGCGAACGGACTGTACATGATGGCTGACAAGCTTCCGGGCCTCGCCATAGTTTGGCTCCTTCCAGATTTTTTCATAAATCTGGTCATGTGTCAGCACTTGGTTTATGTTCTGAAACAGGTACAGGAGAATCTCATACTCGGTTTTCGTGAGAGGGATCTCCCGCCCCTTGCAGAATACCCGGCGCTGGTTTTCCCTGATTTCCAAAGCAGAGGTACTCCGCTGTGACCTGAACTCCAACGGCTCTATACGAGAAGCGGATTGGGCCAGCCCCTGAACTTTGAGAAACGCTTCCTCATCTCCATCCTCAAAGATCAAAAGCATGATTTTCACTTGACTTCTTCGCCTTGCCTTTCGACGGAATACTTGAGTTTTTCAAAGGCTTCTGCGCTGATTCCATGTTCCATCCGGCAGGCGTCCGTTTCCGCAGTTTTGGGATCTACGCCCGCCTCGATCAGCCGTTCCATGAAGAAGCGGTGGCGCTCATATATCGTTGCGGCAACCTGTTCTCCTGAAGATGTCAGGGAGAGTATGCTGTTTGAATCTTTCCGCAGATATTTTGCCTTGCTTAATTCTTTTACAGCGCGGCTTACAGAAGGTTTTGTCACTCCCAAATATTCCGCGACATCTACACAACGGGCATATCCCTGTTTTTGAAAGAGGATATATATGGCCTCCAGATAATCCTCCATGGATGATGTTAAATTCAGTTGGCATACCTCCCTTATCTATTAAAAGCAAAAGAGATAATCTATGAAAAATTACTTTAATTTAATTGCTGCAACGTCAACATGATTTGGAATACTGTTGAATGTGTAGGACTCTATCACCTCATTATTGAACACCGCATATTCGTTTCTGTAGTTCAACGGAATCACAACGCTGCTTTCATTTGCGGAATTAAGGGCAGTGGTAAAGATATTCTGAACCGTATCCGGGTCATCTGTTTTGTAAAGACCGGCAATCAATTCTTTCGCCTCCTCTTCACTCATTGTGGCGAGTGCTTTGGCGATCTGAGGATCAGTCGAATAAATTCCGCTGGCATCTGTATAATCGGTGGAAGGATACATATTGGCGACAAATGTGTACGGATCATAGGGGAACCAATAGCTCATATACGCGGTGATTTCGTAATTCCCTTCTGTAAACACCTGTTGCATAAACGCCATCAGGTCAATAGGATTCGTCGTGATTTCAATGCCAAGCTTTTTCATCGAATCCTGGAAGAAAAGCACTACCTTATCATACACACCCGTGGAGGGATAAGTAATCGTAAAGGAAAGCTTTTTACCATCCTTTTCCCGGATACCGTCGCCATCCGTATCAGTCCAGCCGGACTTGTCCATCAGTTCAATGGCCGCATCCATATCATAACTCGGAGTTGTCACATCCGCCTTGCAATAGGGCATATCCGCAGGCATAACTGAATTTGCTTCCGTTCTCAAGCCCGAATAAATATTTTGAGCGATAGACTCTTTATCGATAGCCATCTGGATCGCTTTTCTGATATTGATATCATCCAATGGAGCCACTTCGTCGTTAAGCGCGATAAACTCTGTGACAAAATCAAAATCGGAAATTACGCCCGTAATGCCTTCCGTGCTGGACAGTTCCTGATAGGAAGCAGCATCCAATGTGTCAGAACCGATAATGAAGTCCACTTCTCCAGCCCTCATTGCAGCGACCTTGGATTCCGGAATAATTTTTACTGTGAAGGAATCTACATCCGGTTCTTCGCCCCAATAATTGGGATTGCGTACAAAAGTGTATTCCGTTGCGGTGTCGTTCACGCTCTCAAACATATAGGGACCTGTACCCGGCGTATGATTCATCAGATATTCTGAGTTCAAAGAACCGTCCTCATTGAAAGCAGAAGCTGAAAGAATCCCTCTCGGCATTACCATGGACAAATCGTTAAGAACATTGTAATAAGGACGAGTCAAATGAAAGGAAACCGTGTATTCATCATCTACTGTGATCTCGGATGTCAACATATCAAGCTGCCCGTAATTGGAACTGGTTCCTATGACAGACTTCATATTGTCGAAATAGAGTTTCACAGCCTCCGCATTAAAGGGGGTTCCATCATTGAATTTTACATCTTCACGCAGATGGAACGTATAGGTGAGTCCATCATCGGAATGTGTCCAATCCGTTGCAAGGCAGGGCTGATACTCTCCGTCCTTGTATTTAATTAAGGGCTCATAAAAGTTGTTCATATAATATGTAGCTTCATAGGACTGTACCGCAGGGGCAAAGCCCATAGAAAAGTTTGCACTTTGCGCAATAGAGATTGTATGAGATTCGTTCTTGTCTGTTTGACCGGTACTGGAAGATGAGGGATCTGTATTGCTGTTACAACCAGCAAGAAGCGTCAACCCCATTACACAAGCCAAAAGCAGGGATAAAAATTTTTTCATATTTGTACTCCTTTACATATTTTTTATTGCAAAGCCTGCCTCTTTGAAAGGGCGGCCTTTACAAGCTCATTAGAATATGGTTCATGAAAATCCGAAAAACTTTGTGGTTTGTAAACTGTCTCGATTATTTTCCCGAAACGCATCACATGAATGGTATCCGCCATATACATCGCAATGTCCAAATCGTGGGTAATAATCAAATAACTTAATCTCAACTCATCTCGCAAATTCCGCAACAGATGCAAAATTTGCTTTCTTAAAGTGACATCAAGTCCACTAAAAGATTCATCGAAAATGATGTGCTGTGGTTCTGTTGCCAAAGCCCGCGCTACGCAAAGTCTCTTTTGCTGACCGCCAGAAAGTTCATCAGGGCGGCGATTTAATATATCCTCCCCTAAATTAACCATGTCCAGCAACTCTTCGACTCTCTTTTTTCTGTCTTCTTTTCCCATATCCAATAAAAGATGGAGAGGTTCATCCAAAATTTGTAATACATTTTGATGAGGATCAAGAGAACTAACGGCATCCTGCATGACAAGCTGCACTTTCCCTCGCACCTTTTGAAGTGTTTTCGTCTTGGCGTCTGTCAGCGTTAAATCATCCAAAGTAACCTTTCCAGCATCAGGGCGCTCGATATAGGACAAAATTCTGGCAAGGGTGCTCTTTCCACTTCCACTTTCTCCTACGATAGCCGTAATACTGTTGTCGGCAAGCTCGATAGATACGCCTGACAGGGCTTCCAACAGCTCTTTTTTTCTACCCGGTATCCGATATTTTTTTATAATTCCTTCTGCCTTTAGCATAGCGCCTCCTGAAACAGTATACTTGCTTCCATCAATTGTTTTGTGTAATCATGCTGTGGTGTGGACAGCACCTCATGGGTTTTGCCCTGTTCAATGATTTCTCCCGATTTCATCACCGCAACACGATCACACAACTTCGCTACCACACCAAAATCATGTGTGATAACCAGCAGCGATACTCCTGAAGCTTTAATTTTTTCCAGTTGATTTAAAATCTGATATTCACTGGCCGCATCTACGGCGGTAGTAATCTCGTCCGCAATAATCAATTTTGGAGCCTGCAACATAGTAAGAGCGATCATCACTCTCTGCAGCATGCCACCAGAAAGCTCATCCGGATAACTGTTGAAAATTTTTTCCGCATCCGACAAGTTTACACTGGCTAACGTATTCGTAAGTTTTCTGGAAAAGTTGTGCCGTTCTTCTTTGGAACTGAATTGAAAGCCCATTTCAAGCTGTTTTCCCAATTTCACCATGGGAGCAAATGCGGTCATGGGGTTCTGCGGTATCATACTGATTTGTTTTCCACGATAGTCGGCCAGTTCTTTTGCATTCATGGAAAAGACGTCTCTGCCTTTCCAGCGAATTTCTCCTTGGATCTGAAAAGCACGGGAATTTAACAGCCGCATAATGCACTTGCTGGTCATGCTTTTCCCGCTACCGCTTTCTCCGATCAGGCCAAAGGTTTCTCCGTCGTCTACGGAGAACTTGACGGAGCGAAGCAGTTCCTCCTTTGTCAGCTTTGAACGAACGGTTAAACGATTGATAGCAAGCATCTCTACCCCTCCCTCGGCGCGTAAATATCCCGCAAAGCCTCACCGAACAAATTAAATCCACCGGCTGTAAACAGGATACAAAGCCCCGGATAGACCAGAAGCTGCGGCTGGCTGAAAATCAACTGTTTGGCATTCACAAACATGGCGCCCCATTCTGCTGTCCCTGCCTCCAAGCCAAGCCCAAGAAAGGCATAACTGGAAATCATAATGATAATGGAGGACAGCCCTGTACTGAATATCACCAAGAGATGTGGCAGAACGTTTGGAATAATATGCCGGAATATAATTCTTAGTTCTGAGCAGCCGGACATCCGGCAGGTAATAACATAAGGTTTTTGCTTTTCTCTGAGAACGTAGGTGCGAACCACTCGTGCATTCCACACCCACATGGCAATTACAATGGATAAAATGATACTGAACACTTTCGATTCAAATAATCCCACCAGAGTAATTGCCACGAGGAAGGGGGGAAATGCCATGAAGATATTAGAAACAACATCGAAAATTCGGTCAAGCACACCGCCCATATAAGCACAGACGGTGGCTATGACCGTACTGGCAAGCGCCAAAATGATAAGTGAGGGCAGAGCAATAGACATAGATGACCGTGCGCCATAAAGCAATCGTGAAAGCACGCAGCGCCCCATTTCATCTGTTCCAAGAGGATATTCTGAATCAGGTGCAGACAAAGCATGCGCGACGTTTAGCTCTGATGGATCATGCGGCGCAATAAAAGGTGCGAATACTACGACAAAAAATACAATTAAAATCATGGTCAACCCAAGCAATGCCTGTGGTTTATGTAAAATTTTATGAATCATAAACCTTCTCCTTTGCCTTTCCGTGTGGGTTTAAAGCGATATTGACCAGATCTGCTATGAAATTAACCAGAACAAAAATGGCGGCTGTTAACAGAACACATGCGTTGATTGTAATCGTGTCCCGTGCATTTAACGCTGTTACCAACATGGAACCGATTCCCGGAATAGAAAAGACTGATTCCACCATTGCGCTGCCTGCTATCATAAACCCAAAGCTTTGGGCGAGCATTGTTACCAAAGGGGGCAGGGCAAACCGGCTTACCATAAAAGCGATTCTGCGTTCCGAAACCCCGCGTGAGCGGGCATATAATACGAAATCCTGACTATATCCCTCCAAAAGTGAAGAACGAAACACACGGATATTACCTGCCGCAACTGGGATTGCCAGAGCCAAAGCTGGAAGGATAAAATCTTTCAGGCTGTCTGCCCCCATAATGCTGAAGATCGGAATCTGAACAGAAAAGGCCAGCAGGAGCATAAACCCAATCCAGTAGTTGGGCAAAGACATAGAAACGATCCCGAACAGGTAAATTGTCTTATCAAATAATCCGCCTTTCTTACTGGCAGACAGTACACCCAGTGGAATACTGAATATAGCCGCAAACAACAGCGCCAATGACGCCATCGTGACGGTTGGTCCTAATGAGGCTGTCAGTTCTTCGATGATAGGGCGGCCTGTATTGTAGGAATTCCCAAAATCTCCATGTAATGCGTTCCACAGCCATGAACCGTATTGCTGGACCAGTGGCTTGTTAAGGCCCAATTCTTCCCGTACTAATTCAACTTGTTCTGGAGTGGGCCTTGAATACCGGCGCACAGCCAAAGCTTCAGCCGCATCTACAGGGGATAAATTTGTGTAGATAAAAGTCAAAACTGTAACGCCAAACAGCACAAGGAGAAATAAAGCAAGGCGCGTCAATACTTTTTTGCTCATACTTCAACTCCCAGCGATTCTTCTCCAACAATACTCCAGCTTTCGGCTTTCTTCCTGCTTTGGATGAAATCTGCATAGATTCCATCCTGTTTTATCAAATCCTCATGCTTGCCGCGCTGTATGATACGGCCAGCCTCCAGAACAAGAATCTGATCCGCATGTTGAACGGTTTTGAGCCTATGGGCAATCATAATAATCGTCTTATTATGCGTCAACGCTTCAATCGCTTCCTGAAGTTCAGCTTCATTTTCCGGATCAACGTTGGCGGTAGCCTCATCCAAAATGATGATCGGGGAATCTTTCAGCATGGCGCGTGCGATGGATAGGCGTTGACGCTCTCCACCGGAAATAGTAGCTCCGCCTTCTCCAATCACCGTGTCGTAACCATCCGGAAGGGCAGAAATAAAGTCATGACACCGGGCTGCCTTGGCAACCGCTACAACCTCTTCGTGAGTGGCGCCGGGTTTTCCAAATTTAATATTGTTTTCAATCGTATCATTAAAGAGGTAGACCGTTTGAAATACCATACTAAAGTTTGCCATCAGGCTGTCCAGCTGATATTGCTTGATATCTGTCCCGCCCAATTTGACTGTTCCTCTGTCCACATCCCAGAAACGGGCCATTAAACTGGTAAGAGTTGTTTTTCCTGATCCGGAAGGTCCGACAATTGCAGTAGTAGTCCCCTCCGGTATGGAAAAGCTGACGTCATGAATAATTTCCCGTTCACCATAAGAAAAGCTGACATGTTCAAATGTAATATCTCTATTTTTCGTTTCTTGTTTTTTACCTTGCTCATCCATACGAGGAGCATGGTCAATCTGTTCCACTCTGTCTATGGAAGCGTCGATCATTGGAAGCATAAAGAACATTTCTCCGGCTGACTCAAGCTCGCTGTAAACAAGGAAAGCGGAAACCGCCATCATCAAGCAGGTAAATAAAGTCATAACTCCACTTAAATATAGCCAGATAGAAAGAAGCACAGCCGCTACCGCAGCAATTCGCAACACAATTTGCTCCAGCACATTGTATGGGATGCGCTTGCGCTCCAGCTTAAAGTTTTGATATTCCGTCTCCTCTATGGTTTTATTTAATGTTTGATTCGCCGCCTTATCGCCATGAAACGCACGAACAACGCTCATTCCCTGAATATATTCAAGAACGGAATCTACCAATTTGGTTTGTGCCTGCAAGCGTCCGGGAGAAAGCTGACGGGATTTTTTCAGAAGTCGTGAATTAACAAATAAAAACAACAGTACTCCTAATAAGAAAATCAGCCCTATACGCCAGTCAAAAAACAAAATCGCAATAGAAAATACAACAGTACGGATAATCCCCACCATCGTTCGTGCAATGACGGCAAACGACATACTTTCCAAATCTTCCATTGTAGAAGTGGCTGCAGCCGTAAGGCTTCCCAAACTTTGGCTATTGAAATAGCCCATCGGCATGTACTTCATACGTTCGCCAATTTTGATTCTTTTTTCCTCACACATATGGTAATTGGCCTGTCCTTCACTGTTGTGGGCCAGATACCAGAAAACCGCAGCGCCTGTTACACTGACCAGCATGACACCCAGTGCGGCCAATGCTGTTCCTCCTGTAACATTTTGTTCTACCAAGGCTCGCAGCACAACCAGCAAAGCAATAAACTGGATAGCCTCAAAAATACTGCGAAGCAGTTCATAACCCATTCCCTTATACCACGTCTTTTTCTGCTTTCCAGCAAAAGCAAAAAAACGTTTATATGCGTTAAACATTCTCAGCGCCTCCTTTCATACTGGCAGAGTCTTTTGCCTGTATATGCGCTTTCCACATATCTGTATAAAGTGGACAATTTTTCAGAAGTTCTTCATGAGTTCCAGTTGCGGCGATTTTTCCGTTTTCCACTACTGCAATCTGTTCAGACTGGATAATCGTCGATAACCTATGCGCAATAACAATCAAGGTCTTTCCTTTGGTAAGCCGGTTCACTGCATCCTGTATAACCGCTTCATTTTCCGGATCAGTATAGGAAGTCGCTTCGTCGAGGATAACGACGGGCGCGTTTTTCATCATAGCTCTGGCAATGGCAATCCTCTGGCGTTCTCCACCGGACAAATGGCTTCCGGCTCCTCCCACAAGGGTTTCGTAACCGTGTTCGAGGCTCATAATAAACTCATGACAGCCTGCAGCTTTGGCGATTTCCTCCACTTCTTGGTCTGATGCATTGGGATTACCCATACGAATGTTTTCTCGTACAGACACATTAAATAGAAAATTGTCTTGGGATACATATCCAATTAAATCCATCACCTGATCTGCGGGAATTTTTTTAATGTCAACCCCACCAATCGTAATTGTCCCTTCATCAATATCCCAATAAGAAGCAATCAATTTTGCGATGGTAGATTTACCGGAACCAGAAGGACCTACCAAAGCAGTTGTAGTTCCCTGTTTAATTTTTAAATTTATACCCTTTAAGACTTGAGTATCCTTATATGCGAATTTTACATCGGTTAAAGTAATATCCAATCCGTTTAAGTTTTTATGTTGGAGCGGACGATCTAAATCTGGTTCTGATAAAATAGAACTGATTTCTCCAACAATGGTACTAATTTTGGAAAAGTCGTCGGTCAAAAAAATTGCAGATACCAACGGGCCTACGATACCCAGCGATAAAATCATAATAGTGATAAAAGTAGCTGTGTTAAGACTCCCGTTCATATAGAAAATACAGCCAATGGGGAGTACTCCAATCAAAACAGCTGGCCAGATGGTCATCATAAGAGCCGAGTATCCTTGCGTGGATTTCATCCAGTCAAGAATCAATTCTGCGTTTTTATGAACAGCCTGCGTAAATTTCCCATAGGACGCCGCGCTCTGGTTAAACGCTTTTATGACTTCAATCCCATTGATGTATTCTACCGTAGTAGCGCTCATGTGTTTACCCGCCTGTACGACTGCTCCGTATTTTTTAGGATATTCTTTCATCTGTGCCATATAGCACAGGATACCAATCGGAATAGTAATCAGAGAAACGAGAGCCATGCGCCAGTCTAAAACGAACAAGTAGATAATAACCGCGATGGGAACCAGAAGGTTAGAAGTCATTTCGGGAATAATATGCGCCAATGGAACCTCCATCTGTTCCACTCGCTCTACCATAGAACTTTTCAGTTTTCCCGATGGTGTATCGGTTAGATACCCCATAGAAACCTTTGTCAGTTTCGAGGCAATCCTTCGCCGTATTTCAGATAAAACTGCAAACGTTGCTTCATGGGAAGCCTTTGTCGAAAAACCATGAAATACAGATTTCAGGATGAAAGCGACCAAAGCAATAGAGCACCACAACAGGTATACAGAAAAATCCTGTTCGCCTGCAATCAGCAAGTTAATCATCTTTGCGACTGCAAAATATGGTACGATACCACTGGCAACCCCCAACACAGATAAAACCACGGAACAAAGGAATCCACCCTTATGCGGCCGGATGAAGTCCATGATCCCAACAGTTGAAGTTTGTTTCATAAAAAGTCCTCCTTTCGTTAGCTAAAGCTAACCTGTATATCTGAAAAAACCGATAATCTGTAAAATCCCCGTTTTACAAATTATCGGCTCTGCGTCTTAGCGTCTGGCTCTAACGATACTATTTTATTTTCTTGAACATCTACGATGTGTTCATGTCCGCACTTAGGGCAAAACAACGGAAAGCGTTTTAATATTGTATCTCTGTTTACTTTTGTTCTCGTTTTATTGCCGCAGACAGGACAATGAACCCAGCCGGACGAATCAATCCACCCACTCAAAAGCATCACCCCACATTTCCTTCAAAAATTGTTTTCCATCCGGCATTATAAAACCTTCTCATTCTTTGGATATGCTCGACAGCCTGATCTTGGGGCATATCGTGAATAACCACCTCAAATAGTCCGGCATAAAAGGCGCTGGACAGAAGGTGTGCCAGTTCTGGTGTAAGCCGCCCGGAGGAAAGCGCATCATTGCCTGTCTGCTCAATAAACTGCATGGTACAGGAAATATCCAAGTCAATAATTCGATGAATAAATTCCTGATAGGTGCTGTTCTCTCCACTGGTCAGAATCAACTTAAATTCATCAAAATGATCGTAGATGTATGCAATCACTTTAGAAAAGCCATCGTTTCCAAAGGTCATAACCTTTTCTTTCTGCTCATCTAACGGAAGTACTTCAAAACGATGGAGTTCCCCTTCGAGCAATTTGCAAAATTCATCTGCTGTCGGTTCTACTAAAGCACAATACAGACTCTTCTTGTCAGGGTAACGGATATAGATAGCGCCTTTACTGGAGCCTGCTTTCTCCGCAATCACCTGTAGCGAGGCGTTCTCATACCCATTTTTTAAAAATTCATTTTTTGCTGATTCAAGCAGCTTCTCGGTAACACCTTCTACACGTTTTGCCATTCTATCAACTCCAAACTCGAATTGTCAGGTTGATTTTTGTGAACACATTAAAACTCGCGGTTTCAATCCAACGGTTTTAATATACTGCATTTTTTGAAAGCTGTCAAGTTAATTATCTCACAAAGTTAGTCATCTCTAACCTCGTAAAATAATACAATTTGCACATATGGAAAGAGCCAAATAAAATTATTTTACTCGGCCCATAGAAAAGGTTTTTTGGCATAAAACCGCCCGAAGGAAATAGAACAGACTATTCGTAAAGAGGGATTGGAGCAAAGCTGTTGGCTCTGTGGTGAGAAGGCTCACAGCCCTTTATTTTCTCTGTAGTAGCAACACAGAAAAGTATTTTCCAACTTTTTATGATGCAATCACCTGGCCGAATGTTGTAAAATATACCCTGTTGTAAAGCTAACGGTTTCAAAAAGGAAATCGTAGGAAAAAGGTTAGAACAGGCATAGCACCCACCGTTACGGCGGAGTATGCCCAAAGCCTTCATACAGGAAAAATCCATATCCAGAATTCATGCGCTGAAAGGAGCATCCGAATGCCAAAAGTAATGATTATTGAATGCAGTGATGAAGAAGCTGACCGTCTGGTTGAGCAGATCAAGGGCATTGTTACCGAACACGAATGCCAACCATTCCGAGGGCCGGGAAAGGTTTATGAATTCGGCCCGCTGCGGATCGACCAGCCCAAGCGGGAAGTTACCCTCCATGGGAATGACGTAAAACTGAGCCAGCGAGAGTTTGAAATTCTCGGCCTGTTTGCTTCCCATCCGAATCAGGCCCTTTCTGCTTCTTTTCTCCACAATGCCGTCTGGCTTCATCCAGACTCGGAGCATGGAGAGGAAGAAGCTGCCGCCTATGTACGAAGCATACAGAAAAAACTCAGCCTGTATAAATCGAATTCCATCTGCCGGATCGTCGAAGATACCTGTGCAGAGAAAAAAGGCTGTTGTTTTACATTTTTAGTTGATTGAATAAATATCCCTGTTCTTTTGTCATGTAATGTAGATAAAAACACTACGAAATATGCAAACAGAAGGAGAATCGAATCAGAAAAGTAGTTTTTCTCTTTTATACTGTCCCCATCTAAATTTATATGGGGAAATCTGGAAATAAAGCATCGTCCGCTTTCCCCATGCAGAGGGGATGGCGACAATGCGGCGAAAACCACCGCACACAGAAAGGGCTGCAGCTTCGTGTGAAGCTGCAGCCCTTTTTTGTTCGACATTATCCTGTTTTGATTTACCATTAAATGCCAATTTCGAGAAAATAACCTCACTATGCGCATTCGCCTGCAGACGGGTGCGCCTTTTTCATGCTTTCAAAAAGAGGTTATGGCTCAGAATTCATAGCGGCAGGCCGCCGCCCCGACAATCTGAATTTTCAAAATTTCAGATTGATCGGAGGAAACAGCCATGGCTTACAACAAAGCCAGAGCCGAAAAACAGTGGCTCAAATGGAAAGAAGCAGAAGAAAGAAAACTCAGAGAACTCGGCGTGGATGAGGACACCATCCAGCGTCTGCATACATACGATTGGGCGCAGTTCAATAAGGAACGGCAGTACCTACAGCGGCAGGTGGAATGGTCTCCCTATGTGGAGCTCATATCCGCACAGAATCTGGAACTACCTGTCGAGGATACCGAAGCCCTGCTGGACAGCATCGAGGATATAGAGCTTTTTTCTTTATTACACAATGTGGACAAGCTCACCCTCGAAATCCTCTTCATGAAAATGGATGGATACGGCAGCAAGGAAATCTCAGAGAAAACCGGCCTGTCAGTAAACGCCATTGATCTACGGATTTTCAAACTCAAGAAAAAATTAAAAATTTTTTTATAAGCGGAAAGATTCCGGCCTTTTTCCTGGGCTATGGGGCGAACGGGGAAAAAGAAACGTTCGCCTTGCAGCTTGAAAAGTGAATACCAGCCATGCGGGTACGTTCCCGCCTGAGCGAGCGACACAGGAAAAAGCGCCATGACGAGCCGCAGGCAGGCTGCCTCCCTGCAAAGGGATGGCGGCTTGTCTTGTTGGTTCTGAGCGATGCATTTTGACCGGAAAGAGGGTGCAGTTACCCTTTTCGCCATGACCTTGGGCGGGGTATTATGATACGCGCTATCGTTTGCCCACACGTCAGATGGGCTGGCCGACCTTGGGTTGTAATCAGCAAGACCTTTGGGGAGCCAGTGAACGGCTTGTCAACTGCAAGCCTGCCCGCATGGTTCCCAAGGTTGCCGGGGGGCGAGCAGCAAATACGGCACATCAAAATCAACCTTTTTATTTTATTCAGATTGCCGTTGACGGCGAATCCGTGCGGCGCAGGTTTTCTGCGCCGCATTAGTTTGCCGCCAACGCACCAAGGAGAATGTGCCGAAATGAACAATCACTCTCTGAAGGAGCAGGCCCACGGGGAGATCGAACGGATCTTCCGAATCCTTCTGCCTCAAAACGGGCTGGCCGTGCGGGAAGAACAGATTACCCTCTGCCACGCCATGCTGGATACCCTGCTCAAAAACAATATCGCTTTATGCGACGCAGGAGTCGGGATCGGCAAAACCTACGCCTACCTGACCGCCTGTATTTTACTGAAAAAGTTTGCCCCGCATGGGCCTGCCGGTTCCCAGCCGGTGGTGGTCTCCACCTCCAGCGTTACCCTGCAGGATGCCATCATCGGGGAATACATCCCATTTTTGTCCCGGATTTTTCTGGAGAACCGTATTATTCAGAAGCCCATCCGGGCGATGGTGCGAAAAGGCAAGGAACGCTTTGTCTGCGACATCCGTCTTGCAGGGCGGCTGGAAGCCGTGAAACATAAGAAAAAGAATGCGGAGCAGATGAAAGCCCTGCTTTCCCTTCGCGCTTATTATGATTTAGACGCCGTAACCGGCCTCAGCGGGTTTGACAGGCGGCAGGTGTGCGTCCCCAAGGTTTGCGAGAAAACCTGCCCTCTGAGAAATGCCTGCCGGTACCATCAATACCTGAAGGAAGCCAGAAGCGCGGAAATTTTCGTCCAGATTTGCAACCACAATTACTTGTTAGCCGACGCCGCCCACCGTTTGCAGGAAATGCGGCCCCTTCTCAATGATTACCGGGCTTTGGTGATCGACGAAGCTCACAAGCTGCCGGACGCAGCCCGACAGATGTACGGGCAGAGTTTGTCGGCGGAGGATTTCAGAGAGCTCTGCGACCTGCTGGCAAAAGAAAAATATATCCTTGCAGCCCATCGGCTGAAAGAAAAGTTTACTGCCCTCATGGGAGCCATGTGCCGGGGCGAACTGCTGGAAGAAGCGCAGCGCACCGCCTTTATTTTAACGCCGGATCGGGAAGCAGCCCTTCGGGATTGCCTTTCCCTCCTCCGGCAGCTTCAAAAACAGCTTGCCCCGCACCTCCCACGGTGGCTTCTTTACCGGCTGGGAACAACAGAACAGGCCCTCGGCCTGTTTTTTACCGGGAACCGAAAATACATCCTCTACATCCAGTACGACAGGGACGGAAGCCCCAGCCTCTGCGCCGCCAGCCGGGAAATGCCAGAGCAGCTGCGCCGGGCGCTGTGGCTGAAGGACATCCCTGCCATCCTGACCTCCGGCACCCTCATGGCTGGCGGCAGTTTTGAACGAACGAAAAAGGTCATGGGGCTGTCCGAAAACAATCGGATGGAGGATTTTATAGCGGTTTCGCCCTTCAATTACGAGGAAAACTGCCTTCTCTACATTCCCGGTAACCTGCCGAGAGTACAAATGGGCAGCGAACAGGAAGCTAAGTGTCTGGCAGAGCAGATCTGCCGCTTAGTGGAGGCCACTCATGGCCACACTCTGGCGCTTTTTACTTCCTATTCCCTCATGGGCGCTGTTTACAATCAGGTAAAGGACCGGCTGTCTTTTCCGCTTATGGAAGTATGGCGGCACTCGCAGGACGTCATCCATAGGTTCAAGCAGACGCAGAACGCCGTGCTGTTCGCGGCGGGCTCTTGTTGGGAAGGTGTGGACTTTCCCGGCGATATGGTGTCGTCGCTCATCATTGTGCGGCTGCCGTTCCCTGTTCCTGATCCTTTGAGCGAAGCGGAACGGGAACAATATCCTACTTTGCAGGATTACATCAAAATGGTGGTCATACCGGATATGCAGGTAAAGCTGCGGCAGGGATTTGGGCGGGCCATCCGCACCGAAACCGATACCTGCGTTGTCAGCATTCTGGACTGCCGGGCAGCCCCCGGAGAACGGTATCACCGGGCTGTGCTGGAAACCCTGCCGAACCTTCGGCTCACCAGAAAAATCGAAGATGTAGAGGAATTCATCCGGGCAAAGAAAGGCCCGGATTATTTTATGCCGTAAAGGAGATTACCATAGATGAATCAAAAATATTTACAGGGGCTTTCCAGTGATATGGAAAACTCTGACGATGCTGTCTTTTTTGAAGCAACCCCCGAAAATATCACAGCATTTTTGATGCAGCACCAGTGGGCGTCAATGTCCGCCATTGGAACCGTGGACAGCCGTTCTTTTTTAACTGCAAAAATGGGGCTTATTGACACTTGCCCTGATCAAACGTATTTATCTCAAAAGCTCCTTCCCGTCTATGCCAAAGCCCAGATGGGAGATATCCCTGTCCCGAAATTAAAAATCGTACCCAAAGAAATAGCCCTTGCCGAAGAATGCCCTATGCCGGACTGGAATTATTTGCGCTGGGATGGATACAGCGATAAGAAATATCAAGATATTCTTAGCGGAAAGGCCCTTTTGGAACTACCTTGGTCTGGAGAAAAAGCCTCCTTGGAACTTCAAGTGCGTTCTTATTACAATGACGGGAATTTGGCTTTACTGTTGGTAGACTGGAGTCAAGGAGAGCCGGAACCATGGGGAGATCTGAGCGTGAATTTAGGGAAATCCATCGAAAAAAACTGTGCTTTTATTGACATCAACAATTTGGGCAGCGACATTCTTCCATGGATCGAGAAAAACGGGCTGGGTTCCCCCACAGGCCGAACAGAGCAAAGTGGGTTTGTGGCTTATCCTGAATATCGTTTTAATCCAGAACGGCTGAAAGAACTGGATGATAAAGGATATGCCGAGTATGAGAACCTTCTGAAACAGCAGCAAAAGAACATGAAAAAAGGCTGGGACCGATAAAAAATTATATCTCAGCCTATATTTTACGAAACAAGGAGATTGACATAGATGAACAGAAAAACAGAAACGGCGGAATTTCCCTACGCAGACCGCCCTATGTGGTTATACAGCCGCAGCAGCGATAAAAGGGTGTCTGTCCTGATTCAGCAAATGCGGAATCTCTTAGAGGAAGCCAATCATCGGGAATACACCGTTGTAGGAACTTCACAGGATATGGGCACCGGCAGAAGCATGGCCCGCATGGGCCTGAAACAGATGATGCGGAGTGTGCAGGGCGGCTTCGTCCGCGCTGTGCTTGTACGAGATTTAACCCGTCTGAGCCACGATCCCGCCATCCTGATTCCAATACTGGAATTTTTGCAGGATCACGACGCGGTACTGATCACCACCGAGAGCGACCTGCGATATGAGCTTCATATCAAAGGGCTGGAAAACCACTTTTTCCAGAGGGCGGCCCAAAAGGGCCTCCATTTGCCGTGGTAAAGGGGGATGAATTTATGCGTGTTACTTACAATCCAGAAGCGCCATCCCCTCTCATAGTCAATGAAATCAAATATTATATGGCGCTTTCGATCTTGAAAAAGATGCTGGCCGATGGTGTCATAACCTCTGATAATTACAAGAAAGCGACTGTTGCTATTGCCGAAAGATACCGGGTTTTGCGATACGATATTTAGTGGTTGTCGTGATAGCTTTGTACCAGCCGTTGTGGTAATGTTGTTGCTGCGGGGTGGTCACAATAGATGCCGCCCAAGAAAGCGCAGAAAGGGCGGTGCGGAGAATGCCACAGGTGCAGATCATAGAACCTACGATAAGGCCACAGAAACAGAAAATCCGGGTTTGTGCCTATGCCCGTGTGAGCAGCAACTCCGATGATCAGTTGAACTCCTTTTCCGCGCAGGTCGAATATTTCACCCAACTGATACAAGCCCACAGCGATTGGGAATTCATTGACATCTATGCCGACGAGGGCATAACCGGTACCAGAGCCGACAAGCGCGACGATTTCCAACGGATGATGCGGGACTGCAGAGCCGGAAGGATTGACCGCATACTGGTTAAATCCATTTCTCGATTCGGAAGAAACAGCGCCGACTGCATTGAAGCCGTTCGGGAACTGAAAATATTAGGAATAGCCGTTGCGTTTGAAAAAGAAGGCATTGATACAGGCCGCATGACCAATGAAATGTACTTTTCCATGTACAGTGCATTCTCACAAGAAGAATCCACTTCCATTGCAAAGAACATGCGTAAAGGCGCGGTCATGCGGATGAAAAATGGAACCTACCGTCTATCCCAAGCGCCTTATGGCTACCGCTTAGATGAAAAAGGCGGCCTTCTGATTAACCCGGAAGAAGCGAAAGTTGTCCGAAAGATATTTGGGGACTTTCTCTCAGGGAAAAGCATTCGAGAAATCGCCAATGAACTTGCGCAGGCCCAAGTACCAAAGCTGAAAGGAAACCCCGTGTGGAGTGCCACCGGGGTTTCTTATATTTTAACCAACGAACGCTACATGGGAGACGAACTGTTCCAGAAACGCTTCACCACTGACGCATTTCCTTTTAGGAAAGTAAAAAACCGTGGAGAGAAAAGCCAATTTTATGCGGAGGATACTCATGAAGCTATCGTCAGCCCCAATGTGTTTCGTCTGGCACAGGAACTTCTAAAAAAGAAAAATCAACTCCATGGACGGAAAAAAGAAATCCAAACCTATACTTTCACCAAAATGCTGGAGTGCAGTGAGTGCGGAAGCACATTCTGCAGGCGGGTAACCAAAGCCGGAACTGTAGTATGGGCCTGTTATCGGCATTTCCGTGACAAAAAATTGTGCGCCATAGAAAATGTGCAGGAGTCCGAAGTGGAATCCGCATTTGTTACCTTATATAACAAGCTGGGGAGAAATCGCTCGGAGATTTTAACCCCATTCATTACGCAGGTGGAAAAACTGCGCGATAAAAATTTCATGTCCCATCCGGGGGCCATGCAGTTGAACAAAGAAATAGCGGGTCTGTTGGAGCAGAATCATGCGCTGGCCACTTTGAGAGCCAAAGAGTGCATTGATTCTGCTTTTTATATGAGTGAAACCAATACCAATAACACTAAGCTGGAAAATTTGCGGAAGGAGCTTCAGCGATACCGTGATTTAAATGACTACCACGAAATACTTGATGGAAGCCGCCTGCTTCTGAAAATTTTTGAAGAACAGGAAAGCATCTTAGAGTTTGAACCTGTAGCCTTCCGCAATATGGTTATTAAAGTGAGGATTTTCTCAGACACCATCTGTTTCCGGTTAATCAACGGGATGGAATTGGCTGAAAGAAGATAGGAGTTGTACTAATGAAAAAGAAAAGATACCTGCCCTTCGGATATCAAATGGAAAAGGGGGAAATCATCCCGCATCTTGACGAGGGACTTTTGGTTCAGGCTATCTTTTCAAAATATCTTGAAAAGGCCGCCCTTTCAACACTCGCCAAATATGCCTCCTTGTCGGGCATTCCTTATCGGGAAGGAGCCGGGCAATGGAATAAAACCATGATTTGCCGGATTTTGGACAATTCCAAGTACGCAGGCGATGAAGGATTCCCGCCGCTGGTTTCAAAGGAACAGTGGGAAGAAGCAGCTTTCCTCAGAGCAGCCAAGGCAAAGCAATATGGCGGCAGCCTACCTGCGGAAATGAAAAAAATCCGCCAGAAGATCTGCTGTGGAAACTGTGGGCAAATCCTCAAGCGAGTCAATATGCGGACAGGATATATCCTGTGGGAATGCCCAAAATGCGGAATCAGCACAGACTACATACCAGACGAATTATTGCTGCAAAGCGTGACTGCCCTATTAAACCGGGCAATTGAAAACCGGGAAAAGCTGAAACCGGAAGAAAGGCATTGCGAGTGCTTATCCATCGAAGTCCTCCGGCTGAATAATGAAATTGACCGGCAGATGACCAATCCCCGCGCTAATGCGGATCAGCTGCTCCAGCTTATCATGAATTGTGCCAAAGCGAAATACGAAATCAGCGAAAGCGGTGCTTCGGAGCAGATGACTCAGCTTATACAGGAACGGCTGGCCGATCAACCCCTGATTTCCGACTTCGACTACGACCTGTTTAGTAATATAACAGAGAAAATCCTTATTCAGCCAAATACTTCCGTTCACCTTCAACTGCGAAACGGAAAAGTGATATAGCCCACCGGAAAGGAGCATTTATATGGAGACACAAGCCCCCATCAGGCAGAAAATCATCCGGGAGATTAAACCCTCCCCAGTGCTGCAGGCCCGAACCCGCAATCACAGGTTAAGGGTAGCGGCTTACTGCCGAGTCAGTACAGAGCAGGAAGAACAGCAGACCAGTATCGAAAACCAAATCACCTATTATGAGGATTTGATTCGTTCAAATCCTGAGTGGGAATATGCTGGCGTTTTCTCAGACGATGGCATCAGCGGAACCAGAGATGAGAACCGCCCCGGTTTTATGGAAATGATAAAGCAGTGCAAAAAAGGGAAAATCGACATGATACTGGCAAAGTCGCTATCCAGATTTTCCCGAAATACCCTGCAATGCATTTCGTACATACGAATGCTCAAGGATCGGGGTATTATCATCCGGTTTGAAAAAGAAGGGCTGGACACCTCCCGTGTAACCAGCGAAATATTCTTCACATGGACCAGTGCCTTCGCCCAAGGCGAAAGCGAATCTCTGAGCAACAATGTCAAATGGGGCAAACGAAAAGGGTACAGTCAAGGAAAATTCGCCTTTCCCTATAAGAATATGCTGGGCTATAAAAAGGGAGAGGACGGAGAGCCGGAGATTGTGCCGGAAGAAGCAGAACATATCAAAATGATTTTTAACCTGTTCCTGCTGGGCCGCAGCCTGCGCCAGATCAAGGAAGCCTTGGAACGGCGAAACATACTGACGCCACGGGGGAATACAGAATGGGGATTATCCAGTATTGAACATATCCTGCGGAATGAGAAATACATGGGAGATGTACTGCTGCAAAAGAGTTACACCGTAGACTTCCTAACCAAGAAAAAGAAGAAAAACAACGGGGAAATCACCCAATATTACATCACTGACAACCATCCGGCCATTATCCCTCGTGAGGATTTCCTAAATGTCCAGCTTGAACTGACCAGAAGGAACAGCAAAAAGAAGGTTTCCCAAAAGAAAACCAAGAGTGCGCTGGGCAAATACTGCAGCAAGTATGCACTTTCCGAAAGGCTGGTTTGCGGGGAATGCGGTTCCATGTATCGCCGGACCACTTGGGTAAAAAAGGGCAAGAAGAAAGTAGTCTGGCGCTGCATCAGCCGATTGGAATTCGGAACAAAATACTGCCAGCATTCACCAACCATATCGGAAGAAGCCTTGCATCAGGCAATCCTCCAATGTATTCAAAAAGTGGTCGGGGACAAAGAAGATATCCTGAAAAATTTGCGTGATGTTCAAGAAAACATTATCCTGTTTTCCGGGAATCAAATCACACCGCAATCGCTGGAAAAGCAAATAGACAAGCTGCAGCAGGAAATGTCGGCCTTAGTTAAAATTATCGCACAGGGTGGTGACAGCGATTTCTATGCCGCCAAGTTACGGCAGCTTTCTGAACAGAAAATGGGCCTTACCAACCAACTGCAGGAAATCCAGAAAAAGAAGATGGCAAATCAGGCACAGGAATACCAGTACCAACAGGCCCTGATTTATATCAATAACGAGGAAAACCTGAACCTTACTGAATTTAACGATGACTTCATCCGAAGAATTATTGAACAGGTGACTGTTTTATCCGCTACCCAAATCAGAATACGGTTTGTAGGTGGATATGAGCAGGACGCAAACCTGCCATTGAAAAAATAGGTTGCCTGCAAAAAAATAGCACCGATGTCCTCAATCCGGGGGGCATCGGTGCTATTTTTTTGTAGGTAACTTTTCGGCCCATAACTCTATTAACATTCCATAACATCTCCTGAAAATTTTTTGTCGAAAAGACTGGACAGGACTTGGGATGTATGCTATAATAATCATACAGAAATTTTGTTGCAGAGTTTACCACGATCCCGGTTAAGTCAAGCGCAAAATTTTGGGCAAAAAAATTTATTTTTTAAGTTTTTTGCCGTTTCTCAGTTGAATACAAGGGGGGATCTAAAGTGTCCACCCCTTCCAAACAAAAAGCACCCAGAAGGGTGCTTTTTTTGTTTGGTGAGACTGACTTCCGCTGGAAGTCAGCCGCCTGCGGGCGGGAATTCCGCTTCGCTCAAATGTGGCAGGAACCTGCGGTTCCCCCACAAACGCCCCCTCCCTGACTGTGGAGAGGGAGGGGGCGGCAAAGCGGTCAGAAAGATTCTCTCTCTTAAATAAAAAGGCACGACTCAGGTCGTGCCTTTTTCTGCGTTTTCAGCTTCCTGGGCGGCGGCATCTTCGGCTTCCACCCAGGCTTTGTAGGCGGCGTCTGCCTCCCGGATCCGCTCAGCCAGCCCATCCGGTGTGATCTCCGACACAGGAAAGAGCGGCGCGGCAATATAATCCTCCGGTTCCCAGCTGTTCTTTTGCCGTTCCAGCGAGAAGTCCATCACTGCGTACCGGATACCGGCCTCCTCGGTCAGTTCATGGATTTTCAGCATGATGGAGGCTGCTGTTTCGGGGGTGAGATCCTCGTTTACTGCCCGGACATTGAGCTCTCCGGCCACAGCACCCAGCTCCGCCAGGTCATAGATCCCATCCACCTTCAGATCCTCCACAAAGATGCTGTACTCTTCGGGATACTCCCGGTCGCAGAACCGCAGGTGGGCGGAAACATAGACGCTTTCCCCGGAGACTCCTGGAAGGGAGGCTTTTCCCTCCGGAAAATCCGGAAGTTCCATCACTGTCTTGCCCAGATCGTAATAGTCCTGGGACAGACGGTTCCAGGTATTCCGGCAATTGGGCACCCGATCAGCATAGTCGTGGGAGTGGAAGGTGCCGTCCGGCTCTACATCAATATCAAACCAGTCGTCCATACTTCCCTCCCGGGATACCCGGACTGTATAGCACCCGTTTTTTAGGTTATAGCCGCAGCTCTCGATGGTGTAGGGTTCGCCGGGGAACTGCTCTTCCAGTACCTGACGGGCGGTATTGCGGGCCAGCAGGGCCGAGACCGGATTCCCGTAAAAGGCGTTGATGAAAAAGCCGGTCAGGAGAACCAGCCCCAGCAGGGCGGCAATCCCGAGAGTTTTCCGGAAACGACTGCTCATCGGCATCACTCCTCCTGAGATGTTTCCCCGAAGTCCAGGGCAGCCAGCTGGGCCTGGAGATAACTGAGGCTGAACCGGCTGTCATGCTGGCGCACCCCATGGGAGAGCGCCTGGGCTTCGGTATAGCCCTCCAGCGGCAGGATACACAGCCCCGAGAACCCGCTGCCATAATGGGTGACCGTGGGAATGAACTCCACCGACTCGAGCACAGGAGCCCCCTCCGCCGGGACTGTGATCTCCAGCTGCAGCAGTCCGGCAAGCATATTCTCCGCCCCTACCTGGGCTGAGATGAAATTCCCCAGGGAATAGGCCACATAGCTCCGTCCCCGGCTGGTCTTGATCCATTCGCCGCCCTGAAGCACATGGGAGTGATGCCCCAGGATCACATCGGCGCCGCCCTCCGCGAATTCCGCTGCCAGCTGCTTCTGGGCTTCGGTGGGGACACTGGCTCCCTCGGCGCCCCAGTGCAGGCTCAGCACCACAATGTCCGCCTGTTCCCGGGCCGCTGCCAGCTTTTCGAGGATCGCCTCCTTGTCGCCAAGGCGCAGTACACCGCCTTCGCTGTCCGCCGGCAGTGAGAGCCCGTTGGTGAGCTCGGTGGCGGCAATCAGAGCCACCCGCACGCCGTCCTCATTCCCGGTCACAGCGATGCGGTCCCGGTGGGCGGCATCGGCATAGCTTCCGGCAACGGCAGCTTCCGGATGGCTGTCCCAGAACTCCTGGGACAGCCGTACCCCGGCTTCTCCCTGGTCGAAGCAGTGGTTGTTGGCAGTGGCAATGAGATTGAAGCCCAAGTCCAGCATGGTTTCGCCCACCTCAGGCGGGGAGCAGAACCGGGGATAGTTGGAGAGGGGCAGTTCCGCGCCTGCCAGCACTGTTTCCTGGTTGACGAAGGCAAAGTCCGCCTCGGCAACAATGGGGGCGATGGCCTCATAGGCCGGGGCGAAGTCATAGCCATTGCCGCCGGCACGCCGGGACGCCTGCATCCAGATCACATCGTGGATCAGGTTGTCCCCGGCAGCCACCAGCGTCACCTGACGGCTCACCGGCTCCGGAGCGGATACCGGTTCTGAGGCGGGAGAGCCGGGAGTTTCCCGGTTTTCGGGACCGGCTGACGCACAGCCGCCCAGCATCACACAGACAGCCGCTGCTGCAAGGAATCGTTTGACAGGAACCATGATGATTCTCCTTCCCCCAATGGACAAATTTCACTGTTTTTATCATACCAGACCTGGGGATTTCTGGCAAGGTCACAAGAGAATTGTGTAAAATTCGGGCAATTTACAACTATTGACATTTCCGGACCGATGCCGGATAATGGAAATCAGAATATCGCTGGGGAGGGACTGACATGTTGCGACGGGGGCTTTGTCTGCTGCTGACAGCCGCGCTCTGTCTGACCACCGGCTGTGTTGCCGACCGAGCTGCCATGCAGGCGGAAGCGGAACAGGCACTGCTGGCCCAGCAGGAGGAAGCCCTGCGCCAGGAGGAAGCCGAGCGCCGGGCCCGGCAGGAGGAACGCCGCCGGCAGGCCGGGGAAGTGCTGCATACCGAGATGGAGGAGATCTGCCGGAAGTATCAGGTGGTGGGCATGAGCCTGGCTGTGTTCGATGAGGAGGGTGTCTTTTACCGGCAGAGCTATGGCTATGCCGATGTGGAAGCGGGAATCCCCGCCGGGGAGGATACCATCTACCGGGCGGCATCGGTCTCCAAATGCGTGACTGCCCTGCTGGCGCTGGATCTTGCCAGCGAGGGGAAGATTGACCCCGAAGCCCCGCTGCCCAGGCTGGGACGGTGTGAGGTGGTTTCCCGTTATCCCGATGCGCCCATCACCCTGCGGCACCTGCTCACCCATACCGCGGGTCTGGCAGACAGCGAAACCTACCGGGAAGCGGTGGCAGAAAAGGTGCTTCCGCCGCTGGGGGAGGTGCTGGAGAGCTGTTATACCGGAGCAAAGCCGGGGACACAGTACTGCTATACCAACTTCGGCCTGGGGCTGGTGAGCGGGGTGATGGAAGTCGTGACCGGCGAGCGTTTTCTGGACTATACCCGGGAACAGGTCTTTGAGCCCATGGGTATGGACGCGGCCTATTCCTATTCCCAGCTCACACACCCGGAGCGGGTCGCCAATATCTATCAGAACGGAGAGTGCACCGTCCGTATGGTGGAGTGGACCGGCATGAGTGCCAAATATACCGTGCTCCCGCTGGGCGAGCTCTATGCCCTGGGGCATGGGGATCTGTTCATTACGGCGGAGGATCTGGCCCGGCTGGGGGCGATCATGGCAGGCTGTCCCGGGGAGGGAGAGGCAGTGGCGCTCAGTGAGGAGTACCGACTTGCCATGCAGACCCCGCAGTATGAGCGGGAGCTTGCCGAGGGAAGCTATCCCAATGAGCTCTGCCGGGGGCTGGGGACCCAGATCACCGACCATCTGCTGCCGGACCGGCGCATGGTGGGGCATCAGGGAAACGCCTATGGTTCCATCTGCGGGCTGTTCTACGACCCGGAGACCCGGACCGGCTTTGCGCTGCTCACCAACGGCGCACTGGGACAGCGCAATGCCGCAGGAGTGTTCCGGCTCAATGAGGACACGGCCCAGGCAGTCTATGCGGCCTTCTTTGGTCTGGGGCGGGAGGAGCCGGACTGTGACCCGCCTGCCCTGGAAGCCGCCTGCTGATCTGCCCTGCACTGCATGAACCAGAACCCCAATACAGCACAAAAGCCGCCCCGGCAAGGGAGCGGCTTTCATTTTTATTATAGGGTGGCAATGCGTACTGCCTTCCAGCCGTTGGCTGTCTTCAGGAAGTCCAGGCGGTAGCGGGAGGGGTAACGGTATTCCCGTGCGCCCCGGTAGACCAGATAGTCAAAGGACAGCTCGGCGGTGAAGGCATTCTCTCCGGCAGAGGTGAGGCTCAGGCGCTGGAGATTCTCATATCCATAACCAGTGTGGTCGATGTACCAGCCGTTGTAGAACTCCTGCATGGCCTGCCAGAACTCGGTTCCCGGCAGAAGCAGGGCATTCAGTTCCCCACGCCCGGCATCCGAGCTGATAAAGGCGGCATAGGTTTTGGCGGCCTGTTCTGCCGCTGCCCAGTATTCCCCGGCCTGGGCTTCGGGTACCGGTGCCGTCACCGAAACGGTGCGCACTTCCCCCTCGGTGGGAGCAGCCACCGTACAGGCCGTGCCATCGGCTGTGACAGCGGTGATCTCCGGCTCCATCAGCAGCCCTTCGATGCGGTAGGCTTCCGCCTGGGGCGCCTCGCAGCCCTGGGGCAGCGACTCATACCCCGCAGCCGCCTGACTGCCGGTGCGGTATTCGCTTCCCAGCGGCGTGCCGTTCACCTGTACCGTGCAGCCCTCCGGCGCCAGGATCTCCACCGGCGGCAGAGGTTCTGCCAGGGTGCGCACCTGCCAGCTCCGCTCTCTGCGGGAGCCGGGGTGAGTATGAGCCGGGACACCTCCCGGCTGCCGTCCATCAGGGCGTAGGTCTGTTCCTCGCCGCCCGAGCTGCGCATCAGCGTGTATTCCTCCGGCAATCCGGCATAGACTTCGGTCAGCCAGGCTGTATAGTCCTCGGGGCGGTCCAGCGGGGAGAGGTCCGCTTCAGCGTCCTGGAGAATGGTCTCCCACTGTCCGGCAGCCGTTTCCTGCAGGTACCGGCGCACCGAGGATTCGGGCGTATTGGATTCGTACCGGTCCAGCGCGAACCACAGGTATCCCAGCAGCGCCGCTCCGATGAGCAGCAGTGCCAGGGCATAGAGGCCGAGCTTCTCCCGGAAGCCCAGCCGGTGTTTTGCAGATGCAGCCATGATCAGTTCCCTCCTTCGTCCAGCGGCTGGGTGACGATAAAGGCGGTGGGCAGCGGTCGGGAGCCGTAGAGCGAGGCGCATACATTCTGCACTTCGCCGTTATAGACCAGCATGCTCGAGGAACCGCCGTCCAGATTGGCGGCATTCACAGCGCCGTACTGGAGCATGACATCGATGCAGTCCTTGTAGGTGGCGCCGATGCTGTGGGACTGCCGTCCGTCAATGACCAGCATGAGCACAGCGCCGTCGGCCCGCTGTCCCAGGGCGGTGCGGGGATTGAGTCCGCCGCCCGAACCGGCGACCTCCATGGCCTTGCCGTTGACAATAAAGGTGGGGCCAAAGGAAACAGCGTCCCGGATGCCCCGGTCCAGGCACTCCTGACCGGTCATGGTGCCCACTACGAGCTGGTTGTTCTGATCGAAGCCCACAATGGGCTGGGCACTGGAAAGCCCGCCGTTGAGGAGCTTGCCGTCCTTGATGACGATGCCCAGGGGCATACCGCCCTTGCCGACGCCGCCCTCATCCATGAATCCGCCGCCGTTGATGGCAGCCACGGCATTTTCCTGCTTGGCGAAGTCCTCCACCCGGACGCCTGAGGCCTCCTCGGAAAAGACCGGCGCCACGGCGACTTTGACCCGGGCGGGATCATGGACAATGAGCATCTTGCCCTTGAAGGTGGGGCCGGTGACATCCACCAGCTCGATGGTGTCCTTTGGGACGCTCTCGTCCCGCTGGGCAAAGCCGGTCTGTTCGGTGACCTCAGCGGTTTCCACCACGGCGTTCCGGGCACGGATCTCGGCGATCTCCTCCTCGGAGTAGCAGAGATAGGCCAGGAATTTGGCGGCGCTGGTCTCCATCACCGAGCCCACAAAGAGATCCCGGGCGGTGGGAGACGGCCCCTTGCAGATGATATTCACACCGGCATACACAAAGAGGCACAGAATCCCCAGTGTGGTGCAAAGCACAGCCAGAACCCGGAGCAGCAGCGAGGGCTTTTGGTGTTTTTTCGGTTCAGACATGGACAGTTTCCTCCTGTTTACGGGGTTTTACGGCAAAGACCCAGCGGCGCTGGATCTGGAAGCTGGCAAAGAAGAGCAGGGTATCGGTGATGACCTTGGCAGCCACCGAGGGCAGCCCCAGCACCGCCGAGAGCAGATAGACCCCGCCATAGCTGGCAGCGGTCTGGACAATGCAGAGCAGGTAGTAGCGCACCATGGCAGGACCGGGGTGTTCCCGGTTTTCAAAGACGAGGGTGCGGTTGGCGGCGAAGTTGCACAGGGAGGAGCAGGCCCGGGCGATCACCGTGGCGCCCAGCAGCCGCAGTTCGGCGGAGAAGCCCCGCAGGAGCCAGTCCATCAGAGCGAAGAGCGCCACATCCAGCACGGTGGAGCCAAGGCTCACCGAGAGAAAGCGGAAGATCTGCCGGTAGATGGCAAGGGAATCCCGGAGGGGATTGAAATGGGAGGTGGCGTTCTGCTCCAGATAGACGGTGCGGATGGGCACTTCCCGGATGGGAATGCCCAGGCGGGAGGTTGCCAGCAGCATGTTGGTTTCGAACTCATACCGGTCGCCGGGGACTGTGCAGAGCGCCCGGAGAAAGTCGGTGCCGATGGCCCGCAGTCCGGTCTGGGTATCCGATACCCCTACGCCGCACAGCACCCGGAAGCACCAGATGGTCGCCTGGTTCCCGATGCGGCTGCGCAGCGGCACATCGGCGCCGTCAAACTGCCGCACCCCCAGCACCAGGCTGTCCGGGTGAGCTTCCAGTTCCCTGGCACAGCGCAGGGCGTCAGCAGCGGTGTGCTGTCCGTCGCCGTCCACCGTCACCACGCCGAGATCCTCCCCGGTGTGTTCCAGAAACCATGCAAAGGCGGTCTTGAGCGCTCCGCCCTTGCCCCGGTTCACCTCATGCCGGAGCAGGACGCACTGGGGATAGCCCTCCGCCTGGCGGA
>ERZ827528.1163-NODE-1163-length-28439-cov-8.329939_pt1 | contig 28439 bp, 21 predicted proteins | sample MGYA00519768_ERZ827528 | MGnify/ENA primary metagenome ERZ827528 (study PRJEB31778, sample SAMEA3449343) | human gut metagenome | biome: human gut; feature: human-associated habitat; material: faeces | place: United Kingdom | collected 2010/2012 ...
GGGCAAAAGAATTAATTTCCAAAGTGATACAGGATGTATTAAAAGAAACAGGGATTACAGCTACTGCAGGGATTGGTATGAATTTATATCTTTTTAAAACGATTAATAAAAAATATAATATATTATATATATTGTATTTTATTGTATTTAATTTATTGACTATACTAATATTATTAGGTATAATTTTGTTATATGGGAGGGGAGAAAATGATAACAAAAAAAAGAAAATTATCTGAGCGGAAACTTATGGCTTTATCTTGTGGAAGTTATTTATTGGGGATTGTGTGTATGATTATTTTGGGATATTTTTATGATAAAATACCATACAGAAATCTCTTGTATATTATTCCAATCTGTTTATTACTATTGGGAGCATTTTTTTCATGTATACTTCATATTATGTATCCAATTTTTCTAATTGAATGGAAAGAAGTATCTAAGAAAGATATAAAAGAAATGACTATGAAAAAAGAATAGGAATAGATTAAAAATCCAGGGCAATGTGTAATTTTTCAATATACTATTTAACCCTTTTTATTTTTAAAAATATACTTCTGAATATGAAACTAAATACTTGCAAAGTAGGTATCTAATAATTTTGCATCATTACAGGTACAATAGAACTATGTAATGATGGAAATGGGGTGTATTTACTTGCATATAGAGAAGTATGTTGCGAAGAATATAATTTCTTTGTGTGAAAAGCGTGACATCAGTAAATACCGATTATCGCAGTTGTCCGGAATTTCTCAGTCATCGCTTAGCAGAATTATGACACAGGAAAGTCTGCCGTCATTGATTACTCTTGAAAAAATATGTGTAGCTTTGGGGGTAACTTTATCACAATTCTTCAGAGAAGAAAACCCAGTAGATTTAACGGAATCACAAAAAGAAATACTTAAAATATGGGACAATTTAAGCACGAAAGAACAGGAGACAGTTTTAGCAATGCTTAGAGGTCTTCAGAAATGAGGAAACAGTTCAAACATATATGTTTGGCTGTTTCTTTTTTAGTACCATATAAGTGTAAGAGATAAAGTATACCATTAGTGCTTTATCTTCTGCATTTATTTTTTTATGATAAGGGAGTAATTGGTCTGGCGAGCTGCTTTTTGGATTAACCACATCCGTCATAAAAACCGTCAACCCCCCTTATTATAAGCGGTCGTTTAAGCAGGTTGAAACCCGCAAGGTGCTTTCGTGTAACGAACTAAAATGAGTGGTAATAAGTGTGGATGGGACAATTACAGTTTTTTTTAGGAGGTTACAGATGATAAGTGTAGGAATTGATGTATCAAAAGGCACGGGAATTGTTTGGAATTCCAGATTATCTTGTACCTGTGGGGATACCCTGCTGATAATGTCAAACTGAGTGCGTCTCATTATCAGCGGTTTGATATGGATTACAGTGCTTTTTTACAATTCTTTTGAGGGAATAATTGAAGGTGAATCTCATCCATTTCGGAGAATACAAAGAGAACGTTAACTATAAATTCAAATATGTATAAAAATCATATAATGGTAACTAATATTAATCACGAGCGGTAAAGCTATTGCAGTTTTATCGTTTTTTATTTTTGGAAACAAGAAAGATATGCAAAGTTTAGGAAGGAGTATATATGGGTTCAAATGCAGTTAGGGCAAGAAAAGCGGATCATATCCTGCTGCTTATCCGGGCAGAGCCTTATGGATAGTAGCAAACAGCCTACTGCACAATCATAATAAACAAAAAATAAAAAAGAAAGAGGAAAATCCAATAAGAAAGGGCGGACCGTCAGAGTATTCTGGCGTTTTTTTAAGGGCGCAGCGTTTTGGCAGCAGTCGACCGTCCCTGAACTTGCAATCAGGACTCCGGAAGAAGTCCGATTAGTGATGCCCCCAGAATATCAACTACCATGTCTGATAGGCGGAAATTTCCATGCGATGCCGCCCATGTGAATATTATCCCTTTAAAAATCATACAGATTTGCTGAGAAATCTGATGGATTGTCTTACCAGCAGGCAGTTTATACCCTGACTGTATAGCCTGCTCCAAATAGCTGTCTGTTGTACTCATAATAAAATTGCTCCGTATGGTAATGTCCATAGCCGAGTTGTGGGGATCAAAATAGTTTATAACAAATTCTATCCCAAAAGAGGATGTGTAGTCAGCATACCACCGATAGAATTCAACGATTGATTCTTTGAGCCCTAAACCATTAAACTTTAATAGACTTTCTTCTGCAATTTTCTGCTGCACATCATCGTAAAAATGATTCAAGAGATCCTGTTTGCTGGAGAAGTATATATAAAACTTGCCCGTAGATATCCCGGCTTCCGTACAGATTTGACGTATGGAAAGTTTTTCATATCCGATTTTATCCATTAGTCGTGTAGCAATATTAAAAATACGTTGTTTTTCTGAATTTGAGTCATCATATTTATCGTACATCTTTATCCTCCCACATATTATTCTGTTTTTATATTAGCTGAAGAAGATGAAAAATGCAATATTTTTTTAGTTATGAAAAGTTTTACTTGACATGTTATTGTAATGAATATAAAATAACAGTACTGAACATGTTCATATTTACAAAAACACAAAGAAAGGAATAGAAAATGTATAAGAAATTATTATCTTCTGGGAAAATCGGGACACTGGAACTGAAAAATCGAATGATTGTAACAGCTATGGTTACTTCTTTTTCAAGTGATGACCACTTGATTACAGACAGATTAGTCGAGTATATGAAAGAAAAAGCCTCTGGCGGCTGGGGTATGATTATCACTGAAGGTCAGAGTATTAGTGCGGTGGGTAATGGTTTCAGCAATCATCTTGGTATTTATGAAGATGCGATGCTTGAAAACGAGAAAAAACTAACTGCGGCAGTTCATAAGGCTGGTTCTAAGATATGTTTGCAGCTGATGCATTCAGGTAGGCAGGCGATATATGTAAACAAAAACAGAATGGCAGTTGCGCCATCTCCGATAAAAGATCCAACTCTGAAATATACTCCGAAAGAGATGACTGTGGAAGATATGGAGCAAACACTTAAAGATTATGCATCTGCGGCTAAAAGAGCGAAAGAAGCGGGGTATGATGCGGTAGAGATACATGGGGCGCATGGTTATCTTTTGCATGAGTTCTTTTCTCCGGCATCCAATAAGAGAACCGATGAGTACGGTGGAAGTCTTGAAGGGAGAGTGAAGTTTCCACTCCAGGTAGTCAAAGCAGTGAGAGAAGCCGTAGGGAAGGATTTTCCTGTCATTTACAGGATTTCAACTCTGGAACAGATGCCAAATGGAGAAGGAATTGGGATTGCAGATTCGATGGCATTCGCAGTTATGCTTGAAGAGGCAGGTATTGATGCTATTCATTCTACGGTTGGAAATTATGAGACAGAAAAATTTCAGATTGCACCTGCAGCTGTTGAAAGAGCACTTAATGCACCCGCAGCAGGAGAGCTTAAGAAGATCGTTAATATTCCAGTTATTTGTGTAGGAAAGTTTAGAGAGCCACAGATTGCGGAAGTGATGCTTGCGGCAGAAAAATGTGATTTTATAGGAATTGGCCGTCAGTCTCTTGCAGATCCACTTTATCCTAAAAAGATTATGGAGGGAAAGACGGATGAGATTCGCTATTGCATTGGATGTCAGATTGGTTGCTTGATGCGGCTTAAAAATGACGAGCCGATTGCATGTACAGTAAATCCAAGAATGGGGAATGAATACAAATATCCTGAAAAAGTGTCAGATCAGATGAAAAAAGTAGTTGTAGTCGGTGGTGGTGTCGGCGGTATGCAGGCAGCAATTACTGCAGCAGAGCAAGGGCATGATGTAACAATATACGAAAAAACGGCAAAACTGGGAGGACAATGGAATATCGCTGCAGTACCTCCCTACAAACAGGATATGGCCTCATTTGCTGTTTGGCAGCAGAAGATGCTTAAAAAGAATAATGTTAAGGTTGTTCTGAATACGACATTAACTGCTGAGGATATTATTGCTATGAATCCGGATAAAGTTATTATAGCAACAGGAGCAACACCGATTGTGCCTCCTATTAAAGGCTATGACCATGAGAATGTACATACTTCATTTGAGATTCTCAGTGGTGAAAAGGTTGTAAAAGGAAAAACAGCGGTAATTGGTGGTGGAGATGTTGGCTGTGAAACTGCGAACTTTCTTGCCTCCACAGGAATATCGGTTGCAATTTTTGAAATGCTTCCGAAACTTAATTCCAGAATGGAACCCGGAGTAACCTATTACTTGAGAGAATATATGCAGACGCACAATGTAGAGGTTTATACCGGAGCCAAAGTTATGGAGCTTAAAGAAAATTCCATTGTATTTGAGCAGAATGGAGAACAGAAAGAATATGATAATATCACAGACATTGTGTTTGCAATTGGGCAGAAATCTCAGAACAGTCTTGCTGATGAGCTACGAGGCAAAGTTGATATTGTGGTAGTTGGAGACGCAGGAAAAATCGGACATGCGATCGACGCTATTCAGGCGGGATATGATGCCGCGTATAATATCTAGCCAGCAGAAGGAAACTTTATGGATGAAAATAGTAAGAAAATAATGAATGTTTCAGTAAACGGGATTCTAAATCCCGGAGATGTAGGGCCTGGAATGAGTGTGGCATATGCCTGTCTGTGCGTTCCGATCTGGGCTAACGCGATGGGATTTGGAAACACGGAGGGATTTGCGCTAACAATGGGGGTAGTGCAACTGGGTTACTTTGTCCTGTATCTCGTCTGCGGCATGAATCTGCTGAAGTGTGGAAATACTCTAAGCGGCGGAGTGTATGTTATATTTTCGGCGGCATTTGGGTTATTCGGAGGCCTTGGAAATATAGGGACCGCAGTGAGTGCTTTAAAGGGCATTCCATATGACGGAATGCCTTGTGCGGTAGCGTTTCTGGTGGCAGGAATTTACATGTTATTTATGTTGCCGTGCGTGAAAAATAGTAGCAAAGGAGACTTTCTCGTATTTTTTGGAGCAGGTGTAGGTGTAACAGCATTTGGATTCGCAGGATTGGGTGTTCTTGCACCGGCTTTGAACATGGTCGGAGGATTTGGAGTCCTTGTGAGCGGTCTGAGTGCATTCTGGTGTGGTGTTGCAGGATTTCTTAAAAATTTTGGAGTAAATATTCCGTGTGGAACCCCGTTTTTTAAATAGTTAATCGGGGGACATTGTTCGCTGGGCGGAAGCTTAATACATGAAATGGGCTGTTGCATGAATTTTGATATGCTCCCTTCTAGGTAGACAAGTGAAATAATAAAAACTTGTCACTTAGGAGGGAGCATATTTTTATGCGGATAAATAGAGAGTTAGATGTAATTTTAATTATCTAAAAATTGAAATATTTATAAAGAAATTAACAAGAAAGATAATATAGAAAACACTAAAAACAACTAATACATATGAGATGAAAAAACATCTATTTTAGTAAAAAATCTAATAATATATATTATATAATCATTACTATTTAAAAAATAAATACTATGTTAAAATATTTATGACGTTCTGCAAACACAGAACGTCTTTTTTTTGCAAAAAAATAATTTTTTACAAAAAGAACCGAAAAAACAGGGGGTCCCATTCGGGATAAAGAATGAAAGGGGGAAATCGTTGCTTTTTGTAGGAAGGGGGTGAGCCTTAATGGAGCAATCACCTTCTTACAAAAGAAAAATTCAAATTCAATTTCAGGCATACTGTTATAAAATTTTGCGAGGTGAAGCAGTTGACTATTATCGTTATGTAAATTATTTGCAAAAAAATGAGAAATCTATTGAGAGTTTATCATCAGAAGAATCTGATGAACTTTATGTATCAGATGAATACAGATCAGATGATCATCTGTTTAAAGTATTGGAATATGACATAGGGATAAAAAGTGATTTACTTGCTGAAGTATTACATCTGTTATCACAAAAGAAAAGAGATGTTATATTACTTTCATTTTTCTTGGGTATGAGCGATACAGAAATTGCCAGAATAATGCGTGTAGTAAACAGTACAATACATGAGCATAAGAAAAAAGCACTTAAATTGATGAAAAGTGAACTGGAGAAAAGAGGAATGGAGGAATAGTTACAATGCAAAAAGATTCAAGAAAAAATGAAGAAAGATTATTACCTTTTGAAACGATTAAGGCAGCTACGGAAGGAGATGTAGATGCGATGGATAAAATTTTAAAGCATTATAAACCTTACATAGTGAAATTATCAATTCGGACAGATGGTGATAAAAGCTACATTGATGAAGACTTGAGAGAACGTTTGGAGGCAAAATTGATTGCTAAGACTTTAGAATTTGAGACTGCTTAGTTTGAATATGCGATGACTTTCTTTCTTAGATAACTAACTGTACTTTGAAAATCAAATGATTTTGCCATTTGTATGTAACAGACTTATGCCAGGATACCGGTGAGGTGGAGCAAAGATATAATGATACTTCTGATTGGGCAGTCGGCTCATAGACCTTAGAGCCGGAACCATACAATTTTATGGTTAAGGTAATCTGCAATGATTACGCAGCAAATGGGTATACAAAACAACCTATAAATTATATTTTCATAGTTTATGCCGAATTTGACAATGAAAGCCGTGTGGCAGGATATGACTTATTAAGTAATCCTGCCACATTCTTTTGGGGTCAAAGCTAAACGGGAGGAGAAAATGGATAATACAAAATTACTAAGATACAGCTTGCAGTTATCAATGCTTAAACAGTTGTTACAGTTGAAACTTATAAGCGAAAAAGAGTATCAATTAATAGAAAAAACAATAAAAAAAGATTATAGTGTAGTATCGAGTATTACTACTTGACTATTTCTGTGTATTATAATACAATGATAGTATCACTACGATAGGAATACAAGAAAGGCGAGGATATGGAAGTTAAAATAATTAAAGCTAACACACCTACAGAACTTTCTTCAAAAAGAAAGATAGAGAGATTAAGAGTAGCAGCCTATTGTCGTGTTAGTACTGATGATGAAGACCAGACTAAGAGTTATCAGTCTATGATTAAATATTATACAGATTTGATACAGAATAATAAACAGTGGGTATTTGCAGGAATATTTGCAGATAAGGCAATCACAGGAACAAAGGCAGATATACGTGAAGAATTTCAGAGATTGATTCAAGAATGTCTATCTGGTAAAATTGATTTAGTAATTGCAAAAAGTATTCCAAGATTTGCAAGAAATACATTAGATACTTTAAAATATGTAAGAATGTTAAAGGAAAGAAATGTTGCGGTATATTTTGAAGTAGAAAAAATTAATACCTTGAAGGATGGAGAATTTTTATTAACAATTTTAAGTTCTGTTGCACAGCAAGAAGTAGAAAATACCTCTGCATATGTAAAAAAAGGCTTAAAAATGAAAATGAAAAGAGGAGAGCTTGTAGGGTTTCAAAAATGTCTAGGGTATGATTATGATCCATTAACAAAAACACTTTCTATTAATGAAGAAGGGGCAAAAACAGTAGGCTATATATTTAAGAGATATGTAGCTGGTGCAGGTTCCACTATGATTGCACGAGAATTGAACGAACAAGAAATTCCAACAGTTCATGGAAATCGGTGGTCTCCTTCAAGTGTGATGGGAATTATTAATAATGAAAAATATATGGGAGATTTACTATTAGGAAAGTCTTTCACCGTAGATCCGATTTCAAAAAGAAGATTAACGAATATGGGTGAGGAAGACCGTTTTTATATAGAAAATCACCATGAAGCTATTATATCAAAAGAAATTTTTGAAAAAGCTCAAGAAATTCGTCAGCGCCGGAGTAAGGGGCGGGTAAATGGAGTAGAGACTGGAAAAAGAGAAAAATATAGTAGACAATATGCATTCAGCAGTATGTTGGAATGTGGCTTTTGTGGAGAGACTGTATCAAGGAGATGTTGGCATAGTCATTCAAAATACGAAAAAATTATATGGCATTGTGGAAGGAATATAAGAAAAGGAAAGCGTTTTTGTCCAGAAGCTAAAGGCATTCCAGAACAAGTTATAGAAAAAGCTTTTGTTGAATCTTATCAGATGCTATGTTCTGATCACAAAGATGTATTAGAAGAATTTATAAAAAGGATTGAAGAGACATTGTCTGGCGATTCAATAAAAGACAGAATCAAAAAGATAGATCAGTCTATTCGTAATTTGAAATATAGGAGAAGAAAATTATTAGATAAGTATTTAGATGGAGGTATTGCTAAAGATATTTATGAAGAGGCAGATTTAGATTTAGATAAAAAAATATTTAAAGCAAACCAAGATTTGATTGAATTGGAACAACAATACAATAGTGAAAACAGTTTGCAAAAGAGACTTAAAGATTTTAAAAAAGCATTACTAAAAAATCAGACATTGGAAGAGTTTGATAGAGAAATATTTGAAAGTATTGTCGAAAAGGTTATTATCGGCGGTTATGATGAGAATGGAAAAGAAGATCCCTATAAAATAATTTTCATATATAAAACAGGATTCAAAGACGAAATTGAAAATGCAAAGAAACGATATGAAAACACATCAGGGAGAGTGGATGGAAAATTGTGTTCCTATATTACAAGCGAGGTAAAAGATTTGTATCCTTGTAATAGTGACAACACACATCGACCCTGTTGAATTTGATGGAGATGGAGATATGGACGACCATAATTTCAATTAATTTTACAGGAATCAATTAGAAAAAGTTCTGTTCTCTGGTTGACAAAATGGGCGGTCACGAGTATAATCATAAACAGTTTTAATGCGTTACCACTTTATTGTGACAGAGTATTTAAAGGGCAAGAAGATTGTCACAAAAGAGTCTGTGAATGCAGGCTCTTTCTTTTATAGATTTTTATAAATTAAAAGAGAAAACAGGTAATAAAATTATTTTTTTATGAGAATAGCTCAGACAATTTTATAAAAGTGGTGAATGAGATTTTAATTTAGGAGGATAACATTAATGAAAGAAAAACTGCTCCACACTCCAGAGGGAGTAAGAGATATTTATAACTCAGAATGTAAGAGAAAGTCAGCGGTGGAGAAGCGAATTCATCATATATTAGAGCTTTACGGCTATCAGGATATTGAGACACCAACATTTGAATTTTTTGATATATTTAACAGTGATACAGGAACTGTAAGTTCTGTAGAGATGTTTAAGTTCTTTGATAGAAATAATAATACATTAGTTCTCCGCCCGGATATGACGCCTTCTATTGCAAGAAGTGTGGCAAAGTATTATAGTGCCTGTGAATTTCCACTTCGTCTTTCTTACCGCGGGAATACATTTTTAAATAACAGAAGTTATCAAGGTAAGCTTACCGAGAAGACAGAGATGGGAGCAGAGCTTATTAATGATGATAGTCCGGAAGCAGATGCAGAGGGAATCATCATGATGATTGACTGTTTCCTTGCGGCAGGTCTTACGGATTTTCGTATAGATATCGGGCAGGCAGAGTTTTATAAAGGAATTATGGATGCGTTAGAAGCTTCTGAGGAAGTTAAGGAGCAGATTCACGAATATATCGAGAATAAGAATGCTCTTGGAATGGAAATTCTTTTATCGGATTTATCTATGAAAGATTGTTATCGTAACATTCTGCTTGAGTATAATGATTTATATGGTGATGTTACCATGCTTGAAAAGGCAAAGAAGCTTACGATAAATCCTCGTTGTCAGGCAGCAATTGCCAGACTAGAGGAAGTGTATGAAGTGTTAAAGCTTTACGGTTACGAAAAATATGTAAGTTTTGATCTTGGCATGGTGAACCATTTTGATTATTATACAGGAATTATTTTCCGGGGATATACTTATGGAACTGGAGATGCGATCGGAAAAGGTGGACGTTATGATAACCTTTTAGCGCAGTTTGGTAAGGAAGCAAGTGCTAGCGGATTTACCATTTTGATTGATGATGTACTATCTGCATTAAGCCGTCAGAATATCAGCATTTCCTTAAAAGAATATGCCTATTCTTTACTTCTTTATAAATCAGAGGACAGACAGAATGCGATTCCGTTAGTTGTAAAGTTAAGAGATGCCGGTGTGCGTACAGAACTTGTTTCCGTGGCAGAGGGAAAGGCGTTAGAAGAATATCTGGCTTTTGGAAAGAACCAGGGAGCGGAAGGAATCCTCTATTTAGATGGGGAGAATGTCACTGTTTATGATATGGCTTCCGGAGATCAGGAGACAAAGACATTACAGGAATTCAGGGAGGAATATTAAGATGCGCTATTTAACATTTGCTCTGGCAAAGGGAAGACTTGCCAATAAAACAATGGATATGTTTGAAAAACTTGGTATTACCTGTGATTCCATTCGTGATAAAGAGACAAGAAAGCTTATTTTTGTCAATGAAGATTTAAAGCTTAAGTTTTTCTTAGCGAAGGCTTCTGACGTTCCTACTTATGTAGAGTACGGTGCAGCGGATATCGGTATCGTAGGAGAAGATACGATTCTTGAAGAGGGAAGAAACCTTTACGAAGTAATGGATCTGGGTTTTGGAAAGTGTAAGATGTGTGTCTGTGGACCGGAAAGTGCAAGAGAAAAGTTACAGCATGGTGAGCTGATTCGTGTTGCTTCCAAATATCCAAGCATTGCCAAAGACTATTTTTACAATAAAAAGTTCCAGACCGTAGAGATTATCAAGTTAAACGGTTCGGTAGAGTTAGCTCCGATTGTCGGGCTTTCCGAAGTTATCGTCGATATCGTAGAGACTGGCTCTACATTAAAGGCAAACGGGCTTACAGTCTTAGAGGAAATTTGTGATCTCTCTGCCCGTATGGTAGTAAATCAGGTAAGTCTTAAGATGGAACAGGAGAGAATTCGTAAACTGATTTATGACCTGCGTAAGCTGAAACAGCAATAGGCTAATGACTTTAGATAAGTATCAAATTGATAGAGATAAATATTAGTAGGGGATAGTAAGTAAAAGCCAGTAAATAATATAAGCTAGTTTAGTTATTGCATCGCTTTATTATATTTATATTAAATGAGTTGATGTAGCAGAATAAACAGATTATTATACTATTTAGTATGAGATATATTGGCATAAATAATATTAGATATTAAAAAATCAATTACTGATAATGATTGGTGATATTTCCAAGAAAAGATAAAAACAAAAATAGAAAAATTCCAGAGGAAAAGAAAATGAGAGTTTTAAAGGTAAATAAAGAAAATACAAAAAATATTTTAAGTGATTTATTAAAAAGAAGCCCTAATAATTACGACCAGTATGCCGGAACCGTGCAGGGCATTTTAGACGAGATTAAGGAAAAAGGAGACGAAGCTCTTTTTGCTTACACAGAAAAGTTTGATAAATGTAAGCTGACAAAAGATACGATTCAGGTAACAGAGGAAGAAATCAAGGCAGCATATGAAAAAGTAGATGATTCTTTAGTAGAAGTTATCCGCAAATCTCTTGTAAATATCCGTGAGTATCATGAGAAACAGAAGAGAAACAGCTGGTTTGATGCCAAACCGGACGGAACAATTCTTGGACAGAAAATGACAGCGTTAGCTTCAGTTGGTGTGTATGTACCAGGTGGAAAAGCTGCTTATCCATCCTCTGTACTTATGAATATTGTACCTGCAAAGGTTGCAGGTGTAGAGAAAATCGTGATGGTAACCCCTCCAAATAAGGAGGGAGAAGTAACACCAGCTACTTTAGTTGCCGCAAATGAAGCTGGTGCAACTCATATTTATAAAGTCGGTGGAGCACAGGCAATCGGTGCATTAGCTTATGGAACAGAGTCTATTGAAAAGGTTGACAAGATTGTAGGCCCTGGAAACATTTATGTTGCCCTTGCGAAAAAGGCGGTATACGGACATGTAAGTATTGATTCCATTGCCGGACCAAGCGAGATTCTTGTTCTTGCAGACGATACTGCAAATCCGCATTTCGTAGCGGCAGACTTACTTTCCCAGGCAGAGCATGACGAACTTGCCAGTGCGATTTTAGTGACAACAAGTAAGACACTTGGCGAAAAAGTACAAGAAGAAATTGAAGGATACTTAAAGAAGTTATCAAGAGCAGAGATTATCGAGAAATCCCTTGAAAACTTTGGTTATATTTTAGAGGCAGAGACTTTAGATGAAGCATTAGAAGTAGTAAATGCGATTGCGTCCGAACATCTTGAAATCGTAACGGCCAATCCATTTGAAGTAATGACAAAGGTAAGAAATGCCGGAGCTATCTTTATCGGAGAGTACAGTTCTGAACCACTTGGAGATTATTTTGCAGGACCAAACCATGTACTTCCAACAAACGGAACTGCGAAGTTCTTCTCCCCATTAAATGTCGATGACTTTGTAAAGAAATCAAGCATCATCTACTATTCAAAAGATGCCTTAAAAGCAATTCACAAAGATATTGAGACATTTGCACAGGCAGAGGGACTGACTGCACACGCAAACTCCATCGCTGTTCGTTTTGAGGAGGAGTAAAAATGGCAGAAAGAAAAGCACATGTAGAGAGAAATACAAGTGAGACAAAGATTATTGTTGACCTGAATTTAGACGGCAGCGGCAAATATGATATTGATACCGGAATCGGTTTCTTTGACCATATGTTAAATAGCTTTGCCAAACACGGCTTTTTTGACCTGACCTGCAAAGTGGATGGGGACTTAGAGGTAGACTGCCATCACACGATTGAAGATACTGGAATCGTACTGGGACAGGCTATACGTGAAGCGGTGGGAAATAAAAAGGGAATTCGCCGTTTCGGAAACTTTTTACTTCCAATGGATGAGACACTCGTACTTGGTGCAGTAGATTTATCCGGCAGACCATACTGTGTGTGTGACCTGCCATTTACCGTAGAGAGAGTCGGTGGATTTGACACAGAAATGGTACAGGAATTTTTCTATGCTATTTCTTACAGCGCAGCAATGAACCTTCATTTAAAATTAATGCATGGAAGCAATAATCATCATATTATGGAGGCGGCATTCAAGGCATTTGCAAAAGCTTTGGATGAGGCTTGTTCTTACGACCCTAGAATTACGGATGTACTTTCTACAAAAGGAGCATTATAAATGAAAAGCAAATTTTCTTTTGACGAATTTAAATTAAACAGCGATGGAATGATTCCAGTTATTACACAGGACTATAAGACCAATGAGGTTCTAATGCTTGCTTACATGACGAAGGAATCTTTTGAAAAGACATTAGAGACAGGAAAGATGACCTACTTTAGCCGTAGCCGTCAGGAACTTTGGACAAAGGGCGATACTTCCGGACATTACCAGTATGTGAAGTCTTTAGACATTGACTGCGATAAAGATACCATCTTAGCAAAAGTCGAGCAGATTGGAGCGGCCTGTCATACAGGAAACCGTACTTGTTTCTTTACACGACTTGCAGAAGAATAAAAAACACAGATAAGGAAAGAATAAAAAGAGTAAAGATAAAAAATAAAAAGAAATGGATATGAATAAATTACAGGAAAAATATCAGAAATTACTGAGTTATTTAAAAGAACTGGATTCCGTAGCGATTGCCTTTTCTGGCGGAGTGGATTCTACCTTTCTTCTTGCAGCCGCAAAAGAAGCATTAGGGGATAAAGTCATCGCACTTACAGCAAAATCCTGCCTTTTCCCGGAAAGAGAATCCGGAGAGGCGGAAGATTTTTGTAAAAATCTTGGTGTAGAACAGATTGTTCTTGATTTGGGAGATACCGAACTTCCAGCATTTAAACACAATCCGCCAAACCGTTGTTACATCTGCAAAAAAGGATTATTTGAAAAGTTCTTACAAAAAGCAAAAGAATACCAGATGTCGTATGTCGCAGAAGGCTCCAACATGGATGATTTAGGAGATTATCGCCCGGGCCTGCAGGCAATTACCGAACTTGGCATAAAAAGCCCCCTTCGTGCTGCTGAACTTACCAAGGCAGAAATCCGGGAACTTTCCAAACAGATGGGACTCCCAACCTGGAGCAAACCATCCTTTGCCTGCCTCGCCTCCCGTTTCGTATACGGCGAGACCATCACCGCCGAAAAACTTTCCATGGTAGAGCGAGCCGAAGACCTTCTCCGCAGCAATGGATTCTTCCAATTCCGCGTTCGCATCCACGGAACCATCGCCAGAATCGAACTTTTACCAGAAGACATTCCAAGAATGTTAGATGGCGAACTTCGAAAAGAAATCGTAGATAAACTCAAAAGATACGGATTTACCTATGTATCTCTTGACCTGGAAGGCTACCGCACAGGAAGCATGAATGAGGTGCTGGCGTAGGAATTTTGACTGACAGACGGAAGTAGAAAGCTCTTATTATAGTATCTGTGACTTTAGTCACTGCGAGAAACGGAGTCATGAAAAGTCCCTTATGAACATCATTGATTTTGTTCAGCTGTAAAAAACACAGAAGTCACAAAATCAATGATGTTCATAAGGGAACTTTATCGAATATTATACACTCGCAGCTCCGAAGCCACAGATACTATAATAAGAGCCTTCTACTTCCTGCCTTTGGCTGAACGGAATTACTACACCAGTGATAGAAGATTCGTTTGTTGTATCCACCGAATTAAATCAGAAAAAGGTTTACAGTTTTTTAGTAAATATGGTATACTAGCCTTATGTAACCAGAAACCATTTTCAGTATAAGAAGGAGGGCCCATTATGTCGGCTGTATTAAGTGCATTTGTTCAATATATCATAACGTTTATTTTGTTGGTAGCAGCCGCGGCCGGAGGCATTTTTTGTGGAAAGAAGTTAAGAACGAAGAAGAACATGGAAAGCAACACGGCTGGTACTGGAAATACATCAGGTAAATAATTTATATAGCGATATATTTCAGGGTGCTGACGGAGAACCAATTGTTTTCTGGCAGCACCCTTTCATGTCGGTATACCGGCAGCAATATATGAGATACTACAGGAGGACAGAATTTTGAAAAAGTATGGAGTAAATGAACTTCGAAAAATGTATCTGGAGTTTTTTGAGAGCAAGGGACATCTTGCAATGAAGAGTTTCTCACTGGTTCCACATAACGACAACAGTTTATTACTGATCAACGCAGGTATGGCACCACTGAAACCTTATTTTACAGGCCAGGAGATTCCACCAAGAAAAAGAGTAACAACCTGCCAGAAATGTATTCGTACAGGTGATATCGAAAACGTAGGTAAGACAGACCGTCACGGTACTTTCTTTGAGATGCTTGGTAACTTCTCTTTTGGAGATTACTTTAAACATGAGGCAATCGCATGGTCATGGGAGTTCCTTACAGAAGTTGTAGGACTTGATGCAGACAGATTATATCCATCTGTATACTTAGAAGATGACGAGGCATTTGCCATTTGGAGAGATGAGGTTGGAATCGCTCCAGAACGCATTTTCAAGTTTGGTAAAGAAGATAACTTCTGGGAACACGGTGCTGGTCCTTGCGGTCCTTGTTCCGAGATTTATTATGACCGTGGAGAAAAATACGGCTGTGGTAAACCAGGCTGTACAGTAGGTTGTGACTGCGACCGTTATATGGAAGTATGGAACAACGTATTTACTCAGTTTGAGAATGACGGACATAATAATTACACAACATTAAAACAGAAAAATATTGATACAGGTATGGGATTAGAGCGTCTTGCCGTTATCGTTCAGGACGTAGGATCTATCTTTGATGTAGATACTATCCGTTCCCTTCGTGATAAGATCTGTGAAGTAGCAAAGAAAACTTACAAAGAAAATGAGCAGGATGATATTTCTATCCGTCTGATCACAGACCATATCCGTTCCGCTACATTTATGATTTCCGATGGTATCATGCCAAGTAATGAAGGCCGTGGATACGTTCTTCGCCGTATTATCAGAAGAGCAGCCCGTCACGGACGTTTACTCGGAATCGAAGGTAAGTTCTTAGCAGAGCTTAGCAAGACAGTTATCGAAGGTTCTAAAGATGGTTATCCAGAATTAGAAGAAAAGAAAGATTTCATTTACAATGTTATCATTCAGGAAGAAGGCAAGTTTAATAAGACAATCGATCAGGGTCTTGCAATCCTTGCTGATTTAGAAGAATCCATGAAGGAAAAAGGCGTAAAAGAGTTAGATGGACAGGACGCTTTCAAACTTTACGATACTTATGGATTCCCATTAGACCTTACAAAAGAAATCCTTGAAGAAAAAGGATACACTGTAAATGAAGAAGCATTCCAGACTTGCATGAATGAGCAGAAAGAAAAGGCAAGAAGTGCAAGAAAGACAACAAACTACATGGGTGCTGACGTTACAGTTTATGAGTCTATCGACCCATCTGTAACAAGTACTTTCGTTGGATATGAGACACAGGAATGTGATTCTAAGATTACAGTTATGACAACAGACACAGAGCTTACAGAAGCTTTAACTGATGGACAGGCTGGAACAATCTTTGTAGACGAGACACCATTTTATGCGACAGGTGGTGGACAGCACGCTGACAGCGGTGTTATCACATGCAAAGACGGCGAATTCGTTGTAGAAGATGTTGTAAAAATGCTCGGTGGAAAGATTGGCCATATCGGACATGTAACAAAGGGAATGTTCAAAGTTGGCGATACGGTAACATTATCTGTAAACAAAGCACAGAGAGCAGATACAGCGAAAGGGCACAGTGCAACCCATCTTCTTCAGAAATCCTTACGTACCGTTCTTGGAAATCATGTAGAACAGTCCGGTTCCTATGTAGATAAAGACAGACTTCGTTTCGACTTCTCTCATTTCCAGGCATTAACTGCAGAAGAACTTGCAGAAGTTGAAAAAATGGTAAATGAAAAAATCGCCGAAGACCTCACTGTAAGCACAGAGATCATGAGCGTTGACGAAGCAAAGAAGACTGGTGCGATGGCATTATTCGGAGAAAAATATGGTGACAAAGTACGAGTTGTTACTATGGGAGATTTCTCCAAAGAATTCTGTGCAGGTACCCATGTACCACATACAGGAGTAATCAAAGCATTTAAGATTATTTCTGAAACTGGTGTTGCAGCGGGCATAAGACGTATCGAAGCATTAACTGGTGACGGAGTAATGAAATATTATCTTGATGAAGAAAAAACTCTTCACGAAGCAGCAAAAGCAGCAAAGGCAGAGCCTCATAAGTTAGCAGAAAAGATTCAGTCCATGCTTGATGAAATCAAAGCACTTTCTGCAGAAAATGAGAAATTAAAAGACCAGATTGCCAAGAGCGAAGTTGCTGACGTAATGGATCAGGTAGTAGAAGCAGGCGATTACAAAGTACTTCCAGTATCCGTAAAAGACGTTGACATGAACGCACTCCGTACATTAGGAGATGACCTCAAAGGTAAGATTGGCAGCGGTGTTGTTATCCTTGCTTCCGATATGGGAGGAAAGGTTAACTTAATCGTAACTGCAACAGACGATGCTGTAAAAGCAGGCGCACATGCAGGAAAGATTATCAAAGAAGCAGCAGCCTTAGTAGGTGGCGGCGGCGGTGGACGTCCAAATATGGCTCAGGCTGGTGGAAAGAATCCAGCAGGAATCAAAGCTGCATTAGAAAAAGCTGTGGAAATCGCGAAAGAACAGTTATAAGTTCTGGTTTGCCGCAGGCAAAGTAGACGCTCACAAAGAGAGAAGCCAACCTATATCTGTGACTCTATCACTGCGGGTTGAATGTTCGCTAACGGCTCACATCCAATCCTCGCTCTAAGGCCACAGATATAGGTTGGCTTCTCTCTTTGCGAGCTGTCTTTGGCTGTAGAAGTAAAAACAGAATTCAATATGGAGGTTAGATTATGGTTCGAGCAATTATGAAAGATGTTTTGTTTCTTAAAAAGAAAGCAGTCCCTGCAACAAAAGACGATATGCCAGTGGTGCAGGATTTACTTGATACGTTAAAAGCAAATGAAACTGGCTGTGTTGGGATGGCAGCAAATATGATTGGAGTAAATAAAAGAATTATTGCGGTGAATATGGGATTTGCGAATATTGCAATGTTAAATCCGGTGATTGTAAGTAAAAAAGAACCATATGAGGCAGAAGAGGGCTGTTTATCTTTAAAAGGAGTTAGAAAAACGACTCGCTATCAGGAGATAGAAGTAGAGTATGAAGATATTCATTTTAAAAAACAGCATCAGAAGTATAAAGGCTGGGTAGCGCAGATTATACAGCATGAGGTGGATCATTGCGAGGGGATAATTATCTGATTTATGAAACAAAACAGACGTACCGAAAGAGAGAAGATGTCCTATATCTGCGACTCTATCACTGTGGGTTGAATGCTCGCGTAATGGCTCGCATTCAATCCTCGTTCTAAGGCCACAGATATAGGGCATCTTCTCTCTTTCGGGGCTGTTTTAGGTTGTTGAAGTAAAATTATATAATATTTACAGATATTTGGCAATAGTAAATAAAAGTAATCCAAACTCCGTAAAAATCATCATTAGATGCAGTTATTTCTTCTATTGAATTTACATGAAATATTAAAGATTTACATGGATTTTTCTGGAAAAATATGATATAATCCCCTCGTTGCCGCCCCATTCTGGCAACAGAAAGGGGGTGTACATATTGTCAGCATATTCTTTTCTTCTGTCGGTATTGGCAGGTGTAGCATCTGGCATCATTGTTGAACTAATCATGACTATACTTCGCAAGTGGTTTGGCCGGAAGAAGAAGTAAAATCATGCGGTAACCAAACCCCACAAAAAAATCCCCTCAGTATTCGCGGTACTGAGGGGATTTGTGTTTGTGTACATACTGTACAGCATATTCTTTTCTGATTTCAATATATCATACCGAATCAGATATTTCAAGTATATTCTGCTTTCAAAATTTTATGCCAGATTGTGCCGACGCATAAGCATACTTATTGAATGAGAAATTGGCACTGATGAGATATTTATCTTTAGCATTATAAATTTTGAAGTTTGCTCTAGTAGTGTCAGTTTTGCCAACTTGCCTGTAGAAAATCTCAACATAAATATTAAGAAAGCAACTTTTTCTTCACTTTCGTATATTCTTCTTCAGTATATCCTTTTTCTAATATTTTTTCTTTTGGTATTCCAAAAGAAATGAATGCAACAATTGCGTGTTCTCGTTCCTTTTCCGTATTTCTGCGTTCTTGTTCTACTCCCTTATCCCAGGCATCTTCTAGCATTCCCTGTAATATTACGCGACCTATACTTTCTCCCATCGCCTCCATCTTCCTTTCTAATTCTTTGGTCATCTCTACACCGCATTCATTTTTTAAATAATTCTTTTTTCTTCTGCTGAATGGTCTGCAATTACATATTCCAACATTTCGATTAATTTATTTTTAGACTGTGTCATGTTTTTCCCACCTCGTATCTTTATGAGAATCCCTTTTAACAGATTTATCTCTTCGGGGTGAATATTTTCACCAAATTTTACTTCCGGTCTAAGTTGGTATTCTATAATGGAATCTTCATTTTTTCTGGCATCTATGCATATCCAGATACTTATGACTTCCTTAATCTTTTCATCAACTTTCGCTACACCATCGCTAAGCGCGGAAAGTATCCTTGAGATATAGGTTTCTCTGACAGCCATATATTCTTTGTTGGTCTGTTTATCTTCGCTAATTAAAATTATGCTTCTGATATCCAATTCTGAATAGTCTCTACCGAGAGGTTTACTGCTTTTGCAATCTGTTTCACAGACATTCCCATTTCGAGAAGGGCAAGAGTAGTTTCTCTTGCTTTTTTCAATTCTCCAGACTGTTCCCCTCGAAGAAATCCAGATTGTTCGCCCCTTTCAACGCCTTCATTATAAATCTCTTCTAATTCCTGACACATTTGATTCACTCCTTCCTCAGTTTCTTTTAATTGTTGTACTCTTGCAGATAGGACGTTACTATACATCTTATCCGCTTCTTCGCAATGTAAGTCATGCATTAAGCGACCTAATTCGGTATCATCCTGTTTTTTCGAGTTTACATATAAAATATGTTGACCATCTTCAAATATTTCTCCGGTTTCGTTGCTTCGTCTTCTTATGTGGTTGATTGGCAGATTATATCCAAGGACATCATTTTTAGTGATGAAAATGACATAAGTTTCTGGGAGATTGTCAAAAAAATCGCCTGGATTCAGTAGGTTCATATCCAGTAGACCGCAGTGGTATCGGGCTCTTTTTGGAGAAGCACCATCATTTTCACCTTGAATCTCCACGTTAAAGTGATTGTTTTCTGCATCCTTTGCCACGCAGTCTAAAATGGCGGAACGCCCCTGGAGATTTTTATAATCTTTCTGTAAAGTCTGGTCGATTACTTTTAGGTCTGTTCTATTCATGATAACCTGAAGAATATATTCCGTACATGAGATTTCCTTTAAAACATTCCGCATAAAGATGTCATTCATTATCGTAAAGTGTTTTATCTTTTCTTTATATCTTTCGTAGCGTTGTTCTAAGCCTTCTGGCTGTAAGATTGTGGAATCCGTCATTTACGCTACCTCCAATTATGATATATTAACGATTATTATATGACTATTATATACATAATTTGACATAAAAGTCAATGAGTATTTGAATCAGAATTTTGAACAGAAAAACCATGCCCTTCTGGAGAATTCTTTTACCAAAAGTGTCGTAAAATCAACCACTTAGACACATCCTATTGAATTTTAGTGAAGAAAATGATACGCTATTTTTAAAATAGCAAAATCTATATTTTAGAGCATGTTTGAAAAATCATTCCTGCAATCCGCCACCCCAATGCCGGGGCATTCTTGAATTTACCTTCATTCAGTTGATGTAGTCTGTTACGCCGCCCCCATTTAGGCAAAATCTTCTACAAATTGTAACGGAATTTTACAGAAAGCATTTTTCAAATACGCTCAAGGAGAAAGTGAGGAAAGTCTATGAAAAAACAACGGAAACACATTAACCTATCCCGTATAACAGCATTCATCTTATCTGTCGCAATGCTGGCAGGATTCTGTCCGCAGGGAGTCAGTTTCGCGGATATCCCGATAACACTGCCAAAAGTAAATGCGGCAGAGAATATAAGTAATCCAAGAATCGTAAAGGATTCTTCTATGGAGGCCGGACAGAAAGTTACCTGGGACTGTGTGTACTTTGGAAGTTATCCGCAGAGTGAGATAACATCCAAAGATGGCAGTATTTATAATGCGTTGAAAAATGCGACAGGCTGGGATGAAAATAATGGTATTACGATTGGAAGAACGAAGTATCGCAGATTAAAGGGAGAAGATGCGACGTATGCTAGCAGTGATGATGAGGAACAATATAACTGGAATTATAACTATAAAACCTATCATTATTTTAAGTATGAACCAATCAAATGGCGTGTTTTAAACAGAAATGGAAATGATGCACTTCTTCTTGCGGACATCGCTTTAGATGACCAGAAGTATAATACGGATTATGCAAAAGTGACATGGGAAATGAGCAGTATACGAAGCTGGTTGAATGGTTATGGTGCATCTATGAATGAGCCGGAGACAGATTACGGTAAAAAGAACTTTATCAATTCTGCCTTTACATTTACGCAAAGGAATGCAATTAATACAACAATAGTAGCAAATAACAATAATATTGATTATGAAATAGTGGGTGGAAGTAATACTTCAGATAAAATATTTCTTCTCTCTGAATCAGAAGTCTATAATACAGATATGGCAGCAGGGTATGGTTTTGTAAAAGATAATTTTAGGGATGAAGCAAGAAGGAGCCGATGCAGTACATATACTTATGCAATGGGGACATCTAGATTTTATAATCAGAATCTTTCAAAGTATAATGAAAATATTTATTGGTGGCTCCGCTCCTCCACAACGAGCGATTTTGCGTTTGTGTATGAAGTGGAGGCGGAAGGTCATGTTGATTGTTTTTTTAGTTACAATAATCATGTTGGTGTGCGGCCCGCTTTGCATTTGAATCTCTCATCCTCTAATCTCTATTCCTACGCCGGAACGGTATGCTCCGATGCCATGAAATCTGGGGAGAGCGGAACAGATAATCCAGTAAATCCAAGTGAACCCGATGAATCAGATACTCCAAATCAGCCCGCCCATCCCGACAAACCGGGAACGGCCACAGGAACCAGAACAGAGGAGAGCAATGTAGATATTGAGATTGACGGTGGTGTAGATTTTACGATTCCAGAGAATGTTCCAATTCTTGGTGGTGGGGATGTTTCTCTTGATTATGGAACGATTCCAGTTACTTTTAAGAGGGAGGATAATACATATCGGATTGGAATCGGTGTTCAGGATATGAATAAGAAGGACTGGACAACGTTTAAAAAGTTTGTGGAAACGCAAAAAGAATCCTATAGAAAAGGAATGAACTCTCTTTTGGCTTCTAAGTTTGGAACCGCGTCTATGGGGATGAGCGTAGAACCGGAAATGGAGGCTTATGGCTATGTGGAAGGAACAATCACGAAGAAAAACGGAGTCGAATCTGCGGGAGGAAAGCTGGTTGTTGAAATAAAAGGAACGGCAAAGCAGGAATGGCAGACGTTTGTGGTTGTTGTTCCGGTAGTGATTAAAGTAAAGGGAACGGCTGGTACGAAAGCAGATTTTTCTGTAGGATTTGATTTTAATAAAAGTAAAGTATATACCAAAGGGAAAGTAGAACTTACTCTTCCGAGTGTCCGTCTTACCGGAGGTATCGGTGTTTCTTATATTGCAGATATTTCTGTTTATGGAGAGGCAAAGAACCTTGTTACAGTAGAATCAAACGGGAAGGATAATGATATAACAGCCTCTTTAGAGGGGGCGATGGGAGTCAGTGCAAAGGCGTTATGCTTGTCTTATGAAAAGGAGATTCTAAATGGTTCGTTGGATTATTATTCTTCAAAGAAGAAGTCAAAAGCCAGAATGTATGCCAGAGTATTGCCGAAGTTAGAACCGGAGGCAAAAGACTATGAAATACAAAGAGTAGATTCTTCTTCGTGGGATGGTTCTGCCGTTGCAGAACAAACAGCGAAGCCACGTTCGATAAAGCGTGCTGCTTCTGCAAAAAATATATCTGGAACAGTGACAACATTGCTGTCTGATGTGTATGCCAGTGCAAAGCCGCAGCTTTTGCAGACAGCAAGTGGAAAGAAGCTCCTTATTTTTACAACGGACATGGGCGACAGAACAACAGGGAATCATACAGCAGTGGTATATTCTATTTATAATGAACGTGGGTGGAGTATACCTAAGCTGATTGATGATGATGGGACGGCAGATTTTGATGCAGTAGCAGCAGTAGATGGAGAAAATGTATATGTTACATGGATAAATGCAAAGCGTACCTTTACAACGGCAGAAGCAGGTGCCGATGATTTTATGACAAAGCTTGCAGCCGAGACAGAAGTTTACGCAGCCAAAATCGCATTAAATGGAAATACCGGAACAGTGACAAAGTATCCGGCTATTACGGATAATGCCATTGCAGATTTGCATCCGGCGATTACAGTGAAAAATCATGTGCCATATATTGCATGGAACAGCAATAGTGCGAATGATATTTTAAAGGGAACCGGAACAAATACAGTTTATCTTGCTTCTTTAAATGGAAATGCATTTACAACAAAGAAGTTATCAGAAGAGAATAAGCCGGTACAGTCTGTTGCTATTGGCAATTTAGATAATGATGTAGTGACAGCTTATACGTTGAATTCTGGTACCGAGGAAAATCCACAGGTACAACTGGCGGCGGTTAATGCAAAAGGACGAACAACCATTGCAGCAAATGGCCAGGATCTTTCTCCTTCTTTTGCAAAAATAGATGGAAGTTCCGTTCTTTTATGGTATGCACAGGATGCGGGAGGCAGTTCCTTAAACTATATTGATGCTATAGATGGAGCGGTAGAAAGCTACATAGAAGACGATGCGGTTATTTCAGCAGACTATACGGTAGTAGATGGTGGGGATAGCCAGCTTCTCATCTGTTCATCGGAGAAAGAAAATGCAGAAGAAACAGGAAGGAATCTGTATGCCTACGTAATACGAGATGGAGAAGTTTACGAACCAGTTACTTTAACAGATTTAGAAGGTTATGCAGCAGTGCCGAGTGGTATCTGGAATGGGACGGCGTATGAATATTTATTTACAAGAACCGATGTAGATATTACAGAGAATACTGTAACAGAAAATACGGATTTATGTATCACTTCTGTAGTGCCACAAAGCAAACTTGTCATCGGGGATATTGATTACACGCAGGAGAAATTGATGCCGGACGAGGATACTTCTATCACCATACCAGTGAAAAATAATGGATTAACAAACTGTAGTGAGGGAAGGGTTCAGATTGTCTATAATGGCAACGTCATTGGACAGGCAGACTTGGAAAATGGAATAACATCAGGAGAGACACAAAACGTTACGGTAGACCTTACTGTACCAGAAGATGCGGTAGCGAAAGAAACATTAAAAGTAGAAGCAATCTCTGATAAAAATACAACAGCAGATTCTACAAAAAATATTCAGTCGGCCGGAAGTGAACTTGCGCTTTCTGTTGAACAAGAAGATGATAATATTACAGCAATAGTAGATAATAACAGTGCCTTTGATACGACAGCAGCACTTACTTTAAAAGCCGGGGATGCTTCTAGTAAAGTATTAAAAACAATAAATCTTGGAAATGTAGAATCCTATGATACGGTAGAAAAAACATTTACCAAAGAAGAACTGAAAAAACTCGGAAGCGATACGGTTTACATGGAAGTTAGCGGAGATGCAGAGGAAAGCATAAAATCTGATAATACAGCATTTGTATATGTAGGAACGGAAGAATTAAAGACATTAGATTATCTCACCGCAACAAAGACAAAGGTTACTTATACTAAAGGCGAGAAGTTAAATCTGAATGATTTGGAAGTGACTGCAGTATATACCGATGGAAGTAAGGCAAAAGTAACAGGTTATACAACAAATGTGAAAAATATCGATATGTCTAAAACAGGCAAAAAGCAACTGGAAATTCTTTATGAAGAAGTTGGAATCGGACGAAAAGTTGTTATGCCAATTACGGTAGAAAATGCGAAGCCAAATACACCAAAACCGGATACTGGTAAAAAACCGTCAAAGAAAGTAAAGGTAACCTCAATCCGTCTTTCCGGTCTCTCCAAACAGATTGCCGCAGGCAAAAAGCTTACTCTAAAAGCGGCTGTTTTACCAAAGACTTCTTCGAATAAAAAGCTACTCTGGAAATCCAGCAATACAAAAGTTGCAACCGTAACGCAAGGTGGAGTTGTTACACTGAAAAAGAAAACTGGCGGTAAGAAAGTAACGATTACGGCAACAGCAACGGATGGCAGTAAAAAATATGCTTCATGGAAGATTACATCTATGAAAGGCATTGTAAAGAAAATTAAGATAACAGGAAGTAAGCCAGTAAAAGCAGGCAAGAAACTAAAACTAAAAGCCAAAGTAAGCGCCACAAAGAAAGCAAATAAAAAACTTCTCTGGATATCAAGCAATACCAAATATGCCACGGTAAATGCTAAGGGAATTGTAACAACGAAGAAATCAGCCAGAGGAAAAACGGTAAAAATTACTGCAATGGCAACAGATGGAAGCGGAAAGAAGAAGACCGTAAAAATCAAAATGAAATAGCTTCTGATTTGTGAGGCTGTGAAACAGACGAACCCGCCGCTATAAGAAAAGTGAAAGCCAGATTGCCCGAAGAATAATTGAAAAGAACCCCTAAAAAATTTATTGATTTGTTCCGTTGTGCTAAACGCTCCATTTTGCCCAATAGTACAGAAACTTCGGAGAAAGCAGTCCGAAGTTTCTATGGTCAAAATTCCACAGCACAAAGTCACAAAATTCAATAAATAACCTATATTTGTGGCCTGGGAGCAAAGGTTGGATGCGAGCGGTTAAGCGAACATTCAACCTGCAGCGACGAAAGTCACAAATATAGGTTATTTCTCTTTCTGTGGGCGTCTCCTTTGCCTGCAGCAAATCAGAATTCTCTTACCATTTTTTCGTTTTATTTTTTGTTATTTTCACCTTTTTAGCGGACAATACCTTAATGGCATTTTTCTTCCCTTTTTTTGCAGAGACAGTATTTCCACTGACAATAACAGTTCCTAATTTTTTAGAAGCGTTAGAGCGTACAAAAATACCCTGCTGTCCGCCCTTTACAGTATTATTTGTAAGGCTGATAACATTTTTAGTAGTTGCTTTTGGAGCGGAGCCTTTTTGGTAGGCAACAGCCAGGCCGACAGAATAGGAGTTGCGGCTTTTTGGTGTTTTGGTTGTGATGCGGCAGTTTTTTACTGTGGCACTTTTTGTATTGAAAAGAGCAATAGCTTCTGCCGAGATTCCAGTAACGTTACAATTTTCAATGGTGATATTGGAATGATAATTTCTGGCTTTACGGTACTTAGCTTCATTGCCTGCGCCTGCAAAGTTAGCACAAATACCACGGGCACCCTGAATCGTACAGTTTTTTACGGTGATATTTTTACATGGTGTACCGTTGCAAAGCTTTTTACTAAGACGGTAAAGGCCAGGTGCGGTAGTCGGGCTTGACAGGTCAATCTGTAACTGTTCTTCCACGCAGGTTTTGGAGCATTTGCCCTGTGCTTTGAGGGTACAGTTATTAACTACGACATTGCTGCAGGAAATGAGTTCGATTCCATGTCCCTTATAATTAGTATATACCGTAGCATTATTAATAGAAATGTTTGAGGTATAACTGATACGCATCATAGTACCAGCTAATCCACTGGAGGAAGAATTCTTCCAGATGCCGCCGTTGATTGTAAGGTTTTTAAAGTTTGTGTAGGAAGCAGCAGTTGGATCGTTGATAATAACTCCTTTATCAGAGGTGATGGTATGTTTGCCAGCGTTGATTGTTGTATTATTTCCCGGACGCAAATAAGTATCAATATGAACATTATTATTGATATTGATTACCTTTTTTTCATTTCCTTCCATTAAAAGATTTAATGCCCGGCGGTTATCAGCTGCATTTCCCATAGGAACGAAGTTGTAAACAGAGCCTGTTCGGTAGGCGATTACTTTTCTTTTAAATGTGACAGCAGTACCAGATGCAGCAGTTACTGTTTGTGTACCAGCTGTATTTGCAAAAAAAGTAGTGCTGACAGTGAGTGCAAAGATGGTGCTAAGTAAGATTTTTCTTAATTTTCTCATAGTATTCCTTTCTCATAAATGGTGACACATATTTGGAAAAATATCTTTCTATTAGTTGTTTAAAGCCTCTAATTGTGCAAAAAATCCCGGATAGGAAACATCCACGCAATCAGAATCAGTAATCATGGTTTCGCCATCGGCGTTTAGTCCTGCAATGGCAAATGTCATGGCGATACGGTGATCCATAGAACAGTTGATTTCGGCTCTATGAAGAACAGGAATAGAATCTTCTGAGCGGCTGTTAATAATAAATCCATCATCGGTATCAATAACATCGGCTCCCATCGCAGTTAAGTTCTCTGTCATGACCGCGATACGGTCGGATTCTTTTACACGAAGTTCATGAGCATTTTTGATGATGGTTTTTCCTTTTGCAAAGCAGGCCATAAGGACAATGACAGGTAGTTCATCAATAAGAGTAGGGATAATGCTTCCTTCCACAACAGTTCCATGAAGTTCACTTGTTTTTACAAGAAGATCAGCAACAGGCTCCCCGCCTTCTTCGCGGGTATTTAATAAAGTGATGTCTGCACCCATGTCCTGACATACCTTTAAAATGCCAGCACGAGTATCATTAATGCCAACATTTTTAATTGTAATTTCGGAATCTGGAGTAATTAAACCAGCTACGATGAAAAATGCAGCAGAAGAAATGTCTCCTGGAACTTCGATATGCTGTCCATGTAATGTCTCTGGCGGAGTGATGGTACAGGTGTTCCCATCCGATACGATATCTGCACCAAAGGAACGGAGCATTCTTTCTGTGTGATCTCTTGAAAGAGCAGGTTCTGTGACGCTTGTCTTTCCGTCTGCATATAATCCGGCAAGAAGAACACAGGATTTTACCTGGGCAGAAGCGACAGGAGAATCATAATGAATGGCATTTAAAGTATGTCCTTTAATAGAAAGAGGTGCACAGCCATTATTGTTAATGCTTGTGACATCAGCTCCCATCATGGAGAGAGGTTTCATGATTCTTCCCATAGGGCGGGAATTTAAAGAAGCATCTCCACTTAAAACAGTATCAAAATCCTGACCGGCAAGAATACCGGAAATAAGGCGGGTTGTTGTACCGCTGTTGCCGACATCTAAAGTCTCTTCTGGCTTGCTGAGTCCGTGAAGCCCTTTTCCATGTACATAAATGGTTTCGTCCTTTTCTTCGATAGAAATACCCATCTTGCGGAAGCAATCAATGGTAGAAAGGCAGTCAGCCCCTTTTAAGAAGCCATGAATCGTAGTTGTTCCCTCAGAGAGAGAGCCGAACATAATGGCTCTGTGGCTGATTGATTTATCTCCGGGAACGGAAACTGTTCCCTTTAATCCTTGAATACCGGCTAATTCCATTGCTTTTTCCTCCTGT